>Ga0302299_10002966_pt1 | contig 10319 bp, 8 predicted proteins | sample III_Fen_N3_4_FD_198795 | JGI IMG/M metagenome (GOLD analysis project Ga0302299, IMG submission 198795) | Peat permafrost microbial communities from Stordalen Mire near Abisko, Sweden - III_Fen_N3_4 | ecosystem: Environmental > Terrestrial > Soil > Wetlands > Permafrost | place: Sweden: Abisko...
AAATTATATTCATCATATTTCGTGACACGCCGAGCGGAGATCCCGCTCGACGACAGCTCAGCGGCGGACGCCGTTGCGGATCAACTTCGCTGCGGCGCCGCGGATCGCCTTGCCGAGCGCCGGATCGTCGACCGCGCGCGCGATCACCATCGCGCCGACCAGGCAACTCATCACGGCGAGCGCGTCCTCGTGGCCGGTGGCACTCCCCCAGCCGGGGAGCTGGCGCGCGATCAGGTCGGCCATCTCCTTGGCCCGCCGGGTCGCGACGCGGCGGACCTCGGCCGTCTGTCGGGGCGCCTCGCTGCCCAGCGCCGCGAGCGTGCAGCCTGCCTCGGGGGCGGCGAGATGGCGATCCGACAGATAGCTGGCGACCAGCGCCTCGAGCGCGGCGCCCGGCGCGGCGCCATCCGGCGCCCTGGCCAGCCCCTCGAGCGCCTCACCTGCGCCGCGATCGAGCGCCTCCGCGAGCATCGCGTCGCGCGAGTCGAAGTGTGCGTAGAACCCGCCGTGGGTCAGCCCGGCCTGCTCCATGATATCGGCCACGCTGGTCCCGGCGAACCCGTGCTTGCGGATCGCCGCCGCCGCCGTGCGCACGATCCTGTCATGGGTCTCCTGCTTCTTGGTCGACGGCACCAAATGATTGTTATCATATTTGGACCGCGGCGCAAGCCCCCCGACTGCGGTCACATGAAGTTGCGGGTGTGGAGCGCCGACAGCGCCGCGGCGGCCTCGGCGGTGAACCCGAGGCGAGTGAGCCGCGCGCGGCGCCCGTCGTCCATCTCGCGGCCGAGCGCGATCACCGCGGCGTGACCGGCGCGCAGCGCGGCGGGCGCCCAGCTGCCCGCGGCGAGCAAGATCAGGGCGTCGAACACCTCGGCGTTGAGCCCGGCGGTGTGCTGGAGGGCGGCGTGGCGGCGCTCGATCGCGGCGGCCAGCCGCTCGCGCAGCGCAGGCTCCTCGGCGACATGGCGCTGGAGGTGGGCCAGTCCGAACGCGACGTGGCGCGCTTCGTCCTGGGCGGCGAGCCGAGCGATCTCGCGGGTCACCGGATCGGGGCCGTGGGCGTGGAGGAACCACAGGAGCGCGAGGAAGCTGCCCTCGCCGAGCACCGACAGGAGGAAGCTGGCGATCGCGAAGTCGGGCTCGTCGAACAGCGTCGCGAGCGAGGCCTGGCCGCCCGCGGTCGACAGGCCGAGCGCGTCGCGGTGCAGGCGCGCCCGCCGGGTGAACACCTCGATGTGGCGCGCCTCGTCGGCGGTCTGGATCGCGAGCAGCTGCATCACCTCGCGAAACTGGGGGTGGAGCTTGCCCAGGAAGCGCGCCGGCACGAGCAGCGCCGCGGTCTCGTTCTCGATCAGGTACGTCATCACCTGGACCACCGCGTCCTCGACCTCGGGCGGATGGCCGGGCGGTGCGCCGGCGGGCGGCCACGCGATCGCGGTCGCCGGGTCCCACTGCGCCGCGGCCGCCTGGGCGTACAGCCGCGCGGCCTCGTCGGCCCACACCGTCGCGCGATCGGCGAGCGGCAGGTCCGGCCCGCGGGTCCCGGCCTCGACCAGCGCGCCGCGGGCGGCGAGGCCCCAGCGCGCGGGGGCGTGCGCGACCGGCGCGTCCACCGTGCCGGCGCGCTCGGCGCCCGCCCAGCGATCGGGTCCGCGGGTGATGGCGTACTCGCCGCCGCGGCGCTCGAGCTGGTGGCCCTGGGCGCGGCACCACGCCGGCAGATCGATCGCGAGCGTGGCCGCGCTGCCGCGCAGCGTGACGACGCGCGCGCCCGCGAGCGCGTGCTTGATCAGGAGGTGCGCGCCCTCGTCGAGACCGAGGTCGCCGAGCTCGAGGGTCACGGCATGCCGAACCGGTCGACCGCGCGCTCGAGCAACGCGTAGCCGGTCGTGCGCCCGGGCAGCCAGGCCTTGAGGCCCTCGAGATCGAGCAGCGGTCGCACCCGCGGATCGTCGTACGACATCGCGAGCAACAGCTCGCGGAACCGCGCGACCGCGGGCGGCGCGTCGTCGAGCACCGTGAAGTTGCAGTGATCGTACGGCGCGGTGGTGAGCACGACGCGCAGCTCGGCCGCGGCGAACAGGCCCTCGCGCACGAACGCGAGGTGGTTGCCGTCGATGATGCACGCGCAGTCGACGCTGCCGGCGAGCAACGCCTTGACCGCCTCGCGCTCGCCGCCGACGTGGTCGCCATGCTTGCCGAGCAGGAGATCGTGGCGGACCACGGTGCCGGTCACGCCGGCCTCGGCGAGCGCCTCGAGTGGGATCAGCGTGGCCTGCGGCGAGTCGGCGGCGCCGACCCCGATCCGCTTGCCGGCCAGCCCCGCGACGTCGGAGATCGGGCCCTGGGCGCGGACCAGGACCACGCTGGTCAGATCGCGGTCGGTGTCGCGCATCGCGATCGCCTCGGCGCGCCGGTGGCTCGCCCGGGCAGCGCGCACGGTCTGGAGCCACGCCAGCGGCGAGTTCCACGCGACGTCGAGCTCGCCGCGCAGCTGGGCCTCGACCTGGCGCTCGTAGTTGGAGTACAGGACGAAGTCGAACGGCAGGCCGCTGGCGACGAAGTGGGCCCGGAAGCCCTCCCAGATCGGCACCACCTTCGCGTCGTACGCGACGGCACCGAGCATCAGGTCTCTCGCGCGCATGGCTAGAACACCGGCAGGCCGCACACGGCCTTCCCGATGAAGTCGTAGAGCGCGTCAGTGGTCGGCGCCATGACCAGCGCTGCCCGCGCGTCGCGAAAGATCCGCTCGACGCCGACGTCCTTGCGGAACGCCGCGCCGCCGCACACTCGCATCGCCAGGTCGGTGACCTGCGCCGCCGCTTCCCCGGCGGCCGCCTTGCTCTCGAGCACGCGCAGCATGGTGTCGGCGCGGTTCCCCGCGATCGCCGCCAGCGTATCGGCGACCAGCGCCTTGTTCTGATCGGTCGCGATCCGCATCCGCGCGATGTACGCCCGTGCGGTCGGCAGCTCCGCGATGCTGGTGCCCAGGTGCTGGAACCCCGTCGCCGCGGCGTGGGCGGCGGTCTTCTGCGTCGCGGCCTCCATCAGGCCGGTCGAGACCGACGCCGACAGCACGTTGAACCACGGCAGCACCGTCCCCATCATGATCCCGAACCCACCGCCGTCGGCGCCGAGCCGCGCAGCGGCCGGGACGCGCACGCCCTCCGCGGTGGCCGGGCTCGAGTCGTTGCCGCGCAGGCCCAGGCCGTCGAACGCCGCGTCGGCGACGCGCAGCCCGCCTGCGGTGCGCGGGACCAGCCACAGCGTGCTCGCCTCGCTGCCCGCGACGGGCTTGCTCGACCACACGTAGCTGTCGGCGTGGCGCGCCGACGTGACCCAGCTCTTGCGCCCGTCGAGCACGACGTCGCTGCCGTCGGGCCTCGCGGTGCCGAGCGGCGCCCAGAAGTGGCTGCGCGAGCCGACCTCGGAGAACGCGAGGGTCGACAGGTGCTTGCCCGCCGCGATCGCGGCGCGGATCTCGTCGGAGCCGTGCTGTTCGAGCGTGGCGGTCGCGCAGTAGTGCATGCACACGATCATCGCGGTCGAGCCGCACTCACGGGCGAGCCGCTCGACGACGAACGCGGCGGCGGGCAGCCCCAGCCCCTTGCCGCCCACGGCGGTTGCGCTGACCAGGCCTAGCAGGCCGGTCTCGCCGAGCTCGCGCAGCGTCTGGGTCGGGAAGGCGCCGCGATCGACCTCGGCGGCGTGGCGCGCGGCGGTCGCCGCGATGGTCTCGATGAGCTGATCGTACGGAAAGGACATGTAGCTCCAGGCGCGGGCGCGCCCAGAGCGAGCTACCCGTCGCGGCTTGACCCGAGCACGCCGGGTCGGGCAAGGGTTCAACGACGGGACATTGCGGAACGCTACCCGATCCGCGCGTCGAGCGCTGTTCACACGACGAAGTACAGCGTCGCGCCATGGCTGGGGGCGGCCTCGGCCCAGATCCGGCCGCCGTGGCGATGGATGATCCGCTCGGCGAGCGTGAGCCCGATGCCCTGGCCCTCGAAGTCGGCTCCGGAGTGGAGGCGCTCGAACGCGACGAAGATCCGGCTCGCGTACTGCATGTCGAAGCCCACGCCGTTGTCGCGGACGAAGTAGACGAGGCCCTGGCCCTGGCGCTCGCTGCCGAGCTCGATCACCGCCGCGGCGGTCTTCGCCGTGTACTTCCAGGCGTTGCCCAGCAGGTTCTCGAGCACGATCCGCAGGAGGTGCTCGTCGCCGCGGACCACGAGCCCGTCGGCGATGGTGATCGTGACGTCGCGGTCGGTCACCGGCTCGCGCAGCACCGCCACGACGGAACGGCCCAGGCTTGACAGGTCGACGTCGCGTACCTCGAGCCGGCTACGCGCCACGTGGGCCAGCCGCAGCAGGTCATCGATCAGCTGCGCCATCCGCTCGGTAGAGCCGCGGATCTTGTGCAGGTAGCGGCCTGCCTCGGGAGCGAGGCTCTCGGCGTGGCCCTCGAGCAGCAGCTGGCTGAACGCGTTGATCGCGCGCAGCGGCGAGCGCAGGTCGTGGGCCACCGAGTAGCTGAACGCCTGGAGCTCGCGGTTGGCCGCCTCGAGCTGCTGGGTGCGCTCGACGACGCGGTCCTCGAGCTCCACGTTGAGCGACCGGAGCGCGTCCTGGGCCCGGCGCTCCTCGGTGACGTCGCGGAACACCATGACCGCGCCCAGCACGTCTCCGCCATCGGTCACCCGCGAGGCGGTCTCGCTGATGATCCGTCGATCGGCGGTCGCGTGCTCGCGCCAGGTCGGTTCGCCCGGAGGCTGCTCCGGGGAGAGTGCGATGTCGAGCGGCGCCGCCGGATGCGCCGGATCGAGCACCCCGATCACCTCGCGCACCGGGCGGCCCAGCGCGCGCGCCGTCGTCCACCCGGTCAGGCGCTCGCCGGCGGCGTTCATGAAGCTCACGTTGCCGGCCGGATCGACGGTGATCACCGCGTTGGCGATCGAGCGCAGCGTGGTCGCGAACCAGCGCTCGCTCGCGCGTAGCCGGCTCGCTATCCCGTGCTTGTGGATCGAGATCTCGATCGCGCTGCGCAGCTCCGCGGTCTGGATCGGCTTGATCAGGTAGCCGTAGGGCTCGGTGAGCTTGGCGCGCTCGAGCGTGGCATCGTCCGCATGTGCCGTGAGGTACACGACCGGGACGCTGAAGCGCTCGCGCAGCAGTGCCGCGGTCTCGATGCCGTCCCGACGTCCCTTGATCCGGATGTCCATCAGGACCACGTCTGGACACCGCGCGGACGCGTGGCTCAGGGCCTCGTCCGCCGACGCCGCGATCGCGAACGCGTCGTAGCCCATGCCGACGAGCGACTGCTGGAGGTCCTTGGCGACGATGCGCTCGTCCTCGACGATCAGCACGGCGTGCGCTGCGCCCTTGTGGATCATGCGGTCGCCTCGGCGAACGTCAGCTGAAACGACGCGCCGTTGCCTCCGGAGACCACGAAGCTCGCGTCGAGCTGCTCGGCGAGAGTGCACACCAGCTGCATCCCCATCGAGTTGGCGTTGCGGGCGTCGAAGCCGGCGGGGAGCCCGACGCCGTCGTCGGCGACCGTCAGGCGCAGCCGGCCGTCGGCGATCCGCTTGAGCTCGACCCGGATGGTGCCGGGCCGACCACCGCCGAACCCGTGCTTCAGCGCGTTCGTGATCAGCTCGTTGAGCACCAGGCCACACGGCAGCGCTCGATCGATCCCGAGTGGGATGTCGTCAATGTCGACGTCGAGCGCCACGTGCTGAAGCAATGCCCCGGACACCTGGAACACGTTGGCGGCGAGCCCCCGCGCGTAGTTCGCGAACTGCACGCGCGCGTAGTCGCGGGACTGGTAGAGGTTTTCGTGGATGAGCGCGATGGTGAGCACGCGGGTCTTGCAGTGCTCGAGCGCGTCTCGTGTGGCGCCCGCCTCGAGCTTGCGAGCCTGCAGGTTGATGAGGCTCGAGATCACCTGGAGGTTGTTCTTCACCCGGTGGTGGATCTCCTGCAGCAACACGCCGCGCTCCTTCATCGCCTGGACGAGCGCCGTGTGGTTCGCGGCCAGCTCGTCGTCGCGTCGGCGGCGCTCGGTGAAGTCGCGGGTGACGGTCGCGAAACCCTCGATCCGGCCGTCGCTGGTGTGCACCGCGGTGTGGACCACGTTGGCCCAGAACACCGTGCCGTCCTTGCGAACGTGCCAGCCGTCGTGCTCGCACCTGCCGGTGGTGGCCGCGGTGGTGAGCATCGTGCGCGGGTGATCGCCCGCGACATCGAACGTCGCGACGGGCCTGCCGAGGATCTCGGCTTCACAATAGCCGGTAAGACGCTCCGCGCCGGCGTTCCAGGTCGCGACCCGGCCGCCGGCATCGAGCATGTAGATCGCGTGGTCAGCCACGCTCTCGACCAGGGTGCGGAACTGGCGATCAGTCTTCTCGATCGCCGCGGCGACGTCGCGATCGCGCAGCTCGGCGAGGACCCGCAGGTTCTCGAACGTGAGCCAGGTCCGCTCCGCGACGATCTTCATCATCGCGATCTCGCGGTCTTGCCACTTGCGGGGCGAGTCCGAGGCGACGAACAGCGAGGCGATCCACTGGCCATCGCTCAGCAACGGGACCCCGATCGCGGCCCGGATCCCCTCCGGCAGCCAGGTCGTGCCATACAGCGCGGCCGTCCGGGGGTCGGTGGCGGCGTCCTCGACGATCAGCGTCGCGCCAGATCGGCCGAGCTCCGCGAGCTCCGGGCCGAACGACGCGCTCGACACCATCCCCGACATCACCGACGCCCGGGCCTGGTGGCCGCCGTGCACGCCGGCGGGGCTGTCGTCGAGGCGGATCGCGACGAACCGGCACTGCGGAACGTCGAGGAAGGCACCGAGCGCGAGCGATACCGCGGCGAGTACCTCGCCCGCATCGGTGGAGCTGCGCAGCGCGCGGCTCAGCTCGGTCATGAAGAACTTGCGGTCGACCAGGGTCTGCCGTCGCCCGGTGATATCTCGCCAGATCGCATTGGCGCCGACGACGTTGCCGGCCGCGTCGCGCAGCGCGCTGAGGCTCAGGGTGACCTCGATCAGTCTGCCGTCCTTGCAGCGCAGCTGGCGCTCGAGCTCGTCGGCGTGGCTGAGCTTCGCGAGCGCTTGCTCGGCGGGGAAGTCGAGGTCGTAGATCAGCTCGACCGACCTCCCGACGAGCTCCGCCTTCCGGTAGCCGAGGCGATCGCACAGGGTCTGGTTGCAGTCGACGAGGATCCCCACGGGCAGCTCCACCGTCGCGTAGAGATCCGGCGAGCCCTCGTAGAGCTCGCGGTAGCGCTGCGCGCTGACGACCGCCGCGCGCTGCACGTCCGCGATCTCGCTGAACAGCGCCTCGCGCTCGCTGATCGTCGAGGACAGCTCGAGGCTCTGCTCGCGCACCCGGTGCACCAGATCGCTGTTGAGGTGGCGCAGCTGGTCGAGCAGGGCCTCGCGCTCGCGCTCGGCGCGCTTGCGCGCGCTGATGTCGGCGATCGAGGCCAGCACGAACCGGTCGCCGGCGATGTGCAGGGGGCTGAGCGCGATCTCGATCGGGACCTCGGAGCCGTCGGCGCGAAGCCCGTGGAGGTCACGGCCGCTGCCCATCGGGCGCGCGCGGGGCTCGGCGGCGAACCGGTCGCGCAAGCCGGGGTGGCCGGTGCGGTAGCGCTCGGGGAGCAGGAGCTCGATGGGCTGCCCGATCAGGTCCTGCCGGCGATGGCCGAACAGCTCCTCGAGGTGGGCGTTGACCAGCACGATCCGCCCCTCGGCGTCCACCATCACCATGCCGGTCGGCGCAGCTTCGAGGGCGAGGCGAAACGGTTCGTCGGAGTGGTGGCCCGGCGGCAGATCCGACGGCGTTCTCGGGAGCAAGCACAAGCGGTCAGCAGACCATGGAACCCGTCGCACGCATACGACGCCTTTGACCCGCGGACCGCAGCGACTAGGTAAGCTTCTGCTGTCGCCGTGCGGTCACTCGGCGAATCTCGCTTGCAGCAGCTCCTCGAGGTAACCGATCGTCAGCTCCACCTCGCGGCGGGTGAGCCCGAGCTGCGCGGCGATCTCGGTCTGGTTGCGACCCTCGAGCACGGCGCCGAGTACGGAGAGCAGCTGCTCGCCCTTGGTGGCGAGCCTGCGGACATGGATGCGAGGGATCCTCCACTCGAGCGCGAGTCGAGTGAAGGCGTCGTCGCCGCGCGCGCGCAGCTCGGCCGTGGCGCGCGCGACCATGTCGCGGACCGTCGTGGCGACCAGCTCGCGCTTCTCGGCGAGCGAGCTCGGGCCGGGCGCCGGTGCGCCCGAGCTGAGCGACGCGAGCGAGATCCAGCGGTCGGGGCGCGCGGCGGTCGCGCGCTCGAACTCGGGGCTCTCGCGCATGTAGTCGATCGCGGAGCGTCGCACCAGGACGCGCAGCCACGCGCGCAGCTCGGGCGGCGGATCGTACGCGCACAGCTTGCGGATCGCGGCGTGCTCGCGGGCGTGCAGGCGGGCGAACACCCGGGTGACGATCTCGCGCGGCGTATCCGCGCTGTCGCGCAGCCGGCCGATCGGCTGCCGGCGCGCCATCGTCAGCAGCTCGGGCTCGAGCGCGGTCAACAGCGCCGTCCAGGCGCTCGTGTCACCGCGGGCGATCGTGCGGAACAGCTCCCATAGGGCGGTGTCGTTGTCCAAGGTCGCGGCGCATCATCGCATCACCGGGGCCCCACCTGGAGCTCGATGTGGCGCTGCTCGAGCAGTCTCCCGGTGGACAAGAGCATCGCGGTCGCCGCGCGCTCGTGGCCGACCAGCGCCTGGAGCTCGGTCAGCTCGGCCCCGGCGAGGCCGGTCTGGAGCGACGCGACGTTGAGGTTCGTGGACGAGCCGTTGCGATACTTGCGGGTCTCGATGTCGAGGCTCTGCACCGCGAGCTTGCGCGACTCCGACGCCGCGACGACCTGGAGCGCGGCCTCGCGCTGGCTGCGCACCGACGCGCGGACCTCGTTCCAGATCGCCTGCACGCGGAGCTCGCGGTTGCCGGTCCGGACCTCGTGCTGGATCCGCGCGATCTCGCGGTTGGCCTTGCTCGCGCGCCCGAGCGGGGTCCAGGTCAGGTTCACCGTCGCGCTCCAGCCCGCCGGATCGCGGACGCTCGGGTCGCCCGCGAGCGCGGGGTAGCCGGTGTCCTGGCGCGACACCGAGCCGCGCAGCCCGAGGTCGATCTGGGGCAGGCCGTCGTTGTCGGCCTTGCGCAGCGCCAGGGTCGAGGCCTCGAGATCGAGCGCGGCCTGCGCGAGCTCGGGTCGGCGGTGCAGCGCGGTCTCGAACGCCTCGCTCGCCGAACTCACCGCGCCGGGGGCGAACCGCGGTCGGTCGGTCGGCAGCAGCGGGCGGTCCCACTGCTCGCGCGGCAGGTTGAGCACGGTGCGCAGCGCGTCCCACGACTGCTCGACGGCCTGCGCCGCCGACAGCACCGCGACCTCGCGCAGCGCGTAGGTGTTCTGCGCGCCGATCAGGTCCGAGCTCTGGGTCATGCCCGCGGCGATCTGGCGGCGCACCAGCGTCACGGTGTCGTCGGCGCGCTGCTTCGACGCCAGCGTCACCTGGTAGGAGTACAGCGCGAGCACGACATCCCAGTAAGCGCCCTCGGTCTGCTGGATCAGGTTGGCCGCGCTGAGCTCGAGCTGGTGGCGCTCTTGCTCGGAGGCGAGCTTCGCGGTGAGGATCGGGTACTGCGGGATCGCGAGGTCGCGTGAGAACCCGCGGAACAGCGGCTGGGTGAGCGAGAAGCCCAGCGTCGAGCTCCGCGTGCCGGCGCCGCGGGTCGCCGTCGCGTCGAACGACAGGTGGGCGCCGGTCGGCAGCTGCTGGGTCGCCGAGACCGACACGGAGTCGCTCGCCGGGGCGCCGGAGCGATCTGCGCCGGTGTGGGTGTAGCCGGCCGACACCGTGGGCTCGTACATCCCGGCGGTCGCGGCGGTGACCCCGAGCTCGGCGGCCTTGACCTCCTTGCGCGCGAGCGAGACCCCGAGGTTCTGCTTGATCGCGATGGTCAGCGCCTCGGCGAGATCGAGGCGGAGCGCCTGGGCCTCGTCGTAGCCAGCAGGTAGCTGTGGTGGCTGGGCGAGGAAGTCGGGCGGGACGTAGGGCGCGGCCTCATCACCGGGCCCGAAGCCGCACAGGAGGGCGAGGGCCAAGGCGAGCGCGACGCGGACGGAGTGCATGGCGGGTCTCCTCACGGGGCACCGAGTGCCTGGATCGGGTCGAGGCGGGCGGCGCGTAGCGCGGGGTAGAACCCGGCCGCGACCCCCACGGCGATGGATACAGCGAGCGATAGCGCGACCGACGACACGGTCAC
>Ga0302299_10002967_pt1 | contig 10314 bp, 10 predicted proteins | sample III_Fen_N3_4_FD_198795 | JGI IMG/M metagenome (GOLD analysis project Ga0302299, IMG submission 198795) | Peat permafrost microbial communities from Stordalen Mire near Abisko, Sweden - III_Fen_N3_4 | ecosystem: Environmental > Terrestrial > Soil > Wetlands > Permafrost | place: Sweden: Abisko...
GCCCACCCGGCCCGGCCACTCCGACCCGACCCAGCCCACCCGCCCGACCCGCCCACGACGAGGACCAGCCCATGACCGGCCAGCTCGGTACCGGACTCCTGTCCGGCAAGAACCTGCTCATCACCGGAGTCATCACCGAGGCGTCGATGGCCTTCCACACGGCTCGGCTCGCCCAGGAGCAGGGCGCCAGCGTGGTGCTGACCGGGTACGGCCGGCTCTCGCTGGTGGAGCGCATCGCCAGGCGCCTGCCACAGCCGGCTCCGGTGGTCGAGCTGGACGTGACCGACAAGGCCCAGCTCGACACGCTGGCCGAGCGGGTGGGTCAGCACGTGGACGGCCTGCACGGCGTGCTGCACTCGATCGGATTCGCCCCCGCCACCGCGCTCGGTGGCGGCTTCCTGGACTGTCCCTGGGAGGACGTGGCGACGACGGTGCACACGTCGGCCTACTCGCTCAAGGCACTCGCGGTGGCGTGCCTGCCGATGATGTCGGTCGGCGGGTCCATTGTCGGAATGGACTTCGACGCGCGGCAGGCCTGGCCGGCCTACGACTGGATGGGCGTGGCCAAGGCGGCGCTGGAATCGGTCAACCGTTACCTGGCGCGCGACCTGGGGCCGCAGGGCATCCGGGTCAACCTGGTCTGCGCCGGTCCGATCAAGACCATGGCCGCCAAATCGATCCCCGGGTTCGGCGACCTGGAGGCCGGCTGGACCGGCCGGGCGCCGCTGGGGTGGGACACCTCGGACCCGACCCCGGTCGCCCGGGCTTGTGTGGCCCTGTTGTCCGACCTGTTCCCGGCGACCAGCGGGTCGATGGTGATGGTCGACGGCGGATTCCACGCGCTGGGGTTCGCCACCGCCGAGATCAGCCGGGAGCGGTAGGGCGATCCGCCGTGACCGACCACCCGGTCAGCCGGACCGCCGCCGACTGACCTGCCGGTCGGCCCGCGGGATCCCGGCCGGGCGAACCCGGTCCGATCGCTGGGCGCTCAGCAGGCTCGCCGCAGCGGCGACGGCGGCCCGGCGCGCCTCGCCGACCGCGATGGCGAGCGGCCGGAGCGCATCGTCGACCACCGCCAATTGATGACTGGTGACCGCCGCGGTGTCCTGACCATCGGCCACGCTCAGCAGCGCGTGCAACGAAATCGAGGTGGCCAACAGGGCGGATGGGCCGGCGGGCATGCCGGGCGGGCAGCTGACCGCCTCGTCCAACATGATCTGCCGCACCTTCTCCCGCCCATGTGGCGAACTCCGAGCGACGTCCAGCGCCGTGATCGAGCGGGTCGCGTCACCGACGGCACTGTCCAGCATGTCGTGCGCCTCGGCCAGGCTGGGTGCCGGGTTGCTGCCATCGCACCGGAACGCCCGCCACTGCCCATCGCTGGGCACCAGACCGATGTCGATCCCGGGCAGCCGCACGACCGCGCCGGCGTCCAGGGCGGCCAAGGTGATATCGCCACTGACCGGCAGGCCACGCAGGTCGCCGGGTCGTGGAAGGAGCAACTCGGCCAGGCCGCCGCGGCGCAGCAGCGGCAACAGGGCGGCCGATCCGCCGCTGGGCCATCCGGGACCGGGAAGCCCGGTGGCATCGGCGATCTCGGCGGAGGCGGCACGGACGCCGGCGCGGTGCCCGGCGTCGTCGATGGCGCCCAGCACCGCGTCCGCGCTGGCGCCACCCTGCCACGCCGCGGCCCAGAGGGCCACGGTGGTGGCGGCGCGAACGGCGCCGGCGGCACCGAGTGTGGACATGAGGGCAACCGTACGTCACGCCGCGATGCCCGACCCGGTCATCATCGGTGAGCCCCGGGCGGCCGATCCCAGCGTGCCGGGCCGCCCGGGCATTCGGGTCCGCGTAAGGTCCCGCACCGTGTCTGCCTCCCGACCACCGACCAGCACGTCCGGCACGCCGGCCGGGTGCACCCGATGAGCGGGCGGGGCTGGGCCGATCCCTACCGCCGGGATGTCCTGGCCGGGCAGCCTCGGGCCCGGACGGCCCCGGAGATCCCCGCGACGCCGGACGTCGTGGCCGAAGATCCGCTGTCAGGTTTCTGCGGAGCCGTGGTGGCGTGCTCGTCCACCGCGGTGACGTTGGAAGACCGGAAGGGTCGCCGACGGGTCTTTCCGCTGGCCCCCGGCGCGTTCCTGCTCGACGGTGAGCCGGCGACGCTGGTGCGTCCGAGGGCCGCGCCCGCAGCCGCCCGGCGGTCGCCGTCCGGATCCCGGGCGGTCACCGGCGCACCCGCGAGAGTGGCCAGGGCGGCCCGGATCTGGGTCGAAGGAATCCACGATGCCGCGCTGGTGGAACGCGTGTGGGGACACGATCTGCGGGTCGAGGGAATCGTCGTCGAACCGCTGGACGGCCTTGACCACCTGCATCAGGCGGTCGCCGCATTCGGACCCGGGCCGGGTCGTCGGCTGGGCGTGCTCGTCGACCATCTGGTGCCCGGATCGAAGGAGGCCCGGATCGCCGCATCGGTCCGGGCCGGCGCCGGCGACGCGGTGTTGATCGCCGGGCATCCCTACATCGACATCTGGCAGGCGGTGCGGCCCGAAGCGGTCGGCATCGCCGCCTGGCCGACGGTCGCCTGCGGCACCGACTGGAAGACCGGTGTCTGCGCAGCCCTGGGTGTCGCCGACACCCGCACCATGTGGGGCAGGGTCAACGGCGCGGTCGGCAGTTACCGGGACCTGGACACGCCCCTGATCACCGCGATGGAACGGCTGATCGACTTCGTCACCCAACCCTGACGACGGCGGCGTCAGCAGCAGCGGGCCGCCGGTTCGGCGTCCGCGGCGGCGTACCGGACGCGCCAGTACTCGCCTTCGGTGGGCACCGGCGCGCCGGGGTGCCGGCGGGCCAGGTGCTCGACGTACCGGGCGTAGGCGTTGTCGCCCATCACGGACGCGACCCACCAGCGCACCCCGCGGACCGCCGACCGGGTGACGCGGAGCAGCCCGGCAACGCTGGCAGTGGTACCACCCCGGGACGCCGTCATGACGCGGCGCTCCCGTGACCGCTGTGCTCCGGGACCCGCCCGGCGGCTCCCCATTCGGCGAGGATCTCCTTCTCGGCGGCCGTGGTGAGGAAGCTGCTGGGCGCGAAGACGTGCGACGGCTGGTCCGGCTCCTCGGTGGTCGGCAGGCCGCCGGCCCGCACCGAGCGGACGCAGACGACCGCCGCGGCCAACACGACCACGATGACCAGCGAGGCGAACACGATCGACAAGGTGCCCTGGATGAACGTGTTGCGGATGACCGCGTCGATCGCCTGGGGGCTGCTGGCGGTGCCGAAGGTCTGCTTGCCCGCCGCCCGGGCGCCCACGAACGCGTTGTGCTGGGCGAAGTAGCCGATCGCCGGCACCGAGGAGAAGATCTTCTCCTGCGACGCGGTCAGCGTGACCGTCAGGTCCCAGACCAGGGGTACCCCCGGGATCCAGGCCCAGCGGTACATCCGATTCTTGATCATCACGGTGAACACCACGGTCAGCGCGATGGCGGCCAGCAATTGATTGGCGATTCCGAACAGCGGGAACAGGGTGTTGATGCCGCCCAGCGGGTCGGTGACGCCCATCAGCAGGATCGCGCCCCAGGCCAGTACCACCAGCAGGGAGCACGTCCACGCCCCGATCCGCCAGGACGGATCGCGGAACTTCCGGGCGCCGGGCAGGTTGCCGATCGAGTCCGACAGCATGAACCGGGCCACCCGGGTGCCGGCGTCGACCGTGGTCAGGATGAACAGCGCCTCGAACATGATCGCGAAGTGGTACCAGAACGCCTTCAGCCCGACGCCTCCGACGACGTCGCTGAGCACCTGGGACATCCCGAACGCCAGGGTCGGCGCCCCGCCCGTGCGCGAGATGATCGACTGCTCGCCGACGTCGGAGGCGGCCTGGGAGAAGAAGCTCGCGTTCACGTCGGCACCGGGCAACCCCAGCCCGTTGACGTACGCCGCGGCGGACCCCGGGGTCCCGCCGGTCAGCCCGAGCGGAGCATTGAGGGCGAAGTACAGGTGCTGGTCCAGGATCACCGCGGTGACCAGCGCCATGATCGCCACGAACGACTCGGTCAACATGCCGCCGTAGCCGATCATCCTCATCTGGCTTTCCTTCTCGATCATCTTCGGGGTGGTGCCCGAGCAGATCAGCGCGTGGAACCCGGACAACGCACCGCAGGCGATCGTGATGAACAGGAACGGGAACAGCGTGCCGGCGAACGCGGGGCCGTTGCCGTCGATCGCGAACGAGGTGACGGCCGGCATCTGCACCACGGGTTGGGCGATCAGGATGCCGACGGCGAGCAGGGCGATCGTGCCGACCTTCATGAACGTCGACAGGTAGTCGCGTGGGGCCAGCAGCAGCCAGACCGGCAGCACCGACGCCGCGAACCCGTAGATGATCAGCGCCCAGCCCAGGGTCACCTTGCTGAGGCTGAACCAACTCTGCCCCCACTCGGTTTCGGCCACCCAGCCGCCGGCGACGATGGCCAGCAACAGCAGGCTGACTCCGATCAGCGACACCTCCGACACCCGCCCGGGCCGCAGGTAGCGCAGATAGACGCCCATGAACAGGGCGATCGGGACGGTCATCAGCAACGAGAAGACACCCCACGGGCTGTCGGCCAGCGCGTTGACCACCACCAGCGCAAGGACCGCGATGAGAATGATCATGATGACGAACACCCCGACCAGCGCCGCGACACCACCGACGACGCCCAGCTCGTCCCTGGCCATCTGCCCGAGGCTGCGCCCCTTGCGCCGGGTGGACAGCCACAGCACCAGGTAGTCCTGTACCCCGCCGGCGAACACCACGCCGACGATGATCCACATCGTGCCGGGCAGGTACCCCATCTGCGCGGCCAGCACCGGTCCGACCAGCGGTCCGGCGCCGGCGATCGCCGCAAAATGGTGTCCGAACAGCACTCTGCGATCGGTCGAGTCGAAGTCCTTGCCGTTGGCGTAGGTCTCGGCCGGCGTTGCGCGTTCGTCGCGCGGCCTGACCACCTTGTACTGGATCAGCCGGGCATAGAACCGGAAGGCGATGACGTACGTGCACACCGCGGCGAAGACGAACCAGACGGCGTTGATGTGCTCGCCCCGGACGATGGCGATCATCGTCCAGCCGACCGCCCCCAGCAGCGCGATCAACAGGTAGGTGATCCTGGCCGCCGTGGTCAGCGGCGCCCGTTGTCGCAGGGCCACCGGCGGCTGATCGGGATCGGTGCGGACGACATCGGTGTCAACGGTCATGGCCACTCCCGGCTCGTGGTGTCCGCTGGCGCCCACACGTCGCCCTGGTCCATCAGGGTCGATGGATCGAGCTCCCGTTTGGGCCCACAGCTACCTAGCGGTATTGAGCATGCACTGCCGGTGACCACGTTCCCCGCACCCGCGGGCGTCAAACAACCGCCGTCCGCGTGCTTTTGGCTGCTCGCCATCGACGCCGATGATCCGCCGTGTCACGTCCTGATCACGAACGTGCCGCCAACGGCCGAAGACCCCGATCGTGTCAACCCTCTGGCAGGATGAATTCATGTCCGCATGGATCTGGTTCAGCGGCGCGGTGCTGCTGTCCATCGCCGAGGTGCTCGGTGCGGAATTCGTGCTGCTCATGCTCGGCGGCGGCGCGCTGGTGACGGCGGGTGTCGCGCTGCTCTTTCCGGAACTGCTGTGGTTGCAGCTGCTGGTCTTCGCGCTGTCCTCCGTCGCTCTGGTGCTTGGGCTCCGGCCGATGTTGCTGCGCAGGTACTACCAGCCCTCGCAGATCCGCAGTGGCATCGAAGCGCTGATCGGATCCAAGGCCACCGTCGTGTCCACCGTCGATGCCGACGGTGGCCAGGTCAAGATCGGCGGTGAGGTCTGGTCGGCGATCGGCATGGACGGGCACCGACCGCTCCCGCCGGGTACGTCCGTCACTGTCGTCGAGGTCCGCGGCGCGACCGCGGTCGTGATCTGGGGGCCATAACCATCATGGATCCGGTACTGATCGTCGCCATCGTCATCGTCGTATTGGTGGTCGTCGTCCTGCTGCGCTCGGTCAAGGTCATCCCGCAGGCGCAGGCCGCGGTGATCGAACGGCTCGGGCGGTTCAACAAGGCCAGCGGGGCCGGGCTCGTCTGGCTGATGCCGTTCGTCGACCGCATCCGGGCGCGGATCGACCTGCGCGAGCAGGTGGTGTCGTTCCCACCGCAGCCGGTGATCACCGAGGACAACCTGACCGTCTCGATCGACACGGTCGTCTATTTCCAGGTGACCGACCCGCGGGCGGCCGTCTACGAGATCGCCAACTACATCGTTGCCGTCGAACAGCTCACCACCACCACGCTGCGCAACGTGGTCGGCGGGATGAACCTGGAACAGACCCTGACCAGTCGCGACTCGATCAACGGCCAGTTGCGCGGAGTGCTCGACGAGGCCACCGGCAAGTGGGGGATCCGGGTGGCCCGGGTGGAACTCAAAGCGATCGATCCGCCGCCGTCCATCCAGGAGGCGATGGAGAAGCAGATGCGCGCCGACCGCGACAAGCGGGCGATGATCCTGAACTCCGAGGGTCTGCGGGAGTCGTCGATCAAGACCGCGGAGGGCCAGAAGCAGGCGGCCGTGCTGACCGCCGAGGGTGCCAAGCAGTCGTCGATCCTGGCTGCCGAGGGTGAGCGGCAGTCCCGCATCCTGCGCGCCCAGGGCGAGCGGGCCGCCCGCTACCTGCAGGCACAGGGGCAGGCCAAGGCGATCGAGAAGGTGTTCGCCGCGGTCAAGGCGGGCAAGCCCACGCCGGAACTGTTGGCCTACCAGTACCTGCAGACGCTGCCGCAGATGGCCCAGGGTGACGCGAACAAGGTGTGGATGATCCCCAGCGACTTCTCCAAGTCGCTGGAGGGGTTCGCCCGGATGCTCGGGACCAAGGGCGACGACGGGGTCTTCCGGTACGAACCGCCCAAAGACGATGAGAACGCGGTGAAATCGCGGCCGGGCGACATCGACGAGGACGTCGCCGACTGGTTCGAGGGCACGTCGGCCCAGGAGGTCGCGGAGGCGGTCAAGGCGGTCGAGCGGGAGGCGGCGGTGACGATCGCCGATCAGGACGCTGCGCGGGCGGCGGCGAATCGGGACCGGACCGAGATCGGCCAGGGGGGTCAGCCGGCGCCCGGAGGCCAGGCACCGCAACAACTCCCGCACGGGCAGCAGCCACAGTGGGCCGGCTACCCGACCCAGTCCTACCCCGGCCGGGCCGGCCCTGGTGACCCGCCGGACGCGTATCCGGCACCGGATGTGCCCGATCGCCCGGACACCCCGCCCGGCTACCCATACCAGCCGCCGGAGCCGCCCTACGGACCGGGTCAACGCTGACGCCAACACCCGACCCCGAGTCCCGCGACGTGCCCCCGGGGTCGCTCGCCGAGCTGCCGATGCCCGTGGCGATCGTCGGCGCGGGTCGCCTGGGCACGGCGCTGGCCCGCGGGTTGCGCGCCGCCGGGATCACCGTCACCGGACCGCACGGTCGTGGCCACGACGGCGGCGGGGCGGGCGTCGTGCTGCTGTGCGTACCCGATGATGCGATCGCGCTCGCCTCCTGCGCCGTCACCCCTGGACCGCTGGTGGGGCACTGCTCCGGCGCGTCGAACCTGAAGATCCTCGGCGGGCACGAGGCTTTCAGCCTGCACCCGTTGATGACGGTCACCCCGGACGGCGCCGACTTTCGCGGCGTCGCCGCCGCCGTCGCCGGCACCACCCTAGCGGCGCTGGCCACGGCCCGGGCGCTGGCGTCCGCCCTCGGCATGCGGGCACTACATGTGGCCGAATCCGATCGGGTCGCCTACCACGCGGCCGCTGCCATCGCATCCAACTTCCTGGTGACCCTGCAGGACGCGGCGGCCGAGCTGATGGCGACCGCCGGCCTGGACCGTGACGTGCTGCTGCCGCTGGCCCGGGCCGCGCTGGAGAACTGGGGTCGGAGCGGGCCGGCCGCGCTGACCGGGCCGGTGGCCCGCGGCGATCGGGTCATCGTGACCCGGCACCGGCAGGTCGTCGCCGCCCGCACACCGGACCTGCTGTCGCTGTTCGACGCCCTGGTGGTGGCCACCGAACGGCTGGCCACCCGGGCGGGATAGTGTCCGCCGGACCACCCGCCGACGGCGCATCGGAGACGACCAGCTGATGAAGACCCTCCGCACGGTCGGCGACCTGCGAGCGGAGCTGGCCCCATACCGCGCCGGTGCCGGCACGATTGCGCTGGTGCCGACCATGGGTGCCCTGCACGACGGGCACCTGGAACTGGCCCGCCGGGCCCGGGCCGACAACGATGCCGTTGTGATGTCCGTTTTCGTCAACCCCGCACAGTTCAATGATCCCGCGGACCTGGCCGCATATCCGCGGGACGAGCGCGCCGACGCGGAGCTGGCCGCCGGGGTCGGAGTCGACGTGCTGTTCGCGCCGCCCGTCGGCGAGGTGTACCCGCCGGGGTTCAGCGCGACCGTGCAGCTGGACGGGCCGATCGTGCAGACCCTGGAGGGCGCCCACCGGGGAGTCGGTCACTTTCGCGGCGTCACCACGGTGGTGAGCAAGCTGCTCGGGATGGCCGCGCCGGACCGTGCCTACTTCGGGGCGAAGGACGCCCAACAGGCCAGGGTGGTCCGCGCCCTGGTCGCCGATCTGAACATCGACACCGTGATCGTCACGGTGCCGACCGTCCGGGAACCGGACGGCCTGGCGATGTCCAGCCGCAACCGCCGGCTCTCCCCGGCCGAACGTGCGCAGGCGCTGGGCCTCTATGCCGCGTTGCGCTCGGCCCAGCAGATGTCCTCGGGCGGCGAGCGCCGGTCCGAGCCACTGCTGACCGAGGCTCGCCGGGTGCTCGGGGACCACGACATCACCCCGGAATACCTCGCGTTGGTAGAGGCGGATACCTTTCTCCCCGCTGCCTCGGTCGGCACCGGACCGGCGCTGCTGCTGCTCGCCGCGCAGATCGGCGCCACCCGGTTGATCGACAATGTGCTGTTGGGCCCCCCGCCGTCGATCCGGTGAGCGGCTCGGGTGTGCTGGATCACACCTGACCATGCCGGCGTCGCCCCGGTGGTGCAATGGGATATCTGTGCTGGTGCGGCAGTGTCACGGCCGACCGGCAACCCAGCAGCGGCGAGCAAAGGAGCGGCCGATGTCAACCCGTCCATCCCCCGAGCCCGGGCGTTCCCCGGTGACAATTCCCGGGCTGCTGGAACAGAAGCGGTCGGGCCGTCCGATCGTGATGGTGACGGCCTACGACTATCCCAGTGCTCGTGCGGCCGAGTCGGCCGGCGTCGACGTGGTCCTGGTCGGCGATTCGGGCGCGATGACCGTGCTCGGCCACCCGAGCACCGTGTCCGTGACGGTCGACGAGATGCTGATGCTGACCAAGGCGGCCCGCCGGGGCGTCGATACCGCCCTGTTCGTCGCCGACCTGCCCTTCGGGTCCTATGAGGTCAGCGACGAGCAGGCCATCGCCACCGCCGTGCGGTTCGTCAAGGAAGCCGGCGCCGACGGGGTCAAGCTCGAGCGCGGCGGCCCGAACTCGGTCAGCCGGGCCAGGGCCGTCGTGGGTGCCGGGATTCCGGTGATGGGGCATGTCGGGCTCACCCCACAGACGGCGACCTCCCTCGGCGGGTACCGCGCGCAGGGTCGCAGCGCCGAATCCGCCCTGTCCATCGCCCGCGGCGCCCTCGACCTGCAGGCCGCCGGATGCTTCGGCCTCGTGTTCGAGGCGGTGCCCAGCGTCCTGACGCAGGACCTGATGCAGCTCATCCGCATCCCGGTCATCGGGATCGGCGCCGGCCCGGCCACCGACGGGCAGGTGCTGGTCTTCCACGACCTGCTGGGCATCCGTGACGGTGTCGGGGCGAAATTCGTCCGGCGGTACGCCGACCTGCAGGACGCGATGAACGCCGGTGTCGCCCGATATGCTGAACAGGTGCGATCAGGGGCATTCCCGGCGGCCGAACACGGCTACGGCATGGATCCGGCCGAGCTGGATCGCTACCGCGCACGGCGGGACGAGATTGCCACGGTGTCAGACGATCTCGCACAGTTGTGGCGTTGACGGCGAGTAACCCGGCCGCCGCGAACCTCGCATCGGGCGGTCACTGCGAGACCCACGCGGACCCGCCGGCCGACCGGTCCGGCGCGGTGCCGCCCGACGAGTTCGACCCCGAGGCGGTGCTCGCGCTGGCGGTCGCGCTGGTCCGGCTGCGCACCGTCAACGAGCCCGGCGCGCGGGACGTGGAGACACCGGCCGCCGACCTGGTGGCGCGCACGATGCGGGGCTTCGGCTGGCGGGTGCACGTCACCGAG
>Ga0302299_10002968_pt1 | contig 10314 bp, 7 predicted proteins | sample III_Fen_N3_4_FD_198795 | JGI IMG/M metagenome (GOLD analysis project Ga0302299, IMG submission 198795) | Peat permafrost microbial communities from Stordalen Mire near Abisko, Sweden - III_Fen_N3_4 | ecosystem: Environmental > Terrestrial > Soil > Wetlands > Permafrost | place: Sweden: Abisko...
CCGGGGCAGGAACCACATCCCACAGTCCGGCGCCAGCCGCAGACGGTCGGGGCCGATGACCTCGATGGCGTCGCGGGCCCGGGACTCGATGTGCTCGACCGTCTCGACGGGGGCCTCGGTGTCGAGGTTCAGCAGACCGAGGATCACCGCCTTGTCACCCGCGGCCTCCAACAACTCGGGTTGGTGGTTCGGCTGTTCGTACTCGAGGCTGATCTCGTTGACCCGGCTGGCGGCCAGCGCGGCGAGGGCCTGGGCGTACACCGGGGTGGCCCGCTTCTCCGCGATGTTCTTGGAGTACCCGTAACACATGTGCACCGCGGTCCGGGCCTCGACGCCGGCCAGCGCCCGGTCGATCGCCTCAGTGGCGTAGCCCTCGCACTGGCTGTAGCGGAAGTGCACCTCGGGCTCGTCGATCTGGACCAGGTCGACACCGATCGACTCCAGGTGGCGGATCTCGGCGTTGATCACTTCCGCGAGCGCCAGCGTCAGTGCGGCCTGATCGCCGTAGTGCTCGTCGACCAGGCGCAGCCCCAGGCTGACCGGCCCGATGATCGTGACCTTGGTCCGGTTGGCGGCGTAGCGCTGGAGGAACCGGGCGGCATCGGCCAGCACCGGCTCGTTCCAGGTCAGCGGGCCGGTGACGCGGGGCTGTTCGAACCTCGGTGGCTCCTCCCCCGCCGCCGGCGCCGCTGGTGCGGGCCGGGCCTTCATGGTGAGGAACTCGCCGACGTCGTTGGAGAAGTTGGTGACCGCACCCTGCTCCTCGGAGTCGATCCCCCCGAAACAGTAGAAGTGGCCCGAGAAGGTCTGGCGCCGGCACTCCCCGTCGGTGGCGTAGGTCAACCCGGCGCGGTTCTGGTCCTCCACTGCCAGGCGGACGGCGTCGTCGAGCGCCTCGGGCAGGAACTCCGGCGGCACCCGCCACCACGTTCCCTCCTTGCCGTAGACCTTGTCGTGGTCGGCCAGCCACTTGGGCTTGCACCAGCTTCCGACGAGTTGTGTGGCGAACATCGTGTCGCGATCGACAGGCATGGCGGTGACGCTAGGCGCAGCGGCGAATCTCGACCACAATGTTGCCGAACCAAGGGGACATGCCATGCAGAGACTGAGCGGAGTGGACGCGTCGTTCCTCTACCTGGAGACGCCGACCAGCCACATGCACGTGGCCATGGTGGGCATCTACGACACCTCCACCATGCCGGGCGGGTACAGCTTCGAGGCGTTCCGCGAACACATCCGGTCCCGCCTCCACCTCGTGCCCCCGTTCACCCGGCGCCTCGTCGAGGTCCCGTTCCAGCTCCACCACCCGGTGTGGGTCAACGACCCCCATTTCGACCTCGACTTCCACGTCCGCCGCATCGCCGTGCCCGCCCCGGGCGGACGCCGCGAGCTCGGTGAGATCGCGGCCCAGATCGCCTCGATGCCACTCGACCGCACCCGGCCCCTGTGGGAGGCCTGGGTGATCGAGGGCCTCAAGCACGACCGGGTCGGGTTCGTCGTCAAGGTCCACCACTCCGCCATCGACGGCGCATCGGGCGCCGAGATCATGACCACGCTGTACGACCTCGAGGCCTCGCCGCCGGCCCCGCCCACACCCCAGCCCTTCGAGCCCGAGCAGATCCCCTCCGACGCCGAGCTCGTCTCGTACGCGCTGGCCTCCAAGTTGCGGCGGGCCTCCCAGCTCATCCCGCTGGTGGGCCGGACGATCGAGGGCGTGCAGAACGTGGTTCGCAACCGCACCGATTCGGAGGGCAGGGTCGGCGCCGTGCCGCTCACCGCGCCCCGCACCCCGTGGAACGCCGCGATCAGCGGCCATCGCCGCGTGGCCTTCGCCCGCATCGACCTGGCCGAGGCCAAGACGGTCAAGGACGCGCTGGGCGTCAAGATGAACGACGTGGTCCTGGCCGTGGTGTCGGGGGCGCTCCGCACCTATCTCACCGCCCATGAGGCCCTGCCCGACGACGCGCTCCTGGCCGTGTGCCCCATCTCGGTCCGGACCGAGGAGGAGGCCGGAGAGGGTGGCAACAAGGTCTCGGCCATGTTCGCGTCGCTGGCCACTGACGTCGACGACCCGATCGAACGGGTCCGGGCCATCGCGGAGGCAACCGTCGGCGCCAAGAACGAGCACAACGCCATCGGTGCCCGCTTCCTCACCGACTGGGGTGAGTTCGCGGCGCCCCGCACCTTCGCCACCGCCAGCAGGCTCTACTCGTCGATGCGCCTGGCCGACCGGCACCGCCCCATCCACAACCTGGTCATCTCCAACGTTCCCGGGCCGCCGTTCCCCCTCTACCTGGCCGGTGCCGAACTGGTCGCCGCCTACCCGATGGGTCCGATCCACGAAGGCGCCGGCCTCAACGTGACCGTGCTCAGCTACCGCGACTCCATCGACTTCGGGTTCATGGCCTGCCGCGAGCTCCTCCCCGACATCTGGGACATGGCCGCAGCCATCGACACCGCCTTCGACGAGTTGAAATCGGCGGCCGCGTCCGTGGTCCTGGCCGAGGCCGAGGCCGACTCCGGCGCGACCCCACCCAGTGCCAACGCGACGGTCGGACAGGTCATCTGAGGGTCGGCCGGGGCGGTGGGCGGGCCGCCCGTCTGCACTGAAACTGAAACGTGTTCTAGATTCTCCCCATGGCGTACAACATCGCAGACCTGTTCGAGCACACCGTCGACGCCGTCCCGGACCGCATCGGTCTGGTCGACCGTGACCTCCGGCTGACCTTCGCCGAGCTCGAGGGGCGAGCCAACCGCATCGCCCACGCCCTGGCCGAGCGGGGCGTCGGGGTCGGCGACCACGTCGGGATCTACGCGCAGAACAGCCACGAGTGGATCGAGGCGATGTACGGGGCCTTCAAGATCCGGGCCATCCCGATCAACATCAACTTCCGCTACGTGACCGACGAGCTGGCCTACCTGTTGGGCAACGCCGACTGCGTGGCCTGCGTCTTCGACCGCCAGTACGCGGACCGGCTGGCGGCGGTGCGGGACCACACCCCGACGTTGAAGACGCTGATCTGGATCGACGACGGCAGCGACGGGCCCGTGGGCGATGCCGAGAGCTACGACGAGATCTGCGCCGCCGCGTCGCCCGAACGGGACTTCGGGGAACGATCCGGCGACGACCTCTACGTGCTCTACACCGGCGGGACCACCGGCATGCCCAAGGGCGTGATGTGGCGCCAGGAGGACGTCTACATGGCGTTGGGCCAGGGCATCGACGCGGTGACCGGCGAGCGGGTGGCCGACGAGTGGACCATGTCCCAGCGCGCCGCCGCGTCGCCCCACCCGCTGGTCTTCCTGGTGATCCCACCCCTCATGCACGGGGCCGCCCAGTGGGGCTCGATGAGCCAGCAGCTGCAGGGCAACACCATCGTCCTGCTGCCGAAGTTCTCCGGAGAGTCGGTGTGGGACGTCGTCGAGCACGACGCGGTCAACTCCGTGCTCATCACCGGCGACGCCATGGGCCGGCCCATGATCGAGGCGCTGCTGGCCGAGCCGCACCGCTGGGACACCTCGTCGCTGATCGCAGTGAGCTCGTCGGCCGCCATCTTCTCGCCGACGGTCAAGGACCAGTTCCTCGAGATGTTCCCCAACCTCATCATCACCGACTCGATCGGGTCGTCGGAGGGAGGGTTCAACGGCATCAAGATGGTCGGCAAGGGCTCCACCCAACAGCAGGGCGGGCCGACGGTCATCCCCGGCCCCGATGTCGCCGTCCTCGACGATGACCTCAACGTGATCCCCCAGGACTCCGTCGAGGTGGGCAAGCTGGGCCGCACCGGCAACATCCCCCTCGGCTACTACAAGGACGAGGCCAAGACAGCCGAGACCTTCATCACCGCCAAGGATGGGCGCCGCTACGCCATGGGCGGCGACTTCGCCCAGTGGGAGCCCGACGGCACCCTGACGCTGCTGGGCCGCGGCTCGACCACGATCAACTCCGGCGGCGAGAAGATCCATCCCGAGGAGGTCGAGCAGGCGCTCAAGGACCACCCCGCCGTCTTCGACTGCATCGTGGTCGGCGTGCCCGACGAGCTGTGGGGCCAACGGGTCGCGGCGGTCGTGCAGTTCCGGGCCGGGCACGACGCCGCGCTGGACGACCTCGCCACCCACGCCCGCACCTTCGTGGCCGGCTACAAGGTGCCCCGGGAGCTCCACGTGGTGGAGATCATCGAGCGCTCGCCGTCGGGCAAGCCCGATTACCCGTGGGCCAGCGCCCTGGCCAAGTCAGGCGATCACGTCCGCGACGCGTAGTCGTTCCAGCTCGTCGGGTCCGATCCCCCACGCCCCCAGCGCGGCATCGGTGTCCTCGCCCACCAGGCGAGGGCGCGACGGCAGTGGCGGTGGGGTGCGGCTGAAGCGCGGCGCGGGGCCCGGCTGTCGGGCGCCGGCGACGTCGACGAAGGTCCCCCACTCCGCCAGGTGGGGATGCTCCGCCGCATCGCCCATGGTGAGCACCGGGCTGACACAGGCGTCGGTCCCCTCGAAGATCTGCAGCCACTCGTCCCGGGTGCGCGATGCGAAGGCGGCGGTCAGCCGCCGCCGCAACTCGGGCCAGCCGTCGGTGTCGTGCTGGTCAGGCAGGTCCTCACCGGCCAGACCCAGGCCCTCGAGCAGGGACGCGTAGAACCTGGCCTCGATGGCACCGACGGCCACGAGGGCTCGGTCGCCGCACTCGTAGCAGTCGTAGAACGGCGCGCCGGAGTCCAACAGGTTGGTGCCGCGCTCGTCGGACCAGAACCCGGTGGCGTGGGCACCGAACAACGGCGCCATCAGGAGCGCGGCGCCGTCGACCATGGCCGCGTCGACGACCTGGCCCCGACCCGAGACCGACCGCTCGACCAGCGCGGCGCACACCCCGAACGCCAGCAGCATGCCGCCGCCGCCGAAGTCGGCCACCAGGTTGAGTGGGGGGGTCGGGAGCTGCCCGGCGCGGCCGACGTGCGCCAGCACCCCGCCGACCGCGAGGTAGTTGATGTCGTGTCCGGGACGGTCGGCGAGCGGGCCGGTACGACCCCAACCGGTCATGCGCCCGTAGACCAGCCGGTCGTTGTCGGCCATGCAGTCGTCGGGGCCGATCCCCAGCCGCTCGGCCACACCGGGCCGGAACCCTTCGATCATCACGTCGGCCTCCGCGGCCAGTCGCCGCACCAGCGCGGCGCCCTCCGGCGCCTTGAGGTCGACCGCGGCGCACGGACGCCCGCGGGACAACAGGTCCCAGCGGACCAGCTCCTCGGGCGGGGTGTCCGACGGGATCAACTGGACCCGGTCGGGCCGCTCGATGCGGATGACCTCCGCCCCGAGGTCGGCCAGCATCATGGTCGCGAACGGGGCGGGGCCCAACCCGCCGATCTCGACGATGCGGATGCCGTCGAGCGGTCCTGCCATCAGCCGGCCGTGGCGGTGGACGCCGCCCAGCGGTAGTCGGCCTTGCCCACGGGCGAGCGCACCACCTCGTCCACCACGACGAGCGTCCGGGGGACCTTGTAGCCGGCGATGTGGGTGCGGCAGTGCGCGGCCAGGTCGTCGAGGTCGGCTGCCATCCCGGGCCGGAACGACACCACCGCTGCGACCCGCTGGCCGAACCGGTCGTCGGGGATGCCCACGACCACGGCGTCGTAGACCGCGGGGTGCGACTTCAACGCCCCCTCGACCTCCTCGGGGAAGACCTTCTCGCCGCCGGTGTTGATCGACACCGAGCCCCGGCCCAACAGCGTGATGGAGCCGTCGGCCTCGACGGTGGCGGCGTCGCCGGTGACCACCCAGCGGACCCCGTCGACCTGGACGAAGGTCGCCGCGGTCGCCTCGGGGGCGTTGTGGTATCCCAACGGGATGCGGCCCGACAGCGCCACCCGGCCCACCACACCGGAGCCGGGCCGGACCTCGGTGTGGTCGTCGGCCAGCACGGTGGTGCCCTCGCCCAGCCGGGTGAACCGGGTCACCCCGGCCGGGTCCGATCCCGGCTCGAGTCGCTGGGAGCCCTGGGCCCCCGTCTCGGAGGACCCGAAGCCGTCGGTGACCATGGTGTCGGGCAGGATCTCGCGGAGCCGGTCGCGCAGCGACGACGACAGCGGTGCCCCGCCCGATCCGAGGGCGAACATCGACGAGACGTCGTAGGGCCCCGACCGATCCCACTCGTCGACCAGGGGACGGGCCATGGCGTCGCCGACGATGATGAGCGTCGACACCTTCTCGGCGCCGATCGTCCGCCACACCGCGGCAGGATCGAACGAGCCGGGCATGAACACGACCCGGGCGCCGGCGAACCACCACGAGATCGAGGTCCACTGGGCCGCGGCGTGCATGAGGGGAGCCAGTGGCAGGGCGCAGAAGTCGAAGTCGATGATTCGTTCGAGCACCTCGTCGGGCGTGGTCACCGGGCCGTTGAGCCGCATCGGATCACCACCGCCGATGCAGGCGAAGAACGCGTCCTCCTGGCGCCAGACCACACCCTTGGGCATGCCGGTGGTCCCGCCGGTGTAGATGAGGTAGAGGTCGTCGCCGGAGCGTTCGACCACCGGTCGATCGGCCGAGGCCGCTGCGATCACGTCCTCGTAGTCGCCGCCCACCGACAGCGACAGCTTCAGCGGCGGGCGGTCCTGGCGGGCCTCGGCCACCCGGTCGGCGAAGGCGGCATCGTGGACCAGGGCCACGATGCCCGAGTCGTCGAAGAGGTACCGCAACTCCTCCGCCACATAGCGGTAGTTGATGTTGATCGGGACGGCCCGCAGCTTGAACGCCGCGAACATGGTCTCGATGTACTCCGGCCCGTTGGTGAGGTAGCAGCCGACATGGTCGCCGGGCCCGATGCCCGCCGCGGCCATGGCGTTGGCCAGCCGGTTGGCGCGTTCCTCCAGCTGGGCGTAGGTGAGCCGCCGCTCGCCGCACACCAACGCCTCGCGTTCGCCCACCCGGTCGACGACGGCCTCCCAGATGTCGGCCAGGTTCCAGGTCAGCATCGTTCGTCCACCCCCCGGCACGCCTCGGTGATCGCAGCGCCGAACGACCACAGGACCGGGGACGAGTGTGCCGCGTCGTACCGCTGGATCTGTGCGCCCGGGATCTCGAGTGCGAGCCGGAGCTGCTCGGTCGGGTTCACGGCCCGGTCCCTGGTGGTGACGAGCACCGTGGTCGGGACGTCGACCTGGGAGATCCACTTCCGCGATGAGTACCAGCCGATGCTGTTCCCAGCCTCGAGCACCATGCGCATGTCGTGACGGCGGAACTCCTGCGCGGCCCACCGCTGCATCGAGGTGGGCCGTCCCTTGTTCGGCATCCCGGGCAGTTGGCGGCCCAAGGTCGGGATCCGGGTCAGGAGCTGTCCTCCCCGGGTCCCACCGGCGGCGGCGGCCATGGCCCCGGCGAACACGACCCGCTGCTGGAGGCCGGGGACGAACGACGCCGCCGTGGCCGCGAAGACCAGGCCCTCGACGCGTTCGGGATGGCGGCGCCAGACGAGCTGGGCCACCGGGCCACCCATCGAGTAGCCACACACGATGGCCCGCTCGACGCCGAGGTGGTCCAGCAGCTCGGCGGTGTCATCGGCGCAGTCCTCGAGGCGGAAGCGGCGCCAGGCCCGGACCCCCCGCCCGTGGCCGCGTAGGTCGGGGGCGATCACCCGGAAGTGCTCCGACAGCGGCCCGAACGCCTGGTACCAGTTCAGCCCGCCGCTCGCGAACCAGCCGTGCAACAACACCACGACCGGCGCGTCGGGGGTGGGCCCGGCGACCTCGCGCACGAAGGTCGTGCGACCCCCGGACAGTTCGACGCGCCGGCCCAGGGGGAGGTCCAGCCCGCTGATGCCCTCTGCGACGAGCTCGTCGACGGCCACGGGTGGGTCACTCCCCCCGGAGGAGGAGCCGGGTCGCGTCCTCCAGCTTGCGGTCGACCGAGGCGGCGGAGTCCACACCGCCGACCCAGGCCACCAGCGCCGAGAACCACACCTGCTCCAGCACCTCGGCCACGATCTCGTCGCGTCGGGTCACCGAGTCGCTGCCGATGGCGCCCAACACGATGGCCCGCATCCGTTGGGTGACGCTCCGCACCGCCGGGGCCACCGTCACCTCACCTGACGCCAGGGCCTTGACCACCGCCAGGGTGTAGTTGCTCTGGCGGGTGAGCGCCCGGTTCGAGCGTCGCAGCACGTCGACCACCCGGTCGGCCGGGGCGCTCCCCGCCGGGGGACGCACCGACAGCCGGGCCGTGAGGTCATCGATCTGGCGGACCATGACCGAGACCAACAGGTGCTCCTTGGACGGGAAGTAGCGGTAGAGCGTGCCGAGGGCCACGTCGGCCTCGGCGGCGACGACCCGCATCTGGACGGCATCGAACCCGCCGTCGGCCGCCAGCGCCGCGGCGACGTCGAGCATCCGCTCCTGCCGGGCCACCTGTGCGTTCGTGAGTGTCACGCGCTCTCCATCATGTGGACGTCATGGTGACACGAAATGAGAACAGGTTCTAGTAATCGGCCGGGGCGACCCAGGGGCGGATCGGCCCGGCGACCGCCTCGATGGCGGCCGTCGACAGGTCCACGGCCACGTCGTCGATGCGTGGTGAACCGGCCCCGAGCTGCTCGGCGCACAACTCGACGTGGGCACCGGTCGACCCGGCCGGGCCCCGCTCACCCCAGACCTGCAGGGTGGCCGCGGCACCGAGGGACTCGGCGAGGTCCATCACGGCCTCGGTGACTGGGTCGAAGCGGTCGGTCACGGCCAGGCATGGCCGGCCGTCGAGCGCACACAGCAACGAGGCGGCCGCCGCGAACCCGTCGAGGTCGAGGGCCGGCACGACCACCGAACCGGGAATGCCCGTCGGGAAGGCACGCGCCACCCAGAAACCGGCGGGGCCGGGATCGGCGACGACCACGCCGCCCTCGGGACACGCACCGGAGAGCTGGAGCGAGGCGCGGGCCGCGGTGATCGGCGTGGAGCCCGACTCGTACGCCGGCACCACGACGGCGGCCAACGCCTCGTAGAGGGGCGGTCGGTCCACCCCGGCGGCGTCGCGCCGGGGCCAGCGGGCCAGCAGCGTGGCCAGGTTGGCCGGCTCCACCTCCTGCACCGTGAAGTTCTCGAGGTCCACGACGCCGAGCTCGTCGGGGTCGAGGCCGCTGACGATCACCACGTCTGCGTCGGGGATCCCTGCCAGCGCCATGTCGCGCTCCTGCAGGCCGATGGTTCCGCCGTGGAAGGGGCTGTCCCAGCGGAACACGCCCTTGGCCCCCCAGGAGTTGAACACGGCGACGCCGGCCGTGCCGGCCAGGGACAACAGGCCGTCGACCGCGCCGGCCCGGACGACGCCGGGCCCGACCACCACTGCGAGATGCAGGTCCGCCAGGGACGGGTCCAGCGTGAGCACCACCTGCCGATCGGCATCCGGCTCGACCAGCTCGCCGGACACCTCGTCACCCAGGTCCAGGTCGAGATGGAGGGCCAGCGTCGATGGGGCCGACCCGGGCCGGACGATGGCCAGTGCGGCGAGCAGCTCCTCGGCCGAGCCCACCGGGACGACCGGCGATCGGCCGGCGGGTTGGGAGGACAGGTGCAACAGCTGGCCGGCGAGCAGGGCGGCGCCGAAGCCCCCGCCGACCCGGCCGTCGGCGTCGGCCAGCAGGCAGGCCAGGTCGGGATCGTCGACCCGCAGGTGTGGGAGGCCCGGAAGGGCCACCTCACCGACGACGCGCTCCACCCCGACGGCGCGGAGTCGTTGGACCAGGAGCTCACCGACCTTCATCGCCGGGAGCTTCCCACAGGATCAGTAGCGCAGACCCGGAGCGCGGGTCTTGAAGATGTCGGTGGCCATCTGGGTGCCGAGCTTGGTGGCGTCCCAGCGCTTGCCGCCGTTGCTGAGGGCCGCGCCGTCCTGCCACGGGGTCATCCAGATGATGTTCTCGGCCACCGCCCGGATGATCTGGCCGGTCACGTGGTCGGCCTCGTCGGAGGCCAGCCAGGCCACCAGGGGCGACGACACCGACGGGTCCATGCGGTTCCACTCGTCGTCGGGCACCTCGTCGGCCTCGATCACGGCGGGCGCGTTGGGCATGGTGCCGGTGATGCGGGTGGCGGCGGCCGGACCGACGGCGTTGACGGTGACGCCCATCTTGTGGAGCTCCAGGCTCAGCGTCTGGGTCAGGCTGGCGATGGCGGCCTTGGCCGGCGCGTAGTTCGACTGGCCGAAGTTGCCGGTCAGCCCGGCGCCGGAGACGGTGTTGATGATCCGCCCGTCGACCTTCCGGCCCGTCTCCTTGTTCACCGTGCGCCAGTGGACCGCTGCGTGCTTGCACGGGATCCAGGTTCCCCGCAGGTGGAC
>Ga0302299_10002969_pt1 | contig 10311 bp, 8 predicted proteins | sample III_Fen_N3_4_FD_198795 | JGI IMG/M metagenome (GOLD analysis project Ga0302299, IMG submission 198795) | Peat permafrost microbial communities from Stordalen Mire near Abisko, Sweden - III_Fen_N3_4 | ecosystem: Environmental > Terrestrial > Soil > Wetlands > Permafrost | place: Sweden: Abisko...
CGTGCAGACCGGGGCCAACGCCACCCTCGCCCGCCTCGAGGTGTCGCTCACGATCGCGTCGCACGAGCGCGACGCCGCCGAGCAGGCCCGCACCGTGCGCGAGAGCGAGCTGCTCGGGCTGCGCGCCAAGACCCGCGAGCTGCAGACCGAGCTCGAGTCGCTCACCTCGTCGGTGCACCGCGACGAGATGGCGCGCGCCGAGCAGCGCCTGCGGATCGAGGCGCTCGAGACCAAGGCGATGGAGGAGTTCGGCGTCGACGCCGAGACCCTCGCCGACGAGTACGGTCCGTCGGTCCTGGTGCCGCCGTCGCAGATCGCCCCGGGCGACGAGGTGGACCCCGAGGCACCCGAGCCGGAGTGGTATCCCTACGTCCGCGCCGAGCAGGAGAAGCGGCTGCGCTCGGCCGAGCGCTCGCTCAACCTCCTGGGCAGGGTGAACCCGCTGGCCCTCGAGGAGTTCTCCGCGCTCGAGGAGCGGCACCGCTTCCTCAACGAGCAGCTCGACGACCTCAAGCGCTCGCGCGCGGACCTCATGGGGATCATCAAGGACGTCGACGACCGCGTGCAGCAGGTCTTCTCCGAGGCCTACGCCGACGTCGAGCGCGAGTTCGTCCGCATCTTCGCCCGCCTGTTCCCCGGCGGCGAGGGCAAGCTGATCCTGACCGACCCGGGCGACATGCTCACCACCGGCATCGAGGTCGAGGCGCGTCCGCCGGGCAAGAAGGTCAAGCGGCTCTCGCTGCTCTCCGGCGGCGAGCGCTCGCTCACCGCCGTGGCGTTCCTCGTCGCGCTGTTCAAGGCCCGGCCCAGCCCGTTCTACATCATGGACGAGGTCGAGGCCGCCCTCGACGACGTCAACCTCCAGCGCCTCCTCACGATCATGGAGGAGCTCCGCGAGGACTCCCAGCTGCTGGTCATCACCCACCAGAAGCGCACGATGGAGATCGCCGACGCGCTCTACGGCGTCTCGATGCGCGGCGACGGCGTCACCACGGTCATCGGCCAGCGCCTGCGCGAGGACCGCGACGAGCCCGGCGACGCCCGCCAGGAGCGCCTCGACCACCAGGAGCACGTCGCCCCGAGCGAGATCGACGTCACCGAGACCGCCCTCCCCGCCTGACCGCTCGAGCGGCCGAGTTCGACCTGTCAGGATGATCAGGGCCCGTCAAGGGCACTCCCGCGTCCACAGCTCGTGATCTTGATCGTCCCCTAGGGGCGATCAAGGGCCGTTTCTTTCACCCTCGCGTTCACAAGTCGTGATCTTGGACGCGTCGGACGCCACGGCTGATCGGCCGCGGACGGTCCCACCCGGCGGCGATGGGAGGATGACGGCGTGAACTCCGCGCTCCTCTACGTCCTCATCGCTCTCGCCGTCCTCGTGATCGGCGGCGCCGCGCTCGTCCTGCGCCGGTCCGGCGGCCGCGCCCTCGAGGCCCCGCGCACGCCGGCTCTCCCGACGGTGCCGGTCGAGGAGCCGCCGAGCACCACGGCTACGCCGCTGCCTGAGGCCATCACCGAGACGCCGCGTCCCGAGGCTCCCGGTCTCGAGACGCCCGAGCCGTCCGCCGGCCGACTCGCCCGGCTTCGGGCCCGGCTGGCCCGCTCGAACACTGCGGTCGGCAAGGGCCTGCTCGCCCTGCTGACGCGCGACCAGCTCGACGACGCCACCTGGGACGAGGTGGAGGAGACGCTCCTCGCGTCCGACCTCGGCGTGGGGCCGACCCAGGAGCTGATCGACTCGCTCAAGCGGCGTACCCGCGTGGAGTCGGTGTCCGACGCGTCGGCCGCGCGGGCGATGCTGCGCGAGGAGCTCCTCGCCCTCGTCGACCCGAGCATGGACCGATCGCTGGCCACCCACACCGACGCCGAGCGCCCGGCCGTCGTCCTTGTCGTCGGCGTCAACGGCACTGGCAAGACCACCACCACGGGCAAGCTCGCCCGCGTGCTCGTCGCCGACGGTCGCAGCGTGGTCCTCGGCGCGGCCGACACGTTCCGCGCCGCGGCGAGCCAGCAGCTGCAGACCTGGGGCGACCGCGTCGGGGCCACCGTCGTCACGGGTCCCGAGGGCGCCGACCCCGCGGCGGTGGCGTTCGACGCCGTGAAGCACGCGGTCGACGAGCACGCCGACGTCTGCCTCATCGACACCGCGGGGCGTCTGCACACGAAGACCGGGCTCATGGACGAGCTCGGCAAGGTCAAGCGCGTCGTGGAGAAGCAGGCACCCGTCGACGAGGTGCTGCTCGTGCTCGACGCCACGACCGGGCAGAACGGCCTGCGCCAGGCGCAGGTGTTCGCCGAGGTCGTCGCCGTCACCGGCATCGTGCTGACCAAGCTCGACGGCACGGCGAAGGGCGGGATCGTCGTGGCCGTGCAGCGCGAGCTGGGCGTGCCGGTGAAGCTGGTGGGTCTCGGCGAGGGCCCCGACGACCTCGCCCCCTTCGACGCCGCCGCTTTCGTCGACGCGCTGCTCGACTAGCTCGGGGGGACTCCGGCCGCTCGGACGGCGGGCGGTTGCTCCCTGTCGTGCTCAGGGCCTGCTGGCGTTCAGGTGCAGGACATGAACTCGTAACACTTCTGGTCCAGTCGTCACTCCGGTGAAACATCAGGCGCAGCGGGTTGGAACACGGTCACGGTCAACTCTCCTCAGGTCGGCGCAGCGGCGCGTCGGGTTCAGTCGGACGCGCCCCCGCGTCGCTGATCAACAGACACAGGAGTGTGACCATGGATGTGAACTCGGGCGACGTCGCCTGGGTCCTGGCGAGCACGGCTCTCGTGCTCCTCATGACCCCAGGGCTCGCGTTCTTCTACGGAGGAATGACCAAGGCCAAGAGCACGCTCAACATGATGCTGATGTCGTTCGCGACGATCTGCATCGTGAGCGTCCTCTGGGTCATCTACGGCTTCTCGCTGGCCTTCGGGAACTCGGGCAGCAGCCTCTACGGCGCGTTCAGCCTCTCGGGCCTGAGCGACGCGGTGAACCAGGTGACCAACAACGGCGGGCCGTACGGCATCCCGCTCCTGCTCTTCGCGGGCTTCCAGCTCATGTTCGCGGTCATCACGCCGGCGCTCATCAGCGGTGCCATCGCGGACCGCACCAAGTTCCTCACGTGGAGCATCTTCGTCGCCCTCTGGGTCACGATCGTCTACTTCCCTGTCGCGCACTGGGTCTTCGACTTCGGTGACAAGGACGCGGACGGCAACATCACCGGTGGCGGCTGGCTCGCCAACCTCGGCGTCGAGGACTTCGCCGGTGGTACGGCGGTCCACATCAACGCCGGTGCCGCGGGTCTCGCTCTCGCGATCGTCCTCGGCCGTCGCATCGGGTTCAAGAAGAACCCGACCCGCCCGCACAACCTCCCGCTCGTCATGATCGGCGCCGGTCTCCTCTGGTTCGGCTGGTTCGGCTTCAACGCCGGCTCGGCGCTCGCCGCCAACGGCCAGGCCGTGCTCGCCCTCATGAACACCCAGGTCGCCACGGCTGCGGCGCTCGGCGGCTGGCTGCTCGTGGAGAAGATCCGCGACGGCCACCCGACCACCCTCGGTGCTGCCTCCGGTGCTGTCGCCGGTCTCGTCGCGGTCACCCCGGCGTGCGCCTTCATCGCTCCGTGGGCGGCGGTCGTGCTCGGTGTCCTCGCCGGCATGATCTGCTCGTTCGCCGTCGGACTGAAGTACCGCTTCAACTTCGACGACTCGCTCGACGTCGTCGGCGTCCACCTCGTCGGTGGGATCGTCGGCTGCCTGTTCATCGGCTTCTTCGGCACCTCGTTCACGATCGGCGCCGACAAGACGGCGTACACGTGGGGCGTCAAGGGCCTCTTCTACGGCGGAGGCTGGACCCTTCTCGGGCACCAGGCCGTCGGCGCCTTCTCGGTCCTCGCCTACTCGCTGATCGTCACGCTGATCCTCGGCTTCCTGCTCGAGAAGACGATCGGCTTCCGGATCAGCCGCGACGCGGAGCTCGAGGGCATCGACCTCACCGAGCACGCGGAGTCGGCGTACGAGTTCGAGGGCTCGGTCGGTGGCGGCACGTTCACCGGCGGGGCGCTCGGAGGTGGCACGGCGGTCAAGACGAAGCCGGCCGCCGAGACCGTCAGCGTCACCGACACCGACTCGGAGGTCACGGCATGAAGCTCGTCACCGCGATCATCAAGCCGTTCAAGCTCGACGACGTGAAGTCAGCCCTCGAGGCCTACGGGATCATGGGCATGACGGTCTCGGAGTCCAGCGGCTACGGCCGTCAGCGCGGCCACACCGAGGTCTACCGCGGCGCGGAGTACACCGTCGACCTCGTGCCGAAGGTGCGCCTCGAGGTCATCGTCGAGGACGACGACGCCGACTCGGTGGTCGACGTCATCGTGAAGTCGGCACAGACCGGCCGGATCGGCGACGGGAAGGTCTGGACGATCCCTGTCGAGACCATCGCCCGGGTCCGCACCGGCGAGCGCGGCCCCGACGCCCTGTAAGGGGATCAGGGTCTCGGGGGTACGGGTCCTGGCGACCGACCGGCGTCGGTCGCCAGGACCACCCCCTCGGTGCCCCCGGCGCCGGGCCCCGACCGCTGCGTCGGCGCCCGCCCCGTGGCACAGTCCGGTGTCATCCGGCCCGGATCGCCGGGCCTGGGGAGGAGCCACATGAAGCTCGTCACGGCGATCATCAAGCCGTTCAAGCTCGACGACGTGAAGACGGCGCTGCAGGACTTCGGCGTCGACGGCATGACGGTGTCCGAGGCGAGCGGCTACGGCCGCCAGGGCGGCCACACCGAGGTCTACCGCGGTGCCGAGTACACCGTGGACCTCGTCCCCAAGGTGCGCCTCGAGGTCATCGTCGAGGACCACGACGTCGAGGACGTCGTCACCTTGATGATCACCTCGGCCCAGACCGGTCGCATCGGCGACGGCAAGGTGTGGGTCGTTCCCGTCGAGACGCTGGCCCGTGTTCGCACGGGGGAGCGCGGCCCCGACGCCCTGTAGAGACCCTGGCTACGCGCCACCGCGAACGACGCGACGACACGAGAGGAGCCACGGGTGCGGATCACGGCGGACGAGGCCACGAGCACCTACGCCGGTGCGCGCGCCGAGCTCCTCGCCCGGCCGGGCGCTCCCGGCGCGGCACGACGCCGCGCCCTCACGGCGCTGACCGACGACTGGCTGCACGCGCTCTACGTCGTGTCCGGCGCCGGAGAGATCGGGGCCGCCCTCGTCGCGGTCGGCGGCTACGGCCGCGGCGACCTCGCCCCCGGCAGCGACCTCGACCTGCTGCTGCTCCACCCGGCCAACGCCGACCCGGCCGACGTCACGGCGGTCGCCGACCGCCTCTGGTACCCCGTCTGGGACGCCGGCCTCAAGCTCGACCACTCCGTGCGCGCCCCGGCGGAGGCCCGTCGTCTCGCCGCGCAGGACATCAAGGTCGTCCTCGGCCTGCTCGACGCCCGCACCGTCGTCGGCGACGACGCGCTGACCAAGCAGGTCCGCGAGTCGGTGCTCGGCGACTGGCGCGCCCTGGCTCCGCGCCGGCTCGACGAGCTGCACCTCGGCGTCGAGGAGCGCACCGTCCGGTCCGGCGAGCTCGCCCACCTGCTCGAGCCCGACCTCAAGGACAGCTACGGCGGCCTCCGCGATCTCGTCGCCCTGCGCGCCATCGCGGCGTCGTGGGTGACCGACGCGCCCGTCGCGAGCCTCGCGGTGCACCGCGACCTGCTGCTCGACGTACGCGACGCCCTGCACCTCGTCACCGGCCGCGCGAGCGACCGGCTGCTGCACCAGGAGCAGGTGCCCGTCGCAGCTCGGCTCGAGCTCGGCAGCGACGACCCCGGAGACCTGCTCCTGCGCTCGGTGTCGGGCGCCGGCCGGGCCGTGGCCTACGCCGCCGACACGACCTGGCACCGTGTCGAGCGTCTGACGCGACGAACCGGTGTGCGCCACGGGATCGCCGGAGCGGCCCGCAAGCTGCGCGGCGGCGGCGCTCGCGCCGAGCGGGCGCCCCTGGCCGACGGCGTGGTCGTGCAGGACGGCGAGGCCGTGCTCGCGGCCGAGGCCCGTCCCGAGCGCGACCCCGTCCTCGTCCTGCGAGCGGCTGCCGCGGCGGCGCAGGCCGGACTGCGGCTCGCGCCGCACGCGGTCGAGCGGCTCGCCCGTGACTCGGCCGAGATGCCTGTCCCGTGGCCGGCCCCTGCCCTGGACGCGCTCGTATCTCTGCTGGGCGCCGGCCGCCCGGCAATCCCCGTGTGGGAGGCGCTCGACCAGTCCGACCTGTGGAGCCGGCTCATCCCGGAGTGGTCGGTGGTGCGGAGCGCGCCGCAGCACAACCCGGTGCACCGCTACACCGTCGACCGTCACCTCGTCGAGACGGCCGTGCAGGCCTCGGCCTCCACGCGTCGGGTCGCGCGACCCGACCTGCTGCTCGTGGGTGCGCTGCTGCACGACATCGGGAAGGGCCGCCCCGGCGACCACACCGACAACGGCGTCCGCATCGTGCAGTCCCTCGCCCCGCGCCTGGGCTTCGACCCCGACGACACCGACACCCTCGTGGCGCTGGTCCAGCACCACCTGCTGCTCCCCGAGACCGCGACGCGTCGCGACCTCGACGACCCGGCCACGGTGGCCGGCGTCGCGGCCGCGGTCGGAGACCAGGACACGCTCGACCTGCTGCACGCGCTCACCGAGGCCGACGCCGCGGCCACGGGTCCGGCGGCCTGGAGCGACTGGAAGAAGAGCCTGATCGACGAGCTCGTGTCGCGGACCCGGGGCGTGCTCGCCGGGCGGCCGCGGCTCGAGGACCCGCGCACGACGGCCGCGCAGCACCGGCTGGCCGAGGCGGTCCGTGCGACCACGGCCGACGGCGTCGCCGTCCTGCTCGACGAGGAGGTGGCCCCGGGCATCGCCACCGTCACGGTGGCGGCGCCCGACCGCACCGGCCTGATGGCCACCGTGGCCGGCGTGCTCTCGCTGCACCGCCTGCAGGTCCGAGGCGCCCAGGTCGACACCGTGACGGCCCCGGACGGGTCGCGACGGGCCGTGCAGGTCTGGACCGTGACCCCGGCGTACGGCGACCCCCCGCCCGTGGACCGCCTGCGGGAGGACATCACCCGGGCGCTGGCGCACACCCTCGACGTGGCCGCCCGCCTCGACGCCCGCGAGCAGGCCTACCCCGCGCCCCAGGGCACCGCGGCGCCGCGCGTGGCGATCGTGCCGGGAGCGAGCGAGCGAGCGACGGTCCTCGAGGTCCGCGCCCACGACGCCTCCGCGCTGCTGCACCGCATCACGAGGGCGATCGCCGCGGCCGACGTCACCATCACGGCCGCCCGTGTCGCGACCCTCGGCTCCGAGGTCGTCGACGTCTTCTACCTCGTCGACCGCGACGGATCCCCCCTCACCGACGGCCGCGCCGCCACCGTCAGCGTGACCGTCCTCGGAGCCCTCGGCGGCTGACCGTTGTCACTGAAGGTGGCCTTCGTTGCTAAGAGCGCAACAAACGCGGCCTTCATCGCACCGATGAGCCGCCCGATCGCACGGCTGCGACGCGACCCGGGCGCCCCCGGTTACCCTGGGACCCTCCGGTCCTGACCGGCACCCGCACCTGACGCACCACCCTCGACCGACGGGACGACGTTGTTCACCTCGCTCTCCGACCGCCTCGCCGCCACGTTCAAGAACCTGCGCGGCAAGGGACGCCTCTCCGAGGCCGACGTCGACGCCACCGTCAAGGAGATCCGTACGGCGCTCCTCGAGGCCGACGTCGCGCTGCCGGTCGTCCGCGAGTTCACGGCTCGCGTCCGCGAGCGGGCCCTCGGCGAGGAGGTCAGCAAGGCGCTGAACCCCGCGCAGCAGGTCGTGAAGATCGTCCACGAGGAGCTCGTCGGCATCCTCGGCGGCGAGACCCGCCGCCTTCGCCTGGCCAAGACGCCGCCGACCGTCATCCTCCTCGCGGGTCTGCAGGGCGCCGGCAAGACCACGCTGGCCGGCAAGCTCGCGCGCCACCTCAAGGACGGCGGCCACACCCCGCTGCTCGTCGCGGCCGACCTGCAGCGCCCCAACGCCGTCGACCAGCTCAGCGTCGTCGCCGAGCGCGCCGGCGTCGCGGTCCACGCACCCGAGCCGGGCAACGGCGTCGGCGACCCGGTCGCCGTGGCGAGGTCCGGTGTCGAGCTGGCCCGCACGAAGCTCTACGACGTCGTCATCGTCGACACCGCAGGCCGTCTCGCGATCGACGCCGAGCTCATGGACCAGCTCAAGCGGGTCCGCGACGCCGTGCAGCCCGACGAGACCCTGCTCGTCGTCGACGCCATGATCGGCCAGGACGCCGTCCAGACGGCCGTGGCCTTCGACGAGGCCGTCGGCATCGACGGCGTCGTTCTCTCCAAGCTCGACGGCGACGCCCGAGGTGGTGCGGCGCTGTCGGTCGTCACGGTCACGGGAAAGCCGATCCTGTTCGCGTCGGTGGGGGAGAAGGTCACCGACCTCGAGACCTTCCACCCCGACCGGATGGCCTCGCGCATCCTCGACATGGGTGACGTCCTCACCCTGATCGAGACCGCCGAGAAGGCGTTCGACGCCGAGCAGGCCGAGCGGATGGCCGGCAAGCTCGCGAAGGGCGACGACTTCACCCTCGAGGACTTCCTCGAGCAGATGATGAGCCTCAAGAAGATGGGCTCGCTCACCAAGCTCCTCGGGATGCTCCCGGGCATGGGGGAGATGAAGGCGCAGCTCGACTCGCTCGACGACCGCGAGCTTGACCGGGTCGCGGCGATCATCCGGTCGATGACGCCGGCCGAGCGCGCCGACCACACCCTGCTCAACGGCTCGCGCCGCGCGCGCATCGCCCGCGGTGCCGGCGTCGAGGTCTCCGCCGTCAACCAGCTCGTCGACCGGTTCGTCGACGCGCAGAAGATGATGAAGCAGATGCGTGCCGGCGGCGGGATGCCCGGCATGCCGGGGATGCCCGGGATGGGTGGCGGCAAGCGCGCCAAGGCCAAGCAGAAGCCGCAGGCGAAGTCCGCGAAGGGCGCGAAGCGCAGCGGCAACCCCGCCAAGCGCGCCTCCGAGCCCGCAGCACCCGCGATCGGAGCCGGCGCTGGAGCAGCCCCCGCCTCGGGCCTCCCCGATCTCAGTGCCTTCGGCGCCGGCGGCCTCGACCCCGCCGAGCTCGAGAAGCAGCTCGGCCAGCTCCCCCCCGAGTTCCGAGGCATGCTCGACCGCTAGTCCCGGTCACGGATCCGCCCTTCGAGGTCGCTGATCACCCTTAGAGGTCAGAACGTGCCCTTGAGGGGTGGTTTCGCGACCGGAAGTCGTGATCTTGGTCGGCGGACGGTGCGGGACAGCGCTGATTTCGTGGTCTGAGTCCTGTCTGGCACGATGAGCAGGTTGATCCCGACGCCTCGGCGGCCCTCTCGGCCGACCGGCGCGATCGGAAATCCAGGGATGTGCACGTCGACGGGACCACCGTCGTCGGGCGATCCCATCACTGATGTCAGGAGACACCGGCCCCGTGGCTGTCAAGATCAAGCTCAAGCGCATGGGCAAGATGCGCAACGCCCAGTACCGCATCGTCGTCGCCGACGCCCGCACCAAGCGTGACGGTCGTGCGATCGAGGAGATCGGCCTCTACCAGCCCAAGGAGGAGCCGAGCCTCATCAAGATCGACTCCGCGCGGGCGCAGTACTGGCTCGGCGTCGGCGCTCAGCCGACCGACGCGGTCGCCGTCCTGCTGAAGATCACCGGCGACTGGCAGAAGTTCAAGGGTCTCCCGGGCCAGGAGGGCACGCTGCGCGTGGCCGAGCCCAAGGCCGACAAGAAGTCGATCTTCGAGGCTGCCGCTCTCGACGCCGCGAACGAGCCGGCCAAGGACGCGACCACCCCGAAGAAGAAGGCGGCCGTCAAGCCCGCCGTCGCGGAGGCTCCGGTCGTCGAGGCTGCGGCCGAGGTCGTCGCCGAGGAGGCCCCGGTCGTCGAGGCTGCGGCCGACGTCGTCGCTGACGAGGCTCCGGCCGCCGAGAGCACCGAGGCCTGACGTGCTCGAGGAAGCTCTCGAGCACCTGGTCAAGGGCATCGTCGACAACCCCGACGACGTCGAGGTCCGCGAGCGCACCAACCGCCGTGGTCCGGGGCGCACCCTCGAGGTCCGGGTCCACCCGGACGACATGGGTCGCGTCATCGGCAAGGCCGGTCGTACGGCGACCGCGCTGCGCACCGTCCTGACCGCCCTCTCGGGCGGCAAGGGCATCCGCGTGGACTTCCTCGACCTCGGAGAGCGCTGACCTTCGTGCAGGTCGTGGTCGGACGCATCGGCCGCCCCCACGGGATCCGTGGTGAGGTG
>Ga0302299_10002970_pt1 | contig 10308 bp, 6 predicted proteins | sample III_Fen_N3_4_FD_198795 | JGI IMG/M metagenome (GOLD analysis project Ga0302299, IMG submission 198795) | Peat permafrost microbial communities from Stordalen Mire near Abisko, Sweden - III_Fen_N3_4 | ecosystem: Environmental > Terrestrial > Soil > Wetlands > Permafrost | place: Sweden: Abisko...
GGCCGATCTCGCCGTCGGCGACATCCTGTGCACCCCGGTCACCGGCGCGTACGGCCACTCGATGGGATCGAACTACAACAAGATCCTGCGCCCGGCGGTGGTCTTCGTGCGCGACGGCGAGGCTCGCGTGGTGGTGCGCCGGGAGACGTTCGACGACCTGCTCCGCTGCGAGGTCGAGTAGCGCTGACGGCACCGTCGCCCCCGGTGTCGACCGAGTGGCTCAGGCGGGTGGCGGGTCGACGCTGATCGTGTCGGGATCCGCGTCGCGATCGGTGCGAGCCAGGCCACCGAGGGGAGCCTGGGAGGTGACCACCGCGCCAGGGAGCGTCGCGCCTGACGGGGCCCACCCGTCGAAGCGGGTCACCGTGCCGCTCGATGGGTCGTAGAGGGCCGGCGTGTCGCGGCCGTCGCCGTCCCAGTCGCCGAGGAGCAGCTGGTCGCCCGGTCGACCCATGGCGAACCGGTGCCGGGTGCCGTCGGGGTCGGGGCGGTCGGCCTCAGCCCGGTCGGGCCACCACAGGACGGCGATCGTGCAGCCGTTGCCGACGGGATCGCCGAGCACGGCCACCGCTCCCGGTGGGGCCTCGACCGACGAGCCCGGGCACATCGCGCGATCGCTCGGCGGGATCGACCGGGCCGGCTCACGCGGCTCGCCCGGCCGGACCGAGTCCTCGGGTGGGACCTGGTCGGACGCCGTCGGCGCATCGGCGCTCGACGACCTGGTCGGGAGCGCGCCGGGTGCAGACCGCAGCACCACCAGCACCACCACCGCGGCGACGATGGCCACCGGTCCCGCCACCAGCCCGACGGTCCGCCGCGTCGTGCGGGGCCGTGCGGCCGGTCGGGTGGGGCCCGGCGCCGGGAGCACGACGATCGGGCCGGCGAGCTCCCGCGTCTCGGCCGGGGCTGCGGTCTCGGCCGGGGTGGATCGAGCCGGGCGGGAGCGGTCCGGGCCAGGGGGTGGTGGTCGATCCGCGCTGTCGAGCGCCGTGACCATCCGCTCGAGGTCGGCGGCGGCCGGCCGGCGGGCCGGATCGCCGGCGGTGGCCCGACCGGCCACCTCCCGCAGGGATCGGGTGGCGGGATCGTCGGCGTAGGGATCATCGTCCCCGGGAGGAGCGCCGATGGCCGCGCCGATGACCGTGCCCAGGGCGAAGACGTCGGCCGCCCGGTCGACCGGCGCACCGTCGAGCACCTCAGGAGCGACGAAGCCGTCTGTGCCCCGCCGAGGCACTCGGGGGGCGGCCGCAGGCGGTCGGGCCTCACCGAGATCGGCCAGCCACCAGGTGGCCCGGTCGGCCCGGAGCACGTTGCCGGGGGAGAGGTCGCCGTGGACGAGTCCGGCGGCGTGCACCGCGGCCAGCGCTCCGGCCAGCTGGTGCGCCATCGCGATGGCGTCGGCGCCGCCGATGGGCCCGCCGGCGAGGGCGTCGGCCAGCGACCCGAGCCGGGCCCAGGCCAGCACGATCGCCACCTCCGTCGGTGGTGTCGGCGGTGAGCCGTGGCGGTGCAGCCGACCACGGGCCGCAGGGACGTCGAGCACCTCGACGAGCGGGACCAGGCCCGGGTGGGTGACCGCGGCCAGCGCGGTGGCCTCTCGCCGCAGGCGCAGCTGCACGGTCGCCAGCTCGCCGCTGGGCAGACCGACGGTGGCCAGCTTGAGCGCGACGCGCTGATCGCCGGGGAGACGACGGGCCCTATGGACGGTGGTGGAGCGCCCGACCCGGATCGGCTGCTCGAGCACGTAGTCGAGGACGGTCCTCACGAGGCCGCCCGACGGGGTGGCGCGTCACCCGACGCCGTGGACCGTGGTTCGGTCGTGGCGACCTGCAGCAGCTCGGCGCCGCCGTCGACGATCAGGAACCCCCGGCCGTCGCACTGCCGACTGGCCGGATCCCTCGGCAGGCGGACGCCCCACGGGTCTCCGTCCCGGTCGAGGTCGGGCCGCAGGACCAGGCCGCGTCCGGACGGTCGCAGCGCCGTGCTCCAGTGGCCGTAGTCCATGCGCAGCCGGTCGGACCGACCGGCGGCGATCAGGTGGAAGCCGGGGCGGTTCGACCCGACGAGCGCGGCCAGCGCCCCGGTCCGATCGTCGACGAGCTCGCAGTCGTCGACCAGCACGACGATGGTGCCGGCCTCCCCGGCGCGCGCCACCTCGGCCAGCACGCGGTCGACGTCGGTCACGGTGGTGATGCCCGGCGCGGTCCGCAGCGGCGAGGGGCGAGGCGTGAGCGCGATGACGCAGCCGGGCGAAGCCTCCTCGTTCGCCGCGGCCGGCGCCGCGAGCGCGGCTCGGGCCGGGACCGTCTGAGCCAGGACCGCGCGAGCGAGCACGACGAGCGCCGTGCTGCGGCCGGAACGGGCCGGCCCGACGATCAGCGCGTGCTGCCCCGGTTCCAGCCCGAAGCCTCGTGGGCGGAGGTCGCGATCACCGATGCCGAGCGGCAGGTGGAGCACCGTCCGGCCTGCGGTGGTCGCGTCGGTGATCGCCGGTGGGAGGTCACCGGCCTCGACCCGCGTCGGCAGCTCTCCGACCGCGGAGGGACCATCGTGTCGACCGGCGTGGGCGAGGCGTTGCCGCGCGATCAGCGGGCGGATCGCGGCGGCGGGGTCGGGGCACCATGCCACCTGCACCTCGATGCCCGCGCCCTGGCCGACGACCCCTCGGCCCGGCCGTCGGTCGAGGGTGGAACCGGCCTCGGGACTCGGCCGGAGCCCGAGCGTCGTGAGGTCGAACGGGTCGGCCAGGCGCAGCACCAGCCGCTCGGTCGTCCGCGAGGCCAGCGCCGAAGGGATGGCGGACGGTCGGTCGCTCGTGACCGCCAGGTGGATGCCGACGGCGGGACCGTCGCGGAACACGTGGTGCAGCCCGTCGACGACGGCGTGGCCCTCGACCGTGTCGAACCGACGGAGCAGGCCGGGCAGATCGTCGAGCAACACCACCACGGTCGGTCGCCGGTCGTGCCGGCCGGCTCGCCGGACCTCGAGCTCGTCGACGAGCATGCGGACGAGCCGGGCCTGGCGACGGACGTCGTCGGCCTCGATGATCGTGCCCACCGAGGGGAGATCGCGGAGGGCCCGGAGCTGCCCGGAGCCGTCGGCCACGCCGTGGAGGTGGAACCGCTCGTGGTCGGCCCGCTGGGCCAGGAGCAGGCCGAGCGACACGAGCGCGGTCGTCGTCCCGCTGCCGGGCATGCCGTAGACCAGCAGGTTCCCCCGCTCGAGGTGCCAGCACCACGGCCGCTGGCGTTGGAGAGCGGGCTCGTCGGCCAGGGCCAGCCTGACGGCGACCCCGGCCCGGCCGGAGGCGTCGACTCGTGGATCGACCTCGGCGTCATCGGAGGGGTCGACCTCGGGGTCGTCATCGGGGTCGTCGAACCGGTCGAACTCGGCGAGCGTGAGCGAGGTGGGCAGGGGCGCCAGCCACGGCGCCGCCGGTCGACCCACACCGGAGGCGGTGGCCGCCTGGGAGATCTGGTCGACCAGGTGGCGCAACCGGGGCGGTTCGGTGAGTGCGGTCTGGAACAGCACCAGCTCGTCGTGGCCGAACCGGGCGTAGCCGCGGCCCGGGCGGTCCCGGGCCAGGCGGGCGGCGGCGGGGTCGTCGACGACGTCGGTCGACTCGGCCCGGTCGAGCATCCGCAGGGCGATGCGCAGGTTCGTGTTGGTGCGGATGCGGTCGCTGATCGCCCCGTGGGGCCGCTGCGTGGCCAGCACCAGGTGGACGCCGAGGCTGCGGCCGCGCTGGGCCACGTCGACCAGCGCATCCAGGAAGCCGGGCAGCTCGGCGGCCAGCGTGGCGAACTCGTCGATGACGACGACCAGCCGAGCCAGCGACGGCACCGCGCCGCTGGTGAGGTCGGCGACGCCGGCCCGGCGCAGCACGTGCTCTCGACGGCGGAGCTCGGCATCGAGGGCCACGAGCGCCCGCGAGGCGAGGTGCGGGTCGAGGTCGGTGACGAGGCCGACCGTGTGGGGGAGGTCGGTGCAGGCGTCGAACGCGCTGCCGCCCTTGTAGTCGACGAGCAGGAACGACACCGCGTCAGGAGGGTGGTGCAGGGCGAGCGAGAGCACCAGCGTGCGCAGCAGCTCGCTCTTGCCCGCGCCGGTCGTGCCGCCGATCAGGGCGTGCGGGCCGTCGGCGACCAGGTCGATCGACAGGGGTGGGGGATCGCCGCCGGCGGGCGCCGCGGTGACCGCGATCGGCGCCGCCACCCCGCCCGGTCGCCGTCGTGCGTGCTCCCACCGCTCGACGATGGCGGGCACCGTGACGGGCCCGACGAGCTGCTCGGTGCCGAGCGAGTCGGGCAGCCCGGCCGACGACGACGCCACCTCGGGATCGCGGTGACGGGCGAGCGCCGCGGCCCACCTGTCGGCCGCCGTCGCGGTGAGGCCGGTGGCCAGCACGTCGGCGACGACCGTGCCGGATCGGGTGTCGTGCACGACGGCCCGGCCGTCGGTGTCGACCACCTCGACGACGGTCGTGCACCACGAGGGCAGCTGCTCGCGGCGGTCGGCACCGACCAGGACGGCCCGACCGGACTGCTCGCCGTTGACCAGTCGAGCGAGCGGCTCGATGAGCTCGTCGGCAGAAGCATCGGGGACCACCACGACGTCGAGCGGCACGGACCTCGCAGTGGCGTCGTCCGGAGCCGGCGGGTGGGCTCCGCCGTGGGGGAGCCGGTCGACGAGCGCCCGAGCGGGGTGCGAGCCGGTCGGCGGCAGCGCGCGCAGCGTCACGTCGGCCGGACCGTGCAGCGTGGCGAGCTGGCAGACGAGCCAGCGCAGCACCGCGTCGCGAGCCGGTGCCGGGCCGACGATGCCGATGGCACGGCCGGGCCCGAGCTCGACCACGACCGGGGTGTCGACCAGCGGACCGAGGTCGGCGAGGATCGTGGCGGTCGACGGGCTCAGCGAGCCGTCCTCGTCGGGCCACGGCTGCCAAGGTCGGTGGGCCAGCCCGACCGAGAGCTGGAAGGCGTCGTGGTGGTCAGGCCTCCGCTCCCACAGGCGGCCGCCCCCGTCGACCCATCGTCGCAAGGCCGTCGGGTCGGGCTGAGCCCGCCGCCGGGCGGCCTGCTCGTGGTGGTGCCGCCGGGCCGCCTCGAGCGCGAACGCCGCGGTCGTGAGCTGCCGACGACCTGCGGATCGGCGACGGGCCCGTCGGTCGTGCAGGCGGCGCTCGGCCCACGAGCCGAGGAGCAGCGCCGGTCCCATCAGGGCGAAGACGGCCATGAGCGGGCTGAACAGCACGGCGAGCACCGCGCCGAAGACCAGGGGACCGAGCAGCATCGTCACGCTGAGGCCCGCCCCGGGACGCGGATGGAAGCTCTCGCGGGCCGGCTGGTCGAGCGGGGGCGGCCCGGTGGTGGCCGTCGTGCGGGGTGGGCGGTTGAACGGGCGAGCCGAGCGGTCGACGGAGGCGGGTGCGGCTCGTCGGGGGAGGAGCGCCGGTCCGGGCCGAACCTCGACGGCGAGCGCGCCGATCCTGACGACGTCGCCCGGACCGACCGGGGCCCCGGAGCCCACCGGCCGACCGGCCCGCAGCGTGGTGTTGCGCGCCCCCAGATCGGTTACCTCGATGCCCGCCGCGCCGATGGCGAGCACGGCATGGCGTCGCGACACCGTCGGGTGCGCGAGCGCCACGTCGTTGCCCGGCCCGCGCCCGACCGTGCACGTCGGGGGGTCGAGTCGATCGAAGGGGAGATCGAGCTCGGCGCCGGCCTCGAGCCCGCCGACGACGGCCAGGTGCCAGCGTCGGTCGGTGACGATCGGCGCCACGGGATCGGCGTCGATGCGGACGGAAGCAGGGAGCAGGCGCATGGGATCTCGGATCGACTCGATCGGCAGGAGGTTCGGGTCCCCGGCGCCGGCGCGGAGAGTGGGAGGCAGCGGCACCGAGGACCCGAGATCTGCGACGGTCAGGCGTCGACGCCGTTGAGCACGAGGTTCGACCGCCGCCGGTTCTCGTCCACGTAGCGGGACTGGTCGCGCAACGCCTGGGTGAGCTGGCGGAGGTTCTTCACGTACACGCCGTCCCACTCGCCCCGGAACTGGTCGGCGAGCCGACCCTGCCAGTGGACGGCGCCCGGTGCGCCGGCCGTGCCGACCAGCCGGGAGATGTCGGCGACGAGCTGGTCGACCTCGGCCGCCTTCTGCTCGAAGGTGCGCTGCAGCTCGACCATCTGGCTGAGGTTGACGCCGACCGTGTCGGTGGTGGCCATGGGGTTCTCCTGCTCGAGTCGTGGTTGGGTGGACGCAAAGTACAGCGACAACATCGTAAAAGCAAGGAAAACCATTGAAAGCAGTCCGAAGCACTGAGAGGCTGACTCCATGCACTCCGAGCCCCCACCCCGGCGAGGTCTCCCCGCCGGCTTGCTGAGCGAGCGGCCACCGCCCGAAGCCATCGTCGGCATCGACCCGGCCAAGGTGCTGATCCTCGCGGGAGCGCTCGGCGACGCCGCCCAGCGGGCGGGCTGGCTGCACGGCGTCGTGGCCGGCGTGCTGTCAGAGGTCGGCCACGACGTCGATGCGCTCCGCCCGCTGCGCCAGTTCACGGCGTGGTGCGAGGCCGAGCGGGTGCTGGTGCGGGCCACCGCGGAGGCCGTCCTCACCCTCGAGGCCGGCCCGCCGCCGTCGTGGATCGCGGACCTGGGCATCCACCACGACCCCGACCGGGCCGACTTCCGCTCGCCGGTGGCGGCCGTCGACGCAGCCATCGCCGCCGCCGCGGCGCTCGCCTCCGGCGACCGCGACGCCTTCCTCGGGGTCGCCGATCGCTTCAGCTCGAACGCGGTGTTCGCGGCGGTGCTGCTCGAACAGCTCGGCACCTCGGTCGTCGCCGGCGCGGTCAGCTACCTGGCGGCGCTCACCGGGTCGGGGCTCGACGACGAGCGTCGCCAGCAGCAATCGGTCGTCGCCGATCTGGCCGCGGCGCTCGACACGGCGCGGCGGGCCGAGGTCACCGACATCTCCGTCGGCACCCTGCTCGATGCGCTCGACGGGGATCCGCCCGGCGAGCTGGCGCTGCTGTTCGTGGGTCCGACCGTGTTCGACGACGCGTTCCTGGCCGAGGCCGTCGAGCGGCTCATCGTGCAGCCGGCCGGCGTGGTCGGTGGCAGCCCGGCGTGGGTCGCCCCCTCTGCGGTCGACGGCGAGCGACTGCCGCGCGACTCGACCCTGCTCGTGCTGCAGGCCCTGGGTCGCAGCCCGACCGCCGCCGCCCGGGTGCTGATCGACACCGATCTCGAGCGCCTCATGGTGACCACGCCCTATGCCGACGGCGGAGCCCAGCTGGCGCACGTGCTCGACGTCGGGACGGATCCTGCGCTCGGGCCCGAGGCGCCCCGGGCCGCCCTCGCCGTCATCACGTGGATCGCCAGTCGCACCGAGCTCCGGGAAGGCGACCTGGCCGACCACCCCGACCTGGCCGCCGACGCCTGGACGGGCCTCGGTCGGGTGGGGGCCCACTACATCGGGTCGTTCCGCTCCGACGGCCACGACGAGGTGGTGGTCGATCCCGTGTCCGACCAGCTGCGGGGCGAGATCAGCGGCCAGCAGGCCGACCGCTTCCTCGCCATGGCCGCCCGCCGGCAGCCGGCCGCCGATGAGCTGCGCGACGCGCTGGCGCGGTGGACCGCCGAAGGGGTGGCCCGGATCGCGTCGCGCCCGACGGTCGACCTGGCGCCCTACACCGCCATCGGTGACGTGGGCCGGCGCGTCTCCGACGCCATCGAGACGGCCTCGTTCTCGTGGGCCGCGACGCTCGACGACCGGCGCGACGCCGAGCGGCTGGCGTGGGTCGAGGTCGTGAACCTGGCGTCGTCGGTCGTTCCCGGCAAGCCGATCTTCGGGTTCGTCGTCGCCGCGAGCGGGAGCTTCGGGATCGACCAGCTCGTGCCGGCCGGAAGGGCCGAGCTCGACCAGGCCCGCCGGTCGGGTCGGCACCTGTCGGGCGCGCAGCTCCGCCTCGAGCACCTGGCGCTGGCCGAGCTGTGGGCGGCCCGGGCCGACAACCACCTGTTCGACGGACTCGCCCCGCCGCCCGGGCTCGTCGACGGCGATCGCCTGCGCGCCGTGGTCGAGCTCGATGACGACGGGGTCGCCCAGTTCGACCGGTGGACCGCCCAGCTCGCGACGCGCGACGGCTGGCCGCTCGATCGCCTGGCCGCCGAGTTCGGCCTCACCGGCACGCGACCGACCGGCTGATCTCCTCCCCGGCCTCACCGCAGGGCCGCCAGCCGCGGTGGGTCGGATCGACCACGTCGGTCAGGCGAGTCAGGTCGGGCCCGGCGTCGGCGGACGGACCCACAGCCCGCTGATCGCGCCGCCGGTGGCGTCGCCGAGGCCGAGCTCGGCCACCCGGGCCCGCGCGTCGAGCTGGTCGGCCAGCGCCCGCAGCTCCGTCCCCAGACCGAGCTCCTGGTCGCTGCTCAGCCGGGTGCGCCAGTGCCCGAGCTCGTCGCCGAACCCGGTGGCCACCGCGCCCTGCCACACGTCGGTGCGGTGGTAGGCCGCGAGGTCGTGGGCGAGCACGCCGACCTCCGCGGCGGCGAGCCGCAGGGATGTCGCGGCGCGTCGCCACGTGTCCGTTCCTGCCGGGGTCGGGTCGACGACGGGGGTGGGCCAGAGATCGAATCGGTCGGACATGACCTGCAACATACGGAAACAGCATGAAAGTGTCCAGGGAGCGGGCCGGGAAGAGGTGTTCCAGTCGGCTCCCTATTCGGACCGGGCGCTCCCTTCGGGACCACTACCCTGTCGGGGGTGAACGGGTCCCCGGTACGCGTCGGGCTCCTCGGCTGCGGCACGGTCGGGTCAGCTCTCATCCAACTGGTGCAGGAACAAGCCGACGGCATCGAGGCGCGCACCGGCATGCGGCTCGAGATCGTCCGCGTGGCTGTGCGCAACGCGTCGAAGGACCGGGGCGTCGACCTGCCGCTCGACCGCTTCACCAACGATGCCGCATCGGTCGTCACCGACCCCGAGGTCGACGTGGTGATCGAGGTCATCGGCGGCATCGAGCCGGCTCGTCAGCTCATCCTCGACGCCCTGAAGTCCGGCAAGCCGGTCATCACGGCCAACAAGGAGCTGCTGGCCAACCACGGTGGCGAGATCTTCGCCACCGCCGAGACCTCGGGCGTCGACGTCCTCTTCGAAGCCGCCGTCGGCGGCGGCATCCCGTTGGTGCGACCGCTGCGAGAGTCGCTGCTGGGCGAGCCCATCGACCAGGTCATGGGCATCGTCAACGGCACGACCAACTACATCCTCACCCGCATGACCGAGGCCGGGGTCGACTACGCGGAGGCGCTGGCCGAGGCCCAGGAGCTGGGCTACGCGGAGGCCGACCCGACCGCCGACGTGGAGGGCTACGACGCCGGGGCCAAGATCGCCATCCTGGCCAGCATCGCCTTCGGGGCCCGGGTCGTCGCCGGCGACGTCTACCACGAGGGCATCTCCGGCATCACCGCCGACGACATGAGCTTCGCCGCCCGCAACGGCTACGTCGTCAAGCTGGTGGCCATCGCCGAGAAGCTGGTGGCCGACAAGCCCGGCCCGGCCGGCACCCCGAGCGCCGCAGGCAAGGTCGAGCTGGCCGTGCGGGTGCACCCGGTCATGTTGCGCTCGACCCATCCGCTGGCCTCGGTGCGGGGCAGCTTCAACGCCGTGTTCGTGCAGGGGGCGGCGGTGGGCGAGCTGATGTTCTACGGCCGGGGTGCCGGCGGCAACCCCACGGCCAGCGCGGTCCTGGGCGACCTGATCGACGCGGCGCTCAACCTGCGCAAGGGGTCGAGCGCCAGCGTCGGCGCCCTCGGCGAGGTGCCCATCCGCCCGATCGACGAGCTGATGTCGGAGTACTACGTCCACCTCGACGTGGTCGACCAGCCGGGCGTGCTCAGCGCCGTCGCCGGCGTGTTCGGCGCCCACGGCGTGTCGATCAGCTCGATGGAGCAGGAAGGCCTCGGCGACGAGGCCGACCTCGTGTTCATCACCCACCGGGCCCTCGAGCGCGACGTGCAGGCCACGTTGCGCGACCTGCGCGAGCTCGACGTCGTCCACCACGTCGGCAGCGTCATCCGCGTGCTCGACGACGAACCCGATCTCACCCCGTGATGCCGGCCGACGCGGTGACCACCGGAGCGACGACGTGAAGTACGTCAGCACCCGGGGCGCGGCCCCCGTCCTCGAGTTCGCCGACGTGCTGCTGGCCGGGCTGGCCCGCGACGGCGGCCTCTACGTGCCCGACAGCTGGCCCGAGCTCACCCGTGACGCGATGGCCCGCTACGCCACGCTGCCCTACGCCGAGAT
>Ga0302299_10002971_pt1 | contig 10307 bp, 8 predicted proteins | sample III_Fen_N3_4_FD_198795 | JGI IMG/M metagenome (GOLD analysis project Ga0302299, IMG submission 198795) | Peat permafrost microbial communities from Stordalen Mire near Abisko, Sweden - III_Fen_N3_4 | ecosystem: Environmental > Terrestrial > Soil > Wetlands > Permafrost | place: Sweden: Abisko...
GTGCCGATGATGCGCTGCGCGCCGTCGGTTCCGGTGGCGCAGCTCGGGTGCTTGTTCATCGAGCAGACCTGCAGGATCGCCGAGCCGTAGATCACGCGCAGGATCTCTGCACCGCGGCGGCCCGCCTTGACGCGGCCCGGGTTGCTCCAGGTGTCGAACAGCGAGCGCAGCACGTCCAGGTAGCGCATGCTGTCGGTCGGATCGGTGCCCGCGATCTCGCGGCTCTCGCCCGGCGTGGGGTCGGGCAGGACGATCGTCTCGCAGCCCTTCGTCCGGTGCGCCTCGACCTGCGAGCCGACCCAGACGGTGTCGATGCCCGGCCCGCAGTCCACCGTGTCCATCGACCGGCCGCTGTGGATCAGGTCGTTGCCGGTGCCGCCGAAGATGTGGTCCTCGCCACCGAACCCGTAGATCGTGTCGTTGCCCGCGTCGCCCAGGATGCGCGCTCCGCCCTCGCCGGAGTAGATGAGGTCGTCGCCGCTGCCGCCGCGCACCGGCATGTCCCCGTTCTGCCCCATGCCCGAGCTGACGCGGTCGTTGCCCGGCCCGCCATCGATGCGGTCGTTCCCGGGTCCCCCGAAGATGATGTCGTCGCCGAGGCCACCGCGGACGTCGCGGTCCGCGCCGTTGCCGGTGGCGATGAAGTCGTCGCCCGTGCCACCGTCCACAAGGATCTCGTTGCCGGCGCCCGCCTCGCCGATGAAGTCGTCCCCGGTGCCGCCGAACAGCCGGTCGTCCCCGTCGTTGCCGTCGATCAGGTCGTCACCGGCCTGGCCGAGCAGCGTGTCGTTCCCGGTGCCGCCGAACAGCTTGTCGTTGCCGGTGCCTCCGGTCAATGTGTCGTCCCCGGAGTCACCCCGGAGCTGATCGGCGCCTGAGCCACCGGAGAGGTGGTCGTCACCTGTCCCGCCCGTGAGCAGGTCGTCTCCGGCCTTGCCGAAGAGGAAATCCCCGGACCCCATGCCGCGGATCGTGTCGGCCGTCGCCGAGCCGCGCAGGGTGTTTGACAGGTTGTTCCCGGTGATCGTCCTCGCGGAGGCCGGCGCGGCCAGCAGCAGGGCGCAGGTGACGGCCGGGAGCGCGGCGATCGTGCATCTGCGCAGCAGGGCAACCATATAGACAATGGTAGGCACTGTTGCCTCTGAGAGGACAGATGGGTGCTCCCAGAGTTGAAGCGAGCGCGGCCGGCGACCGATGAAGGGGCGTGGACATGCCACCCCCGCGCACCCTCGCGATCGCCGCAGCGATCGTTCTCCCGCTCGCCGGCTTCGGCTGGCACCTGCGCTCCGAGCGCCTGCACATCGAGGACCGCGCGAGCGCCGCGGCATCGATGGTCGCCGGACGCAGCGTGAAGGTCCACTGCCCGGGGCAGCTTCGCCGTCGCCTGCAGTCCGCCGAGATCCACGACGGCGAGGTCCAGTTCAGGGACGGCCAGCCCGCTGACGAGACCCACCTCACGGCCCGCGTCTGCGACGGGATCGGCCGGCTGCTCGACAAGGGTGCCGCGCTCGACCTCGCGTGTCTGCAACTCGACGCCTGCTCGAAGGAGGACACGGCGGTCGCCTACGGCGTCGCGGTGCTCACGCACGAGTCGGTGCACATGCGCGGCGTGATGGATGAGGCGGCGACCGAGTGCCAGGCGGTCAGCCGGTCCGCCGGTGTCGCACAGGCGCTCGGCGCGTCACCGCAGGCGGCGGCCTTCATCGCGGACTGGCAGTTCTCGGTCGCCGACGACCAGCTGCCCGAGCAGTACCAGACGACGGCGGACTGTCGCCGGCCCGGCGCGGCGGCCTGAACGCGATCCCACCCACCCAAATTGCGAACACCCGCCAGACCGGACGCGAGGGGGGATTCGCATGTGTCCTGGCCGGCGGGCGTCGCGTGCGATCTGGGAAAGATCGTCGGCGGACATCCATATCCGTTGACAGCGGGCTTCGCCGCCGAGCGGGCGAATCCTTCAAGGCCGTCGGGATCGCTGCGTCAGGTGCGAAACCGGCCCGGCTCCCACAGCGGCTCGTCGCCCCTGTTGGCTCCGCGACTCATGATGAAGAGCAGGTCGGAGAGGCGGTTGAGGTAGCGCACGACCTCGGGATTCGCGGCGTTCACGAGCAGTGCGCGGCGCTCGGCGCGGCGACAGACGGTCCGGCAGACGTGCAACTGCGCCGCGGCGGCGGTCCCGCCGGGCAGCACGAACGACTTCAAGGGCTCGAGCGTGGCGTTGACCTCGTCGCAGCGTTGCTCGAGCCAGGTGATCTGCTCGGGCAGGAGACGCAGGCGCTCACGCCCGCCGGTGTCCGCGGTCTCCGGGACGCTGAGGTCGGCGCCGAGGTCGAAGAGGTCGTTCTGGATGTGGCGCAGCCACGGCGCGTAGTGCTCGGGCAGCCCGGCCACGGTCAGCGCGACGCCGATCTGCGCGTTCAGCTCGTCGACGGTGCCGTACGCCTCGATCCGCGGATCGGTCTTGGCGACGCGCGACATGTCGCCCAGGTGGGTCTCGCCGTCGTCACCCAGGCGGGTGTAGATGCGGGTGAGGTTGACGGTCACGGGTGAAACGGTAGTACACGCCCGTCCACCCGGCCCGGGTATGCTTGGCGCGTTCAAGGTCGGTGGTGAAGGGAAGTCCGGTGAGATTCCGGCGCGGACCCGCCACTGTGACCGGGCGACGTACCCCACCTGCACGCGAGAGCAGCCACTGGCGCCGATGAGGCGCCGGGAAGGCGCGGGAACGGGGGCCCGGGAGCCAGGAGACCTGCCTCCGGCCGTCATAGCGCATACGCCCTCGTGGAAAGGGGTGGCCCATGGCCCGCCGCACCCGTGTTCTGGCCGCCGGCACCGTCCTGCTGGCCCTGCTGACGCCGTCCGCCGCGCTCGCAGCGGATCCCGCCACCGTGACCGTCCGCGTCGAAGGCGACGCGGACACGCTGCTCGTTCGCACCGCCGTCCCCGCAACCGGCCCTGCCGTCGTGCGCGACGGCAACTCCTGCGCGGGGGACAGCGCCGCAGGGGCGCTCGACCGCGCGACCACGGGTTCGTGGAGCGGCACCTGGAGCGGCGGCTTCTCCGACTGGGAGCTCACGACGATCAAGGGGGAGAGCCACGGCTTCAGCGCCGCCGCCTACTGGGGCTTCTTCCTCAACGAGGCCGTCGCGAACGCCGGGATCTGCACGCAGAAGGTGCAGGCCGGTGACCGGATCCTGTTTGCGCCGGCGCCGTCCAACTTCGATCCCGTCGGGGTCCTGACGCTGGAAGGCGTCCCCGCGACGGTCGCGCCCGGCGCGCCGTTCACGGTGACCGCGAAGCGCACCGCGACCGCGTACGGCGGCCCGCCCGACTACGCGGCGATCACCGAGACGCTCCCGCTCGCGGGCGCGACGATCGCGCTGCCGGGAGGCGGCACGGCGACCACCGGCGCCGAGGGCACCGCGGCGATCACGCTGACCGCGGGCGGCCCGGCGTCGCTGCGCGCGACGCACGAGGGCGACGTGCGCTCGGCGGCCGAGGCTGCATGCGCGACCACCGGCAGCGACGGGCTGTGCGGCTCCGCGGTTCCCAGCGGCACGAGCGGTTCTGTCCTGCCGGGCGCCGCGCCCGACCGCACACCGGCGCTTCCCCGGATCGGCCTGATCGCGGAGGCCGCTCGCTTCAGCCGCAAGAGCGCGCCGCGCACACTGTCGGGCACGGTCGCCGTCGACGCGTCGGGCCTGAAGGACGTGCTGCTGCGGATCACGCGCCGCTCCGGCAAGCGCTGCGATGCATACGACGGCGGCAGCGAGCGCTGGGCGCGCTCGAGCCCCTGCGGGACCGAGGGCGGCAAGTTCTTCTCGATCGGAAGTCGCGCCGACTGGTCCTACCTGCTGCCGGGCGCGCTGACCCGGGCCCGCTACGTGCTCGACATCCGCACGGTCGACGGCGCGGGCAACGTGACGCGCGGCGCCGACCGCGGCAGCGATCCCTCCGGGCCGCGGACGCGCGTCGTCTTCACGGTCGGCTGAGCCGGTGCGCCGCCCGCCCAGGATCCTCATACTCGCCGCGCTCGCGCTCTGCCTGGGCGCGGCCGGGTGCGGCCTTGGCCCGGGCGGCAGCTCCAGCGGCGATGCCCTGACGCTCACGGTCACGCGGGACTTCGGCACGACGCCCGTGCTCGAACGGACGCAGAAGAAGGTCCCGGGCTCGGAGACCGTCATGCGCCTGCTGCAGCGCCGCGCGCAGGTCACGACGCGCTACGGCGGCGGGTTCGTCCAGTGCGTGAACGCGATCTGCGGGGGCTCGGAGAAGGGCAGCCGCGTCGACTGGTTCTACTTCGTCAACGGCGTCGAGGCCACGAAGGGCGCGGCGGCCGTGAAGGTCGGCGGCGGGGACCACGTCTGGTGGGACCACCGCTCGTGGGAGGCGACCGACCACGTGCCCGCCGTCGTCGGCTCGTTCCCCGAGCCGTTTCTGCACGGGCCCGGTGACGAGAAGCGCCTGCCCGTCCGCGTGGAGTGCCTGAAGCCGCAGGGCCAGATCTGCAAGGACGCCCAGGCCGCGCTCGTGCACTACGACATCTCCGCGTCGAAGACGACGCTGCGCAGTTCGATCGCGCAGGACACGCTGCGGGTCGTCGTCGGCACGTGGGACGTGCTGCGCGAGGACGGGGCGCTCCAGCCGCTCGAAGACGGTCCCTCCGCCAGCGGCGTGTACGCCGAGCCGCGCGCGGACGGCACCAGCATCGCCCTGCTCGACACGCGCGGGAAGGTCGTGCGCACGCTCGGCGCCGGCGCCGGGCTTGTGGCCGCCACACGCGTCGGGGAGGACCAGCCGGTGTGGGCGATCACGGGCACCGATGACGCCGGTGTGGCCGCCGCCGTGCGCGCGTTCACCGCGCAGACGCTGATGAACCACTACGCCGTCGCCGTTGAGAACGGGGCGCCGGGGGCGGGCGGGGCGCCACCGATTCCATTGCCGCTCGTGGGCGGAGCCCGCTGATGTACCGGCGCCGAGCGAGCCCGTTGCACGCGGCGCGCGCCGGTGTGAGCGCGCTGTACGGCCTCGGGCTCGTGACCCTCGCGCTCGTCTCGACGCACCCGGTGCTGCTGGCCGCGGTCGCAGCCTCCGTCGTCGGTGCGGGCATGCTGGCGGGCGTGGGGCCGGACCTCGCCCGCGCCGCGCGCCTGGCCGTCCCGCTTGCCGTGCTGCTCGCGCTGGCGAACGCGCTCGTCGTGCGCGAGGGGCTCACCGTGATCGCGCGGTTCGGCGAACTGCCGCCGTTCGGGCAGATCGATGTGACGCTCGAGGCGCTCGCCTACGGCGGCCTCATCGGCGTCCGCGTTGTCGTCGTGATCCTCGCCTTCGCGCTGCTCGTCGCGATCGTCGATCCCGACGAGGTGCTGCGGGGGCTGCGGCGCGTGTCGTTTCGCTCGGCGCTCACTGCCGTCCTCGCGACGCGGATGGTGCCGGTCCTGACGCGGGATGCGCAGCGCATGGACCTCGCGCTGCGCTCGCGTCCTGAGGTCGACCGGTCGACGACCGCAGTTCGGGTGGCGGTGGTGCGCGCCCTGGCGGCCGGCGCCCTCGACCGCGCAGTGGACGTCGCGGCGACCCTGGAGCTGCGCGGCTACGCGACCCGCCGCGGCCGCGCCCGGCGTGCGCCCGTCCCGTGGTCGCGGCACGACGCGGGCGTCCTCGCCGCCGCGCTCGCGCTCTGGGTCATCGCGATTGCGGCGGCGATCGCGCGGGTCGCGGCCGTCGAGCCGTATCCGCGGATGACGATCACCACGACGTCCGCCACGGTCGTGGTCGCGGTCGCTGTCGTCGTCATCGCCGTGGTGCCGTTCGGCTCGCGCCGCGGCGTGGGGGACGCATGAGCACGCTGCGCCTGGAGCGCGTGAGCTACCGCTACCCGGACGCTCCGGCGCTCGCGCTCGACGACGTCTCGCTGAGCGTTGAGCCGGGCGAGTTCGTGGTCCTGGCCGGGCTGTCGGCCTCGGGCAAGTCCACGCTCGTGCGCGCGGGCTGCGGGCTCGTGCCGCACTTCCACGGCGGCACGTTCACCGGCCGCGTGTTCGTCGGCGGCATGGACACGCGCGAGCATGGGCCGGGCGATCTCGCGGTCGTCTGCGGCACGCTGCTGCAGGATCCCGAGACACAGATCGTGATGGGCACGGTGCGCGCAGAGCTCGCCTTCGGGCTCGAGAACCGCGGTCTCGCCGCCGCGGCCGTCGCCCGCGGCGTCGAGGAGGCGGCGCTCGCGCTCGGCATCGCCGAGCTGCTCGAGCGCCCGACCCACGAGCTCTCGGGCGGCGAGCTGCAGCGCGTCGCGCTCGGCGCGGCGCTCGCCGGCCGCCCGCCGCTCGTGTTGCTCGACGAGCCGACCTCGCAGCTCGACCCGGTCGCCGGCGACGAGCTGATCTGGCTGCTGCGCCGGCTGAACGAGGAACAGGGCACCGCCGTGGTCCTCGCCGAACACCGCCTCGAGCGCTGCCTGGCCCACGCGGATCGCGTGGTCGCGCTGCGCGACGGCCGGGTCGCCTGCGACGCGCCGCCGCGCGAGATGCTCGAGTGGGCCGCCGAGCACGAGCCGGCGCTGCTGACGCCCTCGGCCCGGCTGCTCGCCCGCGCGGGACTGCGCCCGGCCCCGAGCGGCGTCAAGGAGGCGCGCGCGACGCTGCGCGCACACGGGCTGCTGCCGGACCCCGCGCAGGCGGCGCTGGCGGCGTCGGGCGCGGGGGAGACTGCGGAGCCCGGTGAGCGCCGGCGCCTGCGGCTGCCGCGCCGGCGGCCCGCCGGGCCTGAGCCCGCGGTCGCCGCGCGCGGCGTCTGGCAGGAGCTCGACGGCGGCCGCGCGATCCTGCGGGCCGTGGACCTGGCCCTCGCGCCGGGGGAGCGCGTCGCGCTGATGGGGCGCAACGGCGCCGGGAAGTCGACGCTGCTGCGCCACCTCGCCGGGCTGCAGGAGCCGACCCGCGGGACCATCACGGCCACCGGGCGCGTCGCGCTGCTGATGCAGAACCCCGGCGACTATCTGCTGCGTGAGCGCGCCGGGGACGAGGTTCCCTCAGACGCGCTCGAGCGCGCAGGCCTGGCGGGGCTGGAGGACCGGCACCCGCGCGACCTCTCCGGCGGCGAGCGCCAGCGCCTCGCGCTCGCGATCGTCCTGGGCGGCGAGGAAGCCCCCGCCGCGCTGCTGCTCGACGAGCCGACGCGCGGAATGGACCGGGCCGCGAAAGGCACGCTCGTGAGCCGCCTCCGCGAAGTGGCGGCCGGCGGCGTCGCGGTGCTCGTCGCGACGCACGACGCCGAGTTCGCCGCCGCGATCGGCGAGCGCGTCGTGCTGCTTGCCGACGGCCGGCCGATCGTGGACGCCCCCGCCGCCGAGGTACTCGCGGGCGGATGGCATTTCGCCACCGAGACGGCGCGGGTCCTCAGCGAGGACGCTCCCGCCGCCGGCGTGCTCACACCCGAGCAGGGCGGCGACCTTCTGCGCAGCCGGATGACGATCGAGGTTGACGCCTGATGAGCTGGCAGATCGGCGCGCTGATCGTCCTCGGCGCCGCGCTCGTGGCGGGCTTCACCTGGTACGAGCGCTCGCATCCGACGTCGCGGATGCTCGCGCTCGTCGCGACACTGGCCGCGCTCGCCGCGCTCGGGCGGATCGCGTTCGCCCCGCTGCCGAACGTCAAGCCGACGACGGACATCGTCCTGATCGCCGGGTTCGCGCTCGGCGCGGCGCCCGGATTCGTGGTCGGTGCGATCGCCGCCCTTGCGTCGAATCTCGTCTTCGGGCAGGGCCCCTGGACGCCGTGGCAGATGGTCGCCTGGGGCCTGTGCGGCGTGCTCGGCGCCGCGCTCGGCCGTCTCACCGGGCATCGGATGGGGCGGGTTCCGCTCGCCCTCGCGTGCGGCGCGGCGGGCCTCGGGTTCGGCGTGATCATGGACGCCTCGGTCTGGGTCACCTACGGCGCCGGGCAGCAGACGCTCAGCCAGTTCCTCGCCATCTCCGCGACGTCGCTGCCGTTCAACATCGCGCACGCTGTCGGGAACGTCGTCTTCTGTCTCGCCTTCGGCCCGGTGCTCGTGCGCGCGCTGCTGCGCTACCGCTCACGGCTCGAGGTGCGCTGGGTCGACGCGGCGCCGAGCGCTGGGCCCGGGCTGGCGGCGCCACTCGCGCTGCTGCTCGCGCTCGTCGTGGCCGGCTCGGCGGCGCTGGCGGCGGCTCCGCCGGCGCGAGCGGCCGGGGCCGTGTCCGGCGCCGCGGGCTGGCTCACGCGGGCGCAGAACGCCGACGGCGGCTGGGGCGCCGCTCCCGGAGCGCGCTCGAACGCGGTGCAGACCGCCTGGACCGTGATCGGCCTCTCGGCGTCCGGGCGCAGGCCGTCGCGGGTCCACGTTCGCGGGCGTTCACCGCTGCGGCTGCTGCGCGCGCAAGCCGCGGGCGCGCGGTCCGCCGCCGACCTTCAGCGCAGCGCGCTGGCACTCGCCGCCGCGGGCCTGTCGCCGCGGACAGGCGGTGTGTCCGCTCGCCTGCGCCGCGCGCAGGGACGTGACGGGTCGTTCTCGCGCCTCGTGAACCTGACGTCCTACGGCGTGATCGCGCTGCGGGCGCAGGGCGTGCGCGTCCACGACCGCCGGATCGCGCGCGCTGCGACGTGGCTCACCCGCCACCAGAACCGTGACGGCGGCTTCAGCTTCTCCGGCAGGGGCGCGAGCGGCACCGACGACACCGCCGGCGCGGTCATGGCCCTTGCGATCGCGCGCGGGCACCGCGCCCGCAGCGTCCGCCGCGGCGCCGCCTGGCTCGCCCGCAAGCAGAACCGCGACGGCGGCTACGCCCTGCAGCCGCCCGGCGCGTCGAACGCCCAGTCGGCGGCGCTCGCCGTGCAGGGCCTGCTCGCCGCCGGGCACGACCCCGCACGCCAGCGCCGCCGCGGCGCCCGCTCGCCGCTCGCCTTCCTCCGCACGCTCCAGCAGCCGAACGGCCTCATCCGCTACAGCCGCACGAGCGCCCAGACCCCGGTCTGGGTCACCGCGCAGGCACTCGCAGCGCTCGCCCGCCACACGTTGCCGGTCGTGCGGAGCGGGGGGTAGGGCTCGAGAGGGCCATCGGCTCACGCCTTCGGCGCGAGCCGTCCCGCCAGGGGGCCGTACATGTAGGGTCCGCCCCCGATGCGACTCGCCGTCCCGAAGGAGACCGCGCCGAGCGAGCGCCGCGTCGCCCTGGTTCCCGACATCGTGCGCAAGCTGACCGCGCGCGGTATCGAGGTCCTGGTCGAGCGTGGTGCAGGCGACGGCGCCCTGATTCCCGATGCCGCGTTCACCGACGCCGGCGCCCAGGTCACCGATGACCAGGCCGCCGTGTGGGGCGCCGACGCGGTCGTCACGATCGCGCCGCCCGCACCCGCGGACATCGCCCGGATGCGCGAGGGCGCGCTGCTCGTCGGCTTCCTGCAGCCGCTGACCAGCACCGCCACGGCGATCGCCGCGCGGGACGCGAAGGTCACCGCGCTCGCGATGGAGGCGATCCCGCGCATCTCCCGTGCACAGGCGATGGACGCGCTCTCAAGCCAGTCGAACGTGGCCGGCTACGAGGCCGTCGTGCTCGCCGCCGAGAACCTGCAGCGATTCTTCCCGATGCTCATGACCGCCGCGGGCACGATCCCGCCGGCGAAGGTGCTGGTGCTCGGCGCCGGGGTCGCCGGCCTCCAGGCACTGGCGACCGCGCGTCGCCTGGGCGCCGTCACGACCGGCTACGACGTCCGCCCCGAGGTCGCAGAGCAGGTCCAGTCGCTCGGCTCGAACTTCCTCGACCTCGGCATCGAAGCCGCGGGTGAGGGCGGCTACGCGCGTGAGCTCACCGCCGAGGAGCGCGCTGCCCAGCAGCAGGCGCTCACCGATGCGATCAAGGGCTTCGACGTCGTCATCACCACCGCGCTCGTGCCGGGTCGCCCGGCGCCGAAGCTCGTGAGCGCCGAGGCAGTCGAGGGCATGAAGCCCGGCAGCGTGATCGTCGATCTCGCGGGCGAGAGCGGCGGCAACTGCGAGCTGACCGAGCCCGGGCAGACCGCGGTCAAACACGGCGTCACGATCCTCAGCCCGCTGAACCTTCCCGCCCAGATGGCCGAGCACGCGAGCCAGCTGTACGCGCGCAACGTGCAGGAGCTGCTCGGGCTGATCGTCCCGGCGCCCGAGGAGGGCGGCACGGTGCAGGTCGTCCTGGACTGGGATGACGAGATCGTGGCCGGCTCGGCGCTCACGCGCGACGGCCAGATCGTCCACCCCGGCGCCAAGGCCGCTGTCGAGGCCGCGAGCTAGGAGACCAGGCCCATGACCTC
>Ga0302299_10002972_pt1 | contig 10304 bp, 11 predicted proteins | sample III_Fen_N3_4_FD_198795 | JGI IMG/M metagenome (GOLD analysis project Ga0302299, IMG submission 198795) | Peat permafrost microbial communities from Stordalen Mire near Abisko, Sweden - III_Fen_N3_4 | ecosystem: Environmental > Terrestrial > Soil > Wetlands > Permafrost | place: Sweden: Abisko...
AGTCGGTAGCCGGTGGGGCGCTGCACCTGGTCGACGTGCTGCACGAACTCCTCAAGCGAGCTGAGCCCAAGGCGCAGCTCCTTCATTGCTTCGAAGGCCTGCCCGGTGTTCGGTGGAACGAGCTCGATGATCACGACGGCGAGCCTCCCAGCACCAACTCTCTCAGTGACCCCTGAACGATGCCCTCACCCGTCGCGGGAAGCACCATCTCGTCTCAAGATCCGCCGAAACATTCCCAAAGTTCGCCGCTGAAGTTGCATCCGTCTCACGCGGTCTCGAACTCGTCAGTGCTTCTGCAAAATCGCTCCCCGCTGACACGAACGCCGTCAGGCGTGCTCTCGGAGGTACCGGCCGAAGTGCGGCACGGTGAACGCGATCCGGCCGCGCTCACCGGAGTAGATCAGCCCCTTCTTCAGCAGTGCGTCGCGCGCCGGCGACAGCGACTGCGGTTTGCGACCGAGGTGCGCCGCCACGTCGGCGGTCGGCACGGCATCCGGCTCGTCACCGAGCTCGACCGCGACGTCGGCCATCGCGCGCAGGTACTCGCGCTCGCCGGGGGTGGCGCGCTCGAAGCGCGACCCGAAGAACCCCACGGCCAGCTCGGACTCCGCCTCGGGGGCGGCGACCGCGACGTCGTCGGCGGTCATCGGGGATGCCGGGGCGAGGTCCCAGACCGCCTTGCCGTAGGCCTGGATGAAGTAGGGGTAGCCACCGGTCGCGGCGTACATCGCCTCGAGCGCCTCGGGGGTGAACCCGGCGCCCTCGTCCTCCGCCGGCAGCTCCAGGGCGGCGTCGGCAGCCAAGCGGTCGAGCCGGTCGATGCGGGAGTAGCGAAACAGCCTCTCCGAGTATGACTTCGACGCGGACAGCACCGCCGGCAGGTGCGGTAAACCGGCCCCGACGACGATTACCGGCAGCCGAGCTTGCGAGATCTCGTGGCAGGCGGCGCACAGTGCCGACACGTCGTCGGCGCCGAGGTCCTGCATCTCGTCGATGAACACGGCGACGCCGCGGCCGGTGTCGGACGCCATCCCACCCAGGTCGGACAACAGCTCGACCAGGTCGATCTCGATGTCGCCCGAGTCGGCCCGCCCGGTGGCGGCCGGCACGGAGATGCCGGGGTTCCACCGGTCGCGCAGCTTCGCCGCACCGCGACCCGACCCGCCGGCCGGCTCACGCTGGGCGAACGCCTTGACGACCCCCAGCGCGGAGTCGCCGGCGCCACCCGCGGGCCCGAGCTCGCGCACCGCCTGGTGCACGGCCGACGCGAGCGGGCGGCGCAGGGACTGTTCGGGGCGCGCCTCGAGCTTGCCCGTTCCCCAGCCGGCCCGGACCGCGGCTGAGCGCAGCGCGTTGAGCAGCACGGTCTTGCCCACCCCGCGCAGGCCGGTGAGCACGATCGAGCGCTCCGGCCGGCTGCGCGCGACCCGCTCGAGCACGACGTCGAACGCGTCGAGCTGCTCGTCGCGCCCGGCGAGCTCGGGCGGGCGCTGCCCGGCGCCGGGGGCGTAGGGGTTCCGGATCGGGTCCACGATCGCAGGCTATACGGGTCTCTAGCGTTGACGGCATACATCCGCAGACGCACCTAGCCGTGTCGCGGCAACTAGGTTGGGCGCGTGCTCGAGGCTGCATTCTGGGGGTTCGTCGGTGGGGCGGCGCTGCTGCTCGGTGCCCTGCTGGGGCTCTACCTCAAGGTGGGCCTGCGAGTGATCGGCCTGGTGATGGCGTTCGGCGCGGGCGTGCTGATCAGCGCCGTGGCCTTCGAGCTCACCGAGGAGGCCTTCCACTCCGGCGGCAGCACCGCCGCGGCGCTCGGCCTCGCCGCCGGGTCGATCACCTTCTTCGCCGGCGACTGGCTGATCGACCGGCAGGGCGGCCACCGGCGCAAGAGCCCGGTGCACGGCGGGGTCCGCCTGCCCGAGCCGGCCGCCGACACCGGCTCGGGCGGGGCGAAGGCCGCCTCCGGGGCGGCCGCCACGAGCGGCATGGCGCTGGTGCTCGGGGCGCTGCTCGACGGCATCCCCGAGTCGGCCGCCATCGGCATCAGCCTGCTCGGTGGTGGCGGGGTTGGGGTCGCCATGGTCGCGGCGGTGTTCCTGTCGAACATCCCCGAGTCGATGTCGGCGACGACCGGGCTCAAGGCGTCCGGGCGTTCGACCGGCTGGATCCTGGGCCTGTGGGCGCTGGTCGTCGCCGCCTCGACGCTCTCCTCGGTCGCGGGCTATGCGCTGCTCGGCGGGGCCTCGGAGGAGACGGTGGCGTTCATCCAGACCTTCGCGGCCGGCGCCATCCTCACCATGCTGGCCGACACGATGATGCCGGAGGCGGTCGAGCACGCCGGCCGGATGGTGGGGCTGCTCACCGTCCTCGGCTTCGCGGTGGCGTTCTTCCTCAGTGCCTCCGCCTGAGCGGCGAGCCCGATGTCAGGGCACCTCGGGGGTGGCGCTCCCCGCGGCCTCCATCGGCTTGCCCGCCGCGAGCCACGCGCGCATCCCGCCGCTGAGGTTCGCGACCTCGTAGCCCTGCTGGGCCAGCCACGGCATCACCCGCTGCACCCGCCCGCCGGAGCGGCAGGTGATGACGAGCGGCTCGTCGGCATCGAGGAAGGGGGCGAGCTCGTCGACCCGCTGCGGCAGCTCGGACATCGGAATGTGGACCGCCGTCGGCACGTGCCCGCGGTCCCACTCGTCCTTCTCGCGGATGTCGAGGACGACGGCGTCGTCGGGCAGGGCGGTCACGGGGACGTCGGGGAAGACACTCATCCCGCAAGCATGCCAAACCCGGTCCCCACCGTCCCACCCCACGAACGTGGGTGATGATCGTCGCCCAGCCGACGGTTGTCACCCACGTTCGTGCGAGCGCCGCCCTACTTCAGGAACTTGCTGGTGCGCCGGTCAGCGAGCGGCTTGCCGCCGGTCTGGCAGGTGGCGCAGTACTGCAGCGAGGAGTCGGCGAAGGACACCTCGCGCACGACATCACCGCACTCGGGGCAGGTCTGCCCGGTGCGGCCGTGCACCCGCATCCCCGCGCGCTTGGCGTCCTTGAGCTCCTTTGCGGGCTTGCCGGATGCCGCGGCCACCGCCGCGGCAAGCGTCCCGCGCAGCGCGGTGTAGAGGCGCTCGACGTCGGCGTCGCCCAGCTTCGCGGCGATCGCGAAGGGCGAGAGCTTCGCGACGTGCAGCACCTCGTCGGAGTACGCGTTGCCGACGCCCGCGATGATCGACTGGTCGCGGAGCATCCCCTTGACCTGCATCCGGTGCGAGGCCGCGATGGCGGCGAACACCTCGAGGGTGAAGGCATCGGCCATCGGGTCGGGCCCGAGTGACGCGATGCCCGGCACGGTGGACGGGTCGTTGACGACGTAGGCCGCGAGGCGCTTCTTGGTGCCGGCCTCGGTGAGGTCGAACCCCGACGCGTCGTCGAAGCGCACCCGCAGGGCGATCGGCGACTTGCCGGGCCGCAACACGGTGGCCGGCATGGCGTCGGACCACCGCAGCCACCCGGCGCGGGCCAGGTGGAACACCAGGTGCGTTCCGCCGCAGTCGATGTCGAGAAACTTGCCGTGCCGGGAGACCCCGTCGACCGGCGCCCCGACCAGCGCCTGGGGCGGTGGGGTGAAGGTCTTGAGCACCGAGATCGAGCCGAGCTCGACTCCGGTGACCACGAGCCCGTCGGTGCGAGCACGCAGGAACTCGACGAGGGCCTGCACCTCGGGCAGCTCGGGCATGTGGCGACGCTACCGCTCAGCGCGGACTGTCCGCACCCGACGGGTACCGCCGGGTCAGGCGTTTCCGGCGGCAGCCGGGGGGACCGGCAGCGACGGGCCGTCCCACGGGCAGCCGCACGAACCACGCAGCACGATGCGGGTGGGGATGACGAGCGGCTCGACGTCGTGGGTGCGCCCCTCGATGCGCTCGTGCAGCCGGATCGCGGCCCAGCGGCCCAGCGCGCTGGTCGGCTGCTGCACCGTGGTGAGGCCCGGAGCCATGAAGCGCGACGTCATGATGTCGTCGAACCCGGTGATCGCGATGTCGTCGGGCACCCGCACCCCGCGCCGGGTGAGCTGGGCCATGACCGACAGCGCCAGCTCGTCGTTGGCGCCCATCAGCGCGTCGACCGGGTCGGGCAGGGCCAGGACCCGGTCGACCACCTCGCAGGCCGACCCCTCCTCGAGCGCCACCCGGATCGGCGGAGCCCCCTCGATGAGCCCGCGCCGCCGCAGCGCCCCGCGGAAACCGGCGTAGCGCTGCCCGATGTCGTGCGAGTCGCTGCAGTCGCCCACGAAGACCAGCTGCCGGCGTCCGTGGCCGATCAGGTGGCTGGTCAGCTCGCCGGCGCTGCGCTCGTTCTCGACGAGCACGGCATCACACCCCTGGAACGGGTCGCGGGCCACGAGCACCGTGGGGGTCCCCCTGCTGATCGAGCGCACCGACGCGTCGCTGATCGTGGCCGTGGCCACCACCAGGTCGTCGACCCGCTGCAGCAGCTGGCGCAGCTGGGTCTCGAGGTCGACCGAGCCGGTGGCGAGCACGATCACCACCGACTGGCCGTACTGCGCGGCGGTCGACTCGTAGCCGGTGAGGAGGTCGGAGAAGTACGGCCCCTGCAGGCCAGGGAGGACCAGGCCGTGGGTCTGGTGCCGGGGCACGTCGACCGGCCGCGACGAGCGCAGCGGCACGTAGTCGAGCTCCTCGACGGCCCGCAGCACCTTGCGGCGGGTCATCGGCGAGGCCGGCGTGGAGGAGGACGGCATCCGGTTCCGGCCGCTGCTGCGCGTCGGGAACGGGCCCGGGCACGTCACCCTGGCACCCGGCTGGGCCGTGCGGGCCGACGACTCCTACCAGGTGCGACCGGTCGCCGACGGCGCCGTGCAGGTCACCCCCCAAAGACCCCGGCGCCGAGCTGCTCGTGCGCCTCGACCGCTAGGACCCCCAGAGCGTGCGCACCTGGCGGAGCAGGCCGTAGCCGTCCGACGCCCGTACGACCGGCACCTCGAGCTCGTCGGTGGGCGCCGGCACCAGGTCGTCGTTGGCGACCGGGATGACGTGCGAGAGCACCTGCTCGCTCGGCGACAGCTCGCGGATCGCGATGCCGCGCACCCGGTCCGGACGCCGGCTGGTGAACTCGGTGTAGATCTTCGGGTCGTGCTGGCCGTCGTCGCCCACCAGCAGCCACTTCACCTGCGGCAGCTCGCGGGCCAGCCGGTGCAGCTGGGCGTGCTTGTGGTCCTGACCGGAGCGGAACCAGCCGGTGTTCGTCGGCCCCCAGTCGGTCATCAGCATCGGGCCCGCGGGAAAACCGTTGCGGCGCAGGAACCTCGTGAGCTGCGGGGCGGTGTTCCACGCCCCGGTCGAGAGGTAGATGACCGGGGCCTCGGGGTGCTGCGCCAGCAGCTCGCGGTACATCGTCGCCATTCCGGGCACCGGGCGGCGCGCCCCCTCCGAGCGCATGAACGTGTTCCACGCGGCGATCATCGGCCGCGGCAGCGACGTCGAGAGCACCGTGTCGTCGATGTCGGAGATGATGCCGTGGGTCACCGTGCTGCCGACCACCAGCAGGGGCACGTCGATGGTCTCGGCCCCCGGGGACCCGACGTAGATCTGGTGCCAGCCGGGCGTGAGGCTGTGCCCGCGCACGGTGAGGTCGATGTAGCCGCCCCGGTCGGTGCGGGTCGTGACGATGCGCTCGTCGACCCGCACGGTCACCGGTTCGTCGACGGCCGGGGTCGCGAAGAACGCCTTCCAGCCGCGCGTCTCGAGCTCTACCGCCCGCAGGCGCGCGGCATACGTGGGCTCCTCGGGCTCGTCCTCCGGGCGGCCCCGAGTCATGATCACCCGGCCGAACACCCGCAGCTGGCTCACGCTGCCGTAGCCCGTGAGGGGCACGACGCGGGTCGTCCAGCCGCGTGACCGCAGCACGCGGCCCTTGCGTTCGTTGTAGGCGTCCTCGAGCACTGCTGCGGCGTGTGGTCGCGGCATGGTGCGATGCTAGGGCAAACGCTCAGGCGCGCCCCGGCTCCCCCCGCGACACGACGCCGGTGATGATCTGGTGGGCGAGCTCGCGCACCTTGACGTTGCGGTCCTGGGAGGTCTTGCGCAGCACCTCGAAGGCCTCGTGCTCGGGCACCCCGCGCATCGCCATGATGACGCCCTTGGCCTGCTCGATGACCGCCCGGCTGGCCATGGCCTGCTCGAGCTGTCCGGCGAGGCGCCGCACCCCGTCCAGGGTCGAGACGGCGACGATGGCGTCGGCGCACCGCGCGGCGGCCATCCGCACCAGCGCGGCGTCGAAGTCGCCGAAGGCGTTCGGGGCCCAGGCGTAGAGGTTGATCGCGCCCACGCACTCCTCCCCGCTGAGCAGGGGCAGGGCGAGCAGGCTGCGCATGCCCTCGGCGCGGCACTCCTTGGCGAACTCGGGCCAGCGGTGGTCGACGACGACCAGGTCGTCCACCCGGTTCTCGCGCCGGTTGCGCGCGGAGTCGAGGCACGGGCCGTCATCCAGGGCGTACTGGACCGCGTCGATCTCGAGGGTCTGCACGGTCGTGTACGCCGCGGTGTGCGGCCGCCCGGCGCTGAGGACGGTCACGCCCACCTCCTCGCAGCCGGGCACGTGCCGTCGCACCGCGTGCACGACCCGCTCGAGGTAGTCGGAGACCTGTTCCATCGACTCCAGGACGCCGCCGATGTCGGTGGTGAGCGCCTCGAGCGCGGCCGGTGGCGCGAGGCGTGCATCGGGCGCGGCGGATTGCTGCTCGGTCATCGGTCCTCCCCGGCGGTCAGGTGGCTCCCCAGTATCCCCTCCCGGCCACCGTTGTGCGCCGACCTGCGACGATGCTCGGATGCCGGCCGCCCACCGCAAAGAGTCGGCGGCCGCGCCGCCGGGCTACTTCGCCTGGGAGGCAGCCGGCCTGCGCTGGCTGGCGCAGGCCCGGGCAGCCGGTGGCGCGGCCGTCGTGGACGTGCTCGACGTGGACCTCCACCACCTCGACCTGGCCCGGCTCGTGCCGGCGCCCCCCACCCGGGACGCCGCCGAGCGGCTGGGACGCGGGCTGGCCGCCACTCACGCGGCCGGTGCGCCGGCCCACGGCTGCGGCCCGCCGGGCTGGGACGGCGACGGCTGGCTCGGGCCGCTCAGCGAACCACTACCGCTGGCGCTGGGCGCCTGGGACGCGTGGGGCGAGTTCTTCGCACAGGCCCGGATCGTCGCCCTGCTCCCGCTCGCCCGGGCACGCGGGGTGCTCGACGACGACGAGGTCGCGGTGTTCGACCGGCTGGCGGGCCGGGTCGCCTCGGGCACGTTCGACACGGGCGAACCCCCCGCTCGGCTGCACGGGGACCTGTGGTCGGGCAACGTCCTGTGGACCGCCGCGGACGCCGTGCTCATCGACCCGGCGGCGCACGGTGGCTCCCGCGAGGCCGACCTCGCCATGCTCGCCCTGTTCGGCGCACCTCATCTGGAGCAGGTGCTGGCCGCCTACGACGAGGCCGCGCCGCTGCCCGACGGGTGGCGCGACCGGGTGCTGCTGCACCAGGTGCACCCGCTGCTGCTGCACGCGGTGCTCTTCGGCGGGTCGTACGCCGGGCAGGCCCTGCGCGCCGCGCGCCACTACGCCTGAACGTCGGGCAGCGGGTCGGCACCGGCCGGCGGGCGCACCACCGGTTCCGGGCCGGCCGCCAGCCGACTCCGCACCATGATCGCCACGGCGACGGCCGGCGACGACAGGGCCGCCCCCAGCATCCCGGCGATGGCGGCGCCGATGACCGTAGCGCCCAGCACGACGATGGGGTGCAGGCTCAGAGCGGTGCCGGCGAGGCGGACCAGCACGATGGTCTGCACGATGTTCTGCACGACGAGGATGACGACGAGCATCACGATCGCCGTGTCGATGCCGTTGGCGCCCAACGCGATCAACGTCGCGAACGCACCCGAGACGATGGCTCCGAGGTAGGGGACGTACGAGGTGACCAGCGTGACCACCGCGATGGTGAAGGCCAGTGGCACCCCCAGCAGCCAGGCCGTGCCCCCGATGAGCACAGCCGTCACGACCGCCGACAGGGTCAGCGCCCAGAAGTAGCGCCGCACCGCCACGGCCGACTCGTCGACGATCTCGGCGCCCATCCGCGCCTCGAGCCCGATGTGCGCCCCGACCCACCGGGTCAGCCCGTCCCAGTCGACGAGCACGTAGTAGAGGAGGAAGGCGCCGATCGCACTCGCGATGCCGAGCGACACCAGGGTCGAGAAGGTGCTCGACAGCGCCCCCAGCACCCCACCGAGGGCCTGTCCGGTCGCGGAGCCGAGCGAGTCGGTGGCCGACGCACCACTGCCGAGGTCGATCCCGCGGTCGGCGAGCGTCGAGCTCAGGGTGTCCAGGCCGGCCGTCACCTGGGAACGGATCTGGCCGGACTGGCCGACGATGCCCGCGACGACCAGCCAGATCGAGCCGACCACGACGGCGGTCAGGCCCAGCAGCACGAGCAGGGCGCCACCGGACCGGGGAACGCCGCGGCCTTGCAGGCGCTCGACGAGGGGGGCGAACAGGGCACCGAGCACGGCGGCCAGCGCCAGCGGCACGACGAGCCCCGACACCTGCCCCAGCAGCCAGAGCACCGCCGCGGCGAACCCCAGCACGCCCAGCAGGAGCCAGGAACGCACCCCCAGCCGCGCCAGCGCGGGGGATGCCGTGGCCGACCATCGGGCGCTGCGGGGCTCTGGCACGGCGCACCTCCTCCACGGCGCCGCTGCCCGGCACCCTCGACGTGGCGCCATCGTAGGGCCGGGGACCACACCGGGGCGGGAGCCCGGCCGCCGGCGGGACGGCCGTCCGGCCCGCGAGCTGTTGCACGCCGTCCGAGCCCACCAACGACGGCGGCCCGGACGCCCCGGCGCACCGATGCCCGCCCGAGTAACGTGCGCGCCATGGTCTGGGGCCTGCTCGGAGCGCTCGGCGCGGCGGTCTGCTACGGCGGTGCCTCCATCCTGCAGGCCCTCGCCGCCCGTGAGGAGCGCACCGCCGAGGGCCTGGACCCGCGGCTGCTGCTGCGCCTGGTGAAGTCGTGGCGCTACGTGCTCGGGCTCGCCCTCGACGGCTTCGCGTTCGTGCTGTCGATCGCCGCGCTGCAGACCATGCCGCTGTTCGCGGTCCAGGCGATCGTGTCGAGCTTCCTGGCCATCACCGCGGTGCTGGGGGCGGTCTTCCTCAAGATGCCGCTGACCCGCCGCGACAAGGTCGCGCTCGGCGTCGTGATCAGCGGGCTGGTCCTGGTGGGGCTCTCCGCCGCCGAGGACAAGGCGGTGCACGTCAGCTCGGCGCAGCGGTGGGGCATCCTCATCGCCGCGCTCGCCCTCGCCGCGCTCGCGGTGCCGCTGGGCCGGCTCAAGGGCGCCAGGGGTGCCGCGGCCCTCGGTGCCGTCGCCGGGCTGGGCTTCGGCGCGGTGGCCGTCGCTGCGCGCGTGCTGCCACCCATCGGCTTCGACACCCTGTTCTCCGACCTCGGTGGGCTGCTGCGCGACCCGGCCACCTACGCGCTCGCCGTCGCCGCCGTGGTCGCCCTGCTGTCGTACTCGACGGCCCTGCAGCGCGGCACGGTCACCCAGGCCACCGCGCCCCTCGTCGTGGGCGAGACCATCGCGCCGGCGCTCGTCGGGGTGGTCATGCTCGGCGACGTGCCTCGAGCTGGGTGGGAGTGGGTCGCGGTGGTTGGGTTCGGGCTGGCCGTCGGAGGTGCCCTGGCGCTGGCCGGGCACGGTGACGTCGCCGAGGCCGGTCCGGCCGAGGACACCCGCGCCGAGGTCGCCCCGACCACGTCCTGAGTCGCCCCCGCCCGCGAGCTACGGGCAGGTGCACGGCAGCGACGCACACTGCGGACACCCGGTGGCATACCGCTGCACCGCGGCGGTGAGGTCGACGCCCACCTGGTTCGCGAGCGAGGCGACCCAGGCCAGCACGTCGGCGAACTCGTGCTCGCGCTGGGCGTGGTCGCCCTTGCGCACGGCCTGCGCCAGCTCGCCCACCTCCTCGGCGAGCCAGGCGACCGTGCTCGGCACCCCGCGCTCGCGGTCGCGCGTCCCGTAGGTGCGCTCGATGACGTCCTGCAGGTGCGCGAGGTCCATGCGCGGCAACCTACCGGCCGTCAGTTCAGCGACGCCCCGCGCGGGTCGGGTGGGGTGGGCAGGGCACCGAACCGGCCGAGGATGGCCGCCTCGCGGCGCAGCAGCGCCAGCACCGTGCGCAGCCGGGTCGCGGCGTCCGCGCCATCCAGCACCCGCTGGCGGTCGGCCGGGTCGAGCACCATCCGCTCGGTGAC
>Ga0302299_10002973_pt1 | contig 10304 bp, 8 predicted proteins | sample III_Fen_N3_4_FD_198795 | JGI IMG/M metagenome (GOLD analysis project Ga0302299, IMG submission 198795) | Peat permafrost microbial communities from Stordalen Mire near Abisko, Sweden - III_Fen_N3_4 | ecosystem: Environmental > Terrestrial > Soil > Wetlands > Permafrost | place: Sweden: Abisko...
GCGCTGGAATCCCGATCCTTGGGCTGTCGGTCATCAGCGGGGCCGACACCGTTCGTCTCGACCAGTGGAATTTTCACGTCGAGCCAGCCAGCCTCACCGTCGCCGGCGAACCGGCATCGCTGACGCTCACGTCCGAGCAGGCGGGTCGGTCAGTGCGGATCCGCTACACCTTCTCGCCTGATGACTACCGGGTGGGTGTTTCGGGGTCGATCTCCGGCATCGGCGCCGCGGGCGGCCAGTTGCTGCTTGGGCTTGGTTCCGGCATCGCGAATACCGAGGCCGATTCAGTCGAGAACCCGAAGAGTGTACCGCCGCCCGCGCTGGTCACCTACGGCGAGAGCGCCGAGCGGCACGATTTCCCGAAGCTCACCGCGGGCGAGACCGTCACCTTCAGCGGCCCGTTTGCCTGGGCGGCGCTCAAGTCGAAGTACTTCGTCACGGCAATTCTGGCGTTTGACTCCACCGGTGGGCGGCTCAGCGGCGTCTCCGCCACGCCGTCCCCTACCGCCGGCAATCGTCCGCGGGCGGCGGCCACCGTGGTGCGCATGCCGATCGCGACCAGCGGTGACTTCGCCTACACGTTCTACGCCGGCCCGATGGAGTACGACCGGCTCAAGCGGATCGGTCACGACTTCGACGACGTGAACCCGTACGGCCTGCCGGGCCTCCGCACCCTCATCCGCTTCTTTGCGGCACCGGTGCGCTGGCTGCTCGTGTGGATGCACGAATCACTGCACCTGAGCTATGGCTGGGTGCTGATCGCGTTCGGCCTGCTGGTGCGCCTGCTGCTGTGGCCGCTCAACCAGAAGGCGATGCGTGCCAACACCGCCCTGCAGGCGCTCCAGCCGCAGCTCCAGCGGATCCAGGAGCAGTACAAGCAGGACCCGGCGCAGCTGCAGAAGGAGATGTTCAAGCTCTACAAGGAGAACGGGGTCAACCCGCTGGGCGGCTGCTGGCCCATGCTGTTGCCGATGCCGGTGCTGTTCGCCCTGTTCTTCGTGCTGGGCAACTCGATCGAGCTGCGTGGCGTGCCGTTCCTCTGGTTCCCCGACCTGGCGCGTCCTGATCCGTTCTTCATCATCCCGGTGCTGAGCGGCCTGTCGATGTTCGGCCTGACCAAGGTCGGGCAGATGGGCATCCAGCACACGGCGCAGACGAAGATGCAGGCGCAGATGATGACCTACATGATGCCGGTGATGATCACCATCTTCGGCTTCAGCTTCGCCTCGGGGCTCAACCTGTACTGGACGGTGAGCAACCTGGCGAGCATCCCGCAGCAGTGGCTCATTGCGCGCGAGCGGATGAAGCTGCAGAAGGCCGAAGTGAAGGCGTTCGTGGAGGTGAAGACGAGGCCGGTGGAAGAGGGCGGGAGGGGTGGAAAGGGCGGGAAGGGCGGAAAAAAGGCCTAGCGCTTGTGGGACCCGTCGCAGAAGGGGCGGGTCTTCGAAAGGCCGCACCCGCACAGCTTCACTTGCCCGGGGTGCTTGGCCGGCGGTGGTTCGATCGGGTCGCCGGCATTGTCGAAGAAGAGGACCGGTCCCTCGACGATGATCGGGCCGGAGGGCTTCCAGGTGATCTTGATCAGGGAGTCGGGCGAGTCGTTCATACGAACAACGTAAGCGATCTCAGGCTGTTCTCACTCCCCCCGCCCTCTCCTCCGCCTCCCTCGCTTCATCAGCGCCCGCCAGCAGCGCCGCGGCGATGCCGCGCTCACCCACCAGCGCCTCGGTGAGCCGGTAACCCATGTAGTAGCCGGCCCGCTCGGGAATGACGCGACCCGCCACCAGCCGTGCCGCCGGGCTCATGCCGCCGGAGAGATACCGCAAGCGGAGCCCGAGACCAGCACGATCGATGTCCGGTGCCGCCGCGCGTCGCAGGAACGACTCGAGTTCGCGCAGCCGCACATACAGCCGGCGCGGATAGCCGAAGTAGTCGGAAGCCCGGAAGCCCGGTGCCACTGCCTGCGCCGCATGCACAGCCAGGCCTTCGTTCACCAGCAGCTCCCGCAGCGTGGCGCGGCTCCCGACCTCCCAGTAGTCGTAGTAGCCCTTCGAGTCGCGGACGATCCGGCTGATGTCGCTGCGGCTCCCCGCCGCGGTGTACCTGACGGTGTGCGCCAGTTCATGCCCGATCCAGAGCGGAAGCAGCTCCGGCCCCAGCCCCAGCCCATACGTCTCGGGATTGACCCGCCCGGTGAAGTGCTCCAGGCAGATGAAGGCGACGCCGCGGCCATCGATGACCAGCTCACCAGCGTTGGCGGCACCCATGCCCACCATCAGCACCACATCCGTCGGCTGCTCGATGCCCAGCACATCCACGGCCCGCGCAATGGCCTCTTCGGCCACCCGCTCGAGGTCCACCGACTCGATCAGCGCGTAGAGGTCACGCCGATCTGCGCGGAGCGCTGCCTGGATGACCTCGACCGATGGCGGACTGTCGGGGTCGAGGACGTAGTTGCGCCAGTAGGCGTCGAGGAGCGGGCGATGGGCGGCGTGGAAGGATCGGTAGGAGGCCTCGCTGTCCGGCGCGTTGATCAGCGCGAGAAATTCCGGCACGAGGTTGATGAGCACCAGTCACAATAAAGCGTGAACGGTAAACGGTAAAGTGTGAACGGGCTTTGACAGTCCAGTTCACCGTTCACTGCTCACCCTTCACGCAGTTCAACTAGTGCAGCTGCTGTCTCTTCTGCTTGGCGACATCGTCGAGGAAGCGGCGCTCGTCGGGTGTAAGGCTCGCCAGGCCTTCGGCGCTGATCTTGTCGAGCACCCGGTCCATCTCGCGGGCGACCGGATCGGCTTCGCCAGCCCGCGACGGCAGTGATGCCGGTGATGCCGCGGCCGGCACACGGCGCGACCGCTCCGCCTCCGCGGCCCCGGGCTGCACCATGACGGGGCGCGGCGCCGAGCGGCGGGGCGCGGCGGCCTCGGGGCCGTACGACTGCAGCCGGAAGAAGAGATATCCGAAGAGCGCGCCACCCAGGTGCGCCTCGTACGCGATGTGGGAACCGCCGCGCAGGAACGGCAACGCCATGATCGCATTGAACGCCACCAGCACGATGGCGAAGGTGCGCGCCTTCATCGGGATGGGAATCGGGATGATGATCATCTCGGCGTCGGGCCAGAGCACGGCCAGCGCCACGGCAAGGCCCAGGATCGCGCCCGACGCGCCCACGAAGGGCGCTACCACCGCGAACCGGGAGAGGATCAGCGCGAAGATGGCCGCTCCCACGCCGCAATAGAGGTAGTAGAGCAGGAACTTCTCGCCGCCGAGGCGCTGCTCCACCGCCGAACCCAGCATCCACAGGCCGAGCGAGTTGGCGAGCAGGTGCAGGAAGTCGGCGTGCACGAACATGTAGGTGACGAACGTCCAGGGCCGGCTGAGCGCGTTGCTGGGGTCGAATGCGAGCGCGTGAAAGGCGCCGTCGGAAGTGAGGACGGTATCCAGCAGCAGGAGCACCGCCGCGTTCGCGACGATGAGCCGTAGTACCCACGGGGTCATCCGGGGTTGGGAGATCGCCTGCATGCCTGCCGCCTCTCTACCGTGGCTTCCTGCTCCCTATCGCCGAGCGACAGATCCGGTCGCACAGTTCAGGGAAACCGATTCCCACCGCGCGCGCCGACTGGGGGAGCAGGCTCGTCGCTGTCATGCCGGGAAGGGTATTCACCTCTAAACAGAAGGCCTCACCCGAAGGTGTCAAGCGAAAGTCTACCCGGGAGTACCCGCGGAGCTTGAGCGCCCGGTGCGCCGCCAGCCCCAGCCGCCCGCATTCGGCCGAAATCTCCGCCGGAAGGTCGGCCGGGAAGATCTCCTCGGACATGCCGGGCGTATACTTGCACTCATAGTCGAAAATCTCGTGCCGGGGAATGATCTCACCCACCGCCAGGGTCGCTCCGTCCAGAATACCGACAGTCAGCTCCCGGCCCGGCACGAACGCCTCGATCATGACCTCGTCGTCATGGCGGCGGGCCTCCTCGATGGCCGCTGCCAGCTTGCCCGGCGAGCGCACAATCGACAAGCCGACCGTTGATCCCTGCTTCGACGGCTTCACCACCACCGGCCAGCCAAGCTGGGATTCCACCTCCTGTACCGTGGCCGGAGCCATGAGCCACTTGGCGGTGAGGATGCCGGCCTCGCGGAAGAGTCGCTTGGCGATGTCCTTGTCCATCGCCATCGCGCTCCCTATGGGACCGCTCCCCGTATAGGGTACCCCAATCATGTCGAGAATGGTCTGCAGGGTGCCGTCTTCACCGTGGCCGCCATGCAGCGCCAGGAACAGCACCTCCGCCTCGCGCACCACGGCGAGGCTGGCAAGTCCGCTCAGCAGCAATCCATGCTCGAGCGCCTCGAGCTGGGTGACCGACGGGGGTGCCGCACCCACCGACGCGGACAGCAACTGGGCCTCGTCCGACTCCGGGATGTAGCCCCGGGCGGTGTCCACCACCGCGACCTGGTGTCCAATACTTCGCAGGGCCGCAATGACTTGCACGGCGGAGGCGAGTGCAACATCGCGCTCGGCGGACGTGCCGCCAGTGAGGACTGTAATCCGCATGTGGGGTTATCTCGTTCCGATCAACTGCTGCAGTACATCATACCGGCTCACGATGCCGATCAGCACCCCGTCCTTCCGGACCAGCGCTGCCGGGCTCTCCCGGGTAAGCATCGGCGCAAGCCGGTCGGTAGGGAAGGTGTGCTCCACCACCGGAAATGGCGGGTCCATGACTTCCCGCACCGGACGGTCGAGCAGTGCCGGCTGCGCGAGCGCCCGGGTCATGAGCGCCGACTCCACCAGTCCGCCCACCGGCTCGCCATTCTCGATGACGGGAATCTGGCTCACTTCCCAGCTGCTCATCAGGTTGAGTGCCTGCCGCACCGCCGCCGCCGGCGCCACCTGCACCAGCGCCGGTGCGCTGCTCGGCCGGCGCTGAAGCAGCAACTGCTCCACCGTGGCCTGGGGACGATCGAGCAGCTGGTTCTCCTGCATCCAGTCGTCGTTGAAGACCTTCGACAGGTAACGCTCACCGGTGTCGCAGAGAATGGTGACGACATAGGCGTCGGGATCGTCGAGCTCGCGGGCAATGTCGAGCGCCACGGCCACGTTGAGGCCCGCTGACCCTCCGACAAGAATTCCTTCCTCTCGCGCCAGGCGGCGTGCCATCATCATCGACACGCGATCGGTCGCCTGCCGCCACTCATCGATAGTGTCGAACCAGATCGTGCTGGACACCTTGTCGCCACCGATGCCCTCCACCTTGTACGGTGCGCCCGATCCCTGCTCCATGACACCGGTGCGAGCATACTCGGTGACCAGTGAGCCGACCGGATCGCCGGCGATGATGCGGATCTTCGGATTCTTCTCCTTGAGGTACTTCCCGGCGCCGCTGATGGTGCCGCCGGTGCCGGCGCCCGCCACGAAGTGGGTCACCTTCCCGCCGGTCTGCTGCCAGATCTCCGGGCCGGTGGTCTTGTAGTGCGCCTCGGGATTCACCTGGTTGTAGTGCTGGTTAGCGAGAAATGCGCCCGGCGTGTCATGGACGATCTGCTTCGCCTTCATGATGTAGTTGTCGGGGTGGTCGGCCGGCACCGCAGTCGGCGTCACCACCACCTCGGCGCCATATGCGCGCAGCAGCCGCACCTTTTCCTGCGACATCTTGTCGGGCAGCGTGAAGATGCAGCGATACCCGCGGAGCGCCGCCGCCATCGCGAGACCGACACCGGTGTTGCCACTGGTGCCCTCGACGATGACGCCGCCCGGCTTGAGCGCGCCGCTCTGCTCGGCCGCCTCGATCATCGCGAGTCCGATACGATCCTTCACCGAGCCGCCGGGGTTGGCGTACTCGGCCTTCCCGTAGATCGGCGTCCGGAGGCCCGCGCCGATCCGGCCGAGCCGGATCAGCGGCGTCCATCCGATGGTGTCGAGCACGTTTTCGTACGGCGTCAGGTGCTGACCGGTCATGGCGTGACTCCACGGCCCTGCGGTGTGCGGAAGTAGATCGGCTGAAGGAACGCCATGGCGACCTTGGCGCCATCGCGCTCCGCCGGGGCATAGCGAAGCGAAGGTGCGGCCTGCAATGCGGCGCTGTCGAGCGCCGGGTAGCCACTCGACTCGGCCACCCGGGTCGAGTCGGCGACCAGCGTGCCACTGCTGTCGACTACCAGCCGCAACAGCACCGTTCCCTCGATTCCCTGGGCCGCGAGCGCCGGGGGATAGTCCACCGGCGAATTCGGGTTGAGCGGCACCGGCGGCAGTTCGGTTGCCCTTGGTCCCTCGACCGGACGGGACGGCAGGCTCACGGTGCCATCTCCCTTGCCGGAACAGGCTGCGAGGAAGGCGAGGATGATCAGTGGCCGGCCCATGGAGACACGCTTCATGGGCTCAAGTTAGCGCCGGTGGCGTGGAGGCGCCCCTACATTGGTCGGGTGGAGACGACCCTTCCCATCGACGCTGTCCTGGACGACCTGCGCGCCGCCCTGGCCGCCGCATCCAGCGTGGTGCTGCAGGCGCCACCCGGCGCCGGCAAGACCACCCGGGTGCCGCTCGCCGTGCGCCACGCGCCCTGGCTCGGGCCACGCAAGATCATCATGCTCGAGCCCCGGCGCGTGGCCGCGCGCGCCGCGGCGCACTACATAGCCCGGTCCATCGGCGAGGAGGCGGGCGCAACGGTCGGTTATCGCACCCGGCTCGACACCAGGGTCGGGCCCCGTACCCGCATCGAGGTGGTCACCGAGGGGATCCTCACCCGGATGATCAGCACCGACCCGGCGCTCGAGGAATACGGCCTGGTGATCTTCGACGAATTTCACGAACGCAGCCTGCACGCCGACCTCGGCGTGGCCCTGGCGCTCGAGAGTCAGGCGATCCTCCGCCCCGAACTCCGGATCCTCGTCATGTCGGCCACGCTCGATGGGGAGCGGGTGAGCCGGCTCCTCGGCGATGCAAAGATCGTGAGCAGTGTGGGACGCAGCTTCCCGGTGGAGCTTCGCTACGCGGCGCGGCAGGATGATGGGCGCATCGAGGGGCGTGTGGCCCGCGCCGTGGCTGATGCACTGGCGAACGACGAAGGCGACGTGCTCGTGTTCCTGCCCGGCGCGGGGGAAATCCGGCGGGTGGAAGAGCTGCTCAAGGGCGTTGAGGCCGTGACAGTGCCAATGCACGGCAACCTGACCCCAGACCAGCAGGACCGGGCACTCAGGCCCGATGCCGGCGGACGCCGCAAGGTGATCCTCGCCACGTCGATCGCCGAGACCAGCCTTACGATCGACGGTGTGCGCGTGGTGGTGGACTCCGGCTTGTCGCGCGTGCCGCGATTCTCCGCGCGCACGGGGATGACACGCCTCGAGACGGTGCGGGTGTCGAGAGCGAGTGCCACGCAGCGCGCCGGCAGGGCAGGGCGACAGGCCCCGGGTGTCGGCTATCGCCTGTGGAGCGAGCCGGAGCAGGCGGGACTGGTGCCCTATCACGATCCCGAGATCATGGATGCCGACCTCGCACCGCTGGCACTCACGCTGGCGTCCACTGGAATGGATGCGGCATCGATGCGCTGGATGGATGCGCCGCCGCCGGCGCACCTGTCGCAGGCACGGCAGCTGCTGCGCGATCTCGATGCGATCGACGACGCAGGGCGGATCACTCCCCACGGTCAGGAACTCGCCACGCTCGGCCTGCACCCACGACTCGGTCACATGATCATCGGCGCGCGCGCACTCGGCGCTGTGCCGCTCGCCGCCGACATCGCGGCCCTGGTGGAGGAGCGGGACATCCTGCGCGCTGAGGGCGGCCCCGCCGACCCCGACATGCGGGTTCGTCTCGACCTGCTGGCACAGCGCGGCATTCCAGCGTTCAGCCATGGTGCGCGCGTCGCCCGGGACTCGGTGGAGCGGATTCGGACGCACGCAAAGGCGTTGCGTCGCCAGCTCGGTGTGCGCGACGCACCCTCGAACAGCAACGATGCCGGACTGCTCCTCGCACTCGCCTGGCCCGATCGCATTGCGCAGCGTCGCCCCGGTACCGCGCGCTTCCTCCTGCGGAACGGGCGCGGTGCGGTGCTCGCCGTGCCGCATGCGCTGGCCGACGCCGAGTTCATCGTGGCGACGGACCTGGATGACCGGGGCGCCGAGAGCCGGATCTTCCTCGCGGCGCCGGTAGCACGCGCCGAAATCGAGGAACACCTGCAGTCGCAGATCGTGGTGCAGGAAGAAGTGGGCTGGGACGCCGATGCGGAACGCGTGCAGGCGCGCCGCACCCGCCGGCTCGGCGCCATTGTGCTGGGAGAAGGGCTGCTGCGCGATCCCGACCCGGCGGCCGTGGCACATGCATTCCGGGAGGGCCTGCAGCGCGCGGGACCCGCGGCGATCCCGTGGAGCGAGGGATTCGTGCGCCTGCGTGAACGCCTCGCATTCCTGCATCACAACGACGCCGCGTCGTGGCCCGACGTCTCAGATGCATCGCTGCTCGATCGCCTGGAGCAGTGGCTTGCGCCCCACGCGGCGCGGCTTCGTGGGCTCGCCGATCTCGGCGACATCGATTTCGCGGCACTCCAGCTGGGCGATCTCAGCTGGCAGCAGCGACAGGCGCTCGAGGTCGAGGCACCAACGCACATCGAGGTGCCGACCGGGTCGCGCCTGCCGATCGACTACGCCGACCGGGCGTCTCCCGTGCTCGCCGTGCGGTTGCAGGAAATGTTCGGGCTCGCGGAGACGCCGGCGATTGCGCGCGGCCGCGTGCCGCTCACGCTTCACCTGCTCTCGCCGGCGCACCGACCGGTGCAGGTAACACGCGACCTCGGCGGATTCTGGCGCTCGAGTTATCACGATGTGCGGAAGGACCTCCGGGGCCGCTACCCGAAGCACGTCTGGCCCGAGGATCCGCTCAGCGAGCCACCCACCCGAAGGGCGAAGCCGCGGAAGCACTAGTGTCCCCCGGGTCGTCCCCACAGGTGGGCACGTTAGGCAACACGAATCCTCCCGCAGAAACCGGATAGCACATCACAATTCTTCCTGTGACAGGGAGTTACGGGATTGTTGTCGGCGCCATGATTTCCGGCAGGGTTCGTGCTATTGGCCGCGCTCGTACCCATCCAAGACGGGAGCGCGGGGCGCGCGAGTGCCTCGTAACACAAGGCATGAGAGCGAACCGTACTCTTCCAATCGGCACCACCACGTGGCGCGTGCTCGCCACGTTCGATTTCGACAACCAGGACCTGAGCGGCCGTGCCGCACTGGTCGAGGGCGCTACGCTGCTGCTGCTGCGCCCCGATACGCTGCTCGAGGCGATTCCGCTCGTTGAGCTGGAACTCATTGGTGAAGCCCATCCAGTGCTGGGCACCGACCCGGCGCTGTACCGGGCGCCGCTAAGGCTGCGCGATGGCCGCACACTCGCCGTGACGGGTGAGCTGATGGACCTCGACCTGCTGGAGCGCTGGGTGGGGTACCTGCACGAGCGGCAGCGGAAGGGCCGCACGGCAGGCGTCAGAAGGTGACGGTACGGGCGTGCGTCCTCACGCCCTCAAGTCTTCATGTCTCGCGCGCACGCCTCTGAAGTTCCGCCAGCCGGTTCAAGGCTTCCAGTGGCGTAAGCGCGTCCAGATTGATGTCTCGCAGCGCCTCGAGCGCAGGGTGAGGCGCTGCCTCGGCGAACAACGCCAGTTGTCCCGGATCGGGTGAAGGCTCCGGGGCACCCGGCACCACCCGATGCTCGCTCTCGAGCCGCGCCAGTACCTCGCGCGCGCGTCGCACCACCGCGTCGGGCAATCCCGCCAGCTGCGCCACATGCACGCCATATGATCGATCGGTTCCACCCGGCTCGAGCCGATGGAGGAACACCACGCGGTCGCCAGTTTCGCGCACGGCCACGTTCATGTTTCGCGCGTGCGCCAGTCGCTCCGGGAGCTGCATCAGTTCGTGGTAGTGCGTCGCGAACATCGTCTTGCACCCCACAAGGTCATGCAGGTGCTCGCTGACCGCCCAGGCGATCGCGACGCCGTCGTAGGTGGACGTGCCCCGGCCGATCTCGTCGAGCAGCACCAGGCTCCGCGCGGTGGCGCTGTGCAGGATGGCGCTCGTCTCGCTCATTTCCACCATGAACGTCGACTGACCCCGCGCCAGGTTGTCGCTGGCCCCCACGCGAGTGAAGAGCCGGTCCACGACGGCCACGTGCGCTGACGCCGCCGGCACGAACCCCCCGAGCTGGGCCAGCACCACCACCAGGCCGATCTGGCGCAGGATGGTGGACTTGCCCGCCATGTTGGGCCCGGTCACCAGCAGCACCCGCTCGCTCTCGCTGAAGGTCACGTCATTCGGCATGAACT
>Ga0302299_10002974_pt1 | contig 10304 bp, 13 predicted proteins | sample III_Fen_N3_4_FD_198795 | JGI IMG/M metagenome (GOLD analysis project Ga0302299, IMG submission 198795) | Peat permafrost microbial communities from Stordalen Mire near Abisko, Sweden - III_Fen_N3_4 | ecosystem: Environmental > Terrestrial > Soil > Wetlands > Permafrost | place: Sweden: Abisko...
GAACGCGATGTCGATCCCCTCCTGGACGTCGCCGCGCGCCTCGGCCAGGACCTTGCCCATCTCGCGCGTCATCGCCCGGGCCAGGCGCTCCTTGTGCTCCGCCATGAGCGCCCCGAACCGGTAGAGGAGCTCTCCACGCTTGGGTGCGGGGGCGCCCTCCACGCCGGGAGCGCGGTGTCGGCGGCGGTGATCGCCATCGCTGCGTCCGCGGCCGTGCCGGCCTGGAACCGCCCGACGACATCCCGCGTGTCCGCCGGGTTGACGCTCTCGAAGGTGCCCCCGGAGACGGACTCGACCCAGCGGCCGGCGATGAACAGGCGATGGACGGCTGGCTCGGCGGGAGCGGCGGGAGCGGCGGGTTCGGGCATCGTGGATCCTCGGGTGGGCGTGGTGGCGGGTGCTGACAGGGGCGGGCGCTAAACGTGTCGATGGTCCGGGCCGCGGCGCGGCGCGTCAACCGGTGTCGAGAGACCTGTGTCGAGAGACCGGGGGCTCCACGATGAGTGGCGATTGCGGGGCAACGACAGGTTCGTGACCGCAACAGGGACCTGACCTCCGGCGCTTGACGTGCTGGGCCTCGGGGCGGACGCTGCGACTCCGACGAAGAAGCGGGGCCGATGGGAACTCGATCAATTGCCGCAACGCTCGTCATCGCGTTCGTCGTCGCCGCGTGTGGCGGGATCGCCGGCGAGGTGAAGTCAGGCGAGCCGATGGCGAAGCTCTGCGAGGCGGCACAGGCGCTCGGCGACGCCGTCGGACTCGGTCGGGCGGCAGTCGCCGCCAGGGACACGAAGGATAGTCCGTCGGGGCGCTACATCACGCAGGCGGACACCCGACGGATTGACGCGGACATGCTGGCGAGATTGGCGTCGCAACTCGAAGGGTCCGTGGCATCGCCAAGCCCGGGGTTCGCCGCAGCGGCCGAGCAGGTCAGTGCGGCACAGAAGCCCGTGGACTTGGCGGTGATGGCACTCCTCGGCAGGCCGAATGCCGACGCTGCGACCGAGGCGCGGCTCCTCGACGAGGCCGGGGTGGCGGTGCTTGCCATCAAGATGCCTGCCGAGTGCGTGCGCAGCCCGGCCCCCACTTCCGCGCCCTGACCGGGTACGTGGGGCTGCGGACGCTCAGGCCCGCTCGACCGCCATCGCCACGGACCCGCCGCCGCCCAGGCAGAGCGTGGCCAGGCCGTACCGGCCGCCCCGTCGTGCCAGCTCGTGGAGAAGGGTCGCCACGATCCGCGCGCCGCTGGCCCCGATCGGGTGCCCCATCGCGATCGCGCCGCCGTTGACGTTGACCTTCGACCAGTCGAGGCCGAGCTCCCGGCCGTCGGCCAGCACCTGGGCCGCGAAGGCCTCGTTGATCTCGACCAGGTCGTAGTCGGCCGGAGCCAGGCCGGTCTTGGCCTCGAGAGCCCTGACGCCCTCGACCGGCGCGAGGAACAGCCACTTCGGCGTCACCTCGGCCTGAGCGTAGGCGACGATCCGCGCCATCGGACGCAGGCCGTGCGCCTCCACTGCCCGCTCCGACGCGACGACCACCGCCGCGGCTCCGTCCGTGATCCCGGGGGCGTTGCCGGCGGTGACCGTCCCGACGGTCGCGTCCCCCCGGTCCTCCCCCACCGGCAGGTCGAAGACGGGCGCCAGCCGCGCGAGCGCCTCGGCGGTCGAGTCGCGTCGCGGGCTCTCGTCGACGGCCATCACCGTCTCGCGACCCTTCGCGTCGCGGACCGTCACCGGGGCCATCTCCGCGTCGAAGCGGCCCGCGTCCTGCGCCGCCACGGCCTTGCGATGGCTGTCGAGGGCGAACGCGTCCTGGTCCTCGCGGCTCACCGCGGCCTTGATCGCGACCCGCTCCGCGTGGGTGCCCATGTGGCAGTCCTCGACCGCGCACCACAACCCGTCCAGCACGGCCGAGTCGTCCAGCGAGCCCGGCCCGAGCCGGTATCCGAACCGCGCCTTGCGCAGCAGGTACGGCGCCTGGTTCATGGACTCCATGCCGCCGGCGACGTACAGGTCGCCGTCACCGGCGCGGATGCCGGCCGCGGCGAACATGATCGCCTTCAGGCCCGAGCCGCAGACGCGGTTGATCGTGGTGGCCGGCGTGGTGTCCGGGAGGCCGGCCCGCAGGAGCGCCTGCCGGGCAGGGGCCTGGCCGGACCCGGCACCCAGGACCTGGCCCATGATGACCTCGTCGACCCTGGTGCCCTCGGCCAGGCCGGCGCGTTCCACTGCGGCACGGATCGCGACCGCGCCGAGCTCCACGGCAGGGACCCCGGCGAGCGCGCCACCGAACTTCCCGATCGGCGTGCGGGCGGCACTGACGAGATAGACACGGCCGTTGGGCCCGCTCGGGATGTCCATGACGGCGACTCTACACCTCTGCGAAGCTGCCGCCGGGCCACTGTCCGGGGGCTCGAGCGCCCACTCCATGAGCAGGTGGCAGCGGCCCGATAAGACTGTGGCAGGCGCCCTACCGGGGGTAGGAGTGGAACCCCCGGCCCGTCTTCTGGCCGAGGTGGCCGGCCGCGACCAGCTCCTCCAGGACCCGCGGCGGGGCGAACTGCGGCTGGTCCAGGCCCTCGTGCAGGACGCGCATGATCCCGAGGCACACGTCCAGGCCGATGAAGTCCGCAAGCTCCAGCGGTCCCATCGGGTGGTTGAGGCCCACCTTCGCGCCCGTGTCGATATCCTCGGCCGTGCCCAGGCCCTCCTCGTAGGCGCGCATCGCCTCGGCGAGCAGGGGCATTAGGATCCGGTTGACGATGAACCCGGGCCTGTCCGCGGACACGATGACCCGCTTGCCCAGCTCCGCGGCCAGCGTGCGGACCACAGCCTCCGTGTCGTCGTCCGTCCCGGAGCCGCGGATCAGCTCGACCAGCGGCATCACCGGCACGGGACTGAAGAAGTGCATCCCGACGAAGCGGGCGCGACGCGCCGCCCCGACCGCCGCGGCGAGGGTGTCGATGGAGATGGACGAGGTGTTCGACGCGAACACGGCATCCGCCGGCGCGATCCCGTCGAGTGCCGCCCAGAGGCCGGTCTTGACCGCGACGTCCTCGAACACCGCCTCGACCACCAGGTCCGCATCGCCTGCGGCGCAGAGGTCGTCGGTCGCGAGAACACGCGCGAGGACGGCCTCCCGGGCATCCGGCGTCATCTTCCCCCTGGCCACGGCGCGGTCCAGGTTGCCCGCGATGCGGTCGCGTCCGGCGACAGCACGGGCGAGGTCGGGCTCGTAGAGGGACACCCGCTTCCCGATGGCGGCGTGGACCTGGGCGATGCCGTGGCCCATGAGGCCGCCGCCTGCGACGAACACGTGCTCGACGGTCATCGCGGCTCCTCGGTGCGCAGGGCGGCCAGGAGGCGGTCGGCCGCCGCGTAGGGGTCGATCTCGTGGGCGGCGACGGCATCGATCACCGCGTCCGTCGCGGGTGCGACGCCCGGAGAGCGGAGGCGCTCCCAGAGCCGCTCGACCAGGACGGCCCGCACCTGCGCCGCCGCGCGAGCCCGGCGCGCGGCCGGCGTGCTGCCGCCGCTCAGCGTCGCGCGGTGCCGGTCAAGCGCGACGAGCAGCTCCGGCACGCCCTCGCCGGTGGACGCGGTGGTGACGAGGACCTCGGGGCTCTTGGGGAGCGGCCGGTCCGGGCCGCCGGCACCGCTGCCCTCCCGGGCCACCGACGAGACGAGCATGGCCCTCAGCTGCGCGGCCGTCCGCTGGGCGCCCGGGCGGTCGCCCTTGTTGACCACCACGAGGTCCGCCACCTCGAGCAGGCCCGCCTTGATCGCCTGGACCTCGTCGCCCATCTCGGGCGCCTCGAGCACGACGGTAGTGTCGGCCGCGGCGGCCACCTCGACCTCGCTCTGGCCCGTGCCCACGGTCTCCAGCAGCACGATGTCGAAGCCTGCAGCATCGAACACGGCGGCGGCGGACGTGGAGGTTGCCGCGAGCCCGCCCGCGTGCCCGCGCGACGCCATCGAGCGGATGAACACGCCGTCGTCCGCCGCATAGGACTGCATCCGGACGCGGTCGCCGAGGAGGGCGCCGCCCGTGATCGGCGAGGACGGGTCAACCGCCACCACCGCCACGGTCCGGCCGGCCTTGCGCAGCTCGGCGATCAGCGCCGCGACGAGCGTCGACTTGCCCGCGCCGGGCGGGCCGGTGATCCCCACCAGGTGCGCGCCACCCGCCAGCGGGTAGAGGCGCCGGAGCGCGTGCTCCGCCACGACGGTGTGGTTCTCGACGGCGGTCAGGAGCCGGGCGAGGGAGCGCCGGTCACCGGCCCGCGCCGCGTCCGCGAGGACCCGGGCGCGCTCGGCGGCGGCGTCCGCTGCCGGTCCGGCGAGGTCGGCCACGCTAGTCGCGGGGCGTCGCGTTCGCGCGGATGAAGTCCGCAACCTCGCGGATGGTGGTCCCGGGCCCGAAGACCGCGGCCACGCCCACCGCCTGCAGCGCCGGGACGTCCTCGTCGGGGATGATCCCGCCGACCGTGACCAGGACGTCGTCCAGACCGCGCTCCCGCAGTTGGGCGCACACGCGGGGGACCAGCGTCATGTGGGCGCCCGAGAGGATCGAGAGGCCAACGACGTCGACGTCCTCCTGGAGGGCGGCCGTCACGATCATCTCCGGGGTCTGGCGGAGGCCGGTGTAGACGACCTCGAAGCCCTCGTCCCGGAGGCCGCGGGCGAGCACCTTGGCTCCGCGGTCGTGGCCGTCCAGGCCGGGCTTCGCGATCAGCACCTTGAGCGGTCGGTCGGTCATCCGCGGATTGTACGGCGGCGCCGGGCGACCGCGACGAGCGGCGCCGGGCGACCGCGACGCGCTGGTCCCGGCTGTCAGGCCTCGGGTGCGGGGCGGCCGAGGTGCGCGAAGAACTCCGAGCGCGTCTTGTCGTTGCGGCGGAAGAGGCCCAGCACCGCGGCGGTCGTCATGACCGTCCCTGGCTTGCGCACGCCGCGCATCGCCGCGCACAGGTGTGTCGCCTCGAGCACCACGCCCACGCCCTTGGGCGCCAGCCGTTCCATCAGGAAGTCGGCGATCTCCTGGGTCATCCGCTCCTGGACCTGGAGGCGGCGCCCGTGCATCTCCACGATCCGCGGAATCTTCGACAGCCCGATCACCCGCCCGTCCGGCACGTAGGCCACGTGGGCGCTGCCGAAGAAGGGCAGCAGGTGATGCTCGCAGAGCGAGTAGAAGGGGATGTCCTTGACGACCACCATCTCCGAGTAGCCGACCTCGAAGATCGCGCGGTTGATCAGCCGGTCCGGGTCCACGTGGTAGCCGGCCGTCAGCTCGTAGTACATGCGGTGCATGCGCTCTGGCGTGCCTCGCAGCCCCTCGCGGTCCGGGTCCTCCCCGATCTCCACGAGGATCTCGCGCACCGCTGCCTCGATCCGTCCGCCCGTCCCGGGCACGAGCGGAGGCGCGAGGGCATCCTCGCCCATGTCGTTCTCCATCTCGTCCACGATGCGGCGGACGTGGTCGGGCAGCGGGCGGGGTTCGGGTCGTTCGCTCATGGTCGGCTGATGGTAACGCGGCGTCAGCCGACACCGGCGGCCTGCGCCCATCGCTCGACGGTCGCCCGGTGCGGCGCCCACGAGTCCCACACGCCGCGCACGTAGGCCTCGATCGCGTCGGCGGTGCGGCCAGCGGCGATGGCCGCCTCCAGGTCCACGATGGTCGACGGTCCGTTGGGGACAGGCGGCTCAAGCCAGCGCCAGGCGGGAGGTCGCGCGAGTGCGCGCTGCAGGATGGCGGACAGGTCGTCCGGCGGCAGCCCGCGCTCGAGCACGAGGTACAGGGCCACCAGGTGCAGGCCGACCGACTGGATCGCCCGGCGCTCGGGGACGCCCGGGTGCTGGACCATGTAGGCGTCCGTGACGAGCCGCCGCAGCGGCGTCCCGCCGGGCGGCAGCGTGGCCCCGAGCTCCGCGAACCTCGTCCAGCACGCCGACGATGCGCCGGCGTAGGCGTGCACGGCGCCGTCGATGACCGGCAGCTCCTGGCCGCAGCCGGGGCAGCGTCCGAGGTCCACCGCGCTACCCCCGCGGTCCCGCGGCGCCGGGGGACGGGGCCGCCACCGCCAGGATCGCCGCGGTCACGTCCGCGGGGCGATAGCGCATGAGACCGTGCCCCGTGTTCGGGAATCCCGCCACCCGGATCGGTCCCCTCCCGGCCGCCACGCGCGCCAGTGCCGTCCGTCGCAGCTCGGACAGCCGCAGCTCCGTCGTCGCGGGATCGCCCGCCCCCAGCGCGACGAGGGCGAACACGGGAGCCGCCACCGCAGCCAGGACCTCGGCCGGGTCGCAGGCGAACATCGTCCGGACAAGGGCCTCGACGACGTGCGGCCGCACCGCCCGGACCACGTGGCCCGCGGCCGTCTCGACGACCGAGTCCCGGGCCGCCCGCTCCTGGTCCGCGTCCCAGCTCGCGGGGTCGAACCCGCGCCGGTCGCCCAGGTATGCGGCCATCGACCGCAGCACCTCGGGCGGCTCATCGAGCCCGCGCAGGAACTCGTCCACGTCTAAGCCGCTAGTTGTCTCGAGACGCTCGAACCCGCCGTCGACCAGCACGAGGCCGGCGCCCCGATCCCCGAGCCGCCCCGCGGCCGCCGCAGCGACGATCGCGCCGAACCCGTGACCCGCCACGACCAGCGGGCCACCGTCCAGGAGCCCGGATCCCTCCGCCACGGCGACCGCGTCTGCCGCGAGCGAGTCCAGGTCGTAGCCGGCCATCGGGGCGTCTGAGAGCCCCTGCCCGCGCAGGTCCGCGATGACGGTCCGGCGGAGCGAAGCGAGCCGGCGTGCGACCGGCGCCCAGGTCCACACGGGCTGGAGGAGCCCGGGGAGCAGGAGCACCGCGCCGGCCTCCGCTGCGACCGCACGCGTGTCGGCGGCGACGGCGCCTGCGTCGGCGGCAGCCGGGCCGCCCCAGTCCAGGAAGTGGAGCCGCACGCCACCGTCGGCGAGCACGACGAAGCCCTCGGGCTCCAGGGAGGGATCGGCCGGCGGCGCCATGGCCACATCCGGGAACGACGGTTCGATCGCCGGCGCCGCGGCAGGATCGGGCGGTTCGGGGTCACGCGATCCCCAGCGACCCGATTCGGGACCGGGCGGGCGTACCGCGGGGCCGGGACGGTCTGACATCGCGGCTACGATACCCGTGTCATGACCAAGCCCCGCCGAGGATCCGCCCGCGCCGCCCGACGACCCAGGAGCGCACGGCACGACCGCTTCGAACGCCTCGTGGACCGCGCCGTCGCCTCGATCCCCGCGCCCTTCCGCGCCGCGCTGGACGAGATCGCGCTGGTCATCGCCGACGAGCCCACGCCCGAGCAGCGGCGCGAGAGCGACCTGAAGCCGGACGAGACGCTGTACGGCCTGTACGAGGGCGTGCCGCTCGACGAATGGGGCGGCGACTGGCTCCCGGTGCCCACCCGGATCATCGTGTTCCGCCTGCCGCTGGAAGAGGACTTCCCGGATCCGGACGACCTGGCGGACGAGGTGCGGATCACCATCCTCCACGAGCTGGCCCACCACCTGGGCATCGACGACGAGGACCGCCTGGCCGAGCTCGGCATCGACTGACCGGAGCTGCACAGGCGAGGGGCGCGCCCGCGCCAGCGGGGTGGCGCGCCGGAGCCGGTGGGAAGCGCGCCGGCGTCAGCCGGATAGCGAGAGGACCCCGCCGACCAGCGCGAGCAGCGCAACGGCCGCCGCGAGCGCGAGGCCCAGCGTCACCCAGGGGTCCCAGAAGTGCCGCACCGGCACGGGATCCCGCCGGCCCTGCTCGAGGCCCCACGTGTAGTGGGTCAGCGCGATGAAGGCGAACACCGGCGGTGCGGCCGCGATCGCCTCGACCAGGAACACCAGCGTGCCGATCGCGAACACGAAGGCGGCGGTGAGCGGCACGACGAGCGGCGGCGGGAAGCTCTCGGCGAGCCCTGCTCCCTGGATGAACCGCGCGACGGCGTCCAGGCCGGCGTTCAGGCCGAACAACACGACGAACTGGGAGACCAGCCCGAAGAGCGTGACGACGGCGGCGAGCCTCTTGCGCGCGCCCGCGAGCCCGAACGAGCGGCGGATCGACTCGAACACGCCCGTTCCGCCCAGCACGATCCCCGCCGGAACGTAGACGACCGGCGTGCCGAGCAGGAGGCCGAGCGCGAGCTGCACGCCGTAGCTGACGGGCTCGACGGGACCGATGACCGCGAGCACCAGGAGGGACGCGATCGTCGTGATGACACCGGTGACGAACCCGATCAGCATCTGCGCACCGAGGACGGGCCAGAACCGCTTCCGGGCGAGCGAGATCGACTGGACCAGGCGCAGTGGCCGTCCTTCCGCCCGGGCGCCGATCACCGCCGTGGCGAGGGCACGGGCCTCGACCGTCGCCGCCACGTAGCCGAGCATCGCCGGGATGGCCCCGAGGCTGAGCCAGCCGAACCAGGCGAGGTTCCCGGAACCCGCTCCATTGTCGTACCCGGCCGCGAAGCCAGCGCCGAACATGCCCTGTCCCTGGACGACGAGGAGTCCGAACAGCGCGACCAGCGGCGCGAGAGTGACCAGCATGATGAAGCCGATGTAGAACGACGGCCCGCGCAGCCCGCTATCCGGACGCGTGAGGAGGTCGAGGGACTCCCGGACGAGGCCGCGCGTGTCCAGCGGGATGGCCCTCGCCGCGTCTGTCGGCGGGGGCGGAACCTCGACGGGCCGTATCGGGTAGGTCGGCAGCCAGCCGGGCGGCGGCGGAGGGGACGGGGCCGGCGGGAGCGGCGGGAGCGTCGGGCCGGAACCGGACCACCCCCCGGGGTCGGTCATGGACGCCGGACGGGCAACGGTCCGGCCCCAGCGAGGAGGTCGCCGAGCCGTTCGACGGCCACGTTCCCGCCGGAGAGGATGACGCACACGCGATCGTTCGCCCGGAGCGGGATCGCGCCGGACAGCACGGCGGCCAGCGCGGCGGCCCCCGCGGGCTCGACCACCTGCTTGAGCCGCTCGATCGAGAAGCGCAGCCCGGCGAGGATCGTGGCGTCGTCGATGACGACAACGTCCTCGAGGTACCGGATCGCGATCTCCGTGGCGAGGCGCCCAGCGATCGGCGCCCCCAGGCCGTCTGCCACGCTGACCGGCGTGACCGGCACGGGCTCCCCCGCTGCGACCGCCCGTCGGAGGGCATCCGACCCGACGGGTTCCACGCCGTAGACACGCACCCCGGACCGGCTCTCCTTCAGCGCCACCGTGACCCCGCCAACCAGGCCCCCGCCCCCGACACCGATCACGACGACATCGACGTCCGGGAGATCCTCCAGGATCTCGAGGCCGCACGACCCGTTGCCCAGCAGGACCTCGGGGTCGTCGTACGGATGGACGAGGGTCAGCCCGCGCTCCTGCCGCAGCTCCTCGAGGTATACGAGCGACTCGCCGACGTGCGCGCCGTGAAGGACCACCTCCGCGCCGTACTCGATGCACGCCGCGACCTTCGAGGCGACGGCGCCCTCCGGCATGACGACGGTCACCGGGACCCCGGCCTCGCGCCCCGCCCAGGCGTAAGCCTGACCCGCGTTGCCCGCCGAGATCGTGATGGCGCCCCGTCGCCGCTCCCCGGCGTCCAGCGACGAGATCCTCGCCAGCGCGGCCCGCGGCTTGAAGGAGCCGGTCTTCTGCAGGTGCTCGGCCTTGAGGTACAGCCGTTCGTCCGCCAGGCGGACCCCAGCCGCGGACCCCGCGACACGCGCGGCCGTCGCCGACGACAGCATCGGCGTGTGGTGGATCCGCCCGGCCAGCGTCGAACGGGTGGCGAGGATGCCGGCCAGGGTCACGGGGGTGTCGCTCACGGCACGAGTATGCGTTGGCGCGCCCAATGGCGATGCCGCCGCCCTGGCCGAACCTCCGCTGCCGTCGGCCGAATCGACGCTTGCGTTATTGCGCAATCAATGAGACACTCAGGACGTGATCGACATCGCCATCACCACCGAGGACGAGCGCCAGCGCTCCGCCGCGGTTGCCCGCGCCCTCGGAGACCCCAAGCGCCTGTGCGTCCTGGAGTCCCTCGCCGCGGGCGAGGTCTCCGTGAGCGAACTCGCGGCACGGGTGGCCTGCCAGGTCCCGAACATGAGCCAGCACCTGTCGGTCCTGCGCTCCGCCGGCCTCGTCACGGCTCGCCGGGACGGGAACACGATCTATTACCGCCTCGCGGACCCCAGGGTTCTCGAGGCCTGCCAGCTACTCCAGGCCATCGCCCGCTGACCGGGCCGTCAGGTCCCGCCGTCCGGGCGGGAGAAAGGAGCCGCCCCGTGGCGGAGATCA
>Ga0302299_10002975_pt1 | contig 10303 bp, 5 predicted proteins | sample III_Fen_N3_4_FD_198795 | JGI IMG/M metagenome (GOLD analysis project Ga0302299, IMG submission 198795) | Peat permafrost microbial communities from Stordalen Mire near Abisko, Sweden - III_Fen_N3_4 | ecosystem: Environmental > Terrestrial > Soil > Wetlands > Permafrost | place: Sweden: Abisko...
TGGTCGAAGATGAGCGCGCCGAGCGCGGTGGCGAAGCCGATCTGGAGGTAGCTGAAGGGCATCAGCACCGAGGCGGGGGCGAGGCCGAGGGCGAGGATGAGCAGGAGGTGGCCGGCGGTGCCGAGGGCGCCGAGGAGGAGCACCACGGCGAGCACGCCGGGCGGCGCGGCGCGCACGGCGGGGAGCACGGCGCCGAGGTCGGCGAGCAGGAACGGGGTGAGCACGGCGGTGCCGACGGCGCCGGTGAAGAAGTGGGTGGTGGCGACGCGCTCGGTGCCGGCCAGGTGGCGGGTGAGGAGCTGGAAGCTGGCGAAGCAGAGGGCGCTCGCCACCGGGAAGAGCGCGGCCCACCCGAAGAGGCCGGAGCCGGGCCGCACGACCAGCAGCGCCCCCAGGAAGCCGCCGGCCACCAGGGCGCGCTGCAGCCTGGTGACGGGCTCCTTCAGCCAGGCGGCGGCCAGCACGGTGACGAGGAGCGGCGCCAGCATGTTGATGGCGGTGAACTCGGGCGCGGGCATGTGCTGCAGCCCGTAGAAGACCAGCGCGCTCACCGCGGCGAGCAGCAGGCCGCGCAGGAGCTGGAAGCGCACCGAGGCGCTGCGGAAGCCGGCCCGGCCGTGCACGGCGCCGAGCCAGAGCCCCATGGCGGCGGCCTGGATGGCGTAGCGGGCCCAGAAGAAGGAGAGGACCGGCAGCCGGCGCCCCAGCCAGCGGGCGCTGTTGTCCATGGAGGCGAAGAGCACCGTCGCCGCAGCGATGAGGGCGATGCCGAGGAGCGGGTGGTCGCGGCGGGCGGCGGGCACGGAGCGCCCTTGTAGCCCATCTCGCGAGCCGGCACCGAGCGGTCCGGGCCGCGGCGGGCCTCGCGGGCCGGCTCAGATGGTGGTGTCCCGGGGCGGCGCGTCGATCTCCTCGTCCTCATCCTCGTCGCCCTCGCCGCCGGGGACGTTGCCGTCCTCCCCGTCGCCGTCCGGGGACGCCTCGAGCTGTTCGCCGTCCTCGTCGCCTTCGCCGTCGCCCTGTGGGCGCGGCGGCTCCTGCGCCCCAGGCCCGTCCCGCTCGTCCCGGCAGGCCCCTTCCACCCCGGCCGCCGTGCGGGCGTGGGCCAGCCGCTCGTCAAGGCTGGGGTGGCTGGAGAAGAGGTCGGGCAGGTGGATGAGCCCGTCGCTGCGCCCCTCCTCGCTGAAGAGGCAGAGGAGCTCCACCAGCGCGCCGGGCGGGCGCCCGGCGGCCCGCAGGAAGCGGACCGCTTCCTCGTCGGCCTCGCGCTCGGCGTCGCGCGAGTGGCCGAGCACCGCCAGCGCGGCCGGCAGGTTGGCAGCCGCCGAGGAGAAGTCGCCCCACAGGAGCCCGGCCAGCCCGGTGAGGCCGGCGCCGTGCACCAGCGCCTCGGCCGAGTGGTGCCGGGAGAGGTGGGCCAGCTCGTGGCCGATGACGGCGGTGAGCCGGTCGTCGCCGCCGGTGCGGCGCACCAGCCCGTCGAGCACCACCACGGCGCCGCCGGGCAGCGCGAAGGCGTTCATGGCCCCGCCGAGCCTGGAGCCGCGGAAGACCAGCCGGTAGGGCTGCCCCGGGGCCCCCTGCGCGGCGGCCTCGGCCAGCCGGGCGGTCACCTGCTCGATCTCCTCCGGCGCCAGCTCGGTCGGCTCGAGGAGCTGGCCGTCGAGCAGCTCCAGCACGCCGTCGCCGAGCCGCCGCTCCAGCGAGGCGGGCATGGCCCGCGCCACCTGGCGGGCCAGCGCCGGGAGGACCCACAGGTAGCCGGCCACCAGGAGCCCGGCGGTGACCGCCAGGGCGGCGAGCGCCGCCGGCCACCGCTGCTGGAGCTGGTCGACCAGCCCCTCGCGCCGCCCCGCCCCGGCCAGCAGGGCGGAGAGGGCCGCGCCGTCGGCCACCTCGAGCACGGCGCCGTCCCCAAGCGCCACCTGGCGTGGGGCGTGCTCGAACGGCTCGGAGACCGCGAGCTGAGCCAGCGCCACGTCGCGGAGCGGAGCGCCCTCCGGCGTGGCCACCCGCAGCCGGCCGGCCTCCAGGCCGAGCAGCACCGGCCTGGCCGCGGCGGTGCGGCCGTCGAAGAGCAGGGCGGGCAGGGCGGGCGCGGTCACAGGCCGATGTCCAGCCCGAAGAGGTCCACGGCCCCGTCGCCGAGCGCGGCGGCGGCGTCGGCCGGCACGCCGGCGGCCACCGCCTCGAGCGGCGCGGACGAGCGGAGCGAGGCGCACTCGATGCGGTAGCGGGCCAGCGCCACCGCGGCGAAGGGCCAGTAGAGGCCGAGGGTGAGCACGGTGAGGAGCACGTTCCTCGCCACCACCTTGAGGAGCGGCCAGGCGGCGATGCGGGTGGCGAAGCGGATGGGGCCACCGTGGGTGGCCGGCCAGACGATCTGCTGCGCCTCGGCCGCGAAATAGGGTCCGACCACCAGGTACCCGAGGAAGATCACCCCGTAGAGCCCCAGCAGGATGGGCCAGGTGAGCTCGCCGCTCCGCAGCGTGCCGCGCAGGGCCAGCGGCGCGATGACGGCCGCGCTCCCCGCCACCCCGATCGCCACCATGGCGGCGGCCGCCTTGAGGTAGAGCACGTAGAAGGCCCCGCCGTTGGGCTCGAACTCGAAGGCGATCGAGCCGTAGCGGGCGTGGCCGTGCTGGTAGCGCTTCAGCCGGGCGTGGAGGCCGGGCACCGAGAGCGCGAAGGCCAGGCTGACGAGCGCGAAGAGGGCCGGGTGGCTCACCGCCACGCCGCCGGCCGCCGCCAGGCCGAGCCAGAGCACCACCCCGGGCAGCACCGCCGCGTAGGCCTCGCCGGCGGAGGAGTCGAAGGAGAAGCGGAGCCCGCGCCAGGAGGTGTTGGCCAGCTTGAAGCGCTGAGCCTTCATGAAGAGCCAGGGGGCCAGGGCGCCGAGCGCCCCCAGGATGGCCAGGCTGGTCGCCCGCGCCAGGTGGCCGGAGAGCGAATAGAGGGCCAGCAGCACCAGCGCCAGGAGCCGGCCGCGCAGGATGGCGAGCGGCTGCCCGTGGTACTGGAAGGCCACGCCGTCGAGCCGCGTGTTGCGCCAGAACCAGCGGGTCTTGCGCACCTTGGCCCACGGCGAGTAGAGGCCGAGCGTCAGCAGGGTGAGCAGCGTGTTGACCACCCAGACCCGGAAGTACTCGCCGCCGGTCCCGGTGAAGCGGAGCGGGGCCTCCCAGACGGTTGGGAGCGGGGTCCAGGGCTGCCAGGGGACGCCCGGCGGGGCGCCAGGCGGGGTGGTCGCCTCGGGGGCGAGCCGCGTCGGCAGGATCGGTTCTTCGGTCACGGGCGCCGGCGGTCCTCGTCGCAGCGCATGCTAGCACGCGCGCGGCCGCACCACGTTCGGGGCTCCCGCTGGACCCCGCGTCGCCAGGTGCTACCCTGCGTCGCTCGCCTGAACGCCGCCAGAGGACCAGACCACCACATGCGCCCATCCCGCCTCGCCTCGCTGGCCCTCCTGATCCTGCTCGCCGCCTCGTGCAAGACGGTGGCGCCGTCGCCCGAGCCGAACCGCACCGCCCTCGCGCCGGTGAACCCCACCACGCACTACGCCGACTCGAAGCTCGGCGTCGAGGTGGTGGTCGGCGAGCTGGCCCTCCCGGCGCGCGCCCGGGAGCCGGTGGTTCGGCCGGCGCCCGGCGAGAGGGGCGTGGCGCAGGTGCTGATGGTGCGCCCCCGCGCCTTCCAGGAGGACGGCGAGGAGCGGCGCCGGCTCATCGAGGACCGCAAGGACGCGCTGGGGCAGGCGGTCCAGCGGGTGGCCGCCGACGAGCAGCTCGTCCAGGCGCTCCGCTGCTACGCCGCGCGCCACGCCGGGGTCGGGCCCTCCAGCCTCGAGGAGCCGGAGTTCCTGCGCTGCGTGGCCCGCGGCGCCTACGGGGACCCGGGCGCCGCGCTGCCGGCGCCGCCGCCCTACCCGCAGGGGAGCGAGGAGCGCGAGCAGACGGAGGCCTTCAAGGCCCGCCTGTCGCGCTGGGCCATCGTCCCCAAGGTGCCGCTCCAGGGCGCCCTGCTGGGCAACGACGGCGTCGTCGACGCGGCCGCCACGCCGGCGCCCGGGACCAGCCCATCCCGCGACAGCCGGGCGGTCAAGAAGGACCGGTCGACCCGCGCCGCCGCCAGGCCGGCGAAGGTCCCGCCGCCCAGGGCCGAGGTGCCCCGCCAGCCGCTCCTGGTCGAGATGGCGCCGCCCGCCGACGACGGCCTCCACTGGGTCATCGACAACGGCCTGGAGCTCTCGGCGCGCCGCCTCCCCATCGACGCCGCCCTGGTGGCCCGCACCGGCAGGCCCCTCTCCAAGGAGCAGCTCATCCCCGAGCCGGCCCCCTGGCCCAGGGGCGAGACGCCGGTGACCTGGACGGTGCTGGCCCAGCGCCGCGGCGCCGCCGACGAGGTGGCGCTCGAGGTGACGCTCGAGCCGGGCGAGGCGCCGCAGCGGGTGGCCTGGCGCGTCGGCGCGAGCCGGCCGGGCACGGTCGACTCGCTCCACCAGTGGGCCACGCTCCGGCTCCATGCCCAGGACGTCCTGGGCCAGGGCGACGGCCCGCTGCAGCGCCCCATGGCCGAGGCCGCCATGCGGGCCTACGGGCTGGAGGACGGCGACCTGGCCCGCCGGTTCGCGCGGGACGAGGATCGCGACTCGGCCAGCGGTCCCTCGCTGCTGGCGCTGCTGGGCGGCCGGGCCGCGGTGGACGAGACGCTCCAGCTCGACCGCGCCATGCGGGAGGACGACCCGTCGGCTCCCACGGTGACCATGCCCATCGCCGCGGTGGAGGGGATCGACGTGGAGCCCCACCCCTGGCACGAGCTGCTTGCCGGCCGGACGGCGCCGCGCCTGCCCCTCGCAGACTGCGTCCCGCCGGACCGGGCCATGCTCTACCTCCCGCAGCCGAAGGAGGCGCTCGATGGGCTGGAGAACGGCGCCGCCAGCTTCGTGCAGCGGGTCTCTAGCTTCGCCCGCCAGGGCCGCCTCGACTACGCGGTCATCGAGCGGGTGCTCGGCGACCTCGGCCTGGGCGACGGGCTGGGGCGCAAGCTCATCCGCATGGGCGCCCTCCGCTCGGCCGTGATCTTCGTCCCCGATCTCGCGCTGCTGGCCGGGACCGAGGTCACGGTGGTGGCCGAGGTGACCCCGGTCTTCCTGCCGCTCCTGCCGATGGGCGACGGCGAGGTGCAGTCGAAGGTGGTGCCGGGCGGCATGGCCTGGCGGGGCCGCCGCGGCGGTCGCGTCTTCCTCTCCACCTCGCGGGCCGAGCTCGACGTGGCCATGAGGCTCGACGCGGCCGAGGGCGCCGGCTCGCTGGGGCGCAGCGAGGAGCTCGCCTTCCTGCTCCTCCAGCTCGCCCCCACCGAGCGGACGCAGGCCTTCGCCTACCTCTCCGACCCCTTCATCCGCAAGCTGGTCGGCCCGTCCCAGCGCATCGCCAAGGCGCGGCTCGACCGCGCCCGGGGCGAGATGGAGACCCTGGCCGGCGCCGCCCTGGTGCGCCGCCAGGACGCGCCCGGCGAGGTCCCGACGGTGGAGAGGCTCCAGGCGCTCGGCTACCTGGCGCCGGAGTTCCCGGCCAAGGACTACCGGCTCCAGCCGGACGGCCGCGTCGAGTCGCCGGCCTTCGGGCCGCTGGAGCGGCTCCACCCGGTGGCGCGCCTCCTGCCGCAGACGGTCACCGCCAACGAGGCGGGGCGCTACCAGGAGTTCCGCGAGCAGTATCGGCAGTACTGGCGCCGCTTCTTCGACCCCATCGCCGTCCGCTTCGACGAGGCCAAGGACGGCCAGCGCGAGCTGCAGACCTTCATCCTCCCGCTCATCGACGGCTCCATCTACCGCGACCTCTCCGGCGCGCTGGCCCACGGGGCCCGCCCCGACGTGGTGGCGCCCCGCTGGGCGGTTCCGGCCACCGTGGAGGTGAGCCTGCAGGTCCCCGAGGCGCTGGCCGGCTCGGTAGACGATCGGCGCAAGCTCCTCCGCGAGTTCCGCCGCGAGCTCGGCCCCTTCCCCGAGGAGCTCATCGACGCGCTCGGCTCGACGCTCCACGTCGCCTTCGTGGACGCCGCGCCCATCCTCCAGGTCGGCGGCGGGGCGGCCTTCGAGGTGCCCAACCTGACGGCCCGGCGCGGCGCCGAGGCCGGCATCGGCGTGCTGGTCGGGGCCTTGACCCGGCCCATGATCCTGGCGGTCGAGCTGACCGATCCGGAGCAGGCTCGGCGCGCCCTGGCCAAGATCACCTCGCCGGAGCCCTTCGGGTCGTCCCGCTCCTCGCGGAGCGACGTCCGCATCCGGGTGGCCCGGCAGGACGGCGACCGGCTCCTGGTGACCGCCGACTTCTTCGGGATCGTCACGCTGCGCTGGTCGGCCCGGGTGGAGGATCGCTGGCTGGTCCTCTCCAACGACACCACCCTGCCGCCCAGGCTGGTGGCCGGGAGCCAGACCATCACCGGGGCGGCCGCCTCGCTGGCGCTGCGCCCGGGCGCCCTCAAGCTCGGCCTCCCCTCGGCGTGGCAGGCGGCCAGCGAGGCCGAGGCCCATTCGGCATGGGGCGCGCAGCACTGGCTCGCGCCCTGGCTCGCCGACGGGGCCAGCGTGGCCGACGCCCAGGCGGCCAGCCGGGCGCTGCTCGGCACGGCGCCCGTGCTGGAGGCCGACGCGCTCAGCCCCGGCCCGAACAACCGGCCCATCAACCGCCGCTTCGGGTCGACCTGGCGCCCGCTCGTCCCGGCGGTGGCGGCCGGCAAGGACTTCGGGCTCTTCGAGGGGATCTCCGAGGCGCGGGTCGACCTCAGCTTCGAGGGCGACGGCCTGCGGACGCGCGTGACCTGGCGCAGCGGGCCACGGTAGCCCGAGGCGGGCGGGCGGTCAGCACCATCCCATCGGGCGTGCCGACCAGACCGGCGGGTCCGCCGCTCAGCCCGGCCCGGCGGGGGCCGGCGCCCGCTCGCGCCGGGTCCAGCGGCCCAGCGCCACGTCGGAGTGGTAGACGTGCTCGCGGAGCCAGCCCACCACCCGGCGCTCCAGGTCGAGCACCAGCGCGGCGGTGAGCCCGCGCTCCTCGAAGTGGTCCTGCAGGCCGCGCAGCGCCGCGCGGAAGGCCTCGTGCTCCCGGGCGTGGTGCGCCGCCTCCGGGTAGCCGGTCTCGGCCATGAGCCGCTCCTCGGCCTCGAAGTGATCCACCGCGTAGTCGCGCAGGAAGGCGAGGAGGCGGAGCGCCTCGGCCCGCTCGCGGCGGAGCATGGCGTCGTGGAGCCGGTCGACGCGGACGAACAGCTCGCGGTGCTGGGCGTCGATGGCCTCGTCCCCGACCGAGAGCGTGCTGGTCCACTGGAGCGCCACGCCGTCCTCCGCGCCGGCGCGCGGCCAGCGCGGTGAGGTTAGCCCCGAGGGCGCGGGGAAGACCCGGACGGTCGGGCGGTGCGGCGACATGCCGCAGGTGCGGGCGGAGCCGGGCTCGGGCCGGCGCAGGCCCGCTCAGCCCTCGACCGCTCGCAGCGCCGGGGGCCGGCGCGCGCCGCGCAGGCCGGCCGCCTCCTCGCTCAGGCGGAAGGTGCCGATCATGGCGCCGAGCGTCTCCGACTGGCCGTTGAGCTCCATGGCCGCGGCCGAGGACTCCTCGGCGCTGGCGGCGGTCTGCTGCATGACCTTCTCCACCTGGCCGACGGCCGCCTCGAGCTGCTGGATGCTGGCCGCCTGGTCACGCGCCGCGCTGGCGATGTCGGTCACGGTGCTGGTCACCTCGCTGACCTGGGACTGGATCTGGCCGAGCATGGTGCCGACCTGCTGCGCCGCCGCCTCGCCGCCGGTGGCCTGGCCGACCGACTCCTGGATGAGCGCCTCGGTCTTCTGGGCCGCCTCCTTGCAGCGCGCGGCCAGGGAGCGGACCTCCTCGGCCACCACCGCGAAGCCGCGGCCGGCGTCGCCTGCGCGGGCCGCCTCGACCGCGGCGTTGAGGGCCAGCAGGTTGGTCTGGAAGGCGATGTCGTTGATGTCGCGGATGATCTGCGAGGTCCGGCCGGCGCTCGACTTGATCTGGGCCATGGCGTCGTTGAGACCGGCCATCACCGTGGCGCCGCTGGAGGCCACGCCGTTGGCCTGGGCCGCCAGCCCTTCGGCGCGGGCGGCCCGGGCCGAGGTGCTCCTGGTCATCTCGCCGATGCCGTCGAGCTGGAGGCGGATCTGCTCGACCTCCCCGGCCTGGGCCGAGGCGCCGCCGGCCACCGAGGTGGCGGCGGCGGCGATCTCGTCGGCGGCGGTGGAGACCTGGTGGACCGCCTGGTTCACCTGGAGGAGCGCGCTGGCGAGCGCCGAGGAGGTGCCGTTCACCGCGTCGACCAGGGCGGCGTGCTGACCCTGGAACTCCATGGTGATGCGGGCGGTGATGTCGCGGGTGGCCATGCGGGAGAGCACCCGGGTGGCCTCGCGGAGGGGCCTGTCGAGGGCGTCGAAGGTCCCGTTCATGCCGGCCACGATGCGGCGGAAGCCGCCGGCGTGGCGCTCCGGATCGGCGCGGGCGTCGAGGTGGCCGGCCCGGGCCGCCTCGGCGAGCCGGTCGGCGTCCACCACCAGCGCCTCCAGCCGGCCGCGCACCTGATCCACCGTCTCGTTGACGGCCCGGAGCTTGCCTGGCAGCGGCTCCAGGGTGACCTGGAAGTCTCCGGCGCCGAAGGCCTCCAGGCAGCCCAGCAGGCGGCGGGTGAGCGCCACGTGGCGCGCCGCCATGCCGTTGACCCCCTCGGCCATGGCGCGCCAGTCGCCCTGGAACCGCTCGAGGTCGATGGCGGCGTCCACGTCGCCGCCCTCCTGCTCGGTCGACATCCGGCTCATCTCGGCGACGAGGCCGTCCAGGTTGCCGCGCACCTGGTCGATGGTGTCGTTGATGGCCGCCTTCTTGCCGGGGAGGCGCGGCAGGTCGATGGCGAAGTTGCCCAGGCCGAAGGACTGGAAGGCCATGAGCGCCATCTCCTGGTCGGCCAGGTGCGAGCCGACCATCGAGTTGACGCCGCTGGCCACCGAGGCGTAGGCGCCCTCGAAGCGGGTGGCGTCGATCATGACGTCCACCTCGCCCCGCTCGTGGGCCGCCGCCATCCGCTCCATCTCGCCGAGGAGGTCGCGCAGCGAGGCGCTGCAGCGGTCCAGGCTGCCGGTGATGCGGGCGAACTCGCCCTGGAAGCGGGCGGTCACCGGCGGCGGCAGGTCGCCGCGGCCGATGCGGTCGACGAAGTCGGCGGTCAGCTCCACCGGCGTCACGAAGGCCTGGACGCTCCGGTTGAGCGCCTCCACCACCGGCCGGAACTCGGGGCTCACCGCGCCGGAGTCCGCCCGGTGGTTCAGCTCGCCGCGCTCCACGGCGGCCGAGACGGAGGTGATCTCGGCCGAGAGGGCGCGGATCGACCGGTCGATGCGGTGGCCGATGAGGAAGGCCAGCAGCCCGACCGCGAGGGCGGTGGCGGCGGCCAGCAGGAGCTCGAGCCAGCGGTGGCGCGTCACGTCGATCTGGGCGTCTGCCTCGGCCGCCTGGATGGAAGCGGCCAGCAGGCCCGAGAGCCTGGCGACGGCGGCGCGGTGGGCCGCGAAGAGCGGCTCGGCGTCGGAGAGCGCCCCCTCGCCCTCCACGTCACGCTTCTCCTGCAGGAGGGGCAGCACCGTGCCCTCCATCCGGTCGCGGAAGAGCGTGCCGGTGCGGTGCGCCTTCTCGGCGGCCTCGGCGATGGGGCCCTTGGGAAGCGTGGCGGCCCAGCGCCCGTAGCTCGCCTCGAACTCCTCGAAGAGGCGGTGCACCTCGCCGACGGCCCGGCGCCGATCCTGCTCATCCGTGACCTGGTGAATGGCGAGGTAGGCCTCCACGGCATAGGCCGCGGGAGGGTGCACCTCGGCGACGATGTCCTTCTGCTCGACGATGCGCCGGTAGGCCGGGCCGTTCACCTGGACCTTGGCGCCCGCCCAGATGGAGAGAGCCGCCAGGAGGCCGAGGCCGCCGACGAAGGCGAAGATCATGAGCCCGATGCGGCCGCGGATCGTCATGCTGGGCATGCGATACATTCCCTATGCCAGCGCGCCCAGGCTCCCGAGGTGCCGCGGCCCGGCAGGTTGTCCCGGGTGACCGGCCCCTGCGGCCGCGGTCACCATGACCCATGGCGCAGTCCGCACCCGGGCCGCGCCCGTGCACATCCGGGCGGCTACCGTCGTCAGGGGCTGGCACGGGAGGCGCAATCGCTGGGGGACATGGGCGCGTCCAACGAGAGCCAGGCCGTGGTCGCCGAGAAGCGACGCTTCGTGCGGTACGAGGTCGACGCCCGCGTCGAGTAC
>Ga0302299_10002976_pt1 | contig 10301 bp, 12 predicted proteins | sample III_Fen_N3_4_FD_198795 | JGI IMG/M metagenome (GOLD analysis project Ga0302299, IMG submission 198795) | Peat permafrost microbial communities from Stordalen Mire near Abisko, Sweden - III_Fen_N3_4 | ecosystem: Environmental > Terrestrial > Soil > Wetlands > Permafrost | place: Sweden: Abisko...
ACATGGTCGGCATCGGCGCACCTCGCCTCGACCACGCGCTCCTCTGGGTGCAGGACGTCGCCGAGATCGAGAAGTTCTTCATGGACTGCACCGGCATGTGGGCGACCGAGCGGGTCCGCACCTCGCTCGACGACGACGCCCACACGATCGCGACCTGGCTGACGATCGGCGAGTCGACATCGGGCCTACCCGCCACGGGATCACCCGCGGGACGACGATCTACTTCTTCGACCCGGCGGGCAACCGCAACGAGACGTTCTCGGGCGGCTACCGCTGCTTCCGCGACCGCCCCGTCGTGACCTGGACCCCCGACCAGCTCGGGAAGGCGATCTTCTACCACCAGCGCGAGCTCAACGAGCGCTTCCTCACCGTCGCCACCTGAGCCGACGTAGAGGAAGGGCCAGACCAGGAGGGCGGCGGATCTCGATCCGTCGCCCTCCTGGCGTCTGGGTGGGTACGGTGTCGGGATGGCCGACCACGACGTCGAAGGCGGACTCAAGTCCGTCGCGTCCGCGCTCGACCTTCTCGACTGCTTCGTGGAGGAGGAGGAGCTCGGCGTGTCCGAGGTCGCCCGTCGGCTCGGCGTCGCCAAGAGCACCGCCCACCGCCTCCTCACGACCCTCGCGTCCCGCAAGCTGATCGAGCAGAACCCGCGCAACGGGAAGTACCGGCTCGGGCTGCACCTCTTCGAGCTCGGGAGCCTGGCCCTGGCCCGGGTCGAGCTGCGCCGCCACTCCGTGCTCCTGCTCGAGGAGCTGCGAGAGCTGAGCGGCTGGACGGTCCACCTGTCGATCGCCCAGGGGGCCGACACGCTGTTCCTCGAGCGGCTCCCCACCCTCCGCGGCCTCCAGGCGATGGAGGAGTTCCGTCGCAAGTGGCCGCTGCACGCGACGTCGTCCGGCAAGGCCATCTGCGCCTACGACCCGGAGGCCACGCAGGCCCGGGTCAACGCCGGGTTCCCCGTCTTCACCGCCCACACCATCAGCAACGAGGCGCAGTTCCGGGCCGAGCTGGCCAAGGTCCGCAAGCAGGGCTACGCCACCGCCAGCGAGGAAGTGATGGCGAAGCTCGCCTCGGTCGCCGCGCCGGTGCTCGACAGCCACGGCGTCGCACTCGCGGCGATCTCCATCACCGGATCGGTGATGGACCTCGGGCAGCACCAGGACCGTCAGGTCCGGCTCGTCACCATGGCGGCCAAGCGGCTGTCGACGAGCATGATGATGAGCGCGGCGCACGCGTCCGACTAGCGCCGGAACGCGGTCGGACCCGCATCTGGCGTTCCGAAGACAGGAACGCGCCCGGCGTCCCGGCAGCCCGCCCCCCTAGCGTTCGGGGTCGAGGCTAGGGAGGCCAGCGTGGACGGCGCGACCCGCGAGAGCACGGCGCGAGAGCTGTACGACGCGTACGAGAGCCGTGAGCCGCTGGACAAGCTCAGCGACCGGTTCCCCGACATGACGCTCGAGGACGCCTACGAGATCCAGCTGCTCCAGATCCGTGAGCGCCTCGCGGCCGGGCGCACGGTGATCGGTCACAAGGTGGGCCTCACCTCGATGGCGATGCAGCGCCAGCTCGGCGTGGACCAGCCGGACTACGGCCACGTCACCGACGACATGATCTTCCTCGAGCACCTGCCGATCGACGCGTCGCAGTACCTGCAGCCCAAGGTGGAGCCGGAGATCGCGTTCGTGCTCAAGCGCCCGCTGGCCGGCCCCGGCGTGACCGTCCACCAGGCGATCGCCGCCATCGACTTCGTCCTGCCGGCGATCGAGATCATCGACAGCCGGATCCGCGACTGGAAGATCGGCATCCTCGACACCATCGCCGACAACGCGTCCTCCGGCGGCATCGTGCTGGGCAGCACCCCGGTGGGCGTCGGCGACCTCGACCTGCGGCTCAGCGGCTGCATCCTGCAGCGCAACGGCGACGTGATCGCCACCGGGGCCGGCGGTGCCGTCCTCGGCTCGCCGCTCACGTCGCTCGTGTGGCTGGCCAACACCGTCGGACCGCTCGGCATCACCCTCGAGCCCGGGCACGTCGTGCTCCCCGGCTCGCAGACGGCGTCCTTCTCGGTCGCCGCGGGCGACACGATCACCGCCCGCTTCGGCGGCATCGGGTCGGTCACCGCCCGGTTCAGCGGACCCACCCCCTCCGAAGGAGCCTCATGAGCAAGGCGACCGCCGCCATCGTCGGACCCGGCAACATCGGGACCGACCTGCTGGCCAAGCTCCAGCGCAGCGAGAACGTCGACGTGCGCTGGATGATCGGGGTGGACCCGACCTCCGACGGGCTCGCGCGTGCGCGGGCGAAGGGCGTCGAGACGTCGCACGAGGGTGTCGACTGGCTACTCGCGCAGGACGAGCTCCCGGACCTCGTCTTCGAGGCGACCAGCGCCTACGCCCACAGGGCGAACGCACCGAGGTTCGCGGAGGCGGGGATCCAGGCGGTCGACCTGACCCCTGCGGCCATCGGGCCGTTCGTCTGCCCGCCGGTGAACCTCGACGTCAACATCTCCGCGTCCAACGTCAACATGATCACCTGCGGCGGCCAGGCCACCATCCCGATCGTCGCGGCAGTCAGCAGCGTCGTGCCGGTGGAGTACGCGGAGATCGTCGCGTCGATCGCCTCCCGGTCGGCCGGACCCGGCACTCGGGCGAACATCGACGAGTTCACCGAGACGACGTCGCACGCCATCGAGGTCGTGGGCGGCGCGACGCGCGGCAAGGCGATCATCATCCTCAACCCCGTCGAGCCGCCGATGATCATGCGCGACACGGTGTTCTGCTCGATCCCTGCCGAGTGCGACCGCGATGCCATCTCGGCGAGCATCCACGAGATGGTGACCCGGGTGCAGGAGTACGTCCCCGGCTACACGCTGCGCGCCGACCCGCAGTTCGACGACCCGCGCGAGATCTGGAACGGCCACGCGCGCGTGGCGGTGTTCCTCGAGGTCCTCGGCAACGGCGACTACCTCCCGACCTACGCCGGGAATCTCGACATCATCACCGCAGCGGCCGCCCGGGTGGGCGACCTCATGGCTGCCGCGAAGACGGGAGTCAGCGCATGAGCACCGCCCCGGAGCCCGTCGTGGCCGAGAAGCCGAGCATCCGCATCACCGACTCCACGCTGCGCGACGGCAGCCACGCCATGGCCCACCGCTTCACCGAGGAGCAGGTCCGTCTCGTGGTCCACGCGCTCGACGGCGCCGGTGTCGAGGTCATCGAGGTGACCCACGGCGACGGGCTCGGCGGGTCGAGCTTCAACTACGGCTTCAGCGCCGTCGACGACATCCAGCTCGTCGCGGCGGCCGTCGACGAGGCCACGCGCGCGAAGATCGCCGTCCTGATGCTGCCGGGTCTCGGCACCGTGAAGAACCTGCGCCAGGCGTTCGACGCAGGTGCCTCCGTGGCACGCATCGCGACGCACTGCACCGAGGCCGACGTGTCGCGTCAGCACTTCAAGGCGGCACGTGACCTCGGCATGGAGACCGTGGGCTTCCTCATGCTGTCGCACCGCGCGAGCCCCGAGAAGCTGGCCGAGCAGGCGCGCATCATGGTCGACGCCGGCGCCGAGTGCGTCTACGTCGTCGACTCGGCCGGGGCGCTCGTGCTCGGCGACGCGCAGGAGCGTGTGCAGAAGGTGCTCGACGAGATCGGTCGCGAGGCGCAGGTCGGCTTCCACGGCCACCAGAACCTCTCGATGGGCGTCGCCAACTCGGTCCTCGCCTACCAGGCCGGAGCGCGCCAGGTGGACGGCGCGCTGCTCGCGCTCGGTGCCGGCGCGGGCAACTCCCCCACCGAGGTCCTCGCCGCCACGTTCGAGCGGCTCGGCGTCCCGACCGGGGTCGACGTCGCGTCGGCGCTGGCCGCGGCCGAGGAGATCGTGAAGCCGATGATCTCCCGCCTCCCCCACATGGACCGCTCGTCGATCGTGCAGGGCTACGCAGGCGTCTACTCCTCGTTCCTGCTGCACGCGGAGCGTGCCGCGGAACGCTACGGCGTACCCGCCCACGAGATCCTGCAGCGCGTCGGTGAGGCGGGCTACGTCGGAGGACAGGAAGACATGATCATCGACATCGCGATGCAGCTCGCCGAAGAGCGCGACATGGGCGACCTCGCCGCTCTCGGGACCCGCTGATGACCGCCGGATGGGACGTCGACCGCGCGGCGACCGTGCTGCTCGCCGCTGAGAACGACCGGGTCGACCTCGAGCCGATCACCGACGAGTGGACCGACCTCGACCTCGCGACCGCGTACGCGATCCAGGACGAGGTGCTGCGCCGCAAGCTCGCGGCCGGCGAGCGCGTCATCGGCGTCAAGCTCGGGCTGACCTCGCTCGCGAAGCAGCAGCGGATGAACGTGTCCTCGCCGCTCACGGGGTGGCTGACCGACGCGATGGTGCTGCCCACCGGCGTGCCGGTGCCGCAGTCCGAGCTGATCCACCCGCGGGCGGAGCCGGAGATCGCGTTCGTGCTCGGTCGCCCGCTCGCCGGTCCTGGCGTCACCGCCGCGACCGCGATGGAGGCCGTGGACCGCGTCTACTGCGGACTCGAGATCATCGACAGCCGCTACCGCGACTTCCGCTTCACGCTCACCGACGTCGTGGCCGACAACGCCTCGTCCGCACGCTTCGTGCTCGGCTCCGTGGGCGTCTCGCCCGAGAGCCTGGACCTGGCGATGGAGGCCGTGCTGGTCGAGGTCGACGGCGCGATCGTCGACTCCGCGACCGGAGCCGCCGTCCAGGGCCACCCGGCCGAGGCGCTCGCGCTCGCCGCCAACGACCTCGGCAGCCGCGGACTGCGGCTCGAGGCGGGCTGGATCGTCCTCACCGGCGGCATGACCGACGCCGTGTTCGTGCAGCCGGGCGCCAAGGTGGCGGCCCACTTCACGAACCTCGGTTCCGTCACCGTCGCGGGGGGCTGACCATGCCGTTCATCGACGTGACGCTGGCGGTGGGGCGCACCCCCGAGCAGCTGCGGGCGCTGCAGCACGAGCTGACCCTGGCGGCGAACCGCGCCGTCGGGGCACCGATCGAGAGCATCCGGGTCGTCCTCCGCGAGGTGCCGACCACCCACTGGAGCGCAGGCGACGTGACGATCGCCGAACGACGCGGGGAGAGCTGAGCAGCATGGAGTTCTACGGCCACATCATCGACGGCGTCGAGGTCGAGTCGGTCGACGGCGCCCGGATGGACAGCGTCGACCCCTTCACCCGAGAGCCCTGGGCCCAGGTGGCCCTCGGCGGCCGGGCCGACGCCGCGCTCGCCGTGGCGGCCGCGCGCCGCGCCTTCGACGAAGGCCCGTGGCCGAGGATGGGCTACGAGAAGCGCCAGACGCTGCTGCACCGGCTGGCGGACCTCATGGAGGAGCACGCCGAGGAGCTGGCGCTCGCCGACACCCACGACATGGGCAAGCCGATCGCCCAGGCGCGCCACGACGTCGCGCGATCGGCGTGGAACTTCCGCTTCTTCGCCGACCACGCCCGCATGACGGCGGCCGAGGCCTACCCGATGGACAGCGGCCACCACGCCTACAGCAAGTTCGGCCCCGCCGGCGTCGTCTCGGCCATCGCGCCGTGGAACTTCCCGCTCATGCTGGAGACCTGGAAGGTCGCGCCGGCGCTCGCGTGGGGCAACACCGTCGTGCTCAAGCCGGCCGAGGACACCCCGGTGTCAGCGGTGGTCCTGGGCCGCCTCGCGATCGAGGCAGGCTTCCCGCCCGGCGTGCTCAACGTGGTGCAGGGCTTCGGCCCCGACTCCGCTGGCGCCGAGCTCACCGAGAACGTCGACGTCGACCGCATCACCTTCACCGGCGAGTCCGGCACCGGCAGGATCATCGGCGGCATCGCGGCGGCACGCCTGTGTCCGGTGAGCCTCGAGCTCGGCGGCAAGGGCGCCAACATCGTCTTCGCCGACGCGGAGCTCGACAACGCCGTCGACTGGGCGGTGCAGGCGATCTTCCGCAACGCGGGCCAGGTCTGCCTCGCCGGCAGCCGCCTCTACGTGCAGCGCGACGTCTACGACGAGTTCCTCCACCGTTTCGTCCAGGCGGCCGAGGCGCTGCGCATCGGCGACCCGACCGATCCCACGACGGAGTTCGGTCCGCTCGCGAGCGCCGAGCACTACGCCAAGGTCAGCGGCTACGTCGACAGCATCGAGGACGACGGCGGGAAGGTGCTGACCGGCGGTCTCGGCGACGGCTGGTTCGTCCGCCCGACGATCGTGGTCGACGCACCCGTCGAGGCTCGGGTCTGCCGCGAGGAGATCTTCGGCCCCGTCGTCGTCGTGCACCCGTTCGACACCGAGGCCGAGGCGGTGGCCCTCGCGAACGACACGCGCTACGGCCTGAACGCCATGCTGTTCACCGAGAACCTCAGCCGTGCGCACCGTGTGTCCGACGCGCTCAAGGCCGGCACGGTCTGGGTCAACTGCTTCTTCATCCGGGACCTCCGCGCCCCCTTCGGCGGCGTCGGCGACTCCGGCGTCGGCCGCGAGGGAGGCTCCTTCAGCCGGGAGTTCTTCACCGAGCCCAAGGCCGTCGTCATGCAGATCGACGCCGACCAGTAGGAGGTCCCGCGAGTCACGGGACGCGACGCGGCACAATGTCCGCACGACCGCGAGGTCGCGCGCCCGTAGCTCAACGGATAGAGCAGCCGGTTTCTACCCGGCTGGTTGGGGGTTCGAGTCCCTCCGGGCGCACCGCGCGACGACCTGGCTCGTCGTGACCGGGGTCAGTGCAGGTGGCGCAGCAGGTCGTAGACGACGAACGCCGGCCAGAGGATGGCCTCGCCGATGGCCCACAGATGCAGCCAGAAGCCGTCCGCGTTCTGCCAGTAGTAGACGAGCGCGCCGATGAGCCCGAGACCGTAGACCGCTCCCCCGCCACCGGCGCCGGCGGTCGTGCTCTTCGAAGTCCCTGCCATGGTGACCTCCCGGTCCAGGCGACGCCTCCAGTCTGCCACCGCCCTGCCCTGGCCCGACCAACGGGACAAAGCCATAGGGCGGAGATCCGGCGCGATGCCAGATCCCCGCCCCACGGCGTGATGGTGCTACGGGCGAACGGCGCTCACCCGGGTGGACCAGTTGGCGAGCGTCGTGCGGGTGCCGCCGCAGGTCGTGTCCGCCTGGTACTGCGCCACGGTGCACGACTGCGCGATGTACTCGTTCGCCATCCACACCGTTCCACCCGGGGTGGACACAGCCGCGGAGTAGTCGCCCCAGCGCTCGACGCCGTCAGACACGAACGGGTCGTAGCCGGTGAAGCCGTCGGCCGGGCCGACGCCCTTGCCCGCCACCTGCAGGGACCCGAAGCCGGAGTCGCCCTTGACGGAGTACGCCGCCGACGGGAAGTAGCCAGGACCGGCCAGCGTCACCGCGAGCACGGCCTTGCCCGATGGGGTCACGCCGATCGACGGGAAGAGCACGTTCTGGCCCTTGATCGAGATGTAGCCCTGGTCCTCGACGCGAGCCGAGATCCGCGTGCCGCGCCCGGAGTCGACGCCTACACGGAACCATGCGGCACCGGCCTTGGTGGCACCGCCCGGCTGCGCGACGATCGTGTTGAGACCCGCCCAGAGGTGGCCGTTCACGTAGACGACCTGCTGCATCCGGTCGTCGTTCGAGTTGAGGGTGTTCACCGGCTGGTCGGTGGCACCGTCGTAGAAGAAGTTGGCGCCCCACTGGCCGAACGGGTGGTCGCCGTCCTTCTGGTCTGCGACGGGCGGCTGGCCGTAGCTCTCGCTGCTGATGACCTTGCTGGTCAGGGTCACCGCCGGGTGTGCGGTGTTCAGCGAGCTCGTGTTGGTGAGCGCCCAGACCGCGATGCGGTTGTCGACGGTCCCGTTGAAGTCGAGCGCCGACAGCATGTACTCGGTGCCGTGGTTGGCCCACGAGAAGCTGTTCGCCGTCGGGGAGGTCGCGGGCTGGAGCGAGTACGCCGGACCCTCGGCCAGCGGCAGGTTGTCGAACTGCTGCACGGCCGGGACGACGCCGTTCTCGAGCGCGGTCTTCGACATCGCGTAGACCTGTGCGCCGTTGAAGCCGTCGGTGAAGGTCGGGAACTCGTTCGTGCTGACGTAGAAGCCGTTGTGGTCGGCGCCGATGAGCGGCTGGTCACCGAAGCACGGGCAGTCCGGGTGCGACGGGGTGCCGCCGGTCCCGTCGTCCGTGGCGTTGAGCCAGAAGATGTTCCAGGCGCCGAGCGGGTCGCTCGTCGCGCTCACCGCGATGAGGGTGTAGGCGCTCGTGCTCGGGGCCGCGTCCTCCTCGAGGATGGTGAAGAAGAACCGGCTCGTCTCGGTGTCGTAGTAGCACTTCGGGTCGCTCAGGAACGGACCGGCGACGCCAGTGCTGCGGTCGATCTCGGCCGGCAGCTTGAAGAACGTGTTGAGGTCCACGACTGCGGACTTCGCCGCGCCGCTCGTCGAGTAGACCTTGAGGGCGGTGTTGACCGACTCGATGACGTTGCCGCCACCGACGCACAGCCCCTGGTCCGGGGGCTCGAGGCTGAACTGGTTGCCGCCGTTGGCTGTGCGCTGGTCGTAGTGGTTGAGGCCCTGGAAGCTGGTCACCAGCGACCTCCCGGCGGAGACGACGCGTGTCGTGCGCGGGGACGGCACGGTCGCGGTCCCTCCGCCGGAGGGCGGCGACACGGTGCCGCGGCTGTGCTCCTGGTCGGCGGCGAACTCGTTCGTCGGGGACCACGTGGACGTGGCGGTGGCGGTCGGCAGCGCCGACACCACGGTGGACCCACGGAACGACAGCGGGCCGGACACCGCGGCGGTCGCCGGGCTGGAGACGCTGATCGCGACCAGGGAGGCGGTAGCCAACCCCACGGCCGCGACGACGGCAGTTGCCTTCTTCATGAAGATCCCCTCGATTAGCCGAAGCCCGGACGGCGGGTTGCGCGCGACCGTGACCGCCGTGACGCTTCCCTGGCCGACACGGACTGTCAAGCAGTTCGGTCAAGTCGAGACCTGGCGCCGTATCGGGTCATCGCGAGGTCGCCACGGCCAAGGCGTTCGCGGTGACGACGATGGCGATGCCGACCCACTCGTGCGGGTCGAGCACCTGGCCGAGCAGCACGATCCCGGCGACCGCGGCGATGACCGGGTTCACGCTCATGAAGACGCCGAAGAAGCGCTGCGGCACCCGCCGGAGGGCGATCAGGTCAGCGGCGTAGGGCACGGCCGAGGAGAGGACCCCGGCGCAGACGGCGTAGAGCAGCGCGGCACCCTGCAGCGTGCCCTTCAGCACGAGCACGACGAGGACCGGCAGGTAGACCAGCGCCGACACGGACGTCGCTGCCGCGGGAGCCTGCAGACCCGGCAACCGCGACCCGAGCATCCGGTTGAGCACGATGTACGACGCCCAGCACGCGGCCGCCACGAGGGCCAGCGCGATGCCGAGCCAGTCGCTCGTCGGCCCCGGCTGGATCAGCACCCACACGCCGAACCCGGCTGCCACCGCGATGAGCAGGTCGAGCCGGGTGCGCGATCCGACTAGCGCGACCGAGAGCGGGCCGAGGAACTCCAGCGTCACCGCGAGGCTGAGCCCGATCCGGTCGATGGCGGTGTAGAGCGAGAGGTTCATCGTCGCGAACACCGCGGCGAGCAGCAGCGTCGGCCACCACTGCTGCCAGGTCATCCGCCGGAACGGCGGACGCGCGACGGGCAGCAGGACGGCGGCCGCGACGATCTGGCGCACCGCGACCACGCCCGCCGGGCCGATGAACGGGAACGCGTGCGCGCCGATCGCGGCGCCGGTCTGGTTGCTCACCGCACCGGTGAGCATGATCGCGATGCCCCCGAGCATCGACCGAGGCGCCGGCGTCTCCGATGCCGGCCCCACCACACCGTCGACTGCGAGGTTCGCGTCGGCGGGCACGGGATCCATGCGAGCACGATGTCACGATCGTCGCGCACGTCATGATGCGCCCGCGCACGGAGACTCCCCGCCTCCGTCGTGACATGCGTGGGAGACTGGGGGCATGACCGAGAAGAAGCAGGCCGATCCCACCGAGGACCAGAAGGCGAAGTTCCGCGAGGCGCTCGAGCGCAAGAGCAAGGCGTCGCACCACACGTCGGGCGGCGGCGGCCAGAACTCCGGTCCTGCGCGCGGCGAGCACGCGGCCGAGGCCAACAAGCGCGAGTTCCGGCGCAAGTCCGGCGGCTGATCCTCGCCGCTCGTCCGGCGGCTGATCGTTCGCCGCACAGACCGACGCTCCCCGGTGGGGACGTGGGCCGACCCCGTGGCGCTGGGGCACCAGAGGGGCCGTGGCTCCCACGCTAGGAGCCGCGTGTTTCGTG
>Ga0302299_10002977_pt1 | contig 10300 bp, 10 predicted proteins | sample III_Fen_N3_4_FD_198795 | JGI IMG/M metagenome (GOLD analysis project Ga0302299, IMG submission 198795) | Peat permafrost microbial communities from Stordalen Mire near Abisko, Sweden - III_Fen_N3_4 | ecosystem: Environmental > Terrestrial > Soil > Wetlands > Permafrost | place: Sweden: Abisko...
GAGCAACGATGAAGGGCAGGATCGCGTCTGGTATCGCGCCGTTGTCTACGGGGTCGTTGAGCGACAGGAACTGGCGGCACCAGTGGCAAGTGGCGCTGAGCGTGGTCTCCGAGTTGATCGTGACGGCTGCGCCGCAACCGGAACACTTGACAGTGACAAGGCTCGAGGTATCGATGTCCTCGGCGCCGGTGAGAATCGCGGTGCCCACGCGGTTCTCGATGCCGTCGCTGAGGTGGAGTTCGTCGGCCAACACGGCGGTGTTCCAGCGATGGTGGCAATAGGCGCACACGAGCCCGCCCCCGTCGTAGCTCACGTCGCTCGACCCGCAACTGACGCACCTGTTCACGCCGTTGGCTGATTGCTCCCGCTCCATCGCGTTCCCCCCTGGCTTGCGCTACAGACGGCAGTCTAGCGAGGCGAATTGCCGCCAAACGGTAGACGCGGGCGGCGCTCGCGTCTGGGAGACTTGGCCCGCATGAATACCGTCTCTCGCACCGCCAAGGTCGCTGCCTCGTGGTCCGCGCTACCCCACGCGAGGGCGCGGCGCCTCGCGCTGCCCGCGATCGCATCGAACGTCGCCGTTCCCGTGGTCGGACTCATCGACACGGCGATGATCGGGCATTTCTCCGACGCGGTGAATCTGGGCGCAGTCGGGCTCGGCGCGGCAGTGATCTCCACGGTGTTCTGGGCCTTTGCGTTCCTGCGCCCAGGGACGACATCGCTGGTGGGCAGGGCGCTCGGCGCCGGCAGGCCGGCCGACGCGGTGGGTCACCTCCAGCGCGCCTTGGCAATGGCGGTGGCGCTCGGCGCCGCGTGGCTCGCTCTGCAGTGGCTCGTGATTCCCGCAATAGTGCCGGTGCTCGCCCACGGCGCGAGCGCGGGGCCTGTCGCGACCGACTATGCGCTCATCCGCGGGCTCTCCCTGCCTGGAGTCCTGGTCACACTTGCGATCGTCGGCTACTTCATCGGCGCCCAAAACACCAAGACGCCCCTCATCGTCGCCGGAACCGTCGCGGGCGCGAACGTGGTGTTCGTCCTCGTTGCGGTGGTGGGTCTTGGCTGGGGCGCCCGTGGGGCCGGCTGGGCGACATTCGCAGCGGAGTGGCTCGGTACCGCCGTTGCCCTCGCCGTGCTGCGACGCTCGCTCGGACCGGGACGCTGGGCGCAACTGCTTCACTGGCGCGGCCAGCACCTGCGCACCGGCTGGCGTGCGCTGCTGGCGATGAACTCCCGCCTCGTGACTCGCTCGGCGCTGCTCATGGGAGCGATCACCGTGGTGGCCTCGATGGGATCGCGATTTGGCGACGACGTGCTCGCCGCCAACGCGATTCTGCTGCAGATGATGTACCTGGCGTCCTACGCGCTTGACGGGTACGCGACCGCGGCCGAGACGACGGGCGCCGAGCGCATCGGCGCCAGGGACGTGCCTGGCTTCCACCGCGCCTTCGCCGCGTCGTTGATCCCTGGAGGGGCGATCGCGGCCACGCTGACGCTCGTGTTCTGGGCGGGGCGCGACCCCATCCTCGCGGCACTGACAAGCCTTCCTGGCGTGACCGACGCCGCGCGCCACATATGGTGGGCCGCGGCGGCGCTGCCCCTCGTGTCTGGCGCCGCGTGGATGCTCGACGGCGTGTTCCTGGGGACGGGGAGGGCCCGCGACATGGTCGTGTCGATGGCCGTGAGCGTGCTCGGCGTGTTCGCGCCCATCGTGATCCTGTCGATCGTCACGGGTCACTTCGTGAACGCGTGGCTCTGGGCAGCGTTTCTCGCCATGAACGTGATGAGGGCCGCGACCCTCGGCTGGCGGTACGTGATTCTCACGCGGCGCGGACAATGGCTGGCACACGCCTCCTAGGATGCGAGGGTGCCCGCCCACCTTGCTCGTCCCACCGATCCCGTCCTCGCCCTTCGCCTCATGGCGGCGCGAAGCCGGTCGGCGCACAGCATGCGCGCGCAGGGCCGCGTCATCGTCGGGCTGGCGGGGCTTCCTGGATCGGGCAAATCGACGCTCGCGCGCACCCTGGTGGAGCAGCTCGGCTCCGGCCCGACGCCCATCGAGGCGGGCTACATCCCCATGGATGGATTTCACCTGAGCAATTCCGAGCTTGATCGGCGCGGCCTCGCCGGCGTCAAGGGCTCGCCAGAGACCTTCGATGTCGTTGGCTACGCGGCGCTGCTGGCGCGGCTTCGCGCGGGCGCCACGGCGGTCGAGGCTCCGGAGTACGACCGCTCGCTCCACGAGGCCGTTCCCGGCCGCATCGTGGTGGCGCCCACGTGCGCGGTCGTGGTCACGGAAGGCAACTACCTGGGGCTCCCCGGCCCCGAATGGTCTCGAGTGCGAGGGCAGCTCGACGCCGTGTGGTTCATCGATGCCGCGTGGGACGCCGTACGCCCTCGCCTCATCAAACGCCATGTAGCCGGGGGCAGGACGCGGGCCGATGCCGAGGCATGGACCGACAAGGTCGACGCGGCGAACGCCGCTCTCGTCGTGCCGACGGCAGCGCGCGCGGACGGGTTGCTCAGCGAGATCGACGGACGGTGGCGGCTGTCCTAGCCGCCGGTGGCGGGGGAGCCCGCAAGCCACGCGCGGGTGCCGAAGGAACCGAGCGACGCGCCCGCCACGCGCGCCGCGTAGGCCAGGTCGTCGGCGAAGCGCCCTTCGTCCAGCCCCAACGACGCGATGCGATAGGTGAGCGCCCCGTGGAAGAAGTCGCCCGCGCCCAGGGTGTCAACGACGGCGACGCGACCGACGGGGACCGATCCCGCTGCCGACGGCGTGACGAACAGGATCTCGCCGCCACCCTGGGTGATGGCCGCGTGCGTCACGCCGAGGCCCCGCAGATAGGCGAACACGGCATCCGGGTTGCCTTCCGTGCCCGGCGGGGCAAAGTCGTGCGAGACGATGGCGACGTCGACCGCCGACACGACCTCGTCGGTGTAGTGCTTGTGGCTACCGGCGTCGAGAATCACGGGGATGCCGTGCTCGCGTGCCGCGCGGGCGAAGGGAAGGCCGATCGCGCGGAAGTAGCCGTCGAGCATCACCGCGCCAAGGTCATTTGCACCGCTTCCCTCGAGGTCGGGCAATGCCGTCGGCGCGGGGTTGGCGTTCGTGGCGTTGCCCGTCGGAGATACGACGGCGCGCTCGCCCGTCGCCCTTGTTACCAGGATCGAGGCGGTGATCGGGGCGCCCTCGTATGAGGCCGCCACCGACGCCTCAACGCCGTGGGCCTCCAGGTCTGCGACGATCAACGAGGTCATGGCGTGCGCGGGGAGGGCGGTTACCAGGAGGGCTTTGCCTCCGCAGTGAGCGAATGCCACGGCCGCGTTCGCGGCTGGACCGCCGGCTGCCACGAGAAAGTCAAGCGCCGCGACCTTCTCGTCAGGGTGCGGCAGGCGCTCAACGAGTTGGACGATGTCGAGCGTCGCCAGGCCAGCGAAGATCGCGCGCGGGGGTGAGGGGTTCACGCGCTCATTGTCGCCGATGCGACCGTGCCCGCCATGACCGGTCCCGACGCTCACGCGAGGCGAGGCGGTCGGAGTTCGCTAGATCGATATCTGGAAGAAGAAGGTGAAGTAGATGAAGAAGATGGCGCATCCCAAGTAACCGAGTATCACACCCGCCAACGCTTGCTTCCGCCCACGCTCGCCGGTGCGCTCGATCTGGGCGAGGGCAATGTGGCCGAAGATCACCCCAAGAAAACTTCCGCCCACGCCGAACACGAGAGCGACGATCGCCATCACGTTTGTTCCAATGTGCGGCCGTCGCATCGCGGCGGGTGGCTCGGAGCCCGCAGAGGGTGCCGCACCGGTGGTGGCGCCGCGTCTCTGCGCGCCGTCGAGCTCTATTCCGCTCAACGTGGAAATCACTGCAGCGACTGCCAGTGCGATCCCGACGACTTCCACCACTAACCAGAAGTAGAAGAGCCCCGACTCTCCACCGAAGCCGGTGTCCCGGACGTAACCCACGTACGAGATATCCCGAAGCTCGCCGAAACTGTCCCCAAACATCATCATCAAGAAAGTCGAGTAGAAGCCAAGCGCGACGTAGATCCCGTACACGATTCGCGCGCCCACTCGGACCTTCGTGAGCACGAAGACCAGGCCCAGCGCCAGCATCGCAATGAGCGCGACGATCCCCCATGTCCCTTGGACAGCACCGAATCCCCCTGCGCCATGCGCCAAGGTGGCGACGAAATTGATGACCGCGTTGCGCTGGACGTTGCTGTCATTGAGGAGCCACACCGCAAGCCGGATCGCTGCAGCGATAAGGAGGTACCAGGCCGCGATCTTGGCGAGCTTGTAGCGTGGGTGCTCTGTCGACGAGTCACCGGGTTGGGCGGTTGTCTCAATCGTGGTCATCACAGGGCCCCCCTCATGGTCTGCTGCCAGATGCCACAACGGTAGCGGCTCGGGGGACAGCCCTGGCAATGCGCGCTCCTCTTCTGCCAATCCGCGCCGTCACGGGTCCGCCCGAGGCGCTCTCGCGCGCCAGTTTCGCGGCGCGGAGTCCCTGACGGCTGCCTGAATGAGGCACGATAGTGCCCATGACGGATTCCCTTCGCGTCCACGGCGGAAAGCCCCTCACCGGCGAGATTGCGGTTCGAGGAGCCAAGAACTTTGTCTCTAAGGCCATGGTTGCGGCGCTCCTGGGCTCCACCCCGTCGATTCTGCGCAACGTGCCCGAGATTCGCGACGTCAAGGTCGTCTCCGCACTGCTCGAGCTCCACGGCGTCGCGGTCGATTACAACGTGAAGTCGGGCGACCTCGCGATGGACACGCGCAATCTGACTGCGGCAGATGCCGTGCAGATTGCCGAGCACGCGGGCTCGTCTCGCATTCCGATCCTCTTGTGTGGCCCTTTGCTGCACCGGCTTGGCGAGGCGGTCATGCCCGACCTGGGTGGTTGCCGCATCGGCGACCGTCCTATCGACTTCCACCTTGACATCCTCACCAAGTTTGGCGCGACGGTGTCGGAAGGCCCTGATGGCCTCTACTTGACCGCCAAGAACGGCCTCAAGGGGATCAAGTACGAGCTGGCGTTCCCCTCGGTAGGGGCCACGGAGCAGTTGCTCCTCACCGCCGTGCTTGCCGAGGGCGTCACGACCCTTCACAACGCGGCGGTCGAGCCGGAGATCAAGGACCTCATCGACCTGCTCCAGAAGATGGGTGCGATCATCTCGGTCGACACGGATCGATCGCTCACGATCGAGGGCGTGAAGCGGTTGCATGGCTTTGACCACCACTCGCTCACCGACCGCATCGAGGTGGGCTCGTGGGCCGCCGCCGCGCTCGCGACCAAGGGCGATATCTTCGTTCATGGCGCTCAGCAGCGCCACATGGGCATGTTCCTCAACGTGTTTCGCAAGGTCGGAGGCGAGTTCGAGGTGGTGAGCGACGGCATCCGCTTCTTCCACCCTGGCAAGGAACTCAACTCGATCGCGCTCCAGACGGACGTGCACCCCGGCTTCATGACCGACTGGCAGCAGCCCCTCGTCGTCGCCCTGACGCAGGCCAAGGGCCTCAGCATCGTCCACGAGACTGTGTATGAGAACCGATTCGGCTTTACCGACGCCCTCGTCAAGATGGGCGCCAACGTGCAGCTCTACAGGGAGTGCCTGGGCGACAAGAAGTGCCGGTTCGGGCAGCGCAACTTCAAGCACTCCGCGGTCATCAGCGGGCCGACAAAGTTGCACGCAGCCGACATTGAGGTCCCAGACCTGCGCGGCGGCTTCTCGCACCTCATCGCGGCGCTCGCGGCGGAGGGCACGTCAAACGTCTCGGGGATCGGCATCATCGACCGTGGCTACGAGGGCTTCCGCGACAAGCTCGCCGCTCTCGGTGCTCACGTCGAGGGTTCGTGATCATGGCGCGTCGCATTCCCTTGCGCTCGCAGAGCTCATGGCTCTACCGCACCGTCGCGGGCCTCATTCGCGGCATCTTGTGGTGTGTGACCCGCAAGGACTGGCACGGTCAGGACGACATGCCCGCCGACGGCGGGTTCATCGCCGTGTCGAATCACGTGACGTACGCGGATCCGCTCACCCTCGCGCACTTCCTGTACAACTCCGGCTACCCCCCGCACTTCCTAGGCAAGTCGACGCTGTTCTCGCTGCCGCTCATCGGCTGGATCCTTACCAAGACCGACCAGATCCCCGTGCACCGCGGGACGGTGCGAGCCAAGGACGCCGTCGACACTGGCATGAAGGTGCTCCGAGCCGGCGACGTGATCGCGATCTTCCCCGAGGGCACGCTCACGAGGGACCCGAACCTGTGGCCCATGATGGCGCGCACGGGGGCCGCGCGCATGGCGCTCGAGACGGGAGTGCCCGTCATCCCCGTGGCGCAGTGGGGCGCAGACAAGCTACTCGGCCACTACAGCAAGCGCGTGCACCCCTTCCCACGCAAGAAGGTGACGATCAAGGCCGGCCCCGAGATCTACCTCGATGACCTGCGCGAGAAGCCGCTCGATAATGACAAGCTCCGCGAGGCAAGCAAGCGCATCATGGATACCCTCACGGTGATGGTCGAGGAGATGCGCGGCGAGAAGGCGCCCGTCGAGCGCTACGACATGCGAAAGCACAAGGCGTGATGCGCGCGGCCGTCTTCGGCTCTGGGGCGTGGGGAACGACGTTTGCGGCGGTGCTTGCCGACGCCGGTTGTGAGGTCTTCCTGTGGGGGCGCGACGAGGACGTCGTGGACGAGGTCAACGGGACGGGTCACAATTCCCGCTTCTTGCCGGGCGTCAGCCTCCCCGAGGCCGTGCGAGCGACGATGGACGCCGCATCGGCGCTCGATGGCGCCCAACTCGTCGCTGTGGCGCTGCCCTCTCAGCACGTGCGCTCGATCGTGTCTCCCTTCGCGGGCGCGCTCTCGCCCGATGCCGTCGTGGTGTCACTCATGAAGGGCATCGAGCGCGGCAGCCACCAGCGCATGAGCGAGGTCCTTGGCGAGGCATGGCTCGTCGACGCCTCGCGAATTGCCGTGGTTTCCGGTCCGAACCTGGCCAAGGAGATCGCGCACAAGCAGCCCACCGCGACCGTCGTCGCCTCCGAGGTAGAGGCGACCGCCGAGGTGGTCGCGCGCGCCACCGCGTCGGGGTACTTCCGCCCGTACACGAACACCGACGTCATGGGCGTCGAGCTGAGTGGCGCCTACAAGAACATCATTGCCGTGGCCGTTGGCATCGCGGACGGCATGGGCTTTGGCCACAACACGACGGCGACCGTCATGACGAGGGGCCTCGCCGAGATCGCTCGCCTGGGCCTCGCGCTCGATGCGAGACCCGACACGTTTTCGGGGCTCGCGGGCATGGGCGACCTGATCGCGACGTGTGCCTCCCCGCTTTCGCGCAACCACACGCTGGGCGCGCACATCGGTCGCGGCGCCTCCCTCGCCGACGCCATCTCAACCACCGGCGGTACGGCGGAGGGCGTCACGACGTCGCAGTCGATTCAGGAGCTCGCGAGGGCGCACGGAGTCGACGTTCCCATTTGCGACGCGGTCGTGGCGATGCTCCACTCGGGCGAGCCGAAGGAGGCCGTCCTTGGCGCGCTCCTGGCGAGACCCCGCAAGGCGGAAGGCGAATGACCACGCGCGGCACCGTCGCGGTGCTCTTTGGCGGCAGGTCATCCGAGCATGAGGTCTCGTGCACCACTGCGGGAGGCGTGCTCGGCGCGATCGACCGCGACCGCTGGGACGTCCTTGCCGTGGGCATCGGCCGCGATGGCTCGTGGACCGTCCAGAGCGACAATCCCGCAGAGTGGGCGCTGAGCGACGGCGAGATGCGCCACGTCGAGCCCTCCGAGAGGCGCGTGTTGCTGCCTGCGGTCGCTGGCGACAGGCAGTGGAGCGTCGAGTCCGGCGGCATTGTCAGCCCGTTGGCCCTGGTAGACGTGGCCTTCCCCGTGCTGCACGGGCCATGGGGCGAGGACGGAACCATCCAAGGCGCGCTTGAGCTGCTCGACGTCCGCTACGTCGGCGCGGGTGTACTCGCGTCGGCCGTTGGCATGGACAAGCAATTCATGAAGGCGGCGTTTAGGGCAGCGGGGCTTCCCGTCGCGCCCGACGTCGTGCTCGGCCCTGGCGAGACACTCGAGCCGCGTCGCGCGCAGATCGAGGCGCTCGGGCTGCCCGTCTTCGTCAAGCCGGCGCGCGCCGGCTCAAGCATGGGAATCTCCCGCGTCGACACGTGGGAGGCGCTCGACGCCGCGCTCGCGGATGCCGTGAAGCACGACCCCAAGGTGCTCATCGAGGCCGCCATCATCGGGCGCGAGATCGAGACAGCCGTCCTTGGCGCGCGGGATGGGGTGCGCACCTCGCCCCCTGGAGAGATTGTGGCCGTGGGAGACCAGGCCTTCTATGACTTCGAGTCCAAGTACTTCGATCCCGACGCCGTGAGGCTCGACTGCCCCGCCCAGATTCCTGCCGCCGACGCGTCTCGCATCAGGGACCTCGCGTCGCGAGCGTTTGCGGCGGTGTCGGCGGAGGGAATCGCCAGGGTCGACGTGTTCTATGGAGAGGACGGCACCGTCACCGTGAACGAGATCAACACGATGCCGGGCTTCACTCCCACGAGCATGTACCCGCGCATGTGGGCCTCGGCAGGCCTGACGTACTCGGACCTGGTCGACGAGTTGCTGCAGGCGGCCCTTCACAGGCCGCTGGGGCTCCGCTAGCGCCGCAGAGCGCCTAGCGGCACGTGAGGCCGTTGGGCTTCGCCAGAGAGGCGGCGGGGCTGAATTGCGCGAGCACCTCGCTCACGGCCTTGTCGGCCCTGATCTTGGGGATGACGACCTCGGTCGCGGGGGAGCGGCCGAACGCCACCGCGATCCACGAAGAGTCGTTCTCGGTGATGAGCCAGTCTTGAGAGGACGAGGGGGTGTCGATCGCGACGCAGCGGTCGGTCGAAGGGCCGGGAGGCTCGACCCCGCAGCGCACGGTGATCATCGCCGTCTTGCCGTATGCGGCCGTCGCTTGCGAGGACGTGGGCCTGAGCGACAGCCCGCCCACCTCGGAAGGGATGCCAAGCATGACCGACGCGCAGCCGGGATCGGCCGCGTACGGCGCGGGATCGATCACGACGGGCGCGGTGCAGGCGGAAGCGCCGAAGAGGACGGCGCCCGACACGAGCGCCGCCGTCGCCACGCTGCGCGCGGCACGGCCAAGAGAAGGCATGACACCAGCCTAGGGTTGCGACCCGTGAGGTGGGTGACCCGCGCGGCGCGAGCGGAGGTCCCAAGTCCCCGTAGGCTTTGCCCGTGACCACGATCGGTGAGCTGGGTGAAGACGCGCTTCTCGCGCTCTTCACCCCCAGGCTTCCCGAGTCCGACGTGACGCTCCTCGGCCCCGGCGACGACGCCGCGGTCCTGTCGATCGACGGCGACCTGGTGGTCTCTTCCGACGTTCTCATCGAGGGCAGGCACTTCCGCACCGACTGGTCGACCGCGGCCGATGTCGGCTGGCGCGCGGCGATGCAGAACCTCGTCGACATCGACGCGATGGGCGCGGTCCCCACCGCCCTGCAGATTACGCTCGCGGCGCCCGCCTCGCTCGACGTTGACTGGGTGCTCGGCTTCGCCGACGGTCTGCGCGAGGCGTGCGATCCGCACGGCGTCGGCGTGGTCGGGGGCGACCTGTCCGGAGCGAGCGAGATCGCGATCTCCGTGACGGTCTTGGGCGAGACTCATGGGCTCGACGTGGTGACGCGCGGCGGAGCCGAGCCGGGGGACGTCGTGGCCGTGTCGGGCCCGCTGGGTGCGGCCGCCGCCGGGCTGGCGCTGCTGACGGCGGGAGTGGGACTTGAACTTGACGCCGTCGACGCGTTTAGGCGCCCCCGACCCGTCATCGGCGCTGGACTTGAGGCCGCGCTGCGCGGGGCCACGGCGATGATGGACGTTTCCGACGGCCTGCTACGTGACGCCTCGCGCATCGCGCGTGCCTCGGACGTCGGGATCGAGATCGCGAGCTCCGCTGTGCCCGTGCACCCCGCCGCCAAAGAGGCGGCCGCGGCCTTGGGCGTTGACCCGCTCGCGTGGGCGCTGACGGGGGGAGAGGACCACCGCCTGCTGGCGACGTTCCCCTCGGGGACTCTGCTGCCGGACGGTTGGACGGTCGTTGGCGACGTCGTGGACGAATACCAGGGAATACGCGTCGATGGTGCGGTCCCAGAGGCGCTCGGCTGGGATCACTTCGGGGCGTGACCTGGGCGCTTGACGTCGGCCTGCGACCTTGAGGGCGGTGTTCGCCTTGCCTCGTTGGGGGGGTCTGTTAGCGTGCGAGGTGCTCGTGAAAGGGGGGGCCA
>Ga0302299_10002978_pt1 | contig 10298 bp, 8 predicted proteins | sample III_Fen_N3_4_FD_198795 | JGI IMG/M metagenome (GOLD analysis project Ga0302299, IMG submission 198795) | Peat permafrost microbial communities from Stordalen Mire near Abisko, Sweden - III_Fen_N3_4 | ecosystem: Environmental > Terrestrial > Soil > Wetlands > Permafrost | place: Sweden: Abisko...
GTCGCTGGTGAAGGACGCCCTCGAGGCCGCCAACGACCAGCACCGCACGATGGTGGTGCTGCAGATCGACTCGCGCGGCACGGTCGACGTCGACGTGCACGAGATCGTCCGGATGATCGAGCGGTCGCGCGTGCCGGTGGTCGCGTGGGCGGGCCCGTCGGGTGGGTCGGTCCACGGTGGGGCGCTGCTCCTGCTCCAGGCGTCGCACCGGGCCTTCGTCGCCAACGGCGCGTCGGTCGGTCCGGGCGACCCGGTGCAGCTCGACGATCCCGACGCGGTGCCGGTCGACGCCCTGGCCGCCGACCTGGCCCGGCTGGCCGAGCGCAACGGACGCGACCCCAAGGGCGCGGCCCGCTCGGCCCGCAACCAGTACTCGGCGGTGCTCGCCAACCAGCTCGGCATCGTCGACGGGGTGCGGCCGACGCTCGGCGAGGTCGTCGTCAGCATGGACGGCAAGACGGTGGAGACCGCCGCGGGTGAGGTCACGCTGAACACCGCACGGGTGATCGGCGAGGGTCGCGACCGGCGGCGCCAGCCGAACCAGGAGGTCGTGTTCGACGGCATGGGCCTGGGCGCCCAGCTCCAGCACGGGCTGATCCGGCCGTCGGTCGCCTACTTCCTCTTCGTCGTCGGACTCGGCCTGATCATCTTCGAGTTCTTCGCGATCAGCATCGGCCTCGTCGGTCTCGCCGGCGCACTCTCGATGATCGGCGGGTGCTACGGGTTCTCGCACCTGCCCACGCAGTGGTGGGCGGTCGGGCTCCTCGCGCTCGCACTGGTGGGGCTGTCGATCGACGTGCAGGCGGGTGGACTGGGCTTCTGGACCGGCTTCGGCTCCGTCGCGCTCGTCGTCGGCTCCTTGTTCCTGTACGGCGGCTCGTCGAGCCTCGACGTCCCGTGGTGGGTGTTGATCCTGGTGATCGGCGGCACCGTCCTGTTCTTCGTCTGGGGCATGACCGCGGCGGTTCGGGCGCGGTTCTCCACGCCGACGGTCGGGCGCGAGGGCATGCTCGGACGGATGGGGACCGCCGAGGTGCCGATCGACCCCGACGGTGTGGCCCTCATCGACGGCGCCCGCTGGCGCGCCCGCACCAACCGGGCCACCCCGATCGGCGCCGGCGATCCGTTGCGGGTGATCGAGGTCGACGGCCTGATCCTCGAGGTCGAGCCCGAGGAGGGCGGCGCCAAGGACCACCGCGAGGAGTACCAGGAGAAGAAGCGCCTCGCCCAGGAAGCCAAGGACCGCGCCAACCAGGACAACCCCGACGACCCCACCCCTTGACGACGGGACGGTGATCAGGTGAGGCCGGAGGTGGGGCCGGGGATGCGGTCGTCGCCGCGGCGACGGGTGACGCCGTTGCGGTCGAGCCAGTTGACGATCGGCAGCGTGAACTTGCGCGACGAGCCGAGCGCGTCGCGGACGTCGGCGACGGTGATCGTGCCCTGCTGCGCGAGCAGCGCGACCACCCGCTCCCGGGCCGACTCCAGCGCCGACGCCGCGAACACGGTGCCGTCGACGTCGACGAGCAAGCCCTCGCGCACACACGCCCGCACGAGCGCGATCGGCGCGCCGGTCTCGGTCGGCGTCGGAGGGGCATAGGGCGACGCCGCGAACGCCGCCACCAGCGCGGTCGCCTCGGGCGTCCCGGCCACCGAGCCGACGTGTCGCTCGTCGCGCACCACGCCGCGTTCGACGACGAGCCCCGGCGTGCCGTCGAGTGCGCACCGCAGGCGGACCGGGTCCTCCCGGAGCGCGCGGGCCAGCGCCGCGAGCTCGATCCCCGGCTCGTTGGGCTTCTCGCGGTGGAAGGCATCGACGCGTGTCCGCGTCTCGTCGCGCAGGCGCGCCCGGGTCGTCGGCTCCACCAGCCAGCCGTCGACCCGCTCCGCGAGGTCGCGGTCGACCAGGTCGGCGACGAAGCCCGCGACGTCGGGGTCGGCCAGTCCGGTCACCCGGGGGACGTCGGCGACCGCGACCCAGTGGTGCCCGCGCAGGAGCCGCTCCCCGAGCGGGAGCCCGAGTGCCTCGGCGGCGTCGGCGACCTTGCGCACCGGGACCACGTCGAGCACCTCCGCGCCGGCCACGGTCCGCCCCCGCCCGGGGTCCCGCAGCACCAGCCGGTCGCCCGGCGCCAGGGGCAGCGGGCCGACGAGGCGCAGGCGGGCGAAGTGGGAGTCGGGATCGAGCACCCGGATCGACGCCCCGTGCTCGCCCGAACCGGCGTACACCTGCACGCGCCCGCGCTTGGCCAGCTTCTCCCCGGGGACGAGCCGGATCCCGACGTCGACGACGCTCGGCGTCGCCCACTGATCGGGTCGCACCAGCGCGTCACCTCGGGTGAGGTCGTGGTGGTCGACCCCGGCGAGGTTCAGCGCGACGCGGTTGCCCGGCCCGATCGCGCGGTGCTGTTGTCGAGCGCTCTCGATGCCGCGCACCCGCACCTGGAGGTCGCGCCCGGCGACCTCGAGCTCGTCGTCGACGGCGACCGAGCCACCCGTGAGCGTCCCGGTGACGACGGTGCCGGCGCCCTTCGCCGCGAACACCCGGTCGACCCAGAGTCGGGGTCGACCGGCGTCGCGCGCCGACGGCGCGTCGACAAGCACGGCGTCGAGCGTCCGGCGCACGTCGTCGAGGCCGCGACCCGAAAGCGAGTCGCACACCACGATCGGGGCGTGCTCGAGTGCCGTCCCCTCCAGGTGCTCGGTCACCTCGAGCTCGGCCAGCTCGACCGTCTCGTCGTCGACGAGGTCGGCCTTGGTGATCGCCACCATCCCGTGGGCCACGCCGAGCAGCTCGAGGATGCGGAGGTGCTCCTCGGTCTGGGGCATCCAGCCCTCGGTGGCCGCGACGACGAGGAGCGCGAGGTCGACGGCGCCGACCCCGGCGAGCATGTTCTTGATGAAGCGGACGTGCCCGGGCACGTCGACGAACGCGATCTCGGTACCCGACGGGAGCGTGGCGAACGCGAAGCCGAGGTCGATGGTGAGCCCGCGCGCCTTCTCCTCCGGGAACCGGTCCGGGTCGGTCCCGGTGAGCGCGAGCACGAGCGACGACTTCCCATGGTCGACGTGGCCGGCGGTGGCGATGGTGCGCACGACGCGAACCCGTCAGGCGCGAGCGGCCGCGAGCGCGTCGGCGAGCCGTTCGTCGTCGGCGGGGTCGACGGTGCGAAGGTCGCACACCACCGCGTTGCGCTCGATGCGCGCGACCACGTCGAGGGCACGCAGCCGCGCCAGGGTCGCGTCGGGATCGGGCGCGTCGATCGCGACGCCGAAGGACGGGATCGTCAGGCCGGGCAGCGATCCGCCGCCCGCGACTGCCTCGGTCTCGATGGCCGACGCGTTGCCGACCCGCTCCACGATCGCACCGGCCCGCACCACGAGCTCGCCCACCGGGACCGCGGCCATCCGCCACAACGGCAGCGCCGCCGCGTCGCCGGCGAGGTACGTGAGCGCGACGTGCTGGAGCGCGGCGAGCGTCACCTTGTCGGCGCGCACGGCGCGCGCGAGCGGATGCTGCGCGCAGGCGGCCACGAGGTCGGCCCGGCCCACGATCACGCCGGCCTGCGGGCCGCCGAGGAGCTTGTCGCCCGAGAACGTCACGACGTCCGCCCCCTCCTCGATCATCTGCCGGATCCCGGGCTCGTCGTGGAGCCACGGGGGACGCCCGCCGAGCCAAGGGGTGGTGTCGTCGAGGAGACCCGATCCCGCGTCGACCATCACCGGCGGCCCGAGCGTGGCGAGCTCTGCGACCGGCGTCGCCTCGGTGAACCCGATCATCCGGTAGTTCGACGCGTGGACCTTCAGCAGCAGCGCGGTGTCGTCGCACACCTGCGCGGTGTAGTCGGCGAGACGGGTGCGGTTCGTGGTGCCGACCTCGATCAGGCGGCAGCGTGACTCGGCCATGATCTCCGGCACGCGGAAGCCGCCGCCGATCTCCACGAGCTCGCCGCGCGACACGATCACCTCGCGGCCGCGAGCCAGCGCACCGAGGGCGAGCAGCACCGCGGCGGCGTTGTTGTTGACGACGATGCCCGCCTCGGCGCCGCACGCCTGGGCCAGGAGCGCACCCGCGTGCTCGTGGCGGGACCCCCGCGTGCCCGCGTCGAGGCGGTACTCGAGGTTCGAGTATCCGGTCGCCACCTCGGCGGCGGCCGTGAGCGAACCCGCGTCCATGGGGGCCCGGCCGAGGTTGGTGTGCACGATCACCCCGGTCGCGTTCACCACGCGGTGCAGGAGGCCGTCGCGCAGCTGATCGACCCGATCCTGCGCGTCGGCGACCACGACGTCGAGCGTCACCGCGGCACCGTCGGAGGCCACGTCCCGCGCGGCATCGACGGCGGCGCGAGCGCACTCCACCAGCAGCGGGTGGGGCAGGCCGTCGAGTGCGTCGACCACGCGGTCGACCTTGGGGACCTGGCGACGCGGGTCGGTCGGGTGCTCTGCCTGGTCTGCGTCGCTCATGCCTCCAGCAGCGTAGGGCGCACCCGAAGCGGGCACCCTGGCTGCTCCGGGGGTGACGCCTCCCCGAGGCTCCTACAATGAGGGGGTGAAAGCGAGCGCCGTCTCCGTTCGCGAAGCGGCGACCGTGATGTTGGTGCGGGACGCCCCCGGGCTCGAGGTCTTCATGCTGCGGCGAAACCCGCAGTCGACGTTCGTCCCCGGCGCCTACGTGTTCCCCGGTGGCCAGGTCGATCCGGCCGACGCCGAGCCGGCGATCCTCGCCCGCACCACCGGCATCGACCCCGCCGACGCCGACGCGCGGGTCGGGTTCGCGGGGGCCGCCCGGTTCTGGATCGCAGCCGTGCGGGAGTCGTTCGAGGAGGCCGGCGTGCTGGTCGCGCGGCGGCGGTCCGACGGCACGTTGCTCGACACGAGCGCGGTCGACCACGCCGCCCTCGCTGCCGACCGCGTGCGGCTCCTGCGTGCCGAGACCGACCTCCCGGCCGTGCTCGACGCCCACGACGCGCTCCTCGACCTCGGTGCGCTCGTGCCGTTCGGTCGCTGGATCACGCCGGTCGGCGCCCCGAAGCGGTTCGACACCTGGTTCTTCGTCGCCCCCGCGCCCGCCGGGCACGTCTACGAGCACGACGACGACGAGATGGTCGCCTCGGAGTGGGTGCACCCCGAGGCCGCGCTCGACCGGGCCCGCGCCGGCGACATCGAGCTCATCTATCCGACGATCCGGTCGCTCCTCGTGATGCGGCGGTATCCGAGCGCGGCGGCGTTCCTCGACGCGGCGCGCGAGCGCTGGCTCCGTCCCGACGCACTGCGGGTGATGGACCCCGGCCAGGGCTGGCAGCTCGACCTCACCACCGACGACGAGCGGCGCGCCGACGATGCCGCGTCGGGCTTCGTGCTGCGGATGGGATCCGAGCCGGTGGCGCTCGGCGCGGAAGGGGCGTGACGTGCCCGACCTGACCCCGGGCGTGCCGAGCGCCCTCTCGCCGCTCGTGCGCCGCATCGTCGCGCCCAACCCCGGTCCCTTCACCGGTCCGGGCACCAACACCTACCTCGTCGGCATCGACGAGGTCGCGGTGATCGACCCCGGGCCCGACGACGCCGGCCACATCGACGCGATCATCGGCGCGTCGATGAAGGAGCGCGTCCGGTGGGTGCTGCTCACCCACTTCCACCCCGATCACATCCCCGGCACCATGCGCCTCGTGCGCGAGACGGGCGCCGAGGTGCTCGCGTCCACGAAGAAGGTGCCGAAGGACTCCGATGTCGTCATCAACCGCGTCATCGGCGAGGGCGACACGATCGAGGGCACGGAGTTCGGCCTCGACGTGCTCGCGACTCCCGGGCACGCGCCCGAGCACCTGTGCTTCCTGCTCGAGGAGGAGCGGGTGCTGTTCACCGGCGACGTCGTGCTCGACGGGATGTACTCCGTGATCAACCCCACGCGCGGTGGCGACATGAGCGCCTACGTCGAGACGCTGGAGCGGCTCGAGCGCCTGCGCACGAGCCGGATCTGTCCGGCCCACGGTGACGTGATCGACGACTCCAAGGCGCGCATCCGCGACTACATCGACCACCGCAAGGCCCGGGAGACCCAGATCCTCGGGTTGGTGAAACAGCAGCCGGCGAAGGTGTCGGCGCTGGTCGCCCAGATCTACGGCGACCACGACCTCCCGCCCGAGCTCGTCGATGCCGCGGGTTGGCAGGTGCTCGCACACCTCCAGAAGCTCAAGCGCGCCGGCAAGGTCACCGGCGCCTCCGCCCGGTCCGCCTGGTCCGCGGCGTAAGCCGCCACGGGCTCCCCGACGATTCGGGTCCTAGGTCCCTACCTCGGCCGTCGTCCGCAGGCGCACGATGACGCGCGTCGGGTCTACCGGTTCGAGGGGGTGCTCGGACCGGTTGAAGCGGCGAGGTTGGCCATCGCCAACTCGAGGATCCGAGCGGTGCATCCGCTCATCTCCACGGGTGGGAGGAGATCCTCGACGACGCGGGTTGCCAGGGCGTGGAACGCCGATCCGGCCGGACTCTCCGGATCGGACAGCGCCACCGGGCGGCCCGCGTCGCCGCCGCGCGACACCTCGGGCTCGAGCGGGATCCGGGCCACGAGCGGCGCACCGATCTCGTCGGCGAGCGTCGCCCCGCCGCCCTCGCCGAACAGCGCGAAGCGCTCGCCCGACGGCGTGACGAACTCGCTCATGTTCTCCACCACGCCGATGACCTTCATGTACGACCGGCGGGCCATGTCGGCGACCCGGGCCGCGACCTTCTGGGCCGCGAGCGCCGGGGTGGTGACCACGAGCATCTCGGCCTGGGGGAGCATCCGGGCCAGGCCCATCTGGATGTCGCCGGTTCCGGGCGGCATGTCGACCAACAGGTAGTCGAGGTCGCCCCAGCGCACGTCCTTGAGGAACTGCTCGACCGCCTTGGCCAGGATCAGGCCCCGCCACATCAGCGCGGAGGTCTCGTCGTCGACGAGGAACCCCATCGAGACGACCTTGACCAGCCCGTCGGGTCCGGCCTCGACGCCCGGCGCGGTGCGGGCGACGACCACCTCGTTGGGGTGGATCTTGCCCTCGGTGCCCGACAGGCGACCTTCGGCGCCGAGCATGCGCGGCACCGAGAAGCCCCAGATGTCGGCGTCGAGGATGCCCACGGTGAGGCCGCGGGCCGCGAGGGCCGCGGCGAGGTTCACGGTGACCGACGACTTGCCGACGCCGCCCTTGCCGCTCGCGACGGCGATGACCCGGGTGGTGGGCGCGACCTCGGTCGTGTCGGCGTTCTCACGCGCGTTGAACCGGGCGCGGTCCATCGCCTTGGCCTTCTGCTCGGCGGTCATCTCGCCGTACTCGACGGTGACCTTCGTGACGCCGGGGAGGCCGTCGACCTTCGACTGGACGTCGGTCTTGATCTGGTGGCGCAGGGGGCAGCCGGCGGTCGTGAGCGCCACCTTCACGGTGACGAGCCCGTCGTCGCCGACCCGCACGTCCTCCACCATTCCGAGGTCGACGATGCTGGCGTGCAGCTCGGGGTCCATGACGCCCGCGAGCATCCCGAGCACGTCCTCCGGGGTCGGGGGCGCGGGAGCGGTGGGCGGCGGGATCTCGGTCATGGCAATAAAAACAGTGTTGGTCTTGAAAATATGCCCGGAACTGGCTACCGTCAAGGTGTGGAGCTGGCCGTCCTCAAAGCGCTGGGCGACGAGACCCGGTACGCGATGTACCGCGAGCTCGCGACGTCGACCCGTCCGCTGTCGGCCCAGGACCTCGCCGATCGCCTCGGATTGCACGCCAACACCGTCCGCCTGCACCTCGACCGCCTGCGCGAGACCGGTCTGGTGGAGGCCGAGGCCGTGCACCGCGGCACGGTCGGGCGGCCCCAGCACCTCTACTCCCTCGCCCCCGGCGCACCCTCGCTCGGGTTCGACCCGCCCGCCCACGCGCTGCTCGCCGGGTTGCTCGGGTCGCTGTGCGAGTCCCTCGGCGCCGGGCCCGACGATGCCGCCGAGATCGGCCAGCGGTGGGGGTCACAGCTCACCCGTCGCACCCGCTCCCGCAACTGCGTCGCCGTGCTCGCCGACGAGCTCGACCGCCTCGGCTTCGAGCCCGCGGTCGGCCCCGGCGACGGGACCGCCGAGGGCGCGGTGCGGGTGGAGTTCCTGCACTGCCCGTTCCGCGAGCTCGCCGAGGCCTACCCCGACCTGGTCTGCAGCCTCCACCGGGGGATCTGCGCCGGGGTCATCGACACCGCCGGCGGGGGAAGCATGCAGGAGTTCGCGACGTTGTACGACCCGGAGCCGTGCCACGTGACCGTGGCTACTGGGTAACCTCGTCCTCAGAGTCCGAGAGAAAGGCACTTCCCATGTCGCTGTTCGCCGTCACCGACGCGAGCCAGGTATTCCAGCTGTCCGACACCGCCGTCGAGAAGGTGAAGGGCCTCATCGCGGCCGAGGACTCCACCGACGCCCTCGTGCTCCGGGTGGCCGTCCGCCCCGGCGGTTGCTCCGGGTTCTCGTACGAGATGTTCTTCGACTCCGAGATCGCCGACGACGACGTGCGGACCGAGTACGGCGACGTGACCGTGGTGATCGACCCCGCGAGCCAGCCGCTCCTCAAGGGCGCCACGCTCGACTTCAAGGACGGTCTCCAGGGCGCCGGGTTCCACATCTCGAACCCCAACGCGCAGCGGTCCTGCGGCTGCGGTCAGTCCTTCAGCTGAGAGTGCCCAGCGTCGAGTTCACCGAGTTCCAGGCCCGGATGGCGGCGGCCCCCCCGCCGCCCCCGCCGGGCTCCCTCGCCGAGCTGCGCGAGCGCATCGAGGGCTCGATGGGCAACCTGCCACTCGCCGCGGGCACATCGGCCGAGGAGGTCGACGCCGCCGGTGTGTCGGCCATCGTCTGCACCCGCGACGGCGGCGAGGACGACCCGTGGCTCGTCTACTTCCACGGGGGCGGCTACCGCATCTGCTCGGCCCGGGCGTACCGGGCCCACGGCTCCCAGCTCGCCGCCGCCTGCCGGTCGCGCGTGCTGCTCGTCGACTACCGCCTCGCGCCCGAGCACCCCTTCCCCACCGCGGTGCACGACGCGCTCGCGGCCTACCGGTGGCTGCTCGGGCAAGGTGTGGCCCCCGGGCGTGTCGTCATCGCCGGCGACTCCGCGGGCGGCGGGCTCACCGCCGCGCTCCTCCTCGCCGCCGCGCTTGACGGGGTCGCCCTCCCGGCCGGCGGCGTCTGCCTCTCGGGGTGGCTCGACCTGACCAACTCGGGTGAGACCTTCACCACGAACGCGGCGACCGACGTGCTGTTCCCGAAGGCCTCCGCCGACGAGGCGGCCGGTCAGTACCTGCAGGGCCAGGACGCCACCGACCCCCTCGCCTCGCCGCTCTTCGGCGACTGGTCCGGCATGCCGCCGCTGCTGCTGATGAACGGGAGCATCGAGAGCCTCGCCGCCGACTCGGCCCGGCTCGCCGACACGGCGCGCGCGGCCGGGGTCGACGTCACCCACTCCGTCTACCCCGACATGCCCCACGTGTGGCAGACGGCGTACCCGGCGTATCCGGAGTCGGTGCAGGCCGTCGAGGAGATCGCGGCGTTCATCGCCCGCGTCACCGCGTAGATCAGCGCTCGAACTCCTCGGTGAGTCGTCGCTGGAGCAACGCGTCGGGCCGCGCGTACCGCCGCCAGTAGTCGGCGGCCCCTTCCTGGGCTGCACGAAGCGCTTCGTCGTCGCGCAGGAGCGCGTTGCATCTCGCCACGCACTCGTCGATGGTCTCGTAGAAGGCTGCCACCCCGTCGAGGCTCTCGGGGAGGGGGAAGTGCAACGGCTCGGTCACTACCGCCGCGCCGGTGGCCAGGTACTCCGCGAGCTTCCAAGGGTTCGAACCGTGGAGCCCGACCGACGACACGGCGATCGCGGATGATCGGATGAGCTCCACGTACTCCGCCCGTGACTGCGGCTGGTCCGAGAGGAGGTGAGGGTAGGCCCGTTCGGTGAACGCATTGCGGGTGAATCCTCCGACGAACTGGGGACCGAAGTGCTCGCGCAGCGCGACGATGAGCCGCGCACGCTGGTCGTTCACGACGGCCCCGGTCGCCGGGTCCCGAATCTGCTCCGGGCCCCATCCGGCGACCTGGAACAGGACGACGGGGCGCTTCCGGGTCGGGGTCTCGTACTCGTCGATGTTTCGGTATCGGTTCGCCCGACGGAGGCCGGACACCGCGGCACGGAGCCGTTGGGGGCTGGCGTGGCGCGCGGCGGTCCACGCTGCCGCTGCGGCGTATCGCGCGAAGGGCTCGTGGCCTGATCGCATCCCCGCGACGAGTCCGAGCGGGCGCCCGTTGC
>Ga0302299_10002979_pt1 | contig 10295 bp, 10 predicted proteins | sample III_Fen_N3_4_FD_198795 | JGI IMG/M metagenome (GOLD analysis project Ga0302299, IMG submission 198795) | Peat permafrost microbial communities from Stordalen Mire near Abisko, Sweden - III_Fen_N3_4 | ecosystem: Environmental > Terrestrial > Soil > Wetlands > Permafrost | place: Sweden: Abisko...
GCTTCTGTCCGAGCAGCGTGACGTAGCCGCGTATCGAGGCGACGACGCCGTGCTCGGTGCGATGGCGGCTCGGATGAGTCTCGGGGAGCGTGAACGCGGCCAGCAGGCAGGCGACGCCGAACGCGGCCATCACGAGGAACATCACCTGCCAGGTCGCGACGCGCAGGACGACGGCACCCAGCGCGGGCGCGATGAGAGGCGCGAGCATCGATACCGAGCTGATGACGGAGAACGACCGGGCGAGCGCGACGCCGTCGAAGCAGTCGCGCACGATGGCGCGCGAGATGACCAGCCCAGCGCAGCCGCCGAGGCCCATGAGCAGCCTGGCCAGCGTGAGCATCGCCAGCGTGGGAGCGACCGCGCACAGCACCGCGGCCACGACGTAGAGGGCGAGGCCCGCCATCAGCGGTGGCTTGCGACCGAAGCGATCCGACAGCGGCCCGTACACGAGCTGCCCGGCGCCCAGGCCGATGAGGCAGGCCGAGAACGTGAGCTGCACGTCGCCGGTCGAGACCCGCAAGGACGACGCGATCGCGGGGAAGGCCGGGAGGTAGAGGTCGAGCGACATGGGGCCGAAGGCCGACAGGGCGGCCAGCGTGAGCAGCAGCGAGCCGCGCAGGCTCAGCGGGTGCTCGGGTGGCGCGCCGTCGACCGCTGCGAGCTCCCCTTCCTGCGACGTCACCTCGTGATCCTCTCCCGCGCGGACGCCGGTGACGGCGCTCTGTTCCGCCTGCCGGGAGAGGTGCGGGTCACGTTCCGCTCGGTGGCACGAGTCCCTCGTGCTGGTTCGCGCCGCCCTCCTACCGTCGACCTCACGTCGTCCGCGGTGCGGACTCGCAGGAGAGGTGTGCAGCATGCCGGAGGTTCGCAGTCTCGGCTACGTGGTGATCTCGGCCGGAGACCTCGACGCGTGGGAGAGGTTCGCGACCGAGCTGGTCGGTCTGCAGGTGTCCGAGCGGACCCCGGACCGGCTGCGCCTGCGCAACGACCGCAACTGGTACCGCCTGCTCGTCGAGCGCGGCGAGGCCGAGGGCGTCACCACCCTCGGGTGGGAGGTCGACGGACCGGCCGAGCTCGTGGAGTTCGCGAAGGTCCTCGAGTCCGCGGGCTACGACGTCACCGAGGAGTCCGACACCTTCTGCACCGACCGCGGCGCCATGGGGATCGTGTCGTTCACCGACCCCGACGGCATGCGCCTCGAGCTGTTCTACGGCCAGAAGGTCGACAAGCGGAAGTTCGTCTCGCCCACCGGCGCGAGCTTCATCACCGGCGAGGGCGGCCTCGGCCACGTCTTCCAGCTGGTCAACGACGAGGAGAAGCACCGTCAGCTCTACCTCGAGCTGCTCGGCTTCAAGCTCTCCGACTACATCGAGTTCGGCCCGCTGTTCGGGACGTTCACGCACTGCAACCCGCGTCACCACTCGTACGCGTTCGCCGCGGTGCCCAACGCCCCCAAGGGCATCGGCCACATCATGTTCGAGGTCGACGACATCGACGTGGTGGGTCGCGCCTACGACAAGGTGATGAAGGAGGGCTTCGCGCCGCTGGCGATCTCCTTCGGGCGTCACTCCAACGACCAGATGATGTCGTTCTACGTGAACAGCCCGTCGGGCTTCCAGATCGAGTACGGCACCGGTGGCGTCCTCATCGACGACACCACGTGGCGCCCGTCGCGCTACGACGTCCCGAACTTCTGGGGCCACGAGCACCAGAAGAAGCCCGCGTGACCGTCCTGACGAGCACGCCTTGACCGACCTCGACGGCCGGCTGTTCCGCGACGTCCTCGGGCACTACCCGACCGGGGTGGTGCTCGTGACGGCGATCTCCGCCTCGGGCGAGCCCATCGGCATGATCGTCGGGTCGTTCACCTCGGTGTCGCTCGACCCGCCGCTCGTGGCCTACCTGCCGACCGTGTCGTCGAAGTCGTACGCCGTGCTCCGCGAGGCCGAGACGTTCTGCATCAACGTGCTCTCGGCCGACCAGGAGGCGGTGTGCCGCCGCTTCGCGTCGCCGGGCGACGACAAGTGGGCCGGGATCACGTGGACGCCGTCCCCGGGCGGAGCCCCCGTGCTCGACGGCGCCGTCGCGTGGATCGAGTGCACGACCGAGTCGGTCACCGAGGCGGGCGACCACTACCTCGTGCTCGGCCGCGTGCGCGACCTCGGCGTCGAGAACCCGATGGCGCCGTTGCTGTTCTTCCAGGGCGGATACGGCCGCTTCACGATGTCGTCGGTGGTCGCGGCGTCCTCGCCCGACCTCGTGGCGGCGATCCGGATCGCCGAGAAGGCGCGCGACGACATGGAGGCACTCGCGGCACGCACCGGCGCGGCCGTCGACGTGGTGGCCGCGGTCGGGTCCGACCTCGTCTTCGTCGGAGCGGCCACCGGGTCGGACTCCGCCCCGAGCAGCCCCACCCTCGGCACCCGCATCCCGCTCATGGCCCCGCTCGGCGAGCAGTACGTCGCCTGGGCGGGGGAGCAGGCGGCCGAGAGCTGGATCAAGCGGGCCGGCGTGGTGGATCCCGAGGCCCAGGAGGCCCTGCGCGGCCGGCTGCGTCTGGCTCGCGAGCGCGGTTGGTCGCTGTCGCGCCTCGACCCCGACGACGAGCTCGACTTCTACCAGACCCTGCGCGACTACACCGACGGCGAGCTCGTGCCGGCGAAGGAGCGCGCGCTGCGCGATCGGATCGTCCAGTGGTCGCAGCACTACGACCCGGTGCAGCTCGATCCGGAGATGGAGTACAGCGCCCACTCGCTCGTGGTGCCGGTGCTGGGGCGCGACAACCGTCCGGTGCTCAACGTCCGCCTGGTGAACCTGCCCAGCCCGGCCTCGGGCGAACAGGTGCTCGCCTGGGTGCAGGACCTGCGGCGCTGCGCGGCCTCGATCGCGTCGCGGCTCGCCGACGACCACTCGCCGCGCAGCCAGCGGCTCGGCCACGGCAGCGCGAGCCCGGGCTGGGGCTGAGCGGCGATCCGGCCCGGTCCGGACCGGCCAGCGCTACGACGCGTTGTCGAGCGTGGCGGCGTAGGCGAGCGCGAGGTCGACCGTGCGCTGCAGGTGCTGCTCGTAGAGCGACACGGCGCGTCCAGGGTCGTGCGCGAGCACGGCGTCGAGGATGGCCTTGTGCTCGGCGCCCTGGTTGCGCGCGCCTCTGGCCGCCGGCCGTCGCAGGGCCGACGCCGCCCAGCGACGGTAGAGCTCGGACGCCTCGAACAGCGCCTCGCACAGCTCGAGCAGCCGCTCGTTGCCGCATGCCGACAGCAGCGCGAGGTGGAAGTCGTGGTGCGCACGGGCCCGGGCGGCGCCGTCGGGGGTCGCCCGCAGCCGGTGGTGGGCGGCCACGGCGGCGGCCTCGTAGTCGGTGCCGCCACGCTCGACCGCCAGCCGCAGTGCGGCGCACTCGTTGATGCGCCGCAGCTCGAGCAGCTCCTCGATGCGGCGCCGTGTCATGGTCATCACGCGGAAGCCGCGGTTGGGCTCGAGGGTGGTGAGGCCCTCGGCGGCCAGCCGGGAGAGCGCCTCGCGCAGCACGCCGGCCTTGACGCCGTAGCGCTCGCACAGGTCGGCGGGCACGAGACGCTCGCCGGGCGCATACTCGCCCGCGAGCAGCTCGGAGCGCAGCTGCTCGTACACGTCCGCGCTCAGGGTCTGGGCGTCACCGCGTCGCACCATGGTCCGGAGGCTAGCACGCAGCGCGATCAGTTCCCGAAAACCGCTTGAGTTTTCGAAAACATCTGTGATGGAATGACTGCTCCAGCGAATCCTCGGAGGATCCTCGTGCGCATCGTCAGCTACCGGCAGTCCGGCACCCCTTCCTACGGCTTCCTCGTGGGTGACGACGGCATCGTCGACCGCAGCGCGGTGCCGGGTCTCACGGCGGCGTCGGTGCGCGAGCTCATCGCGAGCGGGTCGCTGCCCGACACCTCGGTCGTGGAGGCGATCGCGCCCACCACCATGCTGGCCGAGGTCGAGCTGCTCGCCCCCGTCGAGGCCGGGAAGATCCTCTGCGCGGGCGTGAACTTCCCGACCCACCGCGAGGAGACCGGGCAGGCTCCCGAGAAGCCGAAGTACCCCGTGATCTTCGCCCGCTGGATGGACAGCCTCGTGGCGCACGGCGACGAGATCCGCCGCCCGGCCGAGACCGAGGCGTTCGACTACGAGGGCGAGCTCGCCGTCGTGATCGGCAAGCGCGCCTTCCAGGTGTCGGAGGCCGATGCCCTCGACCACGTGTTCGGGTGGTCGGTGTTCGACGACGGCAGCGTCCGAGACTGGCAGCGGCACAGCCCGCAGTGGATCCCCGGCAAGAACTTCTGGCACTCGGGTTCGTTCGGTCCCGCGATCGTCACGGCCGACTCCGTCGCCGACATCGGCGAGTCGCGGCTGCAGACGCGCGTGAACGGCGAGGTGCGCCAGGACGCGCTCATCAAGGAGATGGTGTTCTCGGTCGCCGAGCTCATCGCCTACTGCTCGACGTTCACGCCGCTCGAGCCGGGAGACGTGATCGCTGCGGGCACGCCCGGCGGCGTCGGCCTCTTCTTCGACCCGCCGCGCCTGCTGTCCGACGGCGACGTCGTCGACATCGAGATCGACGGCGTGGGCCTCCTGTCGAACACCGTCCGCCAGGCGTGAGCGGCGCGGGGACGGGGCCGTCGTGATCGACAAGATCAGCACCGACGTCCTGGACATGCTCTCGGTGGTCCCGGACGGCGCCTCGATCGCGGTGGGCGGGTTCGGTCTCACCGGCGCGCCGATCATGCTGTGCGACGCGCTGTGCGACCTGGGCAGGACCGACCTGCACATCGTCGCGAACAACGCCGGCATCGATCCGACCGGCGTGGGGCGGCTCGCCCAGGAGGGCCGCATCCGCAAGTTCACCGGCTCGTTCCCCTCGAACAAGAGCTTCTTCGCGCTGTTCCACGACGGTCACGTCGAGCTGGAGCTCGTGCCGCAGGGCACGCTGGCGGAGCGCATGCGCGCCGCGGGCGCCGGGATCCCGGCGTTCTACACACCGACGGGTGCCGGCACCGACCTGGCGACGGGCACCTACCCGGCCCGCTACGACAGCGAGGGCAACGTGATCGAGTGGCTCGCGCCCAAGGACGTGCGGGTCTTCAACGGCCGCTCGTGCGTGCTCGAGCACGCGCTCCACGTCGACTTCGCGCTGGTGAAGGCGCACCGTGCCGACCGCCTCGGCAACGCCGCGTTCCGTCTGGGGTCGCGCAACTTCAACCCGGCGGCCGCGATGGCGGCGAAGGTGACGTTCCTCGAGGCGCAGAACATCGTCGAGGTCGGTGAGATCGAGCCCGACTCGGTCCACCTGCCCGGCATCTTCGTGCAGCATGTCATCGCGTCGACCGGTGGCTGGGTCGGCAACGCCAACGCACCGGGAGCGTCGTGGTGAGCGAGAACGAGACCCAGATCGGCTGGTCGCGCGACGACCTGGCCGCGCGGGCGGCGCAGGACGTGCCCGACGGCTCCTACGTCAATCTCGGCATCGGGATCCCGATGATGATCCCCGCGCGGATCCCCGAGGGCCGCGAGGTCTGGTTCCACACGGAGAACGGAATCCTGGGCCTCGGAGGCGTGCCCGAGCCCGACGAGGTCGACCTCGACGTCACCAACGCGGGCAAGGAGTACGCGAAGGTCGTCGTGGGTGCCTCCACGTTCGACTCGTCGCTGTCGTTCGCCATCGTGCGCGGCGGGCACCTCGACATCGCCGTGCTCGGCGGCATGGAGGCGACGCCGTCAGGCGACCTGGCCAACTGGACCGCGCCGGGGCGCACGCCCGGAGTCGGCGGTGCCATGGACCTCGTCTCGGGCGCCAAGCAGGTGTGGGTGGTCATGGACCACTCCGACAGACGGGGTCGGTCCAAGCTCATGCGCCGCTGCACGCTGCCGCTCACCGGTGCGCGCTGCGTCACCCGTGTCTACACGGCGCTCGGGGTGTTCCGCCCGGCCGGATCGCACTTCGAGTGCCTCGAGCTCGCACCGGGCGTCGACGCGGAGACGGTCCGCGAGCTCACCGACGCGGAGGTCACGTTCGTCGACGTGCCCGCCGCCGAGAGTGCGTCGTGACACCGCGTCCGTCGGCGTACGTCGCCGGCATCTACGAGCACCCCGAACGGTCGATCGAGACGGCGTCGCTCGCGACGGTCTACCTCGACATCGTGGCCGGCGCGCTCGCCGACGCCGGGCTCACGATCGACGACGTCGACGGCTTCCACACGTCGCTCACCCCCGGCGGCATCGTCTCGCTCGCCGACACGCTCGGCCTGCGCCACGCCCGCCACTTCGACGGCACCGACCTCGGCGGTGCGACGTACGTGTCGTCGATCGCCACGGCGACCCGCGCCATCGCGGCCGGCGACGCGACCGTCGTGCTCGTCGTGATGGCCGGCCTCCCGCGCCGCGGGCTGTCCAACCGTGCCGCCCCCGGGCCGCACGCGGTCTACGAGCAGGCGCACGGCTCCACGCTGGTGGCGCAGTACGCGCTCGCCGCGCGTCGGCACATGGCCGAGTACGGCACCACGCGCGAGGACCTCGCGCACATCAAGGTGGCGTCGAGCTACCACGCCTCCTTCAACCCGCATGCGCTGCTCCGCAACCGGGTGACGATCGACGAGGTGCTCGAGCAGCCGCCGATCGCCGAGCCGCTGCACCGGATGGACTGCTGCGTGGTGTCCGACGGCGGCGGCGCCTTCCTGGTGGTGAGCGACGAGGTGGCGCGGAGCCTGGGCAAGCCGCTTGTCGGGGTGATCGGCCACGGCGAGACCACGCGCAACGGGAACAACGGCCGGCCGGACCTGCTGCGCACCGGCGCCGTCGAGACGGGCGCGCGGGCGTTCGCCGAGGCCGGGATCACGCCGTCCGACATCGACTACGCCTCGATCTACGACTCGTTCACCATCACGGTGCTGCTCACCCTCGAGGACCTCGGTTTCTGCGCCAAGGGGGAGGGTGGCAGGTTCGTCCGCGACGGCGCGCTGATCAGCCCTCACGGCGTGCTGCCGCTCAACACCGACGGCGGCGGCCTGTCGAACAACCACCCCGACATGCGCGGGGGCATGATCCGCACGATCGAGGCGGTGCGTCAGCTGCGCGGCGAGGCGCACCCCGAGCTTCAGGTGCCCTCGTGCGAGCTCGCCGTGGTGCACGGCACAGGCTTCTCGCTCGGCTCGCGGGCGATGTCGGCGACGAGCGTGCTGGTGAGGGAGTCATGAGCGATCTGCCCGGAGTCGACCTCGCGCTCAACCCCGAGGACCTGCCGTTCTTCGACGCGCTCGACCGCGGCGAGCTGATCGTGCCGTGGTGCACGCACTGCGACGACCACGTCTGGCCGCCGCGCACGCGCTGCGGTGCGTGCTACGCCGAGGTCGCGGAGTGGCGCACGCTCACGGGTGCGGGCGAGATCTACTCGTTCTCGGTCGTGCACCGGGGTGAGGGGGCGTTCGCGAAGCGGCCGCCGTACGTCTTCGCACTGGTCGCGCTCGACGGCGGGCCGACGATCATGGCCAACATCGTGTCCGACGACGTCGCCTCGGTGCAGGTCGGACGCCGGGTCAGCCTCACCGCGCGCCCGGCGCCCGAGCAGGGACGTGCCGGGGCCCAGTTCGTGCTGGACTGATGCCGTGAGCGGTGCGACCGGCTCGGCGCCCGACCCGGCGAAGCTGCTGTCGCCGCTGCGGGTGTCGGCGGCGTACCGGGCGCTCATGGCCGGCCAGCTCGCGGCGCAGACCGCGATCTGGGTGCTCACCGTGGCCGCCCAGGTCGTGATGGTCCAGCGCGGCGAGTCGACCCTCGTCGTCGCTCTCGTGCAGTCGGCGGTGACCCTGCCGTTCCTCGTGTTCACGATCCCGTCCGGCGTGCTCGCCGACCTGGTGTCGCGCCGCATGGTGCTGGTGGTCACGAACGCCGCCGCCGTCGTGGTCGGCGTCGTGCTCACCGTGTCGAGCGCCGTCGACGTGCTGAGCGCGGGGCTGCTGCTCGTGCTGACGTTCCTGCTGGGGCTCGCGTGGGCGGTGAACGCGCCGTCGTTCTCGGCCGCCGTGCCCGACGTCGTGGCGCGCGAGTACATCCCCGCCGCCGGGATGCTCGCGAGCATTAACTTCAACGCCGCACGCGTCGTCGGCCCCGCGATCGGTGGGCTCGTCATCGCGGCGCTCGGCCCGACCGTCGCGTTCGGCCTGAGCACGCTGGGCTACCTCACGTTCGCCGTGGCCGCTCTCGTCGCGGACGTGCCCGAGCGCACCGCTGCGTCGCGACGCTTCATCCCCGCGCTGCGCACGGGCTTCCGGCACGTCGCCAACGCGCGCCCGTTCCGCCGGCTGGTCGTCGTCACCGCTGCGTGGTTCGTCACCGGCAGCGCGCTGTTCGCCCTCCTGCCCGTGGTGGCGCTGCGCGAGCTCGACCTCGGACCCGGCCAGTACGGCTGGGTGCTGGCGCTGCTCGGTGGCGGCGCCATCGTGGGCACCGTGCTGCTCGCGCCGTATCGCGCCCGCGTGCACACCACGCGCTACGTCACCGTGATCATGCCCGTCTTCGCGCTCAGCCTCCTGGGCATCGGGCTCGCGCACGTGCCCGCGCTGCTCATGATCGTGCTGCCCGTCGCCGGGGCGTCGTGGACGGCGATCGGCGCCGTGCTGCTCGCGCTCGGCCAGCAGCTGCTCCCCGGGTGGGTCCGTGCGCGAGGGCTGGCCTACTACTTCATGGCCTCGCAGGGAGGGATGGCCGCCGGCGCCTTGCTCTGGGGTGCGGTCGCGAACCGGCTCGGCGTCGCGGTCGCCTTCACCGTCGCCGCGATCGCGGTGGTGCCGACCTGGGTCGCCGCCTTGCTCGGGCGTTTCCCCGAGGTGAGCATCACCGGCGAGGCGCCGGGCTGGCCGCTGCCCGACGCCGACCTCACCGACGACATGCTCGACCGCCGCGCGCACGTGACCGTGACCTGGCGCGTGCCCGAGGACCTTCGCGAGCAGTTCCTCGACGCGATGGACGAGGTGCGCCGCTCACGTCGTCGCACGGGCGGCCGCGAGTGGGTGCTCACCAGCGACGTGGAGCAGCCCGACCTCTACCTCGAGTCGTGGGTGGTCGACTCGTGGCACGACCACCTCGAGCAGCACGCGGTGCGGCAGTCGCCCGAGGACGCCGAGGCGTCCGGCGCGGTGCGCGAGCTGGTCGGCGCGCCGGTGGAGGTGCGCCACTACGTCGAGGTCGTCGGCTGACCCCCACCGTCGATGTGTGCTCAGACGGGTCAGGCGAGCCAGGTGGCGGCGCCGACGCGAGCGCACTCGGCGTCCTGGTCGGGGTGCGCGCCGGAGCCGGCGACGGCGCCGAGCACCGTGTCGCCGTCCTTCACGACGACGCCGCCGCCCAGGGTCGTGACCGTGAAGCCGACCTGCTCCTCGATGACCGTGAGCAGACCGGGGTGCGCGGCGTCGAGCTCGCCGACGTCATGGGAGTCGGAGCCCATGGCGACGCACGTCTTGGCCTTCGTGCGCGCGATGTGCGGCGTGAACCAGGGCGCACCCTCCATGCGGGCGGTCAGGATCTCGTGACCCTTGTCGTCGGCGACCGAGAACGACAGGCGGACGCCGATCGACTCGGCGTGGGCGACCGCAGCCGCGACGATCCTCTGGGCCAGGGCCAGATCCATCAGGCACCTCCTGCGCTGCGCCCGCCGTCGACCGGCAGGGCGACTCCCGTGATGAAGGCCGCGTCGAGCGACGACAGGAACGCGATGGCCGCGGCCACGTCGTCGCCCGTCCCCAGCCGCTTGAGCGGCAGGTTCTCGGCGTTGCGAGCGTAGCGCGCAGCGACCCAGTCCTCGTCGGCGCCGGGGATGCTGCGCAGCAGGTTCGTGTCGGTGGACGTGGGCAGCACACAGTTGACGCGCACCTCGGGCGCGAGCTCGAGCGCGAGGCTCTTGGTCATCGAGATCGCCCCGGCCTTGCTGGCGGCGTACAGGCTCGCTCCGGGTCGGATCACGACCGCACCGATCGAGGCGGTGATGGCGATCGAGCCGTGCTCGCTGCGGCGCAGCAGCGGCACGGCCGCCTTGGCCGTGTACAGCAGCGACTTGGTGTTGATGTCGAGCACGCGGTCGAACTCGCTGTCCTCGAGCTCGAGGGCGTTCTCGAACCGGTGGCTGACGCCGGCGTTGTTGACCAGCACGTCGAGGCCACCGCGCCAGTCTGCGGTGAAGGCCACGAGGTCGCGGACCTGCGCGGGGTCGGTCACGTCGACGCCGAACGGACGTGCCTGCTCGCCGAGGGCGGCGGCCTGCACCGCGGCGGCCGCCG
>Ga0302299_10002980_pt1 | contig 10294 bp, 9 predicted proteins | sample III_Fen_N3_4_FD_198795 | JGI IMG/M metagenome (GOLD analysis project Ga0302299, IMG submission 198795) | Peat permafrost microbial communities from Stordalen Mire near Abisko, Sweden - III_Fen_N3_4 | ecosystem: Environmental > Terrestrial > Soil > Wetlands > Permafrost | place: Sweden: Abisko...
CCAGCGTACCTGGAGGTCAGGACATCAGCCCTGGTCAGTCCTGGTCAGGTCTCCTCAGTCCAGGTCGGCGCCGTGCCCCCTCGGCTGTCCCCTTCGTGGCGAGCCAGGCCCTCGCCGTCACGGCCAGGACCGCCACCACAGTCGTCGGGCGGCTGCCAGACGGAGGTCAGGAGCCGACGGCCTGCTCGCCGGTCCGCCAGGCGTCCAGGAACTGCTCGCGGGTCAGCGCGTCCTCAGTACGCCGGAGCAGGTCCCGGCTGGGGCCCTGTCGCGGCCACACGGTGCCGTCGCGGTAGGCCGCGGCGCTCGAGGCGCCGTAGAGCGCCGCCGCCGTCAGGTGATCGCCGGCCATGGACGCGAAGCCGGCGCGGTTCTCGTCGAAGCCGCTGAACGCACGACCGCCGACGCTCTCGTGCAGCGCACGCCCGCGCTCGACCCACGTCGTCCCCAGGGCGGGGTCTGCCGTGAGGAGCGCGAAGAGGCTGAAGAACGACGTGCACACGAGCGCGGCGAACGTCGCGCCCTGCTCGACAGCGCGCCGGTAGACCTCCTGCAGGGCGGCCGGGTCCGGTGGCGCGGTCGTCGTCAGTGCGAGGGCGTCGGTGGCGAGCAGGAGATCAGCGTCGGCGGTCGCTGCTGCCACCCTTCGGACGTCGCCGGTGAGCACCGACACCAGGGCGCGCTCACTGCCGGTGAGCAGCGCGTAGGCGAGTCCGGCCAGCGCCCAGGCCAGGGTCCCGAGCCGCTCGACCGGCACGTCGAGCGTGAGGCCGGCGCGGGCTCGTTCCAGGTGAGGCAGCGCGAGATCGGTGCGGCCCTGGAGCACGAGGCGCACCGCGAGGGCGCACTGCACCTCGCCGGCGTCGACCGGGTCGGCGTCGGGGACGGACGCCGCGAGCTCGAGCCAGCTCAACCCTTCGATGAGACGGCGCCGCAAGTACCAGTAGCCGGTGAGCCTGGTGACGACGGCCACCCCGGCAGGCTGCGGATCCTCCACGAGCAGTCGGTGCAGCGTCCCGCGGACGGCGTCGTAGTCGTCGTCGACGCGGTCGTGCCAACCTTCGTCAGGCCCGAACGGGCGGGGCCCGCGGGCCACCAGGCCGTGCACCCAGCGGTCACGGGAGTCCTCGGCGTGCACCATCTCGCCGTCGAGCACGAGCGCCCGTCGCGCGTGCGACCGCACCGTCGCGAGCTGGCGGAACCGTGGTCGGCCGGTCGTGGTGTCGGGCGCGACGCCGGCCAGGAGCGAGCGGTGCACGAGGAACGCGAGCAGGTCGGGCACGGCGTCGGCCTCCACACCGGGGACGGTGCTGGGCTCGGGGGCGACGACCGCGAGCGCGACGTCCGCGGTGAACGGGCCGGGGAGCACCGAGAGCCGGCGGTGAGCGATCTGCTCGTCCGGCGACAACAGGCGGTAGCTCCACTCGATGGCCGAGCCCAGGCTGTCGTGCTGGCTGCCGCGCCCCTGGCCGAGCCGACGCAGGCGGCTGGGATCGAGCGCAACCTGCTCGACGACGGCGGCGAGCCCGTCGGTACGTACGCGTGCGGCGGCGAGCTCGATCGCGAGCGGGAGGCCGTCGACGGCGGCGCAGATCTCCGCGGCCTGGGCGCGGACGGTGTCGTCGACATCGAGCGACGGGACGGCTTCGCGAAGGCGGGCCAGCAGCAGCTCGACCGCCGGCGGCTGCTCGCCGGCAGTGCCGGTGTCCAGCGAGAGGGGACCGAGGGTCCAGATGACCTCGCCGGGAATGCCCACGGCCTCACGACTGGTCAGCAGCACCGCGCAGCGCGCGTCCGCGTCGGCGAGCTGATCGACGAACCCGGCGACGCCGGTGAGGACGTGCTCGCAGTTGTCGAGCACGAGCAGCGCCTGGCGGCGACGAAGGTGGTCGACCGTGGCGTCGAGCGCGGTCCCGACCACGGGCGGTGCGATGCGCAAGGTCGACGCGACGAGCTCGGCGACCATGGAGGCGTCGTCGATCGCGGCGAGGTCGACGAAGAAGGCCCCGTCGGGGAACGCCGAGGCGCTCGCGTGCGCCACCTCGACGGCGAGCCGCGTCTTGCCGCAGCCCGCGACCCCGGTGATGCTCACGACCCGGCTGCCCGCGAGAAGCCGGGTGACCCGGCCGACGTCGGCGGCACGGCCGACGAGCGCCGTACTGCGCGGGGGTAGCGCCACACGGGGAGCCGGGGTCGGGGCCGCAGGTGTGCTCGCCGATGCGGGCGCGGCCAGTGCGGGGTCCTGCTCGAGGATGCGACGGTGCAGCGCCTCGAGCTCGGCACCGGGCAGCAGGCCGAGCTCGTCGTCGAGCGCCCGGCGGATGCGGCGGTAGGTCTCGAGCGCCTCGTCGGTGCGTCCGGCCCGGTGCAGCGCCAGCATCCGCTGGGCCCAGAAGCGTTCGTGCAGCGGCGCACCGGCGATGAGGGGCTCGAGGTCGGCGAGCGCCTGCTCGTGCTGACCCAGGTCGAGCAGCGCGTCGATGCGGGTCGCGGCGACGAACGAACGGACCTCCTCGAGCCGGGCGACAGTCGGTGCCGCCCAGAGCTCGTCGGACACCGGCTCGTAGGGCCGTCCCCGCCAGAGCGTCAGCGCGTCATCGCATCGCCCCAGCACACGGTCGGCGTCGCCGGCAGCGACGAGCTCGCGGATCTCGCCCGCGTGACGCTCGAGCAGCAGCGAGTCGACGTCCTCGGTGCGCGCGAGAAGCCGGTAGCCCTCGCTGTCGGTGACGAGCACCTGCGGCGGCTGGCGTGCCGTGCGAGCAGGCTCGAGCACCTGACGGAGCCGGAAGATGTGCGACTCGAGGGTCGACGTGCGGTCGGTGGGGTCGTCGCCCCACACCGCGTCGACGATCTCGGACGCCGACACGCGACGGTTCACGTCGAGCAGCAGCCTCGCCAGGATCACCTGGGGACGGCGTCCCCGCAGTGGTTGCTCCGCCCCATCGACCTCGACGACGAGCATGCCGAGGTCGCGGATCCGCATGTGCTCAGTACATCGCACCGGGGCACCGATGCCGCGTACTTCACGCCGAGAAGACCCGGTGCAGGGCTGCTTCCTGGTCGGGTGTGAGTCGCCGGAGCACCTGGTCGGGCCGGGTACCGCCCATCGTCCCAGCGCCCGCGATCGTGCTCGCTGCGTGGATGTCGTCCACGACGGCCTCGCCGGCGATGACCGCGAGGGCCGAGCAGCCGGGTCGCAGCCCGCGCCTGAGGTCGGTCAACAGGCTGTGGTCTACCCCGATCCCCGACAGCGACCCGTCCAGAGCCTGGTGCGTGCCGCCGCCGAGATCAGCGAGCTCCGGGCCGGCCACGACGATGCCGAACAGCAGTCCCCAGAACCCGACCCCGAAGCTGTCGGTGCGGGCCGTGCCCTGCAGCTCCCGCACTCGAGGTGCCGCGCGGCCGGGTACCCATGTGGCGAGGGCGCCGTCCCGCACCACAACATCGCCTGCCACTCCCTCGGCCAACCGCTGCTCAAGCCGTCGGGCGCCCTCGGCGTCCGGGTACGTCCAGACGCTCAGCGTCGTCACGTCGCTGACCCTGTCTGCGCGGGCTCACGTCGTCTGCACATGGGTGCCTCCTCCTGGTTCGGAGCTCACCATGAGCCACCGGCCTCCAACCGGGCTCCAACGCCGGACGGTCGCCGCGGCCGGGTCAGCCGTCGATGTCTGACGGGCCAGGTCCCGCGACCTCGACGAGGAACCGGTGCAGGGCCTCGCGAGCAGCGGGGTCGGCCATCGTGGTCCAGTGCGTACCGCCGGGGACGGTGACGAGCCGGGAGCCGGGGATGGCGCCGACGGCCCGGGTCGCCTGGGAGTACGCGACGTTGCGGTCCTTCGTGCCGTGGACCACGAGGGTCGGAACCCTGACCCGAGCCGTCGCGGTCGGGTCGCACGAGGCGGCGCAGCCTGTGTCGTTGATGAGGCCCTCACGACGGGGGCCGATGGGGAACACGGTGGCCGCGATGGCCAGAGCAGCGTCGACGGTGCGCGGGTCGTCCGCCGCCCGGCCCACGAGGAGTGCGGGGAAGCGCCGCACCAGCCGAATCAGTCGCTCTGCGGTCGACCGTCGGGACAGCGGCCCGTGCACCATCGGTCCGGACCAGATCCGCATCGGGCTGGTGACCGCGGACCAGAGCACCAGGCCGCGCACGCGCTCCGGGTGACGTCCGGCGAGCTCGACGGCAGCCATGCCGCCGCCCGAGGTGCCGAGCACGACCGCCTGCTCGACGCCGAGCGCGTCGAGGAGCTCCACCACGGCGTCGGCCTGCTGCACGGGCGACCGACCGGTGGCCAGCGGCGTGCCCAGGTAGCCGGGACGCGACGGGGCGATGACGCGGCCGTCGATGTCGAGGGCCTGGCTCGCCGCGATCCCCTGGTCCGAGCCGCCGGGCGTGCCGTGCAGCACCAGCACCGGCAGACCTCGCCCGGCCTCCTGGTACTCCATCACGCCGGTCGAGAGCATCACCTGCGCCACGGCAGTCTCCGTACCGCTCGGTCGGGACGGTGCATGGTGCGGAGTCTCGCACGCAGCGCTGAAGGCCCGCGACGAGCGGGCCTTCAGCGCCGAGAGGCGGCTCCTACCAGGTGAGGATCACCCCGGGCCCGAACAGGTGCTGGGTGAACTGGATGTTCCAGTCCGTGGCCGAGATCTGCCAGGTCGGCACCGTGACGTCGACGTACGACGAACCCGCACCGCCACCGCCGCCGGCCGAGATGCCGCTCCCGCCACCGCCGGCCGCTCCGCCGTTCACGCCACCGCCACCCGCGCCGCCATTGCCGCCGAGGTTCTTGGCCCCGAGGCCGCGCTGTCCGGTCGACGAGGTCGCGCCGCCGGCGGTCCCGCCCTTGCCACCGAGCGTCGACGCCGGCGAGCCCTTGCCGCCGTTGCCTCCCGTGATGCTCGGGGTCTTGCAGGCGCTACCGCCGTCCCAGAAGCCGATCTTCGAGCAGCCGGCGTTCCCGCCCTGACCCTCTCCTGCCGGGTCGGAGCTCCCGCCCGCCATGCCGCCGCCGCCTCCCGCGACGACCATCTCGTGCCAGTCGCTGCCGTCGGCGTTGGCGAGCGCGATCAGAGTGGCGCCTCCCCCGGAGCCTCCCGAACGGTCCTTGTTCTTCGCGGGGTTCGCCGGTCCTCCCGACATCCCCAGGGCTCCCCACCCGCCGGCGCCGCTCCCGCCGCTGGAGCCGACCGCGATCGTGAGCACCTGGCCTGGGGTGACGGGGAACGTCCCGAGGATGTCGGCGCCGCTGCCGCCGAGATCCCCGATGGCGACGGGAGCATCGCCTCCTTCGCCACCTGCCGCCTCGAACGTCACGCTGGTGACGCCGGCCGGGACGGTCCACGTCGTCGCCTGCCCGGTGGGGGAGAACGTCAGCGAGTTCGCACCTAGGGTCAGCGGCTGCGCGCTCGCGGGTCCTGCGGATGCGGTGCCCGCAGCCCTGCTGGCGGGGGCCTCGGCGGCATGCGCGTCGGAGCGGGTCCCGCCGGCCGAGCATCCGGTGAGCAGGAGCACGGTGATCGACCCGAGGGCCGCGGCCGCACCCCACCCCGTGCGCTGGGCTCTGCGGGCACCGACCACGTCGGTGCCATGGTCAGGTCGGGAGTTCTTCCACTCGTTCACGACTGTGCCTTCCTCGAAGGTTCGGTTCGCCGGTGCGGCGTCAGGAGAACCATGGGAGGGCCGCCTCCAACGTGCCTCCAACGAGTGGCGACGCGGCTTGGAGCGCGACGGCGTGGTCAGCCCTCGTGGTAGCGCGGCTCCCAGCGGACCTCGTCGGTCCGGTCGGCGAGCTCGTCGCTGGTGCGCTGGGGGGCGAGTCCTTCGATCACCGCGCGCTCGGCGACGGCTCGTGCGATGTGCCGCGCCACCTCGGCGATCTCGTCCACGGCCGGCAGCAGGCCGCCGGCCGTGCCGCTCTCGCGACCGGCCTCCTGCGCCAGCGCGGTGGCGGCCGCGACGAACATCGTGTCGCTCACCCTGGTCGCCTCCGCGGCGACGACGGCGAGGCCCAGCGCGGGGAAGATGAAGGCGTTGTTGCACTGCGAGATGACGACCTGGCCGTGCGACGTGGTGGCGGGCGGGTACGGGGAGCCCGTGGCCACCAGGGCGCGCCCCTCGGTCCACGTCATGAGGTCCTGAGGGTCGGCCTCCGACCTGCTCGACGGGTTGGACAGCGGAAGGATGATGGGATGCTCGTTCGTCGCGGCCATCTCTCGGACGATGTCCTCGGTGAAGGCGCCGCCGGCGGTCGACAGCCCGATGAGGACCGTGGGCCGGTAGCCGGTCGTGACGGCCGCGAGGTCGGGGTCGCCCGTCGCCGATCCCCTCCAGGCGACGGCGTCCGACGCCGGCCGGGCGAAGCGGCCCTGCGCCTCGCTGAGGTCGTCCCTGCCCTGGTGCACGAGCCCTTCGAGATCCACCAGCGCGATCCGGTCGACGGCTTGCTCCGGCGACAGACCCGCGTCGATCAGGGCCGCGCGGAGGAAGCCCGAGACACCGATCGCGGCCGATCCCGCACCGAGGATCAGGATCCGCTGCTCCTCGATCGGGTCCCCGCTGATGCGGCAACCGCTGAGCACGGTCGCGAGGACGACGGCCGCGGTCCCCTGGATGTCGTCGTTGAAGGTCAGCACCCGATCGCGGTACGTGTCCAGGATCGGCTGCGCGTGGTCGATGGCGAAGTCCTCCCACTGCAGAAGGACGCCCGGAAGCTCATCGTGCACGGCCGCCACGAACTCGTCGATGAACGCGCGGTACTCCGCCCCTGTGACGCGTTCGTGCCGCCATCCGAGGTAGTTGGGGTCGGCCAGGCGTTGCGGGTCGTTGGTGCCGACGTCGAGCACGATCGGCAGGGTGCGCGCGGGGTCGATACCTCCGACGGCGGTGTAGAGCGACAGCTTGCCGATCGGGATGCCCATCCCGCCGATCCCCTGGTCGCCGAGGCCGAGGATGCGTTGCCCGTCGGTGACGACGATGACGTCGACGATCTCATGGCGCCTGTTGCGCAGGACCTCCCGCAGCCGATGACGGTCGGGGTAGGACAGGAACAGCCCACGGGGGTGGCGGTAGGTGTGGCTGAAGTGCTGGCAGGCCTCGCCTACCGTCGGCGTGTAGATGATCGGCAGCATCTCCGCGAGGTGGTCGCCCACCAGCCGGTAGAACAGGATCTCGTTGCGGTCCTGGAGGTCGCGCAGCATGAGGTGCTTGTCGAGCGGTGTGGCGCGCGACCGGAACGCCTGGTACTCGCGGTCGAGCTGCTGCTCCATCGTCTCGACGGCTTCGGGGAAGACGCCGACCAGACCCAGACGTAACCGTTCCTCGGGAGTGAACGCAGTCCCCTTGTTCCTCAGCGGGTCGCTGAGGATGGTGTGCTCGACCACGGGTGCTCCTCTCCGAACTCGGTCTGGCTCAGGCGAACAGGGCGTCGACGTTGCTGGTGTCGTAGTAGCCGGTCACCTCGGTGACGAGGTCGTTCTCGACGTGGATGACCCAGCAGTAGCGCATGTTGTAGTCGACGCCGTTCTTGCCGCGCCCGCCGGTCGAGCTGAACTCGACGACGCCCCACTCGCCCTCGGCGACGATCCGCTCCACCGTGGGTCGCGGCCAGGACTCGAGATGCTCGTCGAGCGGGCGGTAGACGCCGTCGGTGTAGGCGGCGAGGCCGTGGTAGGTGCCCGAGACCGGCGAGGAACCGGTCGCGGTCCAGACGATGTCGTCGGACAGCGCCGACAGGAAGACCTCCGTCGTCCAGCCGGACTCGGCGAGCTTGTCGAACCAGGTGCGCAGGAACGCGCCCGTGTCAGTCATCGTGCACTCCTTCATGTAGGTCCCGAAGCTCGGGCGTGGTTCGTCGTGGTGAGGTCACGTCGTGCGCGTGCCCGCGCACGGCCGGCCCCGCCATCGGTGTTGGCTGCGTAGCAGTGGGGTGGCCGAGGCACACGATGATGCGCGGCACGGTGGTGTCGGGGAGGCCGAGGACCCGGCCCACCGCCACGCGGCTGAACGACGACACGGGGACAGCTCCCACACCCACCGCGTACGCGGCGAGCAGCACCGTGGCCATCGCGGTCCCGACGTCGATGAGCAGTCCGGGCGCGTCCGGGGCGAAGCCGTACTCCTCGGCGCGCGCGACGTCGATGCAGACCACCAGGGCCGCGGTGGGTCGCGCGATCATCCCGGGCGACACCGACCGCAGCAGGCGCAGCGTCGCGGGGTCGGTGACCGGTACCACGGGCTGCAGCCGCCTGTTGCCCGCGCTCGGCGCGGAACGGGCCGCGCGCAGGAGGAGGGAGAGGCTGTCCGCATCCACGGGCTGGTCGCTCATCGACCGGGTGACGCGCCGGTCGAAGATCGCGCGCAGGACGGGGTCGTCGACGTCGGTCATGCCGGGTGCCCCGGTGCGTCGTCGCTCGTGACCGGCTCGGTCGCGGTCAGAGCGATCAGGCAGTCGGTGAGCTCCGCGCACAGCCCGTCGACCATGCTCGTGTACTCCGCACGATCGGTGCGAGGCGTCGCTGTCGGCGGTACGGCGTCCAGCGCCGAGATCAGCCGGCGCAAGGCATCCGGGGCGTCGGGACGCAGCGCGTCACCGAGCCGTTGCGCCGCGGTCAGGATGCGCATCGGCGCGTACTCGGCCGCCTCGTCGAGCTGCGTGCGCGCGGCGGTGATGAGGTAGGCGAGCACGTCGACCAACGGATCCACCGCCGCGGCGCCGTTGGTTGCCGAAGGCGTCGGGGTCACGACCCAGCTCCCTGGGCCGAGCCGTCCTTGGACGAATGACGCGCGAACGGGAACAGGGCGTGGGGATCGCGGTGGACGCGTTCCGCGTCGAGCCGGTCGTTCTGCTCCGACGTCCACGACCCGACGACGGCGTCGCTGCCGTTGGCGCGGCCGACGAAGTTGACCAGGTTCACCGGTGCCCTCCACGGCTCGACCGCGTCCAGGACGGTCCGGATGGCAGCGAGCCGCTGGTCGTCGGTGAGCGTGGGCACGGGCGCTGCGTACACGTTGAGCAGGTGCGCGGTGCCTCGACCGCCGACGGTGTCGCCCTCGGGGGCGCGCACGCAGGTGGCAGCGCCGAGGGTTCGGATCTCGACCGACGACAGGGGAAGGTCTGCTGAGAGGTCGTCCGCGGAGAGGATGGCATCGATGGTCGCCGGGTCCAGCACCGACAGCGGTGCGGCGCCGTTGGCCACTGGCATCGGAGCGGTCGGGTCGCCGTGGATGCTGCCCAGCTTCGCGTAGGGGAGCACGCCGACGGTGTCGAGCAGTGGACGCGCGACGGCGCGGAGGTCGGCCAGCTGCGTTGCGGCCGCAGCAGCCGAGTCCAGGCTGGCGAACCGCACGTGGGCCACGTGCTGCCCCCGGATCTGCTCGGGGAGCGCCGGCGACGACGGCAGCCGGAGCAGCGCCACCGATGTCGTGGATGACTCCGACAGCGCCGGCGCCCACTGGGCGTAGGCGTGCAGAATGTCGCCGACGTCGGCCGCCGCGAAGTAGATGCCTCCGCCGATGACGTCGGTCAGGGCGGGCAGGTCGACCGTCACCGAGGTGACCACGCCGAACCCGCCCTTGCCGCCGCGCAGCGCGCGGAACAGGTCAGGGTGGGAGTCGGTCGTGACGGTGATGGGTCCGTCGGTAGGCGTGACGATGTCCACGGAGCGGACGTAGTCGCTGCTGAACCCCAGGGCGCTGGCCAGCGGCCCCAGGCCGCCGCCGAGCAGGTAGCCGGCGACGCCGACACCGGGTGCGGATCCGCACACCGGGGCGAGCCCGCGCGGGGTCGCGGCAGCCAGCACCGGGTCCCAGGTGCATCCCGCGCCGACGCGTGCCGTGCGGGCGGCGGTGTCGATCTCGACGGTGTCGAGCCCGCGCACGGTGACGGCCAGTCCGCCGTCGATCCCGTGCAGCCTTCCGTGGCCGGCGCCGAGCACGGTGACGACGCGTGCCTGGTCGGCGGCGACGGCGACCGCCGCCGCGACGTCGGACGCGGACTGCGCGTCGACGACGACAGCCGGCGTCATGAGGGTCCCGGTGTCGAACCCGGCGACTGCCTGGTCGTACCCGGCGTCACCGGGCTCGAGGACGAGGGCGGCGCCTGCGGACCGCAGGTCGGCGGCGAGGGACATGTCAGCTCCTGGTCGGGGTGGAAGTTCGGTGGTAGGTGGGAGGGACGGCACTGAGGTGGCGGGACGGAGGGCGAGCTCGGCTCAGGGCTGTCGCTCGATGAACAGCACGGTGGGGCCCTGACGGTCACGCGCGGCGGAGACGAGGTCGGCGACGTCATCG
>Ga0302299_10002981_pt1 | contig 10293 bp, 9 predicted proteins | sample III_Fen_N3_4_FD_198795 | JGI IMG/M metagenome (GOLD analysis project Ga0302299, IMG submission 198795) | Peat permafrost microbial communities from Stordalen Mire near Abisko, Sweden - III_Fen_N3_4 | ecosystem: Environmental > Terrestrial > Soil > Wetlands > Permafrost | place: Sweden: Abisko...
GTGGCGCTCGCGATGGCGCTGTGCGGCGGTGAACACCGCGTTCGAACCTGCGACCAGAGCGGCCTCGAGCAGCGCGCGCGGCACGAGCGTCATCCGGCGGTGCAGCACGAAGTCGCGGATCGTGTCGCGCGCGAGCTGCGACGCCACGTCACCAGCGCTCGCGCCGCCCATGCCGTCGAGCACCGCGTACAGCCCCAGGCGGGGCTCGACGATCAACGCGTCCTCGTTGGTGGTCCGGACCTTGCCGACGTGGCTGTCGCCGGCGACCCGCACGCTCGGGGCCTCCGCGCTCACCGTGTGCCCTGCCTCGCGCGCTTGGCGAGCTCGGCGCGCTGTCCGGTGCGCCGCACGAGCTCCTCCGCGATCAGGTCGTTCACCGCGCGCGCGGTGCTCGCCGTCACCCGGGTGAGCAGCAGGGTGAGCTCGGCGCCTTCGGCGCTACCGCCGGCCTCGTCCTGCGCGACCTGCGCTGCGGTGTCGCCGATCGCGACCAGCATCGCGAGCACCGAAGCCGGGCTCTGCGCCTCGGCCGCGCGCATCGCGAGGAACGTGTGAAGGAAACCGCGATGTAGGCCGAGGTCGCCGGTCGCGAGGTAGTTCCCCAGGTGGTCGAGCACCGCACCGATCTGCGCGCGCGCGGTCGCTTCGTCGAGCCGGCCGAGCGAGGGATCGAGGGTCGAGCGCAGCTCGAGCAGGCGGTGGAGAACCTTGGGGCGGAGCGCCTCGTAGGACCGGGCCAGCGTCGGCACCGTCGACATCCGGAGCAATCGTACACCCCGCCGCGCGGCCGATGATACGCTCGAGGACCGCAAATGAAAGAAGGCCGTGTCCTGCTTGTCGACGACGAGCCGATGGTCCGCGAGACGCTGGGCCAGGTGCTGTCGGACGAGGGCTACGTCGTCGATCTCGCAATCGATGGCCTCAACGCGCTCGAGCGCGTCCACGCGGCGCGGCCCGACGCGATCCTGCTCGACCTGATGATGCCGAACATGAACGGGCGCCAGTTCCTCGCCACGCTGCGCGCGGATCCGCTGTTCGTCGGCGTCCCGGTCATGATCATGACCGCGGTCCACGGGGTCGAGATCAACCTCGCGACGCTCGGCCCGTGCGAGCTGGTCTACAAGCCGTTCAACATCGACGAGCTGCTCAACAAGGTGGCGCTCGCCGTGTACCGCTCCCGCGAGGCGCGGCCGCGCAACGTGACGCCGCAGCACGCGCTGCCCGTCGCGCACGAATCGGCCCCCAAGCAGGAGCGTGGCGTCGTGTTGCTCGTCGAGCACGACCGCAGCCGGCTCCAGCAGCTCGACACCGCGCTGTCGGGCCGCGGCTACACGGTGGTGTCGATGACGCGCGCGCTGGTCCAGCTGTCGCGGCTCGCCCGCGCGCTGCGGCCACGCGCGATCTTGCTCGACTCGGTGAGCGAGGGCACGGGCGACGTCGTGCGCGATCTCGCAGACACCAGCGGCATGGAGCTGATCCCGATCCTGGTGTTCTCGCGATCGAGCGCCGCGAGCATCCCCGGCACGCTCGAGCACGCGACCGACTCCGATCTGGTCGGGTTTGTCGAGAGCCAGCCCGAGCGCAAGCCGCTCCGCTAGTCAACTCCACACGCTCGTTCTCGAGCGCCTTGTCGAGCGCGGCCTGCGCCCGCGGGAGATCACACGCCGGTCACTTCGCCGGCGCGCGGCGCGGCACCACCACGATCTCGAGCCGGCGGTTCGCCGCCTTGTCCTTGCTCGACACCGGTGCGTACTGGCCGAACGCGAGCGCGGTGAGCCGGGTCGGCTCGAGCTTGGCGATGTCCTGGAGGTAGTGCACGACGGCCAGGGCGCGGGCCGCCGACAGCTCCCAGTTGGTGGCGAACCGGACGACCGGCGCCACCGGAGGCGCGACCACCGCCGGCTTGGCGCCCTTCTTCGGCACGGCCACGGCCACGGGCTTCGCCACGCTGGCCGGCTGGGGCGGCTGGTCATCGGTGTGGCCCTGGACCCAGACCTGGCGGTCGGGCAGATCCTTGAGCGCGGCGGCGAGCTTGCCGAGCACGGCCTTGCCGCGATCGGTCAGCGCATCGTCGCTCGGCTTCCACAGCACGCGATCGGCGATCTGGACGTGGATGTCGTCGCCGTCGAGCGCGACCGTGCCCGCCGAGCGGTCGAGCGCCGCCTTGAGCTTCCCGAGCGCCGCCTGGGCCGCAGCCTTGCGCGCGGTCTCGTCGGCGACCTTGCCGGCGAGCGCGGCCTCGGCGGTCTGGGCCACCGCGAGCCTGGCGTCGGCGTCGCGCCGCGCCTTCGCGGTGGTGTCGAGCGACTGCTCGAGCGCGTCGGCGCGCTGCTTCTGTGCCGCCGCGGCCTGCTCGGCGGCGCTCGCGCGCACGATCGCGGCGCCGATCCGCGGATCCGGTGCGATCACCGGCGCGCCGAACCACACGCCGGCGCCACCGGCGACCGCCGACACCGCGATCGCGGCCATCATCCGGCCGCCGATCCGCTTCTTGCGCGGGCGCGGTTGTCTCGGCTCGCCGCGCCGCGGCTCGGGCACCGGCAGCCGCGGGTACACCATGATCCCGCTCTCGCTCTCATCGGTGTTACGGCCTGCCGTCATGGGAAAAACCTAGCAGCTGTGGTGGTGGCCAGGTCCGTTCAGTCGCCCACCGCGGCGCCACCGCCGCGCGGGTCCGATGCGCCATCCCAGCCCGATGAGGTGCGCACGATCGCGGTGATCGCGCCAAACGCGCGCCGCGGCTCGCCCCACACCAGCTTGTAGCCCATCGCGGCGAGCGCCTCGTCGCTCGGCTTGTCGATCGCCGACGCCTCGATGTGCACGTCGTCCGGCAGGTGCTGGTGGTGGACGCGCGGCTCTGCGACCGCGAGATCGGCGTGACGCGCGAAGTCGATCACGTTGGAGATCGTCTGCCACACCGCGGTGATGATCCGTGGCCCACCGCCCGCGCCGGTCAGCATGAACAGCTCGCCCTTTCCGTCCTCGACGATGGTCGGCGACATCGACGACAGCATCCGCTTGCCGGGCTCGATCTTGTTGGCCGCGCCCTGGACCAACCCGAACACGTTGGGCGAGCCCGGCTTGGCGGTGAAGTCGTCCATCTCGTTGTTGAGCAGGAACCCGGCCACCGTGACGCCGTTGCCAAAGCCCGTGTTGAGCGTCGTGGTCATCGCCACCGCCATCCCGCTGGCGTCGACCGCGCACAGGTTGGTGGTGTGGTCGCCCTCGAGCAGCGCGGTGACCTGCTTGGACGGCGTCGCCTTGTCGGTGATCGTACCGAACAGCTTGTCGATGTAGGCCGGAGACAGGAGGCGCGCGATCGGCATGTCCTTGACGTACGCCGGGTCGCCGAGCAGCTCGTTGCGCGCCGCGAACGCTCGCCGCCACACCTCGACCAGCCAGTGGATGTGCGCCGGGCCGTACCACGGCAACTTGCCGAGCTCGAGCTTGCCGAGCATGCCCGCGGTCATCGCGAGCACGATGCCGCCCGACGACGGCGGTGGCATCGACACCAGCGAGTAGCCGCGATAGCCGAACCGCAGCGGCGCGCGCCAAACCACATTGTAGCTCGCGAGGTCCTTCTCGGTGATGATGCCGCCGCCCGCCTTCATCTCGGCGACGATCGCCGCGGCGGTCTCGCCCTTGTAGAACCCGTCCGGGCCGCGCTCGGCGATCCGTCCGAGCACCGTGGCGAGCTCGGGGATCGCGACGTGGTCGCCCTTGGCGCGCGGCACGCGGTTCGGCACCCAGATCGCCGCGCTGGCCGGCGACTTCAACAGCATCGGCGCGTAGTGGACCAGCGACTGGTGGAGCTTGTCGTCGACGTCGAAGCCGTCACGCGCGAGCGCGATCGCGGGCGCCACGACGTCCTTCCACGGCTTCTTGCCGTACTTCTTGTGCAGCGCCCACAGCCCGGCGACCGAGCCCGGGACACCGACCGCGCGATCGCCGTGCAGCGAGCCGTCGGTCGGCTTGCCGTCCTTGTCGAGGTACATGTCGGGCGTCGCCGCGGCCGGCGCGACCTCGCGGAAGTCGAGCGCGACCGCCTTGCCTGCACCGGTGCGGACCACCGCGAACCCGCCGCCGGCGATGTTGCCGGCGCTCGGGTGCGTCACCGCGAGCGCGAACGCCGTGGCGACCGCGGCGTCGACCGCGTTGCCGCCTGCCGCGAGCAGATCGTGCCCGGCCCTGGTCGCGAGCGGCGACTCGGACACCACCATGAAGTGCTTGCCGCTGCCCACGGTGGTCGCGTCGATGAAGTGATCCGCGTCGCTGCGGTACGCGGCCGAGGCGACCGGCGGTGCGACCGGCGCGGCCGGCTTGACCTCGGCGACCGCGGGGGCCGCGGGGGCCGGAGGAGGCGGAGTCGGCGGAGGGGGCGGCTGGCGTGAGCACGCAACGGCGACCGCGAGGAGCAAGACCCTGACGTTCATGGCGGCGCATCCTACGACACGAATGTCCGGACCGGCGGGGATTCGACCGATCTGCCGAGGTCACCGCGGTCGCGCGCTCCGGGCCGCAACTGCGCGCGCGCGCTCGCGGATCCGCGCCAGCTCGGCCCTGGCACCATCGTTGCTCAATGGTCTTGTCATGCGCACTCCCATAGCCGCTGTATTCGTGTTCTCGATGGCCTGTGCCGGACAAGCTGGAGGGCTGAACAGTGCTCCGGCTGATGGCGGCGGCGGGGTGAGCTTCGGGGGGGCCCAGGATGTAGGTGAGCTCCGCGGGATCCTCGATCGCGGCGAGCTCCCGGGCCCCGACACCCTGGATGCCAACGGGTTCTTCAACGAGCACTACAACGCGCCGATCCCCGCGAGCTGTGGCCAGCTGCTGTGCGTGACGCCCGGCATGTCGGTCGGCCGCGACTGGATGACCGGCGCGCACCAGGCAACGCTGCAGCTCGCGGTCAGCTCGACCGTCGACCCCGCGACCTACCAGCGCCTGCCGATGAACCTGGTCGTGGTGGTCGACCACTCGGGCTCGATGGCGAGCGACGGCCGGCTCGACAAGGTCAAGGGCGGCCTCCACACGATGATCGACAACCTGCACGCCGAGGATCGGCTGGCGGTGGTCGAGTTCGACGACCGGGTCGACGTCGACGCGGCGTTCACCCCGACGCTCGATCGCACCGCGCTGCACGCGATCGTCGACCGGCTCCAGCCGCGCGGGGCGACCGACATCTTCGACGGCCTGCAGGCCGGGTTCCGGCTGCTCGGCGACGCTCCCGAGAGCAATCGCCAGAACCGCGTCATCTTCCTCTCGGACGGCAACGCCACCGCCGGTGACACCGTGCAGGGCCACATCATGGCGATGGCCAAGAACTACGTGCTGCGCGGCATCGGCCTGACCACGATCGGCGTCGGCAACGACTTCGACGTCGGCCTGATGCGCGGGCTCGCCGAGCAGGGCGCCGGCAACTTCTACTACCTCGAGGACCCCGCCGCCGCGACCGAGGTGTTCACCGAGGAGCTCGACTACTTCATGCAGCCGATCGCGCTGGACCTCCAGCTCACCGCCACCGCCGGCCCGGGCTACCGGTTCGGCGAGATCGCCGGCAGCCGGCTGTGGAGCGCGCAGGCCAGCGGCGGCGTGATGCAGATCCCCGCGGTGTTCGTGGCGAGCCGCACCAGCCAGAGCGGCGGCGGCGGCCGGCGCGGCGGCGGCAGCATGCTGTTCATCCACCTGACGCCGATCGAGGGCAACACCGGCCGCGTCGCGGACATCACGCTGTCGTACCGCGAGCCCGGCTCGGCCGCGCGGACCACGCAGACCGTCCGGCTCGACTACTCGAGCGACCCCGCCGCGACCCCGGAGCAGCCCTACCTGTCGACCCCGGAGATGGCGGAGCGGTTCGCGATGTACAACCTGTACCTCGGGCTGCGCGCCGCGACGACATCGACCGACCTCGGCTGCGCCGCCGCGGTGCTGCGCGCGACCCGCGCCGGCGCGGTGACCTGGAACGCTGCGCACGAGGATCCGGACACCGCCGCCGACCTGATGCTGATCGATCAGTACCTCGCGAACCTCACCGCGCGCGGCGCCGGGACCACCGAGCGCGCGATCGCGAGCTGCCCGACCGCGGCCGGCCCGGGCGAGCTGCCGGTCCCCATCGGCGTCGATAACCCGGTCAACGAGAGCCCGCGCTACGGAATGGCGTGCTCGACCGGCGGCCCCGGCGGTGGCTTACCCCTGGTGCTCGGCGCGCTGGTGGCGCTCCGGCGCCGCCGCGCCCGGCGCTGACCGGCGGCTATACTGGGCGGATGCTCGACCCTGCGATCTTCGCCGGCCGCCGCGACGCGTACATGCAGCGGCTCGGACCGCACGCGGTGGCGGTCGTCCGGTCGCTGCCGGAGCGCCTGCGCAACGGCGACGCGCACCACGCGTTTCGCCAGCACTCCGACCTCATCTACCTGACCGGCTTCCTCGAGCCCGACACCACGCTCGTGCTGCGGCCCGGCGCGGACAGCGAGCGCGTGGTGATGTTCGTCCGGCCGCGCGATCCCGAGCAGGAGACCTGGGATGGCCGACGCGCCGGTGTCGAGGGCGCTCGCGAGCGCTATGGCGCCGACGCCGCCTACCCGGCCGCCGAGCTGCCCGGCAAGCTGGCCGATCTGATCGCCAACACCGACGAGCTGCACTACTGCCTCGGGCTCGACCACGACATGGACCGCCGGATCGGCGCGGCGCTGGTCCGGCTGCGTATGCTCGAGAAGAAGGGCCAGCGCCCGCCGCGCGCCGTGGTCGATCCGCGCGCCGCGCTGCACGAGCTCCGGCTCCACAAGCGGCCCGAGGAGCTCGCGAGGCTGCGCGAGGCCGCCGCGATCTCGTGCGACGCCCACGTGCTGGCGATGGGCGCGGGCCGGCCGGGTGCGTACGAGCGCGAGCTCGAGGCGCTGGTCGACTTCACGTTTCGCAAGCGCGGCGGCAACGGCCCCGGCTACTCCACGATCGTCGGCGCCGGTGACAACGCCACGATCCTGCACTACACCGAGAACAGCGCGCAGATCTCCGACGGCGATCTGGTCCTGATCGACGCCGGCTGCGAGTACGACCACTACACCGCCGACATCACGCGAACCTGGCCGGCGAGCGGTCGGTTCACCGCGCCGCAGCGCCGGGTCTACGAGGCGGTGCTCGCCACCCAGAAGGCCGCGATCGCGATGGTCCGGCCCGGCGTCACCCTCGAGGCGCTCCACGAGTACTGCATCAAGCAGCTCACCGAGGCGATGCTCGAGCTCGGCCTCGTGACCGGCACCGCCGACGAGCGGATCCAGGACAAGAGCTTCCGCAAGTACTACCCGCACGGGACGTCGCACTGGCTGGGCCTCGATGTCCACGACGCCGGCGCGTACACCGTCGACGGCAAGCCGCGCCCGCTCGCCGCCGGCATGGTGCTCACCGTCGAGCCCGGCCTGTACATCCCGGGCGCCGCGTCCGACGCCCCCGCCGAGCTGCGCGGGATCGGCGTGCGGATCGAGGACGACGTCCTGGTCACCGCCGACGGTCACGAGGTCCTGACCGCGGCGTGCCCCAAGGAGCTCGAGGAGCTCGAGCGCGCCTGCGCGCGCTAGACAGCGGCATGGGTCGGGGTGGGGTGAATGGGGCGGCTCCGCCAGAGGGACGCGAACGTCTGAGCATTCGGCACAAATCGTCGACGCGCGCGGCGGACCTGAGCGAGGAGTGGACTTGGTCGTGGTCATGAGCGTGGACGGCGACGGCGACGGCAAACCTGGGCGTTGACGTCGCCCCCCGCGGGCTCACATCACCTGGCGTCAAGGTTCACGGGCAGGCCAACGATCACGACCACGCCATTCGCCCACGATCATGAATGCTCAGACGGGAACGTCCCCTGTTGATCGAGCGTCACGCGCGCGCGGCAGGAATCCGCCAGCTCGAGGCGACCGCCGGCCACGTCCGCGCCGCGACCTCGCCGTACCACGACACCGCGGGCGCGGCGGGCGCCGCCATCAGCTCGGCCCAGGTTCGCGCGCAGGCATCGGCGAGCACGTCGCCCCGCCCCGACGATAACCAGTCGCCCGCGAGCCGGGTCAGCCGGCTGCCGATCAGCGAGCCGAGCGCGAGCCGGGGGCTGACCTCGAGGCTAAGCGGGACGACGCGCGCATCGGGCTCGACGACCAGCACGGGCGCGACATCCACGAGGTCGGTGACCGGCGCCACCGGGACCAGCGCGTCACGCTCGCCGGCGAGCTGCTCGGGGGTGAACGCGTCGACCGAGACGGCGATGCCGAGCCCGCGGCCGAGCCGCATCGCTTCGTAGGCCGCGAACGCGAGCTCGATCGCATCCGGCTGAGCCCCAGCGAGCTCGATCGCGGCGCGACCGTGCGGCGCCAGCGGATGCACCTGTACGCGGCACGCGCCGTGCTCGGCGGCGAGCCGGACCACGTGGGCCAGGCTCTCGACGTTGTGCTGAGTCAACGTGAAGGCAAACGCGAACGGTACGCCCGACGCGCGGATCGTCGCGAGGTTGCCGACCGCCGCGGTGAACGCCCCGGGGCGGCGGCGGAGCGCGTCGTGCTCCGCCTCTGGGCCGTCGATGGAGATCACGGCCTCGTCGATCAGCGGCGCGAGAGGCCCCCAGCGCGCCGGCGTCGCGAGCATGCCGTTCGAGATCACCGTGGTCCACATCCCGAGCGCCCGGGCCCGGGCGAGCAGCCCGGCGAGCGCCGGGTAGAGCAACGGCTCGCCGCCCGACACCGTGAGCCGGCGGTAGCCGAGCACGGTCGCGTCGGTGAGGCACCGCGTCAGCGTCTCGAGGTCGACCGCCTCGCGGAGCTCTGGCCCCGACGAAGTACAGCAGTGCGCGCACGCCAGGTTGCAGCCCCGGGTCGGCTGGAGCTGCAGCTCGGGAACGCGGTGGATGAGGTTCGCTCGCATGTCGCCGCCCACGCCGGGCTGCCCGGTTCTACGTGCTGCCCGAGCGGATCTTTTCGGCGGCGGCCAGCGCGGCCAAGGGGAGCGGCACCATTCCCGAAAAGAAATCGAGCACGCTGCGTCATACCCCTGGTAGCGTCATGTCCCGCGTCGCGTCCTCTGCCTTGACCGGTTCACCACCGCGTGCCACCGTCCACGTGGCCTGCCGGGTCGAGGGCGGCTGGGGCGCAAGCCGGGCCGGAGGTCGCGGGACCGACATGACCCAGCACGACTTCCCCGAGGAGCTTGTCCGGCACCGGCCGGCGCTCGAGCGCTCTGCGCGCAAGTTGTGCCGGAACCCGCACGACGCCGAGGATCTGGTGCAGGCGACCCTCGTGCGGGCGTGGAAGGCGCGAGCACAGTTCCTCCCGGGCGGCAACTTCGGCGGCTGGCTGTACCGGATCCTGTGCAATCACCACCGCGACATCTTGCGCCGGCGCTGCGCGATCCAGGTGCCGCTGCCCGACGACGTCCCGGATCCCGCGCCGCTCGACGACGAGCTATCGGGGCTGCTCAAGACCCCGCCGGAGACCGCGCTCGAGGCGCTACGCCAGCTCCCCGAGGAGCTGCGCGCGCCGCTCGAGCTCCTGGTGCTGCGTGGCAAGCGCTACCGCGAGATCGCCGAGGAGCTCGACCTCCCGATCAACACCGTGGGCACGCGGATCCGGCGCGCGCGTCAGGCGTTGCAGAAGGCGTTCGCCGCCGCGACCGAGCCTCCGCGCCTGGGAGGTCGGCGATGACTGATCCCTGCCGGGCCCTCGCGGCCTACGTCGCGGGTGAGCTCGACGCCGGGGACAGCGGCGCGTTCGAGCTCCACCTGGCGAGCTGCGAGCCGTGCGGCGATGCGGTGGCGGATCGATTCGCTGGCGTGCGTCCCCCACGCGACGACGGCCGCGTCCAGGCCAGGCTCCTGCGTGCGTGGAAGGCGCGCACGCGGTCGCGCCCCGCCGGCAAGTCGTGGAGCTGGCTCGCGCGCGTCGTGGACGAGCGCGACGAGGGCCGGCCCGGCGGCACGGAGCCGGAGACGCTCGACGCCGAGCTGGCCACGATCCTCGCGACCCCGCCCCACGCCGCGCTCGCCGCTCTCGAGCAGCTCCCGCCCGACCTGCGCGCGCCGCTCGAGCTGCTCGTGCTGCGCGGCAAGCGCTACCGCGAGATCGCCGACGAGCTTGAGCTCCCGCTCGACACGGTCGGCACGCGCATCCGCCACGCCCGCCAGCGCCTGATGGAGGCCTTCGCCGCTGCCTCACCGTTGCCCACCGGAGGCCGCCCATGACCGACGCCTGCCACGAGCTCGATGCGTACCTCGACGGCGAGCTCGACGCCGACCAGTCCGCCGCGTTCGAGGTCCACCTCGCGAGC
>Ga0302299_10002982_pt1 | contig 10293 bp, 8 predicted proteins | sample III_Fen_N3_4_FD_198795 | JGI IMG/M metagenome (GOLD analysis project Ga0302299, IMG submission 198795) | Peat permafrost microbial communities from Stordalen Mire near Abisko, Sweden - III_Fen_N3_4 | ecosystem: Environmental > Terrestrial > Soil > Wetlands > Permafrost | place: Sweden: Abisko...
CGTCGACGGGCGCCATCCCCAAGCCGGCGTCGCAGCCACGGTGGGGTACTGCCGGTTCGCGGACCCGTGGCGCTACGTGTTCACCGCCGAGGGACTCATCCAGAACGTCAAGACCGGGCAGTGCCTCACGATCCCGCGGGCCGCGTCGGGAGCCGCCGTCTACTTCGACGTCTGCGACACCACCCGCACGGCACAGTTGTGGAAGCTCAGCGCGTAGCTGCGCGCGATGCGATCACTGACTCACTCACCCTCACGGCATCCAGACCCTTGTCGCACGGCCGGCGACCTCGTGGGACGACGGCAGCCGGCGGCCCGGTACGAGGGCGTTCCGGCTCGGTCAGCGCGCGCGGAAGTGCGGGTTGTGGATCAGCCCGAGGACAGTCCCCGCGGGCGTTCGCACCGTGGCGGTCACGATGCCGTCGCCCACGTCGGTGACCGGCGAGTGCTCCACCGACCCGCGCGCGATCGCGTCCTGGACCGCGGCCGCGACGTCGTCGACGCCCCAGTAGACGAGAGCGCCGTCGGCAGGATCGGCGTCGGGGAGCAGGCCGAGCTCGTAGCCGGCCACGCTGAAGCCCACGTAGAACGGCTGGTCGAAGTAGGGCGCGGCGCCGAGCAGCTCGGACCACCAGGCCGTGTCGGCGTCGAGGTCGCTCGAGGGGTAGATGACGGTCCGCAGGCCGTGGAGCGCGAGAGTCATGCTCACGACCCTGGCACGAGGCGCCGACAACGCGGCCCGTCGCCTCAGAACGGGAAGGGTTCGGGCGGCGGTGGGAGTGGTTCGGCGTCGGGCAGGTAGGAGCGGGGCGGTATCCAGACGGTCTGCCCCCAGGCGGTGACCCAGGTGGCCGAGCCGTCGTCGCCCGGGTCGACCCCCTCGACGAGGCCGGCGGTCTTGAGCTGGTGGCAGGTCGTGCACAGCATGTGCGCGTTCGTCGGGTCGGAGCCTCCGACCGGGAACGGGACCGCGTGGTCCATCTCGAGCCGCGACTCGGCCGACGTGGTGCAGCCCGGCGCGCAGCACCTGCCGTCGCGCGCCTGCACGTAGTCGCGCAGCGGCCCGGGGAGGTAGGCGCGCGTGCCGTAGTCGAGCAGGTGGCCGTCGACCGGGTCGGTCACCATCCGCCGCCACGCCTTCGCGTACGAGGCGAGCTCGCGGCCGAGCTCGGCGGGGATCGGGGCGCCGTCGAGCAGGCAGGGGTTGTCGGTCTCGCGGCGCAGGGTGGCGAGGTCGATGACCAGCCGCACCTCGACCGAGGCCGACGCGTCGCGCTCCCAGACCACGGTGCCGGGATCGTCGGCCCGGTCGCCGTCGTCGTTCGGTCCGGCCGGCGTACCGAGCACACGTGCTGCGAGGGCGTCGGCACGGCAGGCGTCGAGCCGCACGTCGTCGTCGGCCATCGACGCCACGTCGACGGCGGCCGCGCGACCGGCCTGCGCCGCGAGCTCGGCGGCGTCGTCGGGCATCGCGCCCGTGGCCGCGGCGTCGTCCGCCGCCTGCTCGGCTGCCTGCTGCGCTCGACGCTGCGCCTGCATGACCTTGGCGTCGGCCGTGATCCGTTCGTGGACGGCCTTGATGGTGGTCCAGTCGTCGACCATGCCGAGGAAGCCGAGACCGTCCTCGATGCGACGCACGCTGACGCGGCGCTGCTCGCGAGCACGGACGGCGCGCGACGCGGCATCGGGGTCGAACCGGGCGATGAGGGCCCCGAGCTCGTGGGCGAACTCGCCCACGGTCATGCGCCGCGCGCGCACGAGGCCGACGCGCTCGATGTTCGCCAACGCGTCGGCGTCGACGACCACCCGTGTGCGCTCGACGAGCACCGTGCAGTGGCCCAGCGAGATCTCGCCGTCGGAGAGCGCGTCGGCGAACGCCGGGAACGTGCGCGCCAGGCTGCGCGACGTCTCGATCGACTTCCCGGCCGCGTGCCGCGACGTACGGCTGGCCACCGCGACCTCGTGCTCGAGGTGCACCTCGGTCTGGTAGGCGCCGGTCGGCTCGGCGCCGGCCAGCGCGACGAGGGCCCCGGCGCGCAGGGCGTGAGCGCGCGCCACCACGCGGTCGCACCGCTGGAGGTAGGTCACCTGCTCGTGGACCTCGCCGAGCGACGCGGCATCGACCGCTTCGAGGAGCGCGAGGTCGGTGGCCGACGCCCCGCCCTCGCGCGCCTCGAGCAGATGCATGAGGTCGGAGGGGCGGTCGTCGTCGACCCGCGTCTCGTGCACGAGCCCATCGGCGCGCAGCTCGGCGACGAACGCCTGCTCCGCGGGCGTGCCCTCGTCGCCGAGCAGGTCGACCAGCGCCGCACCCGCGTCGTCGAACCCGAGGATCACCGCCATGACTCCATCTTCGTACATCTGTTCTATTTGTGTCAAGGAGCTCACATCATGTAATCCCTTGCATGGCAAGGCATTTTGCCGCTTCACGATCCACAGCCGACAGTCGCTCGAACCCCTCCCGCGCCGCGCGCAGGGACGCCGCGCATGCGTGCTGAACCAGCACCCGACAGGATGAGCGGGTGCGATGCCTCGTGACCGGTGCGACTGGCTACATCGGCGGACGGCTCGTCCCCGAGCTGCTCGCCGCGGGGCACCACGTCCGGGTCCTCGCACGCCATCCCGAACGCCTGGCCGAACGCAGCTGGATCGACGCCGTCGAGGTCGTCACCGGCGACGCCGAGGACGCCGACGCTCTGCAGCGAGCACTGTCGGGCGTCGACGTCGCCTACTACCTGCTGCACTCGATGCTCGCCGGCGGCGAGTTCCACGACGTCGAGCGGCGGATCGCCCTCACCTTCGCGACGGCGGCCGCCTCGGAAGGGGTGGGGCGGATCGTCTACCTCGGCGCCCTGCACCCCGACATGCCCGACGAGGCGCTGAGCCAGCACTTCCGCAGCCGCGGCGAGGTCGGCGAGATCCTGCGCGCCAGCGGGGTCCCCACCGTCGAGCTGCGCGCGGCCGTGATCATCGGCAGCGGCTCGGCCTCGTTCGAGATGACGCGCTACCTCACCGAGCGCCTGCCGGTGATGGTGACGCCGGCCTGGGTGCAGACACCCACGCAGCCGATCGCGATCCGCGACGTCCTCTACTACCTCGTGCACTGCGCCGACCTGCCGCCGGAGGTCAACCGCTCGTTCGACATCGGCGGGCCCGACGTCATCACCTACGAGCTCATGATGCAGGGCTACGCGCGCGCGGCCGGGCTGCGCAAGCGCATGCTCGTGCGGATGCCGCTGGGCACGCCCCAGCTGTCGGTGCACTGGGTCCGGCTCATCACGCCCGTGCCGCGAGCGGTCGCGGGACCGCTCGTGGAGAGCGTCACGATGCGCACGGTGTGCAACGAGCACGACATCGCGCAGTACATCCCCGACCCGCCCGAGGGCCTCGTGCCCTACCAGCGGGCCGTCGAGCTCGCGCTCACCAAGATCCGGCAGGCCGACGTGCGCACGGCCTGGACGTCGGCGAGCGTTCCCGGAACGCCGAGCGACCCGCTGCCCTCCGACCCCGACTGGGCCGGCGGCTCGCTCTACGTCGACGAGCGCTCCACCGTCGTGCACGCGACGCCCGACGCGCTGTGGCGCGTGATCGAGGGCGTCGGCGGCGACCGCGGCTACTACTCGTTCCCGGCGGCGTGGGTGGTGCGGGGTTGGATCGACAAGGCGTCGGGCGGCGTGGGCCTCACGCGCGGCCGCCGCGACCCCGACCGGCTGCGCGTCGGCGACCCGCTCGACTTCTGGCGCGTCGAGGAGCGGGAGCCCGAGCGGCTGCTGCGGCTGCGCGGCGAGTTCCGCATGCCCGGCCTGGCCTGGCTCGAGCTCTCGATCTCCGTCGAGGGCGCGGCGTCGGGGCGGCCGGTGACCGTCTACACGCAGCGCGCCCTGTTCCACCCGCGCGGGCTCTACGGCCACGCCTACTGGTCGAGCATGCTGCCCTTCCACGGCATCATCTTCGGCTCGATGCTGCGCAACATCCGCGAGCGGGCCGAGGCCCTCACGCCCCAGGAACCACCCGCGCTGACCGCCTGACGCCGCGGCGCCTGCCGCCTCTCGCGCGCGGGGCCGGAGCAGGCATGATGGCGCCATGACGCAGGATCCGACCACCGGTGCCGGGGACGCGGACGTCCCGGCCGACGTGACGCCGTACGAGCTCATGGGCGGCTCGCCGTTCTTCGTGACCCTCGTGCACCGCTTCTACGTCGGTGTCGCGGCCGACCCCGTGCTGCGACCGATGTACCCGTCCGACGACCTGGACGGCGCCGAGCTGCGGCTGAGGATGTTCCTCGAGCAGTACTGGGGAGGGCCGACGACCTACAGCGAGGAGCGCGGCCACCCGCGCCTGCGCATGCGGCACGCGCCCTACCCCGTCGACGACACCGCGCGCCAGCACTGGCTGGCGAACATGCGGCTCGCGCTCGACGCGGCGATGGCCGAGCACGGCCTCAACCCCCTCCTCGAGAAGGAGCTGTGGGGCTACCTCGTCGGCGCCGCGCAGGCCATGGTCAACTCGCCGGGGCCCGGCCCCGACGGCGTCCTTCCCACGATCGGAGACCCCGCATGACCGACCTGCCCGTCCGCGAGGGCAACGCCGGCCTCCCCCCGCGCGAGGAGCGGCTCTGGTGGCGCGATGCCGTCGTCTACCAGATCTACCCGCGGTCGTTCGCGGACTCCGACGGCGACGGCCTCGGCGACCTCCCCGGGATCCGTCAGCACCTGCCTTACCTGGCCGAGCTCGGCGTCGACGCGATCTGGCTCTCGCCCTTCTACCCCTCGCCGTTGCTCGACGGCGGCTACGACGTCGCCGACCCGCGCGACGTCGACCCGCGCCTGGGCACCCTCGACGACGCGAAGGGCATGATCGACGACGCACACGCCCTCGGGCTGCGCGTGTTCGTCGACGTCGTGCCCAACCACTTCTCGTGGGACCACGGCTGGTTCAAGCAGGCGCTCGAGACCGCGCCCGGATCACCGGAGTGGAGCCGCTTCCACGCCGTGCGCGGCAAGGGCGACGACGGCGAGCTGCCCCCGAACAACTGGGTGAGCGCGTTCGGCGGCTCCGCGTGGTCGCCGATCCCCGGCCACGCCGGCTGGTGGTACCTGCACCTGTTCGACTCCTCGCAGCCCGACGTCAACTGGGACAACCCCGAGGTGCACGACGACTACGCGGCGACGCTGCGCTTCTGGTTCGACCTCGGCGTCGACGGGTTCCGCATCGACGTCGCGCACTCGCTGGTGAAGGCGCCCGGCTACCCCGACGGTCCCGAGCCCGACGACGTGTGGGCCCCGGGCAACGAGTACGGCCCCGCCTGGGACCAGCCCGGCGTGCACGACGTGTGGCGCGAGTGGCGGCGGCTGGCCGACTCGTACGGCCCGCCGCGAGCGTTCGTCGGCGAGGCCTGGGTGCGCACGGTCGAGGCGCAGGCGGCCTACACCCGCCCCGACGAGCTGCACACCACGTTCAACTTCCACTTCCTCAAGGCCTACTGGGACGCCGAGGTCATCCGCGACGTGATCGGCACGTCGCTGCTCACGTCGTCCGCAGTCGGCGCACCGCCGACGTGGGTGCTGTCCAACCACGACGTGTGGCGCCCGGTGACGCGCTTCGCGCCGTGGCTGAGCTCGACGACCATCGACATCGAGGCCGGACGCCGCCGTGCGCTCGCGATGTCGCTGCTCGCGCTCGGCCTGCCGGGGTCGGCGTACCTCTACCAGGGCGAGGAGCTCGGCCTCCCCGAGGTCGTCGACCTGCCCGACGACGTGCGCCAGGACCCGAACTTCTTCCGGACCAACGGCGAGGTCAAGGGCCGCGACGGGTGCCGGGTGCCGCTGCCGTGGTCGGGCGACGCACCGCCTTACGGCTTCAGCACCGGGACGCCGTGGCTGCCGCAGCCGCTCGACTGGGGCCCCCTCACCGCACAGGCCCAGCAGGACGACGAGGGCTCGACGCTCGCGGTCTACAAGGCAGCGCTGCGCGCGCGCAAGGCGAGCGCAGCACTGGGCGACGGCGAGCTGGTCTGGCGCGACAGCGGCCACAAGGACGTGCTCGCCCTCGAGCGCCCGGGCGACGACGCCGTGCTCGTCGTGCTCAACACCGGATCCGCACCTCGTGCGGTCGACGCGCCCGGCGACGTGCTGGTGTCGAACCTGCCGGTGTCGCGCGACGCCGACGGGAGGCTGGTCGTTCCGCCCGAGTGCTGCGCCTGGGTCTCCCTGACGTGACCTGGCGGCACCGCGCCTGGGCCGTCGCCGGCGTCACGTTCCTGACTCTGGTGGCGGCCGCGGCGTTCCGGTCGAGCTCGGGCATCTTCCTGGTGCCCGTGTCGGACGAGTTCGGCTGGTCGCGCGAGGTCGTCTCGCTGGCGATCACCGTGCAGCTGTTCATCTACGGACTCACCGCGCCGTTCGCCGCCGCGCTCATGGAGAAGTTCGGCATCCGCCGGATCGCCGCCGGCGCGCTCGTCCTGCTCGCCCTCGGCATGGCCGGCAGCACCGTCATGCAGGTGCCGTGGCAGCTCGTCGCGTGCTGGGGCGTGCTCATCGGCTTCGGCGCCGGATGCCTCGCGCTGGTGTTCGGCGCGATCGTCGCCAACCGCTGGTTCGTGCAGCGGCGCGGCCTCGTGACGGGTCTGTTCTCCGCGGCGTTCGCCACCGGTCAGCTCATCTTCATGCCGACGCTCGCGCAGGTGACCCAGGCGCACGGCTGGCGCACGGCGTCGCTGATGCTCGCCGTGTTCGCGCTCCTCGTCGTCCCGCTGGTGCTCGTGCTGCTGCGCGACCGGCCGTCCGACGTCGGCGTCCTCCCCTACGGCGCACCTGCCGGATGGCGGCCCGACCCCGTGCTCGACGACTCGGGGATCGGGCCCGCGCGGATCGCGCTGCTGCGGCTGCGCGAGGCCGCCCGCACGCGCGCGTTCTGGCTGCTCGCCGCCGGCTTCTTCGTGTGCGGCTGGTCGACCAACGGGCTCATCGGCACGCACTTCGTCGCAGCCGCGCACGACCACGGGCTCCCGCCCACCACGGCGGCCACGCTGCTCGCGTTCATCGGTGTCTTCGACTTCGTGGGCACGATCGGCTCGGGGTGGCTCACCGACCGCTTCGACTCGCGCATCCTGCTGCTCGTCTACTACGCCCTGCGCGGCGTCTCGCTGCTCGTCGTGCACCTGCTCTGGGCGCCGAGCGTGCAGCCGCCGATGTTCTTCTTCGTCGTGCTCTACGGGCTCGACTGGGTGGCGACCGTGCCGCCGACCGTGGCGCTGTGCCGCGAGTGCTTCGGCGTCGAGCGCGCCGGAGTCGTCTTCGGGTGGGTGTTCGCGTCGCACATGATCGGCGCCGGCGTGTCGGCCTGGTTCGCCGGGTTCACGCGCGAGACCACCGGGTCGTACGACGTCGCCTGGATCGTGGCCGGCGTGCTGTGCCTCGTGGCCGCGCTCGCCTCGGCCCTGGTGCCGCGCGGCGACGCGCTCGCCCTCGAGGAGCGCGAGCCCCAGCCCGACCTCTCGTCGTTCTGACCTGCGCCACGTCGCTCAGGCGGGGTCGCACACCAGCGCGGGCTCGCGGTCGGTCAGGTGGGCGTGCTCGTGCACCGGCTCAAGGCCGCGGCGGCGTGCGGACTCCACGAGCGTGACCACGAGGTTCGTCGAGAGGGTCATGGTCGCGGCAGCGATGACAGGGACGTCGATCGTGATGAGCGCGAAGGTCATCCAGAGCGACTGCGACACCAGCTTGAGAACCTGCGAGGTCATCGAGATGGCCGAGGGGCCCATGCCGCGGCGCAGCCACACGGTCTCGTACACCTGGGGCCACATGCCGGTGAGGCCGATCGCGAGCGCGAAGAAGCCCACCTGCTCGGGCGTGAGCCGGGTCGACACGACGATGAGCACCGCAGCCACGGACGCGAGCGCGAGTGCACGCCGACGCCTGCTCCAGGCCGCGGGCACGAGCAGGACGATCGTCACGGCGCCGCTGATGAGCAGCACGTTGCCGGGCACCTGCGGCATCGAGCCGCTGCGCAGCCCGTAGGTGAGCCACAGCGAGCAGCTCACCGACGTGAGCGCCCACGTCCACGGCGAGACGCCGCCCAGCGTGGGGTGCTGCACGATGCGCAGGATCTGCGGGGCGACCATGAGGACGCCGATGGCCGAGGCCACGTAGGCCAGCACCTGGGCCAGCACGAGCACATCCACGAGCAAACTCCGAATCCGTCTTCTGTATCGATACAGTCTGGAACGATACAGGACGAACGTCCACGAGACCAACGGTGTTCCCGGGAGGTGGTCCGATGGCGCACGAGCGCCCCACGCTCGACACGGTGGCCCAGGCGGCCGGCGTCTCGCGGATGACCGTCTCCAACGCCTACAACCGCCCCGACCAGCTCTCCGCCGCGACCCGCGAGCGGGTGCTGGCCGTCGCCGTCGAGCTCGGCTACGGCGGCCCCGACCCGGCCGGCCGGTCGCTGCGGCGTGGCTCGTCGGGCACCGTGGGCGTGCTGCTGACCGAGCGGCTCGCCTACGCCTTCACCGACCCCGGGCTCGTCTCGCTGCTGCGCGGCGTGGCGACCGAGCTCGGCGCCGCGGGCCAGTCGCTGCTGCTCGTCCCCTCCGAGGCGCAGGATGCCGCGTCCAGCGTGCGCGACGCGCTCGTCGACGCCTTCGTCGTCTGCTCGATGGAGGAGTCCGACGCCGCGGTGCAGGCCGTGCTGGCGCGCCGGATCCCGATCGTCACGGTCGGGCACCCGCGGCTGCCCGGCGTCCCGCTGCTCACGATCGACAACGCGCGGGCGGCCGGGCTGGCCGCCGAGCACCTCGTCGAGCTCGGCCACCGGCGCTTCGGCGTCCTCGGGCTGCCGGGCCGCGACCCCGGCGACACCGAGCACCTCGACCTGCCCGTGCGTCACGGGCTGCGCGACCGGGTGGCCGGGTTCCGCCGGGTGGTCGACGACGTGCCGGGCACCTCCGTGCGCGTCGTCGACGCGGTGCGGCACACGCACGAGGAGGGGGTCGAGCTCGCGACCGGCCTCCTCGACGTGCCGGCACGCGAGCGCCCCACCGCGGTGTTCGCGGTGACCGACGTGCTCGCGCTCGCGGCCTACGACGCGGCCCGGCGCCTGGGGATCGGGGTGCCGGGAGAGCTGTCGGTGGTGGGCTTCGATGACATCGACGAGGCCGCGCGCGCGACGCCGCCGCTCACCACGGTGTCGCAGGACCTCGAGCACAAGGGCCGCGTGGCGGCTCGCGTCGCGCTCGACCTGGTGGCCGGACGCCGCCCGCGCGTGCCTCGCCTCACCGCCGAGCTCGTCGTGCGAGGCAGCACGGGTCCCGCGCCCCGCCGCCGCTCACCTCGCCCGTCTGAGACGTGATCACGTCTCAGACGCACGGGCCTGTGCGAGACGTGATCACGTCCTGGCCAAAGCGAACAGGTTCAGGTGTGATCACGTCTGAACCGGTTCTCGGTCGGATGGCTGACTCACATTTAGTTTGCACTACCTAACTATCTGGTTCAGAGTGGGCCGGTGAGCAGCGACACGGCACGACGGCCCCGGGTCCACCAGGACCACCCGCGCTACAAGTGGGTCGCGCTGTCGAACACCACGCTGGGCATGACGATGGCCACGATCAACTCCTCGATCGTGCTCATCTCGCTGCCGGCGATCTTCCGCGGCATCGGGCTCAACCCGCTCGACCCGGCGAACGTGAGCTACCTGCTCTGGATGCTGCTCGGCTTCATGCTCGTGACGGCGGCGCTGGTCGTCACGTTCGGTCGCCTGGGCGACATCCAGGGCCGGGTGCGCATCTACAACCTCGGGTTCCTCATCTTCGCGCTGGCGTCGATCGCCCTGTCGCTCGTGCCGTGGGACGGCGCAGCCGGCGCGGACTGGCTCATCGCCTGGCGCGCGGTCCAGGCGATCGGTGCGGCCATGCTCATGGCGAACTCGACCGCGATCCTCACCGACGCCTTCCCCGTGCACCAGCGCGGCACCGCGCTCGGCATCAACCAGATCGCCGCGATCGCCGGCTCGTTCCTGGGTCTGGTGATCGGCGGCGTCCTGTCGGAGTGGCACTGGCGCGCCGTGTTCTGGGTGAGCGTGCCGTTCGGCGTCGTCGGTGCGATCTGGTCCTACCTGTCGCTCCACGAGGTCGGCCAGCGGCACAAGGGCAAGCTCGACATACCCGGGAACGTCGCCCTCGCGCTCGGCCTCGGCCTGCTGCTCGGCGCCGTCACCTACGGCCTGCAGCCCTACGGCGACAGCCCCATGGGCTGGGGCAACCCCTGGGTGGTCGCCGCGATCGTCGGGGGCGTC
>Ga0302299_10002985_pt1 | contig 10285 bp, 10 predicted proteins | sample III_Fen_N3_4_FD_198795 | JGI IMG/M metagenome (GOLD analysis project Ga0302299, IMG submission 198795) | Peat permafrost microbial communities from Stordalen Mire near Abisko, Sweden - III_Fen_N3_4 | ecosystem: Environmental > Terrestrial > Soil > Wetlands > Permafrost | place: Sweden: Abisko...
GCGACACCGTCGGGCTCACCGACGACGACGTCGTGGTCACCGAGTCGCCCGTGGAGGGCTGGGCCGTCGCGAGCGACGGCGGCGAGACGGTGGCGCTCGACCTGCAGGTGACGCCCGAGCTGCGGCACGCGGGTCTCGCGCGGGAGACCGTGCGCCTCGTGCAGGAGGCGCGCAAGTCCAGCGGCCTGGCCGTGAGCGACCGGATCGCGCTGTGGTGGAGCAGCGACGACGCCGACCTCGCGGCGGCGCTGCGCGAGCACGGCGGCCTGCTGGCCGACGAGGTGCTGGCGACGTCGTACGCCGAGGGCGAGCCCGGGGCCGAGGAGGGCGCGGCGGCGTTCGCCGACGATGACCTCGCCCTGCGCTTCTGGCTGCGCGTGGCCGGTTACACCTAGCCCTCCCTTGTGATCACGTCTGACACGCACCTGGTCCTGGCTCAGATGTGATCACATCTGGAACTTCGAAGGCCCGGCCCCCTGGGGGGCCGGGCCTTCGCGCGTGCTGGGTCAGGCCTGCGACGGCGGCGCGTCGTCGCGGGGCACCGAGAACGGCGACTGCGGGGCTGCCGGAGGCGCCACCTGCGGAGCCGGGGCAGCCGGAGGCGCGGCCTGCGGAGCCGGGGCAGCCGGAGGCGCCACCTGCGGAGCCGGGGCAGCCGGAGGCGCCACCTGCGGAGCCGGGGCAGCCGGAGGCGCCACCTGCGGAGCCGGGGCAGCCGGAGGCGCCACCTGCGGAGCCGGGGCGCCCGGAGGCGCCACCTGCGGAGCCGGGGCGCCCGGAGGTGCCACCTGCGGGACCGGCGGAGCGGCCTGCGGAGCGGGGGCGCCGATCGGGGCGAGCGTGGGCACCGGCTGGGCGGCCGGGGCCGGCGCAGCCTGCGCGGCACCGCCGGCGGAGTCGCCACCGGTGTCGAGCTCCTTGAGGGCCGTCTCGTGCAGCTGGCGCAGGCGCTGGCGGTACTCGCGCTCGAAGGCGCGCAGCTCCTCGACGCGGCGCTCGAGCACCATCCGCTCGGCCTGGCTGTTGCGCTCGAGCTCGGCGACCTTCACGCGGGCCTCGGCCAGCATCTGCTCGGCCTCGGCACGGGCCTTGGCCGTGTGCTCGTCGGCCGTCTTCTGGGCCAGGGCGAGCATCGCGACGGCCTGGGCGTTGTGGTCGGGCGCCGGAGCGGCCGGGGCCGGAGCAGCCATCGGGACCGGGGCAGGCGGCGGGGCCTGCACGGGCGCGGGTGCGGGGGGCGGCATCGGGGCGCCGGAGGACGCAGCGGCGGCGGCCTGCTCGGCCGCGGCCAGTCGACCCTTGAGGTCGGCGTTCTCCCGCAGCAGCGCGCCGATCTCGAGCTCGACCTGGTCGAGGAAGGCGTCCACCTCGTCCATCTCGTAGCCCTTGCGCTTGGCCGTCGAGAACTGCTTGTTGCGGACGTCCTCGGGAGTGAGGGCCATGAGTTCCACCTCGGGTGACAGGACAGGCGTCGGTCAGGAAACGTGCTGAGGGCAGTCTAGGAGTTACAGACTGTCACACGCGTACCAGAACGGCGATCAGCAGGTAGCAGCCCAGGAAGAGCACCAGGAAGGCCAGGTCGAGTGCGATGCCGCCGATCCTCAGCGGCGGGATGAACCGCCGGAGCAATCGCAGCGGCGGGTCGGTGACGGTATACAGAAACTCCACGAGCACGAGCACGATGCCGCGCGGCACCCAGTCGCGGGCGAAGATCCGCACCCAGTCGACGACCACCCGCGCGATGAGCACGAGCACGTAGATCTGGAGCACGCTCGCGAGGACACGAGCCACCGCGGTCACGTCGACGTCCTCAGTCTCTCGAGCACCCGGCCCTCGGGGGCGGGTCAGCTCTGGTTGAACAGGTCAGGTCTGACCGAGGCGATCAGCTCTGGTTGAAGAAGCCGTCCTGCGCCAGGCGGTGCGCCTCGGCGGCGACGTCGACGTTCTGGGGCGAGAGCAGGAACACTTTGTTGGTGATCCGCTCGATGCTGCCGCGGCAGCCGAAGATGAGGCCGGCCGCGAAGTCGACGAGGCGCTTGGCCTCGGCGTCGTCCATGTCGGACAGGTTCATGATCACCGGGACGCCCTCGCGGAACTCCTCGCCGATGCGGCGGGCGTCGTTGTAGCTGCGCGGGTGCAGCGTGGTGATGCGGTAGAGGTCGCCCATGGCGATCGGCGCTGCGGCCGGCGCGAGGTCGTGCTGCGGGGCGCTGTCGACCGCGAGCGATCCGCGCGACGCCGGCTGCGACGACGCGACGGTGCGCGACGAGCGGCTGCTCTCGGGCGTGACAGGACGCACCGAGGAGTAGCTGCGGTCGTCGTAGCGCGACGCCGACGCCCGCGCCGGGGCCGGCGCGGGCTCCTCGTAGTCGTCGTGCTCGGCGTACTCGAGGTCGTCGTCCTCGACCAGGCCCAGGTAGACCGCCATCTTGCGCATCGCGCCCATGCCCGCTCCTCGTGCCTTCGCTCGACGGCGTTCGCCGTCCGGTCGTTGCTGGCCTGCTCGTATGGCCGACCTGGTGCCGGACCGCCCGCGGCGGGCCGCTGCCAGAGTGGGTGCACCACTCGCCGACACGCTACCCGAGCGCGGCGCGACCGCCGAGCACCGCCGTTCCGACCCGGACGTGTGTCGCACCCGCCTCGACGGCCTCCTCGAGGTCGTGCGACATGCCGGCGGACATGACGACGGCGTCCGGGTGCGCGGCACGGAGGTCGGCCGCCACCTGCGCCAGGCGGGCGAACGCGGCCCGCGGGTCGGCGTCCAGCGGGGCCACGGCCATGGCACCGCGCAGGCGCAGCGCGCTCGACGCGGCGACCCGGTCGGCCAGCGCCGGGGCGTCGGCCGGGACCACTCCCCCGCGGTGCGGCTGCGGCGGGTCGGCGAGGTCGACCTGGACCAGGACGTCGAGCGTGCGCCCGAGCTCGGCGGCAGCACGGTCGAGTGCGTCGACGAGCTCGGGGCGGTCGACGGACTCGACGACGTCGGCGTAGGCCGCGACGTGCCGCGCCTTGTTGCGCTGCAGCTGCCCGACGAAGTGCCAGCGCAGCCCGAGGCCCGCGGTCGCCGCCTGCTTGGGACGCGCCTCCTGGTCGCGGTTCTCCGCCACGTCGGTGACGCCGAGCCCGGCGAGCAGCGCGACGTCGGACGCCGGCCACGTCTTGGTGACGACGACGAGCGACACCTCGGCCGGGTCGCGCCCGGCGGCGCGGGCGGCGCGCTCGATGCGGGCGTGGACGTCGGCGAGGTTGGCGGCCAGCTCGTCGCGTCGCGTCGTCATCGCGACCCTCCCGGCAGCAGCGCGACCATCCCGCCGTGGCGGCCGGTGACGTGGTCGCGGCGGTAGGAGTACAGCGAGGCGCTCTCGGCGGTGCAGCCGCCGTGCACGGCCGCCACGACGCCTGCCGCGGCGAGACGCGCGACGACGGCGGCGCGCAGGTCGAGCCCCGGCTGCCCGTCACGTGCGCGCGCCGCGGCCGCCGGCGCTGCGGCCACGACCTCGTCGAAGCGCGGCGACGGCACGGCGTAGCACTCGCCGCAGATCGCGGGACCGACCACCGCGCGGGTGCTCTCGGGCCGGGCGCCGAGATCCGCCATCGCCTGCAGGGTCGCGCCCACGACGTCGACGACGACCCCCTTCCACCCGCTGTGCACGACGCCGACGACGCCGGACTCGTCGTCGCCGAGGATCACGGGCACGCAGTCGGCGGCCAGGGTGAGCAGCGCCAGACCGGGCGTGGCGGTGACGAGCGCGTCGACGTCGGGCACCGGTGTCGACGTACGGCCGTCGACGACACCGACGCCGTCGCCGTGCACCGGGGCCATCGCGACGACGTCGCCGAGCGCGAGGCCCAGCGACGCGGCCAGGCTCGCGCGGTTGGCGTCGACGTGGGCGGCGCTGTCACCGACGTGGTCGGCGAGGTTGCCGCGGTCGTAGGGCGCGAGGCTCACGCCGTCGGTGCGGTCGGCGAAGGCCCACCGCACCCGCGCCCCGAGCTCGCCCACGACCGTCGCCACGCCCCCATCCTCCCCGACAACGCGACGACGGCCGGGCCCTGGGGGCCCGGCCGTCGATCGTGCAGGTGCTACTTGAGGAAGTCGGGGACGTCGAGGTCGTCGTCGGCGTTGTCGTCGAAGACGATGCGGCGCGGCTCGCGCTTGGGCTCGTCGACCGAGACCGGCTTCTGCTCGCCGGTGAAGTCGATGTTGACCGGCGGGGTGACGGCGGCGGGTGCCGCCTCGGCGAACTTCTCCTCGGCAGCGGCCGCCGGCTTGGTCGTGGCGCGACGAGCGGGGGGAAGACCGCCGTCGAACCCGGCCGCGATGACGGTGACGCGCACCTCGTCGCCGAGGGTGTCGTCGATGACCGCGCCGAAGATGATGTTGGCCTCCGGGTGGGCGGCGTCGGCCACGAGGCGCGCGGCCTCGTTGATCTCGAACAGGCCGAGGTCGGAGCCGCCGGAGATGGAGAGCAGGACGCCGTGCGCGCCGTCGATGCTCGCTTCGAGCAGCGGGCTGGAGATCGCAGCCTCGGCCGCGGCCACGGCGCGGTCGTCGCCGCGGGCGGAGCCGATGCCCATGAGGGCGCTGCCGGCGCCGGCCATGATGCTCTTCACGTCGGCGAAGTCGAGGTTGATGAGACCCGGCGTGGTGATGAGGTCGGTGATGCCGCTGACGCCCTGGAGCAGCACCTGGTCGGCCTGCCGGAACGCGTCGAGCATCGAGATGTTGCGGTCCGACAGCGACAGCAGCCGGTCGTTGGGGATCACGATGAGGGTGTCGACCTCGGCGCGCAGGCCGTCGACGCCGGTGTCGGCCTGCTGGCCGCGGCGCTTGCCCTCGAAGCCGAAGGGACGCGTGACCACGCCGATGGTGAGCGCACCGAGCTGCCGGGCGATCTTGGCGATGACCGGTGCACCACCGGTGCCGGTGCCGCCGCCCTCGCCCGCGGTCACGAAGACCATGTCGGCGCCCTTGAGCACCTCTTCGATGTCCTCGGTGTGGTCCTCGGCCGCGCGGCGCCCCACCTCGGGGTCGGCGCCGGCACCGAGACCGCGCGTGAGCTCGCGACCGATGTCGAGCTTGACGTCGGCGTCGCTCATGAGCAGCGCCTGCGCGTCGGTGTTCACCGCGATGAACTCGACGCCCTTGAGGCCGACCTCGATCATGCGGTTGACGGCGTTGACTCCGCCGCCGCCGATGCCGACGACCTTGATCACCGCGAGGTAGTTCTGGGGAGCCGCCATGGCCCTCCCCTTTCTTCTCGATCGTCTCGACGACCGCCGCGGTGACCCTTCCCCAGGCTCCGCGACAACTCTCACCCTCACGTTGAGGCTAAGAGTTATGTCAGGTTGTTCCGAGGGCTGAAACTACGGCCTGGCCCGGGCCCGGCGCAAGGCGCTGTGCCGAGCGCCACGTGGGCACACCGACAACAGGATACCGAAACCTCAAGCGCCGCAACGCTTTCCGTCGGAATCCCCGATCCAGGAAGCCTCCGCCTCCAGCAGGGGTCGAGGCCTCCAGACTTCGACCGTACCTGGAGGGTGAGCGTCGTGGCAGGACCGACGCGCCGGGTCAGTGCGTCGGGCTCGAGCCGGTGGAGGTCGGCAGGTCGGGGGCGCTGACGTCGTAGGAGGCGGCCTTGACGCGCAGCAGCGCCGCGAGCACCGCGGCCTTGCGGTCGGACTGCTCGACGCTCCCCCAGCGCACCGTCGGACCGCTCGTGAGAGTGAGGACGACGTCGTCGTGGGTGCCGGCGGTCACCTTCGCGACCACGGCGCGCAGCGACGCGGGGAGCGCGTCGACCACGGCTGCCGCCGACTGCAGCGCGTCGTCGGTGGTGGCCGACACGACCGGGAAGCCCTGGGGCGCGCGACGCACCGAGCCGAACGAGGCGCCGGTGGCGTCGAGGTAGGCGAACGTGGATCCGCCGGGCACGACGGCGATCGGGGTGCGCTCGGTGACGACGACGACGAGGACGCTCGGCCAGCCGCGTCGCACCTCGACCGACGCGACGCGGGGCAGCGCCGCGACCCGCTCCGTGACACCCGCGACGTCGACGCGCGCGAGCGGCTGCCCGGGCGGGACGGCTGCTGCCTCGAGCACCGAGCCGGCCGGTACGTCGACGGCGCCGAGCACGCGCACCTCGCGCACCGAGAGCAGCGGGGAGAACCAGACCACCCACACGGTGAGGGCGACGAGCGCGACCGCGGAAGCCAGCGCGAGCCAGCGCCGGACGTGCCGACGGCGGGTCGGCTCCGTGAAGCGCGTCGCCGCCTCGAGGACGGTCATCGCGACGTGCCCTCGCGCGCGCGCAGCAGGTCGAGCACCTCGACGCCGATCATCGCGATGTCGCCAGCACCGAGCGTCATGACGACGTCGCCGGGACGGGCCCGCGCCACCAGCTCACCGGAGACCCGGCTCCACGACGGCTCGAACACGACCTGCTCGGGCGGGAGCGGCACGTGCGAGGCCATCGCGACGCCGGACGCGCCCGGGATCGGGTCCTCACCCGGGGCGAACACCTCGAGCACCACGACCTCGTCGGCCAGGCCGAGCGCCTCGCCGAACTCGGTGACGAACATCGCGGTGCGGTAGTAGTGGTGCGCCTGGAAGGCGACGACGAGGCGGCCCTCGCCGACGATGTCGCGCATCGCGCGCAACGTCGCCGCGATCTCCGTGGGGTGGTGGGCGTAGTCGTCGTAGACGCGGACTCCGTCGGCGGTGCCCTTGTAGTCGAACCGACGCCGCGTGCCGGTGAACGACTCGAGCCCGGCGCGCAGGTCGCTGGACGGGTAGCCCAGGCCGATGCCGGTGACGAGCGCGGCGGTGGCGTTGAGGACGTTGTGCGTTCCGGGGACGCCGAGCTCGGTGACCCCGAGACGCACCCCGTGCTCGAGGACGTCGAAGCGCCAGCCGCTCTCGCCCGCGTCGATCATCTCGACGCGGTAGTCGGACTGCTCCCCCACGCCGTAGGTGCGGACGTCGACGTCGGCGGCGCGGGCCCGCTCGACCAGCCGTGCCGCACCCGGGTCGTCGAGGCACACGGTGACGAAGCCGTCGTGCTCCTTGATCCCGAGCGCGAAGTCGAGGAAGCCCTGCTCGATCGCGTCGAACGTTCCCCAGTAGTCGAGGTGGTCGGCCTCCACGTTGGTGACGATGCCGGCGAACGCAGGCAGGGCGAGGAACGCGCCGTCGCTCTCGTCGGCCTCGACGACGAAGTCGTCTCCGGTGCCGTGGTGGGCGTTGCTGCCGCTCTCGTTGAGCTCGCTGCCGATCGCGAACGACGGGTCGCCGCCGCAGTGCTGCAGGGCCACGGTGAGCATCGACGTCGTCGTGGTCTTGCCGTGCGTGCCGGCGACGGCGATGCCGCGGGAGCCGGCCATGACGGCCGCCAGCGCCTCGGCCCGACCCATCACGCGCAGCCCGCGGTCGCGCGCGGCCACCAGCTCGGGGTTGTTCGGCTTGATGGCCGTCGAGACGACGAGGGTGTCGGCGCCCTCGATGTTGGCGGCGTCGTGACCCACGCGTGCGTCGACGCCGAGAGCGCGCAGCGCGTGGATGCGTCGCGAGTCCTTGGCGTCGCTGCCGGTGACGGTGACGCCGCGCGCCACGAGGATCCGCGCGATGCCCGACATGCCCGCACCGCCGATGCCGACGACGTGCACCGTGCCGAGTCCGGTCAGGTCGGCGGGGGTCATCACGATCCTCCTGCGTCCGCGGCGCTCGACACGGCGTCGAGCACCAGCTGCCTCAGTCTCTCGTCCGCGTCGCGCTGGCCGTGGGAGGCGGCGGCCGTTTCCATCTCATGTCGCTGCTCGGCGTCGAGCAGGAGCGGTCCGAGCACGTGCAGCACCCGCTCGCCGTCGAGCGACGCGTCGTCGACGATCAGCCCTCCCCCGGCATCGACCACCGGCAGGGCGTTGAGCCGCTGCTCGCCGTTGCCGATGGGTAGCGGGACGTAGAGCGCGGGCAGGCCCACGGCGGCGAGCTCTGCGCACGTCATCGCCCCGGCGCGGCACAGGGCGACGTCGGCGGCCGCGTAGGCGAGGTCCATCCGGTCGATGTAGGGCAGGGCGATGTACGGGGCTGGGCCGAGCGCGCCCGTCGGCCGCTGGTCGTCGTTGCGCAGCCCCGCGGCGTGCAGCACCTGGATCCCCTGCGCCGTGAGCCCCGGTGCGGCTTCGACGACGGCCGCGTTGAGGCTGCGCGCGCCCTGCGACCCGCCGAACACCAGCAGCATCGGGAGGTCGGGGTCGAGGCCGAAGAAGGCGCGAGCCTCCGCCCGCGCGGCACCGCGGTCGAGGTCGGCGATCACGCGGCGCAGGGGCATGCCGATGTGCTGGGAACCCGGGATGGCGCCCGGCACGGCGCACGCGACGAACGACGTGTGGCGTGCCCCGACGCGGTTGGCGAGACCTGGCCGCGCGTTGGCCTCGTGGATCGCGATCGGCACCCGGCCGCGGGCCCCGAGGTACGCCGGCAGCGCGACGTAGCCGCCGAACCCCACGACGACGTCGGCGGAGGTGTCGTCGAGCACCTCGCGCACCTCGGCGATCGCGCGGCGCACGCGCGTGGGCAGGCGGGCGAGGTCGAGCGTGGGGCGCCGCGGCATCGGGGTCGCGGTGATGAGCCGCAGGTCGTAGCCGCGCTCGGGCACCAGCCGGGTCTCGAGCCCGCGGTCGGTGCCCAGGGCCGTGATGCCGACGTCGGGGTCGTGGCGGCGCAGGCAGTCGGCGAGGTTGAGGGCCGGCTCGACGTGGCCGGCCGTGCCCCCGCCCGCGAGGACGACGTGCACGGGGGTCAGCCCTTGCGCGCTGCGGCGCGGCGCGGCGCGCGCGGCGCGCGTCCGGCCTCGGCGCGCGCGAACGACATGAGCATGCCCAGGACGACGAGCGTCGGCACGAGCGAGGACCCGCCGTACGACACCAGGGGAAGCGGGATGCCCGTGATCGGGATCAGCTGCAGGACGGCGCCGATGTTGAGCAGCGCCTGCGTGAGCAGCCACGCGACCGATGCGGCCGACGCGGTGCGGACGAAGGGATCGGTGGTGCGGCGCGCGAGCCGCAGGCCCGCCACGCCGATCGCTGCGAACAGCGCGATCACCAGCAGAGAGCCGACGACGCCGAGCTCCTCTCCCACCACGGCGTAGATGAAGTCGGTGTGCGCCTCGGGGAGCCAGTCCCACTTCTCGCGGCTGGCGCCGAGACCGACGCCGAACCACCCGCCGCCCCCGAGGGCGCTCTTGCCCTGCAGGATCTGCCAGCCGGTGCCCATCGCGTCGGCGTTGGGGTCGAGCCACGCGGCGAAGCGCCCGAGGCGGTAGGAGTGCCCCATCGACAGCAGCGCGACGCCGCCGACCACGAGCGCGCCGCCCGCGACGAACAGCCGGGCCGGCGCTCCGTTGACGTAGAGGATGGCGGCCAGCATCGGCACCATGACCAGCGCCGTGCCGAGGTCGCCCTCGAGCAGGATGAGCAGCAGGATCGCGCCCACCACGGGCACGAGCGGGATGATGAGGTGCTTCCACTGGTCGAGCAGGTCCTGCTTGCGGGCCATGAGGTCGGCGCCCCAGAGCACGATCGCGAGCTTCGCGAACTCCGAGGGCTGGAAGCGGAACGGGCCTGCGATCTCGATCCAGTTCTTCTGGCCCGCGACGGAGTGCCCGATCACGAGCACGATCGCGAGGCTGGCGATCGAGAACACAAGCAACGGGTAGGCGAAGCGGCGCCACCAGGCGACCGACATCCGCGACGCGAGGAACAGGGCGACCACGCCGACGACCGCGAACATCACCTGGCGCAGCCACAGCGTGTAGGCCGATCCGAAGACCCGGTAGCTCTCGACCGTGGACGCCGAGAGCACCATCGCGACGCCGAGAACGAGCAGAAGCAGGGTGGAGCCGAGCAGCACGTGGTAGGTCGCCATCGGGTGCTCGGACCGCGGCCGGGCGGTACCGACCACGCGGCGGACGGTGTCCTGGCTCACGGGCTCACCAGACGGCGCACGGACGCGGCGAACTCGTCGCCGCGCTGCGCGTAGTCGCGGTACATGTCCCACGACGCGCAGCCGGGAGCGAGCAGCACGGTGTCGCCCGGGCGCGCCATACCCGCGGCGGCGCTCACGACGTCGTCCATGGCTCCAGTGTCGGTGCGCAGGACGTCGACGACGGGGACATCGGGCGCGTGTCGCACGAGAGCCTCGCGGATCCGGTCGCGGTCGACGCCGACAAGCACGACGCCGCGCATCCGCGCGCCGGTCCTGCGCACGAGGTCGCCGAACTCCTGG
>Ga0302299_10002986_pt1 | contig 10285 bp, 13 predicted proteins | sample III_Fen_N3_4_FD_198795 | JGI IMG/M metagenome (GOLD analysis project Ga0302299, IMG submission 198795) | Peat permafrost microbial communities from Stordalen Mire near Abisko, Sweden - III_Fen_N3_4 | ecosystem: Environmental > Terrestrial > Soil > Wetlands > Permafrost | place: Sweden: Abisko...
GCGAGCGGATCGGCGGTCGACTGCACACCATCGACCTCGGCGGCTCCCCGGTGGACCTCGGCGGCTCGTGGATCCACTCGCCGGTGGGCAACCCGCTGAGCGCCTGGGCGCAGCAGCTGGGCGTGCCGTGCCGGCCAGCGGACCCGTTCGACGAGATCGTGGGCGTCGACCCGGCAACCGGCCCCGTGCCGGCCGAGCGACTCCAGCGGCTCGTCGAGCGGGCGTTCATCGACTTCGGCGAGGCACTCGAGGCGTTGGCCGATGATCTCCCGCCGGACGCGCCGATCTCGGCGGCGATCGGGCGGTTCGTGGCTGGGCTGGGGCGCGAGGGCCTCGACGACGCCGACGCCCGGCGCCTGCAATCCCTCGTCGTCGCGGCGGTCGAGTCGGACGCGAGCGGGACCGTCGACGACATCGCCCTGCGCGGCTTCCCGACCAACGGCCTCTTCTACGAGGGCAGCGAGGTCGGCAACATGCCGCTGGGCGGGTACCGGCGGCTGATCGAGCCGCTTGCCCGCGGTCTGGACATCGTGTTCGAGCAGCCCGTGACCAGCGTGGCCGTGCGCCAGGACGGCGTGACGGTTTCGACTGCCGACGGGCGCACCCGCGAGGCGAGCCATGCGCTCGTCACCGTCCCGCTTGGCGTGCTCCAGGCCCGCGGGATCGCGTTCGACCCGCCGCTCCCGGAAGGGCGCCGGGCCGTGGTCGAGCGGCTGGGATTCGGGCGGTTCGAGAAGGTGGCGCTGCGCTTCGACCGCGCGTTCTGGACCGAGGCCGGCGTGCCGCATGTGCTGACCGTGCCCGCCGACGGACGGGCGTGGCCGGCGCTCCTGCTGGGTCTCGACCGCATTGTCGGGGAGCCCGTGGTCGTCGCGCTCGCGTTCGGCTCGCTGGCGGGGGTGTTCGCGGACGTGCCGGAGGACCAGGCCGTGGCGCGGGTCCTCGAGGTGCTGCGCGCTGCGGTTGGCGGTCAGGTCCCGGAACCGCAGGCGATCGTCCGGACTTCGTGGGGATCTGAGCCCTTCACAAGCGGCGCCTACACGTACCTGCGGCCGGGGTGCACCCCCGACGACTTCGACCAGCTGGGCGTCCCGATCGGCGGTCGGCTGCTGTTCGCGGGCGAGGCGACGGGCTCTGCGAGGGTGGGCTTCGCGGACGGCGCCTTCTCGACCGGGATCCGCGAGGCCAAGCGGCTCCTCGGCCAGCCGAGGGTCCTCCTCGGGCCGCGCTGACTCGTCCAGCGGGCTGCCGCGGGGGGGGCGTGACCAGAGCTAGTCGCGGCTGCGCTTCGCCTCGAGCAGGGCGGCGTCCGCGCGCTCGGTGAGCTCCTCGAGGGACTCGTTCCCGATCATCGACGCGAGTCCGGCCGTGATCCCCACGCCCGTCGCGTGGCGCAGGGACTGGTCGATCACGCCGATGCGGTGCTGGACCTCGTCGGTGTCGATCGCCGCTACGCCGCAGACGAACTCGTCGCCGCCGTAGCGGACGATCGGGTCGTACGAGCGCAGGTTGGCGCGCATGGTCGCCGCGAGCGTGCGGAGCACTTTGTCGCCGGCGGCGTGGCCCTCGCGGTCGTTGACGCCCTTGAGCCCGTCCACGTCCAGGAACGCGATGACGAAGCGGCCGTCCGACCGGCGGGCCCGCTCGATCTCATTGCGGAGCGCTAGACGGCCGACCTCGCGGCGGTACGCGCCCGTGAGCCCGTCGAGGTGCGCCCGCTGGAGCTGCGCCTCGAGCCTGGCGCGCTCGAGGGCCGGGTCCTCGCCGTCCTCGTCGGCCGTCGCGCCAATGCTGCTGTGGCCGTTGCCGACGGGTCCGCCGCCGATCGAGGCCCGTGGCCCGCTCACGCCGGCCCAGATTGCATCGCGCTCGGCCGCCCGGTGGTCCCGCTCGTTGGCGAGGGCGTCGCGCTCTGCCGCCCGGCGGTCCCGCTCGTTGGCGAGCGAATCGCGCTCGGTCAGGGCATGGTCGCGGGCATCGACCGCGCGCTCGAAGGCTTGGACCACGGCGAGCCGCTCAGTCGCGGCCCGCTCCCTCGCGTCGACCTTGCGCTCGCGGGTGGCGAGCGTGGCGAGCCGCTTCTGCCGCTTCTTGGGCGCGCCGGACTTCCTCCCCTTCTTGTGCTTCACCAAGCGCTCCGTGGGTGTGCGTCTCCCGAGTGACCTGGGCGGGCTTCCCTCCCGACCTGCACGCTTGCAGTATCTCGCGAGACGCGGGCGAAGGCGAGGGTCCCGGCGCGCCGCCGCACCGCTTTTGTTCGGGCCAAGCGCCTCTTGGAATCGCTGCGCGACAGCGCTCCCGGACGCCGGTGCGCCGCGTACCATCGCGCGACGAAGGAGGCTCCGTGACCGAGCTGCAGGATGATCTGGCCCTGGCCCGCCGCGTGCAGGAGAACGTGGTGTCCACGTTCGTCCTCGCCGGCCGGACGATGGCCGGCGGGCGCGTGGAGGAGTTCGACGGCGCCACGCTCGTGACGACGGGGCTCCCGCTGCTGCTGTTCAACCAGGTGCTCGTGGTCGACGGGGCGGGGCCCGAGGCGGCGGCCAATGCCATCCGCGCGGGCGTGGGCCTGTTCCGCGGCTTCGGCAAGCGGTTCGTCGTCACGCTCCGCGGCGGGATCGATGACGCCTGTCTGCCGGTCGTGGAGGAGCTCGGTCTGGAGGCGCTGCCCGAGTCGCCGTGGATGCCCGGCATGGCGATGCACCCGCTGCCGAAGAGCGGCGGCTCGGCGCTCCCGGCCGCTCTCGACGTCAGGCGCGTCGTCGATCCCGCGGGTCTCGCGGATCACGCCGACGTCCTGGCCGCGGGCTTCGGCATGCCCCGCGAGTGGGCGACGTCCTTTGCCACCGAGAGCATGCTGGCGGTGCCCGAGGCGACGTTCTACGTCGGCTATCGGGACGGCCTCGCGGTCACGAGCGGGCTCGGCGTGCGCTCCGGGCGGACCATTGGCGTGTACAACATCGCGACGGTCGAGTCGGCGCGGCGACAGGGTCTCGGCGCGGCGATGACGATGCGCGTCGTCGAGGACGGGGCCGCCGCCGGCTGCGACGTGGCGATCCTCCAGGCGAGCGACATGGGCCTGCCGGTGTATCAGCGTCTGGGGTTCCGGGTCGTGTGCGAGTACTTCGGCTATGTGGAGCCGGGCGCGGACGACTAGAGAACGCCGAGGCCGACCAGCCCCTCCGTCAGGAAGATCGTCCCGAAGATCAGCCCGACCGCGATCAGCAGCGGGCGGCTGTACCGCTCGAGCAGGTCGCCGACGCGGGCGAGCAGCACGTCGGCGCGGCTCGGCACCACGAGCGCCGCCAGCACCAGCGCGATCTGGACGCTGACCGCCCCTAGAACCCAGGCGAGGTATGCGGCCACGGAGGCGCCCAGGTCGAGGCCGGCGTTTGCGATCGCGCCCGTCGCTCCGAGCGTGAACACCCAGAACTTCACGCTGATCACCATGAGCCCACTCCCGAGGAGGAACGCGCGCTCGGGGGGCGCCGCCTCGAGCGAGGTCATCCACTGGGGCGGCGGCTGGTCGTCGTCTGGCGCGTGGAGCGCCTTCCGTGCGGCGAGCACGTAGAACAGGACGCCGAGCACGATCAGCAGCGTCGCGATGACCGGGCCCTTCTTGGCGTCATCGCCGGCCGCCCCGTAGGCGCTGTCGAGGAGGAGCGCGATCAGGAGGCCCTGGACGATGCGTGCCGCAATCTGCCCGCCGACCCAGGCCATGCCCGCCGCTGTGCCGGCCTTCGAGCGGAGCAGCAGCACCGTGATGATCAGCGGCAGCGGGATGAGCGCACTGGCGATGGCCAGGGGGACGAGCTCGAGGGCCAGGGTCGGCATGGTCCGCGCATCCTACGCGAGACGACTCCTCGGCCAGCCTTCGCGGCATGACCGCCCGCCTCGAGCTCGACCGCGCGCAGATCCTCGCGTACCGGCGCCGCGTCGTTCCGCGCGTCACCGACCGAGCCCGCCCCGGCGCGCCTGCTCGCAAGCGGGGACGCGTTCTTCCTGCTGTGGCGTCTCGATCGCGGGCCTGGGGCGAGTGACGCTCAGGCCTCGGGCAGGCGCCCCACAACCGTCACCCAGGCTTGGGTGAGCTGCTCGTACAGCGGCGCGGGCATGAGCGAGCGGTACCGCACGGCGGCCCAGGTGTTCCACACCGCAATCAGGCCGCGCTGCGCCGAGCCGCCCATGCGCTCGAGCACCCTGGCGGCTTCGTCGGCCAAAGGGCCCGACCTGGGCATGAACCAGCTCTGCACCACGGTGCTGATGCTCGGCTTCGACGGGGCGTCCTCGCGGATGTCGTGTCCGGCCAGGACGCTCGCGACGGTGAACTCGAGATCCGTGAAGCGCCCGAACAGCCCGTTGAGCTCGGCGTTCGACAGCTTCACGCCCCCGGTCCACGCCAGCCCGAAGCCGCGGACGAGGTCGCGCGAGGCGCCTCCGTCGACGAGACCGTCGAGGAGCCGGCCCATCAACGTGATGTCGCTGGGTGCCAGTCTCAGGACCCATCCAAAGGCCGTCTCGGGCGGCTCGTCGAGCGGGAGGACCGCAGCCCGCGCGAGCAGCAGGGAGCGCACCGGCACTTCGTCGGCGTCGGCCGAGTCGTCGGCGTCGGCCGCGACGGTCGGTCCACCGTCGACCGCAGCGGGCTGGTCGCCAGAAGACCCGGCCGGGACTGGCACTGCCGCCACCCCCTCGAGCCGCTCGAGCAGCAGCTGGGCCCGGCCCGGCCGACGGAGCCCGAGCGCGAGGCCCACGCGGAGCCAGTACCGGTCTGCCGACTCGTCCGGCTGGGAGGCGAAGTCGTCCCGGATCTCCGCGAGCGCGTCGGTCAGCGCATCACGCGGCGGCGTGGCGCCTGGTGCGGAGTTCCCCTCGGACGTCATCGGCGGCGGTCCTCGTCTGGTGGCGCGGCCGCGGTCGCCGCTGGTGCGCACCTAGCATGCCAAACAGCCGAGGTTCCTGTGCTCACGCCTCCCGACGATCTGCGCGCTCGGTCATCCGCTGGCGGCCGTCGCGAGGCTCGCCGCAAGCCGATCGACCGTCTCGCGCCAGCCGTGCTCGGCGTACTTCCACCAGCCGGGGACGCCGTCATCGGGCAGGTTCGCCGGAAGTGTCATAAGGACGGTCAGCTCCGTCCGGTCGCCGATCGCCCTGAAGGTCACGGTGACCTGCGGAGCCGCATCGAGGTCGTCCGGGTCCAGCTTGGGCCAGCCGTCCTCCGCGCCCCACGCAAACACGAGCCGCTCGTCCCGCGCGATGTCGCGATAGACGCCGCCAGTGAAGTAACGGGTCTCGGCGTCGATCACCATCAGCTGGCGCCACGTCCCGCCCACGCGCAGGTCCAGCTCGATGGGCTCGGCCGGGAGCGGCTGCTCGGGGTTGAAGAACCAGCCGAGCTGCGCCGGGTCGGTCCAGGCCCGAAAGACGCGCTCGCGGGACGCGTCGAGGGTCCAGGCGAACGTGAACGAGCGCGTGGTGACAGGGGTGCCGGGGGACGTCATGCGGGCTACTCCGTGGCTTGGGTTGATGACGCGACCTCGGCGGCGAGTTGCTGCTCGAGGCGGGCGAGGCGCTCCTCGAAGAACGAGCGGTAGGGGGCCATCCACGCGTCCGCCTCGACGAGCGGCCGGGTGTCGATCCGGCACGGACGCCACTGCGCCGAGCGGCCCTTGCTGATGAGCCCGGCCCGCTCGAGCACCTTGAGGTGCCGCGAGACGGACGGAAGGCTCATTGCGTGCGGGGCGGCGAGCTCGTTGACCGTGGCCTCGCCGGCCGCGAGCTGCGCGAGGATCGCGCGCCGCGTCGGGTCCGCCAGGGCGCCGAAGGTGAGGGAGAGGTGGTCGGGTTTCATTTAGCCAGTATGCTAATTGCAGCATCGGCTAAATGCAAGACCCAAAACGTCGGATGGGCGCCTCGGGCGGCCGTCAGAGGGACAGGTGCAGGCGCAGCGCGTCCTCGATGCGCTCCATGAGCAGCGGCGGGACGATGCCGATGCGGTCGCCGATCCGCTCCACGGGGACCGAGCGGACCTGCTCGGCCTGTGCCTTCAAGTCGTTCGGGAGGCCGGTGGCCGCGGCCGGCAGCAGCGCCTGGAACGGGTAGACCCGCTCCACCGCCGAGGAGACGGGGACCACGGTGACGACCCCGCGACCAAGCCGACCTGCCGTGGTGTTGGCCGCGTCGTTGCTGACGATGACCGCGAGCCGGCGCTTGTTCGCCTCCGATCCGCGGACCGGCTCGAGATCGACCTCGCGGATCTCCCCGCGCCGGATCATGCCGGCTCCTGCCGGGGCGGCTCATCCGCGCGCGCGGGGCCGCCTGCCGATCCGTCGGCCGTTGTGGCATCCCACGCCGAGGCCTCGCCGTCAGCATCCCACTCGCCCCACGCGCTCGCGTACGCCGCGGTGAGCTCCGACACGCGCAGCATGCGCACCGCCCGCTGGAGTGCCGCGGAGCGCGAGTCGAGCCCCTGCTCCCTCGAGTACACGTCGAGGAACGCCACGTCCTCGCCTGGGAGGCTCACGCTCAGTTTCACACCATGGATGCTACCACGGGTAGTACCCAGAGTCGCATCAGGCAGGTCAGCCCCGGTGTGACCTCGCCCGAGCGTCGACCAGCCGCAGCCAGTTGCGCAGCTCGACCTGGCGAACCTGCGGGTCGATGATGTCGTCGCCGACGTTGAGCTCTGCCCGCAGCTCCGCGGAACCCGGGTTGGCGGCGAGCTCTCGCATCTTGGCGGCATAGACCGCCACGGCGTCCTCGTCGGGGAAGAACCCCTCCCGCACGAGCGCCTTGGCCCGCGCCGCGATCAGGCGCCCCATCTCGTGCAGGTTGTACTCGGGGTGGTATTGAGTCGTCCAGAACGCCGCCTCCCCGCGCTCGACGATCGCTGCCTGGATGTGCGTGTGCTCGTTCGTGGCCAGGAGCGGCGTGCCGTCCGGCAGGCGGGTCACCTCGTCGAGATGCATGATGAACGCGTCGAACACTGCGGGCTTTCCCACGTGCATCGGGGCCGCAGCTGCGGCGTCGGTCAGACGGATCTCGCGCGCGATGCCCCACTCGCGACCCTTGGGGTTCGCGGCCACCTCGCCGCCGGCCACGAGCGAGGCGAGCTGGAGGCCCCAGCAGCTGCCCCAGCAGGTCGCGCCCGCGTCCATCAGCGCGTTGGCGAAGGTGATCTGCGACGCCACCCGCGGGTCGTCGGTGTGGTAGACGGTCAGGTCCGAGCCCGTCCAGATGAACGCGTCGAAGTCCGCGATGGAGGTGCCGGTCGGGAGCGCGAAGTCCGGGTCCGCGACGTACACGATCTCGGTGGTCGCGTTGGGCGCCTCGGCGCGCAGGAAGTCCTTGAACAGGTCGTGCGGGTGGCCCACGTCGGACCGGTCGAAGTTCTCGCGGCTCGCCGCGGGATAGCAGTTGACGATGCAGATGCGAAGGGGTGTCGTCGTCGTGGGTGAGGTCATCGTCGTGCCACTCGCTGCGGGAAGTCGGTGATGAGCCCGGTGATGCCGATCGCGACGAGTTGCGCGATCTCCTCGGGCTCGTTGACGGTGTACGGGTTGAGCTTGACCCCGCGGGCCAGCACGGCCGCGAGCTCCTCGACCGAGCACCGCGTGATCCGCGGGTTGAACGTGTCGAAGAACGCGTCCGAGAAGTCGATGGGGTCCTGCGGGAAGAGGCCGAGGAGCGCCTGCACCTCGAACTCGGGGCGGCGCGCCTTCACGGCCCGGAGCCAACCGTGCTGGGCCGACGAGAAGAGCAGGTGCTCGGGCCCGATGCCGACCTCATCGGCCAGGGCGAGCACCGCGCCGACAACGTCGAACGTGTCGTTCGGCTTGGGCTGCGCTTTGAGCTCGAGGTTCATCCGCCAGTCCAGCTCGACGGTCAGCTCGAACGCCTCGCGGAGCGTCGGGACCTTCTCCCCCGCGAAGCCCGCCAGCTCGTTCGGCCCCACCGCCCCGGCGGCGATCTGCCCGAAGGGATCGTCGCGCACGAACGAGGATCCGGCGTCCAGGGTCCGGATCTCGGCGAGGGTGTACGTGGAGAACGGCGCGGGCACGCGGTTCGGGAACTTGAGGGCCGCGTCCGTGGTCCGCTCCATCGAGTCGTCGTGCATGAGGAAGAGCCCGCCGTCGGCGCTGACCGCAACGTCGGTCTCCCACAGGTCGGCGCCGAGTGCATGGGCCGTGCGGGCCGCGACGAGGGTGTTCTCAGGGGCGAGGCTGCGGGCGCCTCGGTGGGCGATGATCGCGACCATGGATCTCTTGGTGTCTCCGACGCGCTCGGCTGCCGTGGCTGGCCGTGAAGTGGTCCGGGCCAGGTGCGTCGCCGTGGTCCGGAGGCCCGACGCGGGCCCCGCCAATGATACTGACCGACGCGGTCGCGCTGGGTCGCCGCGGCTCCCAGCGACGACGCGACGCCATCGGTCGGATCGCCGTACCCTGCGTCGATGCTGGATCGCCCCTTGATCGACTGGCTGCTCGACGCCGACCCCGCCCTTCGCTGGCAGGTCGAGCGTGACCTCCTCGACGCTCCGCGAGAGGTCTGGACGGCGACCCGCGCCCGCGTCGGGACGGAGGGGTTCGGCGCCCGTCTCCTCGCCCTGCAGGACCTCGACGGGCAGTGGGCGGGCGGCGCGTTCTTCCCCCGCGACTTCGACTTCAACGGGCCGGAGGCGGCGCCCGGGGCGGGCCAGCCGTGGACGGCGACGACCTGGACGCTGAACTCGCTCCGCGAGTGGGGGATCGACGCCGCCGCGCTGAGCGACACCGCCGAGCGCCTCGCCGCGAACTGCCGCTGGGAGTACGAGGGCCTCCCGTACTGGGGTGGCGAGGTCGACTGCTGCATCAATGCGTGGACGCTCTCGAACGGCGTCTGGCTCGGCGCGGACGTCGAGGGGATCGCCGAGTGGTTCGCGGAGCACCGGATGGCCGACGGCGGCTGGAACTGCGAGTGGGTGAACGGGTCCACGAGGTCGTCATTCCACTCCACGCTGAACGCGCTCAAGGGCCTGCTCGACCACGAGGTCTCGACCGGCGGGACCGCCGAGACGCGCGCGGCCCGCCAGTCGGGCGAGGCGTACCTGTTCGAGCGCGGCCTCATGCGGCGGCGCACGACCGGTGAGCTGGTCGCGCCCTGGGTGACGCGGTTGGTCTCCCCACCCCGAGCGTTCTACAGCGTGCTCAATGCCGCGGACTACTTCCGCGCCGCGTCCGCGCACGACGGCACGCCGCCCGACCCGCGGATGGAGGAGGCCATCGAGGCGATCCGCTCCCAGCGGCAGCCCGACGGCACCTGGATCCAGGCGGGCCGGCACCCGGGTCGCGAGTGGCTCGAGGTCGACGTCGCCGCCGGCGAGCCGTCGAGGTGGCTCACGCTCTGGGGCATGCGCGTCCTGGCATGGTGGGACGCCGCGCTCGAGGGCGCGCCGGCAACCGATTGATCGGGGGATCCTCCCCGGAGGCCCGCCCGTCGCGGGTTAGGGCAGTCTCGCGTCCACGATCCGCTGGCTGTGGGGCGCAACGGTCAGCGGCTCGGGGCGCAGCCCGAACCTGATCGCCTGGCCCGCCCACTCCGGGTCGCCCGGCAGCCAGGCTTGGACCGTCGTGCCGTCGGCATCGAGGCGCTTGATCGTGCCGTCGACGCCGAGCCTGAGCTTGCCGCCGTCGGGCAGGGTGAGCTGGTGCCGACGGTAGCGGGGCCGTCGGCCGTTGCTGTCGGCTGCGACGCGACTAGACAACGATCGTGCTGCCGTCGCGTCCGCCGCCAAGCTCGCCCCGCACTGCGGCGGCGCCGTAGACGGCCGACCAGGCCTCGACCGCGCTCGCGAGCGCCACGGAATCCGGACGGACCGCGAGTCGGAGGTCGCTGCCGCGGATCCCCGCACCGAGCTCGCCGAGCTCACCGCGGTACGCGGGCTTCTCGCCGCCCGACCGCCCGATCGGCGGGTAGACGTCGAAGTAGCCGTCACTGCACACGACGATGCTCGAGGCAGGCGAGGAGAAGGAAGTGCGGGCCATGGGAGGGGAATCCGATCCGTCGAGCGCTTCGGACCGGCGAAAGAGAGCCCGGCGCAGTTGTCGACTGTGCCACTAACGATCGGCTCTCGGCGCGATTCCGTCAAACGTGGCGGCTCTCCGGCCAGTCGTCCGCGTGCCTGGCATGAGGCGCGACGATTGACGACGAGCTGGCCGCGTCGTGGATCCGATCGAGGCGGCCCGGTGCAGGACCCGTGCGCGAGGTCGGCCTCGCTCGGCACTTGACCGTGAGCGCCCCGGGGCTGAGG
>Ga0302299_10002988_pt1 | contig 10284 bp, 9 predicted proteins | sample III_Fen_N3_4_FD_198795 | JGI IMG/M metagenome (GOLD analysis project Ga0302299, IMG submission 198795) | Peat permafrost microbial communities from Stordalen Mire near Abisko, Sweden - III_Fen_N3_4 | ecosystem: Environmental > Terrestrial > Soil > Wetlands > Permafrost | place: Sweden: Abisko...
GCGCTGACCCGCAACCGTAGGTCGAGGTCCACCGAGCAGTCGGTGGCCGCGACGAGCCGGGATACCTGATCACTGCGAGCGGCTCCATGTTTCCGCCGAGGTCTGCGGGGCTGAGCCCGGGTCCCTCAGGTCCCGCGTTCCCGCCCCTTCCGCCCCCAGCTCCACCGGGTGTGCGTGAGGGGCGTTCTGGTTCGCGGTGCCGGCCGGGCGCGGGTTTCGCCACGGAACCGTCACCGAAAGGGCATCATGTCCCTCCGTTTCAGCACGCGCACCACCCTCGCCGCCGCGACGGTGGCGACGACGGCCCTCGCCGCACTGACCGGGCTCGTGGGGGCAGCCTCGGCCGCCGCGCCCCTCTCCGTCCCCGCCAACCGGATCGGTCTCTACGGCAGCCAGGACCCCAGCTTCGACGGGACGTACCGGCAGTCGTTGGCTCTGCTCGCACTGCACGCGGCCGGACAGACTCCGGCCGCGGCAGCGGTCACCTGGCTGCTGACGCAGCAGTGCGCCGACGGTGGGTTCGAGTCGTTCCGCACCGACGTCAGCAAGCCGTGCACCGCGCCCGACTCCACGACGTTCTCGGGCGAGGACTCGAACTCGACCGGGATCGCGGTCCAGGCCCTCGTGGCGCTGGGCAAGACCGCCGAGGCCACCGCGGCGATCGGCTGGCTCGGCGGGCACCAGAACACCGACGGCGGCTGGGCGTACTACCCGGACGGCGTCGCCGGCAACGCCTCGGACGCGAACTCGACCTCGCTCGGGCTGTCTGCGTACTCGGCAGCCGGGCTGGCCGCACCCACCAAGAACGCGCTCACGCCCCAGGACCTGCTCGGGTCGCTGCAGGTCGGGTGCTCCGGGGTCGTCGACGAGCGGGGTGCGTTCACGTTCTTCGGCTCGGCCAACGACTTCGCCAGTGTCCAGGCCACGCTTGCGATGGCCTCCGGGTTCCTCCCAGTGCCAGCGGCGGCCGGCGTCGACGACGCCCCGGTGCTGCCCTGCCCGGCCAAGGCGGCGAAGAAGGCGGTCGCGGCTCCCCTCGCCCCCACCCAGAGCGCCGACTACGCCGCCGGGTACCTCGTCCGTCGGCTGGCCGCGAACAGTGACGTCATCCCGGACCCGTTCAACCCGGGGTCAGCAGACGTCGGGTCGACGGCGAACGCGGTCATCGCGCTCGTCGCCACCAAGCAAGGCTCGAGCCAGGTCGCCGCGACGATCACTGCCCTCGGCAGCCGGTCAGCGGCGTTCATCCACGTCTCCGGGGCCGACGTCCCGGGGGCGCTCGCGACCCTGGCCCTCGCCGACACCTCGGCCGGCGACGACCCGACCGACTTCGGTGGCACCAACCTGATCGCCAGACTGGCAGCCACCATCACCGTGGCCGCCCCGACCCCGACGCCCAGCCCCTCGGCCACCCACAGCAGCCAGAGCGCGCAACCTGCGGACCCGAGCCCCTCGGTCAGCCCCGCCCACCTCGCTGCTACCGGAAGCGGCAACGGTACGAGCGGGTCGGCCCTGCTCGCGGCGTTGCTGCTGGTGACAGGCGGCGGGCTCGTCCTCGGCGTCCGGCGCAGCCCGGGGCCCAGGCACGGGCACGGGTCATGACGCGGCGTCGTCCGCTCGCCCTCGGGCTGCTGGTGCCGCTCGCGGCTCTCGCACTGGTCCTGGCGGCGGCCGCCCCGGCGTCGGCGGCGAGCTACCGCTACTGGACGTACTGGCACGGCACGTCGGCGGGCGGCTGGACGTTCTCGCCCGTCGGGGCCACCTACCGCCCGGCCGACAAGTCGGTCGAGGGTTGGCGTTTCGCGGTCAGCGGTACGGCCGCGTCGACGCAGCCACGCATGTCGTCGAGCTTCCTGGTCATCTGCGCGGGGCGGACCGCGACCACCGGCAACAAGCTGGTAGCGCTGGTCGTCGACTACGGCACGTCCACCGAGGCACCGCAGGGCGAACAGCCGCCGTACACCGCGCCGCGGACGTACTGCGCTGACGTCGCCCAGACGGCCAACGCGTACGCGATCCTGCAGCTGTACTCCCCCGGGGCTGGTGGCATCCGTTCGGCCGGTGGCCTGATCTGCGGCATCCACGGCTACCCGGCGCGGGAGTGCGGCGTGGTAGTCGCCCCGCTGCCCAGCCCCACCCCGACCCCGAAGCCGACCTCGCAACCGTCGACGCTGCCGCACCCGACGACGGGGGCGGGTGGGACGTCCGCCTCGTCGAGGGCGAGCTCGACGACGTCCGGCCGGGCCTCGGCCACGGCGTCCGGCACGTCGGCGCCCGGATCACCCACGGCCGGGTCAGCGGTTCCGTCGCTCTCCGGCAGCGTCCCGGGTGGCCCGTCCGGCGGCGCGCAGACGACCTTCCCCGCTGCGCAGGCCATGGGTTCCGAGGCCTCGATCGACGGTGGCTCGGGTGGCGGCGTCCCGTGGCCGAGCCTCGCCGGGGGCGCACTCGTGGTGCTCCTCGGTGGCGCGGCCGTCGTCCGGTCCCGCCGGTCCAGAACCGCCGGATCCAGGTAGGACATGGCCCTGACCACCCGCTCGGTGAGCGCCGCGACGGAACACGCGGCAACGATTCGCACCGCGTTCCTCCCGCGAGCCCTGCACCCGGGCGCATGGTGGGCGTGGGCGCTCGGCCTCGTCGTCGCAGCCAGTCGCACCTCAAACCCGTTGCTGCTGCTGCTGATCATCGCGGTCGCCGGCTACGTCGTGTCGGCCCGGCGAACCGACGCACCTTGGTCCAGGTCGTACGCGACGTTCCTGCGGCTGGGCCTGTTCATCGTGGTGCTGCGCCTGCTGTTCGAGGTCGTCTTCGGGGCCGCCGAGGTCGGCACAGTGCTGTTCACCCTGCCCGAGCTGCCGCTGCCCGACTGGGCGGCGGGCATCCGGATCGGCGGAGCGGTCACCAGCTCCGGCCTGCTCTTCGCGTTGTACGAAGGTCTGCGGCTGGCCACCCTGCTGGCCTGCTTCGGCGCGGCCAACTCCCTCGCCAACCCGTCGCGCCTGCTGCGCTGCCTGCCGGGCGCGCTGTACGAGATCGGGGTCGCGGTGGTCGTGGCCGTCACGCTGGCGCCACAGCTGGTCACCGACGTCGCCCGGGTGCGTCAGGCGCGCCGGCTTCGGGGCCGGCCCGACCGCGGCCTGGCTGGGTTCGGCGGCGTCGTGCTCCCCGTTCTCGAAGGCGCACTGGAACGGTCGTTGGCGCTCGCCGCCGCGATGGACTCGCGCGGGTACGGCCGCAGCGCGGGAGTCCCCGCGGCCGCGCGACGGGTGACGGCTGCCCTCCTGCTCACCGGGCTGCTCGGCGTCTGCGCGGGCACGTACGGGCTCCTGGACGGCGGCACCACCGAGATCGCCGGCATCAACGTGCTCGGCCTCCCGTTGCTCGCGGTCGGCCTCGCCGTGGCGACGGTCGGGTTCAGCCTGGCCGGGCGACGAGTCCAGCGCACCCGCTACCGGCCGGACGTGTGGCGCCTGCCCGAGTGGCTGGTCACCGGCTCCGGGGCGGTCGCCGGTGTCGCGCTCGTGGTCGCGGGCGCGCTCGGGGTCGACCTGATCGGAGCCACCAGCCCGCCGGCCTGGCCGACGCTTCCACTCCTTCCCGCCGCCGGAATCCTGGTCGCCCTGCTTCCGGCCTGGGTCGCCCCGCCACCGCCGGACGGCGACGCACTCCGGCGGGGGCGGCCATGATCCGCTTCGAGTCGGTGTCGGTCCAGTACGACGGAGCCGCGAGGCCGGTGCTGTCGGACGTCGACCTGCACGTTCCGGAGGGCGAGCTCGCACTCGTCGTCGGCAGCACCGGAACGGGCAAGACGACCTTGCTGCGCGCGGTGAACGGGCTGGTCCCCCACTTCACCGGCGGCACGCTCACCGGCCGGGTCACGGTCGACGGCCGCGACACCCGCACGCACCCGCCCCGCGAGCTCGCGGACGTGGTGGGGTACGTCGGCCAGGACCCGTTGGCAGGCTTCGTCATGGACGTCGTCGAGGACGAGCTCGCGTACGGCATGGAGTCGCTCGCCCTGCCGCCTGACGTCATGCGCCGCCGGGTCGAAGAGACCCTCGACCTCCTGGGTCTCGCCGACCTGCGGACCCGGCCGCTGCGAACCCTGTCGGGCGGTGAGCGCCAACGGGTCGCCGTCGGCTCCGTGCTTGCGGCGCACCCCAAGGTCCTCGTCCTCGACGAGCCAACCTCGGCGTTGGACCCGGCGGCTGCTGAGGAAGTGCTCGCTGCGATCCAGCGGCTGGTCCACGACCTCGGGCTGACCGTGCTGCTCGCCGAGCACCGGCTGGAACGGGTGGTGCAGTATGCCGACCGGGTGATCCGGCTCAGCGACGACGGCCGCACCGTCGAGAGCGGTACCCCCGCCGAGATCATGGCCCACGCCTCGTCCGCGCCGCCGGTGGTGGCCCTGGGTCGCCTCGCCGGTTGGACCCCGCTCCCCCTGACCGTGCGCGACGCGCGCCGCCTCGCCGGTCCGCTGCGCGAGCGGCTCAGCCTCGCGCCCGCGCCGCTCGGGCGCGCAACCCCGGTGCCCGCGCCAGCCGTCGCGACGGTGAACAAGGTGACGGTGTCGTACGGACGGGTGCCGGCCCTGCGTTCGGTGACCTTGTCCGTCGCACCGGGCGAGATCGTGGCCGTCATGGGCCGCAACGGCGCCGGGAAGTCGACGCTGCTCAACACCTTGGTGGGGCTCCGACGTCCCGACTCCGGCGAGGTGCGGGTGGGCGGCCGGGCACCCGCCGACCTGTCGGCCCGCACGCTGCTCGCCCACGTCGGTCTGGTCCCGCAGGAACCGGGCGACCTGCTGTACGCCGACACGGTGCTCGCCGAGTGCGCAGCGTCCGACCGCGACGCCGGGCTCGCCCCTGGCAGCACTGCCGCGCTGTTGGACCAGCTCGCTCCGGACGTCGCTGAGGGGATCCACCCCGGAGATCTCTCGGAGGGACAGCGGCTGGCTCTGGTGCTGGCGATCGTGCTGGCCGCCGAGCCTCCCCTGCTGCTGCTGGACGAACCCACCCGCGGACTCGACTACGGCGCCAAGGAACGCCTCGTCGTCATCCTGCGCGACCTGGCGGCGCGGGGCCACGCGATCGTGCTCGCCACGCACGACGTCGAGCTCGTCGCCGACGCCGCATCGCGCACGCTGGTGCTCGCGGAGGGCGAGATCGTCGCGGACGGGCCAACCGCTGACGTGGTCGTCGCGTCGCCGACCTTCGCGCCGCAGGTGTCCAAGATCCTGGGGCCGGGGCCGTGGCTGACGGTCTCGCAGGTCGCAGCCGCCCTGGCAGCCGTGTCATGACCCGCGCATCGGGTTCGGGAGTCCACCTCAAGTGGCCCGCTGTCACGGCGCTCGCCCTGGTCTCGGCCGTCGGTCTGGTCGCGTTCGGCTGGCCGTTGCTGGCCGACTCCGCGTCCACGCTCGGCAGCACCAGCACCGGCTCCTGGCTGTTCATCGTGCTGCTGCCGCTGCTGATCGTGGTGCTGCTCGCCGAGATCGCGGGGGGCGGAGTCGATGCGAAGGCGATCGCCCTTCTCGGCGTGCTCTCGGCCGTCGGGGCGGCGATGCGCCCGCTGGGCGGGATCACCGGCTTCCAGCCGATGTTCGTGCTGCTCATCCTCGGTGGTCGCGTCCTCGGACCGGGCTTCGGGTTCGTCCTCGGCTCGGTGACGATGTTCAGCTCGGCCCTGCTCACCGGCGGGGTCGGACCCTGGCTGCCGTTCCAGATGCTCGGCGGCGCGTGGGTCGGGCTGTTCGCCGGGCTGCTCCCCCGCAGCCGCGGCCGCGCCGAGACCTGGCTGCTGGCGGCGTACGGCGCGGTGAGCGCGATGGCCTTCGGCCTGCTCCTCGACCTCTGGAATTGGCCCTACACAACAGGTTTGGGGTCGTCAATCTCGTTCCAGCCGGGCGCGCCGCTGCACGACAACCTCGGCCGGTTCGCGGCGTACTACTTCGCCACCTCATTGGGCTGGGACCTGACCCGGGCCATCGGCAACGCGGTCCTGCTGCTCGTGTTCGGCGCGGCTGCGCTACGGGCGCTTCGACGCGCGAGCCGGCGAGCCGCCTTTGGTGCCGCTGTCGAGTTCCAGCAACCGCCCGCGGTCGTCGGCACGGTCGCCTGATGCGGATCCAGCTCTTGGGTACGGGCGCAGCCGACGGTGTCCCCAACCCGTTCTGCCGCTGCCGCACTTGTTCCAGGGCACTCGCTGCCGGCGAGGTGCGAGGCCAAACCGCGGCTCTCGTCGACGACGTCCTGCTCGTCGACTGCGGCCCCGAGGTCCCCCGGTCGGCCACCCGGCACGGAGTCTCGCTGGCCGCGGTGCAGCACCTGCTGCTCACGCACTCACACCCCGACCATGCCGGCCCGACCGCTGCCCTTTTCCGGTCGTGGGCCGGCTGCGACCTCACCCTCGACCTGATCGGACCGGCCCAGGCCTTGGACGTCTTCCGCGACTGGGTGGGGCCAGGCGACCCGGTCCGGTTCGTCGTGGTCGAGCCGGGTCAGACCCTCGAGATCGGCGAGCACACCATCCGGGTGCTGGCGGCGTCGCACGGCGACCCCATGACCGGCCCGGGACTGCTCTACGACATCACTGGTCCCGACGGCGGTCGGCTGCTCTACGCGACCGACACCGGGCCACTCCCCCCGGCCACGGTCGAGGCTGTCGCGGGCCGGGCCTTCGATGTCGTCCTGCTCGAGGAGACGTTCGGCGACGTGGCGCACGAGACCGACCACCTCGACCTGGTCACGTTTCCCGTTGCGGTGGCTGGGCTTCGCGAGGTCGGCGCGATCAACGAGCAGACCGATGTCGTCGCGGTCCACCTCGGCCACCACAACCCGCCGACAGCCGAGCTCGACGCCCGGCTCCGTCCGTGGGGCGCGCGGGTCGTCCCCGACGGCTCGGTGCTCGCCACTCGCGCCGCCGCCGGTCGCGTTGTCGGGGCGGGCGACGGGTGGCGTCGCTGCACGTTCGTCCTGGGTGGGGCGCGCTCGGGCAAGTCGGTGCGGGCCGAGGCCCTCGCAGCCGAACTGGCGTCAGGCGGCCGACACGTCACCTACGTCGCGACCGGCGGGCAGCGCGCCGACGACCTCGAGTGGGCCGAGCGGATCCAGCTGCACCGAGCCAGGCGACCAGCCACCTGGGTGACCGTCGAGACCACCGACCTGGTGGCCGCCCTCGACGAAGCGACCGCCGACGACGTCCTGCTGATCGACTGCCTCTCGCTGTGGCTCGCGAGCCAGCTCGACGACGCCGGAACGTGGTCGGCCTCGGACGTCGAAAGTCAGGATCTGGCCGGAACGGCGGTCGACCAGTGCATCTCGGACGTGGTCTGCGCGCTTCGCCATACTGCGGGGACGGTGGTGGTGGTCAGCAACGAGGTGGGTTCCGGCGTCGTGCCTGCGACGATTTCCGGCCGGCTCTACCGCGACACCTTGGGGCGGCTGAACGTGGCCGTCGCCGACGTATCGACCGACGTCGTACTCGTCGTGGCCGGGCAACCGCTCGTCCTCAAGTCCGAACGAACGGAGCCCACCCGGTGAACGAGCTCGACCTTGACGCCCTTGCGGCGAAGATCTCCGCGGTCGACGAAGCGTCCCGGGAGGCCGCCGCGGAACGCCAGGGCCGGCTCACCAAGCCGGCCGGTGCCCTCGGGCGGCTGGAAGAGCTGTCGATCTGGTTGTGCGGCGTGCAGGGCGCGTGCCCGCCGCGCCCGCTCGACCGGGTGCGCGTGGTGATCTTCGCCGGCGACCACGGCGTCGCCCGGTCGGGGGTCTCCGCGTACCCACCTGAGGTGACCGCGCAGATGGTGCGCAACTTCGTCGCCGGTGGCGCCGCGGTCAACGTCCTGGCCCGGACGCTCGGTGCCTCCGTCCGCGTCGTGGATATCTGCGTCGACAGCGACCTGAGCGACTTGCCGGTGGACGTGACCGAGCACAAGGTGCGACGAGGCTCGGGCAACATCGCCGTCGAACCCGCCATGACCCTCGCCGAGGCTGCGCAAGCGTTCTCGGTCGGCGCGGCACTCGCCGACGAGGAGGTCGACTCCGGGGCCGACCTGCTCGTCCCCGGCGACATGGGGATCGGCAACACCACCGCGGCGGCAACTCTGGTCGCGCTACTGACCGGGGCCGAGGTCGCGACCGTCGTCGGCCGGGGCACCGGCATCGACGACGCCACCTGGATGGTGAAGTGCGCGGCCGTCCGCGACGCAGCCCGGCGCGGCCGCCCGCTCGTGTCCGAACCGTTGGCGCTGCTCGCCGAGGTCGGCGGGCCCGACCTCGCCGCCATGACCGGGTTCCTCGTCCAGGCAGCAGTACGCCGCACCCCGGTGCTGCTCGACGGCGTGATCTCCGGTGCTTGCGCCCTGCTCGCGCACCGGATCGCCCACCAGGCCCGCAGCTGGTGGCTCGCCGGGCACCGCTCGACCGAACCCGCGCACCGAGCCGCACTGGAGCGGCTCCAGCTCGACCCGGTGCTCGACTTCGGGCTGCGGCTGGGCGAGGGTACGGGCGCCCTGCTCGCCCTGCCCATCCTGCGCGCGGCCGGGGCCACGCTCGCCGAGATGGCCACCTTCGACGAGGCCGGCGTGAGCGATCGCGACGACGGTGCCGCGAGCTAGCCGCCTGGACGGGCTGCGCCTGGCGGTCGGGACGTTCACCATCGTCCGGGTCCGACCACCGGCGGAGGTGACCGCGCGAACGGCCGGGCAGGCGATGCTCTGGGCCCCCGCCGTCGGCGCGCTGCTGGGGTTTGCCGCTGCCGCAGTGCTCGAGCTCGTCCGGTTCGTGTCCAAGCACTCCGGCGGTGGCACCCTGCTCGCTGCCGCCGCGGCCGTGACCACCCTGGCGGTGCTGACCCGGGCGCTGCACCTCGACGGGCTCGCCGACACCGCAGACGGGCTGGGCAGCGGCAAGCCCGCGGCAGAGGCGCTCGACGTGATGCGTCGCTCCGACATCGGTCCGTTCGGCGTCGTCACCCTCGTGCTCACCCTGCTGGTCCAGGTGCTCGCCATCGACACCTCCGTGGCGCGCGGCACGGGCGGCCTATGCGTGGTGGTTGCGGTCAGCACGGGACGACTTGCGGCCGCGTGGGGCTGTGCGCGTGGGATCCCGGCGGCCCGGCCGGACGGGCTGGGGGCCGCGGTCGCCGGGTCGGTGCGCCGCGATTGGCTGGCCCTGCTCACCGCCCTCGTCCTCGCCGCAACCTTGGTGCTCAGCCTGGTCGACGACGATCACCGGCTCGCTCTGACCGTCCGTTCGGTCGCGGCCGTGCTGCTCGGTCTCGCGGCAGCGGCGTTGCTCCTGCGCCGATGCGTGCACCGGTTCGGCGGTATCACCGGCGACGTGCTCGGCGCACTCGTCGAGGCATCGACGACCGTGGTGCTGCTTGGCTTCGCCCTCGGCTGACCGTCAGGCCCAGGTGCCGAGCCACTGCTCGGCCAGGGCCGCTCCGCGTTCGGCGTCGGCCCGGATCGCCACGTCGACAGCCCTCCGGCTCCGCCCGAAGGCGACCCAGAGCGCAGTGGTCCCACCGAGGCCGACCGTCACGGCAGCAAGCGGACCCCACAGTCCGGCGGCGATCAGCGAACCGACGACCAGCAGACCCGCCGCGTAGTGGACCAGCGTCCACAGGTGATCCACGCTTCCGACGCACGCACGATGCCACGTCTCCATCTCGCGCTCCCTCCGGCAGGCCCGACGCCCGGATCCGGCAGCGCTGACAACGCAGCCGGACCTGAGCGGGTTCACCGGCGAGTCCAACATCAGCCGGGTTAGCCGGACGTCAACGACGAGGCAAGCCACAGCCAACGAACGGCCGAGGGAAGTCCTGAAGTCAGGGGCTGGACTTGACGAAGGGCGGCCGCACCACGCGGCAGGTGGACGTGCGGCCGCGGACGTCGATGGTGACCTCGTCGCCCTCGGCCACCGATCGGTCGAGCAGGGCGAGCCCGATCCCCTGGCGCAGGGTGGGCGAGAACGTCCCGCTGGTCACCTCGCCGACGGCGTCCCCGGCCGCGTTCGACACGGTCATGTGCGCACGCGGGATGCCACGGTCGGAAGCGAGCAGGCCCCAGCTGAGCCGAGCCGCGCCCGCCGCCTTCTCGGCGAGCAGCGCGTCGCGGCCCCAGAAGGCCGGCTTGGTCCAGCCGACGGCCCAGCCGGACCGCGCCTGAACCGGCGTGATGTCGAGCGAGAGGTCCTGGCCGTGCAACGGGTAGCCCATCTCGGTGCGCAAGGTGTCGCGGGCGCCGAGGCCGCACGGGCGGACCCCGAGGTCGGCTCC
>Ga0302299_10002990_pt1 | contig 10283 bp, 7 predicted proteins | sample III_Fen_N3_4_FD_198795 | JGI IMG/M metagenome (GOLD analysis project Ga0302299, IMG submission 198795) | Peat permafrost microbial communities from Stordalen Mire near Abisko, Sweden - III_Fen_N3_4 | ecosystem: Environmental > Terrestrial > Soil > Wetlands > Permafrost | place: Sweden: Abisko...
CCCGAGCTCGGCGTACCCTGGATGATCGGCGTGTCGTAGCTCGCCCAGCTGTCGCCCCGATCGGTCGTCGCCAGCACGCGGGCGCGCTCGGCGCCGCCGGTGACCAGCCACGCCCGCCGGTCGCCCTGGGTCGCCGCGCAGGTCCCGCTCGCCGCGAACGCTGCCTCGCCTGCCTGCGCCGGCGGCAGCCGGTCGCCGATGTCGATCCAGTCCTTCCCGTTGCCGGTGCGGATCACGGGGAACCGTCCGTCGACCGAGTCGGCCATCGTGATGCCGCGCTGCGCGGTCCAGAACGCGAAGCAATCGTAGAACCCGTTGGGGTCCTGGTTCTCGAACTGGAGCGACCAGGTCGCGCCGCCGTTGGTGGTCTTGTAGATCCGCGAGTCGGTCCCCACGCCCGCCGCCATCAGGTAGGCGATCTGGTCGCTGACGCCCTCGACGTCGCGGAACTGCAACGCCTCGGCGCCGGGCACCACCGCCGCGCGCCACGTCTTGCCACCATCGGTGGTGACGGCGTACGTCCCGCCGACGCCGCTCGCCCACGCGACCCGGGCGCTGACCGGGCTGATGGCCTGGAGCCGGTTCGTCGTCCCGCTCTGCTGCGGTGTCAGCACCGGCGGGCGAGCCGCGAGCGATCGGGCGCTCGCCGCCGCGGTGGAAGCATCGGGCCGGGGCAGGCCGTCGGTGCACCCGGCGGCGGAGGCGACGGCCACGACGAGGAGGCTCACGCGGTCGATCATCATGGGCCGCACGGTACCGCAACGCCGCCGGCCTGTGCATGGCGCCCGGACGCGACCGGTCCTGCCGCGCGCCGCCGCTGCTTGCCGGGGCCTGCCGCCCCCGTGCTCGAACGCGCTTGCTAGCATCCACGAGCGCCGCGAATGGTTCGCGGCCGCTCACCGGGAGACGGTAGATGAAGAAGATCGTTGCGAAGAGGCTGCAGCTCAGGGCGGACACGCTGGCGTTGCTATCGACGGGAGAGCTCACCAAGGCGGCGGGCGCGGCGTACACCGACGCGGTCGGATGCGTCGAAACGGTGCCGCGCTCGTTCTGCGTGTGTGCGACCAAGAACGTCTGCTCGATCAACTGCTGATCGCGGCGGGGCGGCGCGCGCAAGCGTGGCGTCCGCCGCTCGCCCGCGGCGCGGCGGTCTTGCTAGACTGCGCGCCGGGTGACCATCCGCGCCGCAACCTCCGCAGACGCCGACGCGATCTGGGCGCTGCTCGAGCCAGTGATCCGCGAGGGCGAGACCTACGCGTTGCCGCGCGACCTGGCGCGCGACGCGGCGCTCGCGTTCTGGACCGCGCCCGGCACCGACGTGTTCGTCGCCCAGGACGCAGGCGTGGTCGTCGGCAGCTACTTCCTGCGCGCCAACCAGCGCGGCGGCGGCGCCCACGTCGCCAACTGCGGCTATGTCACGGCGGCCGCCGCCCGTGGCCGTGGCTTCGCCCGCGCGATGTGCGCGCACTCGCTCGACCACGCCCGGGCGCGCGGGTTCCGGGCGATGCAGTACAACATCGTGATCTCGACCAACGAGCGCGCGGTGCGGCTGTGGCAGGCGATGGGCTTCGCGATCGTCGGCACGCTGCCCGGCGCGTTCGCGCACCCGACCCGCGGCGACGTCGACGCGTTCGTGATGTTCCAGACCCTGTAGCGTCAGTACGGGCACGAGCCGGGGCTGACCCGGACGCGATCGATGTGCTGCAGCACGGCGTCGGTGATCTCGGGCGAGGTCTCGCCGAACGGGAACGCGAACGTCGTCGGCGGGTAGCCGGCTTGCCGCATCGCCTCGATCGACGGCACGACCTCGTCAGTGATGTACGCAGGCAGGCCGTGCTCGGCGACGTAGGCACGGGCGTGGATGTGGCTGACGCTGTGCGGCTGGACGTCGTGGCCGAGCGCGACCAGCTCGCGTAGCTTTGCGCGGCCGGCGTCGTCCCACGCGGTCTGCCACCGCGTGACGAAGAACGTCACGTGCGCGGCGTGGCGCGCCAGCTGGTCGCGGATGCCGTACCAGGCGTCGATCGCCTGATCGTCGAACGCGAGCGCGAGCCCCGGGCGCGGCGTCCCGGTCGCCAGGTCGCTGTACGTGACGTACGCGAGCTGGTCGGCGTCGGCCCGCTTGAGCATGGCCTCGAGCCAGCCGGTCGTGATGGTCTGGCCCGGGATGTGCGCGTGCAGCGTCACGACCTGATCGCGGTTGGCCGCGAGCCGGAACGTGTCGTCGATGAAGTCGCTCGCGTCGCCCTGCGTGACGTCGTCGACCGGCTCGCTGCACACCACGCGGCGGTGGTCCCAGGCGTAGAGGAACGCGCTGTCGGGGACGCAGGCGGCGCACAGCGACGTTGCCAGGAGCGCGAGCACGACGGGCGAGCGGGGCGACAAGGGAGCCCCGGCAGTGTACGCCGCGCGGCAGCCGAGACCAGCCGTGGCGCGCGCGTGGTGTGACCCGAGCGACGCCGTCCGCCGCCACACCCGCGCCGCCGGCGCACCGGATAGAGTCGGCGAATGTTCAAGGTGCTGGCCCTCGGGGCGGTGATCGCGCTGACCGCGTGCGGCGGGGTCCTGCAGCGCTTCCCCGACGACGTTCAGGCGGCGCTCGCGCGCGACTCGCTGCGCAGGCTCGAGACCGACCACTTCATCCTGTACTACCCGGCCCAGCGCCGCGCCGAGATCGATCGCTTCCTGGTCCGCGCCGAGCGCTGCGCCGATACGCTGCGCGAGGCGGCGGTGCTCCACGACGGGCCGTGGCACGACAAGATGGTGATCGCCTTGCCCGAGGTCGCGTTCAACAACGCGTTCGTACTATCCGAGGCGCTGGGCTACGAACACGTGTCGGTGATCCCGACGTTCGCGACGCTCGACTTCGCGACCGAGTTCGGGCTGCCGCCGGATCCGGGCTTCATCGCGTGCCACGAGCTCGTGCACTACGTGCACCTCGAGCAGATCGCCGGGTTCTGGCGCACGCTGGACCTCGCGTTCGGCCACCTGTACTCGCCGCAGCTCGGCTACGACCCGTGGTTCCTCGAGGGCCTGGCCACGCACTACGAGGCCAAGCAGGCCCCCGGGCTCGGCCGGCCGAGCTGGCCGATCTTCACCGGGATGTTCGCGGCGGCCTACGCCGGACGGCACGTCGGGGGCGGCGAGCTGTCGGTGCTGGGGCGGCTCGCGCCGGTCGGTCACCACTACCTGGTCGGCTCGATGTTCGTGCGGTTCCTGACCGAGCGCTACGGCGAGCGGCCGCTGTGGCTCGCGATCGCCAGGCAGGCCAGCGCGCTGACCGGCCTCCTGTCGGCCGGGACGTTCAAGGACGGCCTCGGCGTCGGGTTCGGCGACCTGCTCGACCAGTTCGATGCATGGTGTGCGCAGACCTTCCCGGTGCGCCGACCGCCCGCGGGGCAGCGCCGACTGGCGACGCTTGGCAACGACGCGCGCTACGCGCGCGGGCGCGACGGCACCGAGGCGTGGGTCGCCGACGACGTCGACGCGCCGGCGCGGCTGGTCGTCCGCGCACCGGACGGCGCGCACCTCGCCGAGCTCGGGCTGGTCGACGTGGTCCCGCCGCGCACGCTGGTCCAGGCGGCGCCGCTCCTGGTGTCGGGCCTGTCGGTTACCGCCGATGGCAGCGAGGTCTGGCTGACGATGATCGACGCCGCCGCGACCTACCAGGTCCCGCGGCTGCTGCGCTGGCGGCGCGGCGAGACCCGGCTGACCGAGCTGCGCGATGACCTCGGACCCGGCGCGACGATCGATCCGCGCGGCGGCGTGTACTACTACTGCGCGGTCGACGGCGATCGCTGGAGCCTGGCGGCGTGGGACACGGTACGCGGCACGCGCCGGGTGGTGATCGACGCGCCTCCCGGGACCTACGTGCTCGGCGCGCAGGTCTCGGCCGACGGGACCCGGCTGGTCGCGAACGTGTGGGATGGCGGCGCGTTCGTGGCCTGGGTGCTCGACGCCGCGACCGGCGCGCGTCTCGCCGAGCTGCGCGGCGCGCCGGGCGCGCCGATCTGGGACGCGAGCTTCACCGACGAGGGTGAGGTGATGTACCTCGGCGTGGTCGATGGCCGGTTCCAGGCCATGATCGACGGCCGCGCGCTCACCGATGCGCCGTACGCCGTGCTCGCCGCGCGCGGCACGCGCGGCAGCGTCCGGTTCCTCAACCGCGATGGCTGGCGCTGGACGCTCGATGAGATCGCCGCGCCGGCCGCGCGCGAGGCTGCCGCGCTCGAGGCGACCTCGGCGCTCGCGCCACCCGCACCCATGGCTCCGCTCGCAGTCGCGGCTCCGCCTGCTGCTGCTGCGCCGCCCGCGCCGGTGGCGCAGCCCGCACCGGCGGCCACGCCAGCGGATCCGCCGAGCGCCGCACCCGGAGCAGCCCTCGCCCAGAGCCCACAGGTCCAGTCCGACGAGCCCTTCACCGCCTGGGAGCGCTTCTTCGTGCCCCAGCTGCACTCACCCACGATCGTCGTGGCGTCGACCGGGGTGCCGCACCTGGGCGCCGTGCTCGGCGGCGGCGATCGCCTCGGCATGCAGCGCTGGAGCCTCGCGGGCTACGTCCAGCCGCGCGGCGAGATCACCGACCAGCTGCACTGGGGCGCCGATGCCGCGTACCTCAACACGATGCTCGCGCCATGGCAGATCGTCGCGACGGCGGGGTTCGTCGACTGGGTCGACCCGGTGGCGACCGACGATCCCAAGGTCACGCTCGCGGAGCTGCGCAGGACGCGCGACGCGTCGCTGGCGATCGCTCGGACCTGGCGCGGCTCGCTGATCACGCGGCTGGCCGCGGTCTACACCCAGGACTTCGATCAACCGCCCGGTGAGGCCGGGGTGCGCCGCGAGCTCGGCGGTCCGGCGGCGTCGCTGTCGTGGTTCTCGGCCGAGACCACCGGGTACACCGGCCTGTTTCGCGCCCTGCTGCTCGACGCCGCCACGGCGTACTATCCGCACGCGCTGTCGAGCTTCGCGGGAGATATCTACGATGTTGGCGGCGCGGTGGGCGCGGTCGTGCCGCTGCCGCTCGGCCGGCGCCACACCCTCGCGGCCTCGCTGCGCGGTCGCGCGTTGCTCGCCCGGGACGACACCGACCTGCTCCAGCTCGGCGGCGCGTCGGGCACGGCCGACCTGTGGACCCGACGCTCGACCGCTGCCGAGCCGCCCGCGTTCGACGCCGGGCGGTTCCCGCCGAGCCAGCGGTTCATCGAGCCGCTGCGCGGCTACGAGGACTACGCGATCACCACCGATCGCGCCGCGATCGGCGAGCTGGCGTGGCGTTACCCGGTGATCATCGACCGCGGCGTGGCGGCGACCCTGGGCTTCCTGCCGGCGTCGTTTGTTCGCGAGCTCGATCTCGAGCTGTTCGCCACCGGGGCGTACGATCGCCGCGGCGCGCTCCACGCCGCGCTCGGCGCCTCGATCGCGCTGCGGATCTCGCTGCTCCGCGTGCCGCTGCTCGTCGAGTACCAGCTCGCCCGCCGGGTCCGCGACGACGACGCGCTCACCCAGCGGGTCGGGCTCGCGATCGAGCTGTGAGCGGCAAGTCGCGGCAAGGTGGTGTTGACGAACTGTGAATCGCGCGAGTCGCGAGCAGACATCGCCGGGCGATCGTGCTCCGATCGGAGCGGGAGGACATGATGCACGGACGCCTCGCGGGGCTCGCGCTGATCGGCCTGGCAGGCTGCGGCGGACCCTCGCACCACCTGCCGATGACCGCAGCGGAGCTCGCGCGCGCGCACGACGACGACGCGCTGATCGTGTACCTGAGCCAGCCGCTGGCGGACCCCGGCGCGTGCGACCTCGGCACTGCCGGGCCACACGTCGCGCCCGATGCCATCGCGGAGCGCAAGCTGGTCGGCGCGCTGGTCGACGGCAGGACGCCGCCGGAGACCTGGCGCGCCTGTGTCGACCGACTGCTCGCGAGCGCCAGTCGCGACACGCGCACGGCGCTGATCGACGCGATCCTGCGCGCGGTTCCCGGCGTGCTCGGTGATCCGGCGCTCGAGCGCGACGTTCGGAGCCAGGCGCGGCTCACCGCGCTGTCGGCGGCCTACGGTGAGCGGGCGCCCGACGTGCCCGGTCGGCCGGACAGCGCCGCTGCGCTCGCAGCCGAGCTGCGCCAGCGCCTTGCCGACGCCACGCTGGGGCCGATCGCGCGGCGCTCTGCGCGCGAGCTGATCGCGACGCTCGATATCGAGCGTGGCGTGTGGGAAGGCCAGGTCGTCTCCGTGCCGCTGCTCGACGGCCTGGCCGCGCGTGGCGACGAGGCGGCGCTCGTCCGGCTCGCCGCGCGGCTGCCCGATCCGGCAGTGCGCGGCGAGGCGCGTCGGCGCCTGATCCGCGTGCGGATCGCAGCGTCGCCGTTCCCCGAGCTCCGCGACGACGCGGCCCACGTCGAGGCCATCGTGATGGAGCTCGGCAGGAATCCGGTGTCACCTCGGCTCGAGGCGCCCGGCGGCGCGACCGTCGATCCTGCGCGGCTCGCGTTGCGCGAGGTGCGCGTGACCCAGGATGTGCCGCACCAGACCGCGACCCTCGCCGAAGGGGCCCCGGCTCGACCGGGCGCGACCGCGATCGGTCCGGTCTCGCTGCGCGGGGCGCTGTCGATCGAGGTCGCCGGGCACGCGCGCCCGGTCACCCTGTGCGGCCCCGCGCGCGCGCTCGATCCGTCGCCGTGCTTGCTGTCCAGCGACGTCGCGGTGGCCAGCCCGCTGGTGCGGCTCGATGGTGACGGCGACCTGCACTTCCTCGAGCGGATCACCGCGCCGCAGGTCGTCGACCTGGCGCGCGGTGGTCCCGGGCTGCGCGTGCCGCTCTCGGTCTCCGGGCGCCCGCTGATCACGCTCGCCTGGCCGCTATCGTTCGCGCGGCCCGAGGCGCTCGTGCTCGATGCGGGCTCGGCGGGTGAGCGGGGGCCGTCGCTGCGCGTCGCAGTCGAGGAGCGCAGCGGGCGGTTGATCTACACCATCGCCGACGGTCCGCGGGTCCGCGTGGCCGTGGCAGAGCGTAGCGACGCGCGCGCGTTCCGGATCGTGAGCCAGGGCGCGCCCGGCGACAGCGGTGCGGACGGCGCCCCGGGCTCGACCGGCGCCGACGGCACGAGCGGCTCGGACGCGTCGTGCCCGAGCCTGTCGGGGAGCGACGGCACCGACGGTGGCGATGGCGGTGACGGTGGCGATGGCGGTAACGGCGGCGATGGCGGCAGCGGCGGCAGCGGCGGCGACGGGGGCGACGTCACGCTCGAGGTGAGCTGCGACGGTGGTCGGTGCGACGAGCTCGTCGCCGAGCTCCGGGCGGCGATCGAGAGCCAGGGCGGCGCGGGCGGCGCCGGTGGCCGGGGGGGCGCGGGCGGCGCGGGCGGTCACGGCGGCTCCGGAGGCGCGGGCACGAGCTGCACCGACACGGCCAACCGCTCGACCACGCTGGTCGGTGGCCGGGCTGGGCGCGACGGCAGGGACGGGGCGACCGGCAGCGACGGCGCGCGCGGCAGCGACGGCAGGCTGGGCGCGATTCGAGTCCGCAGCGCCCGCCGCCCCGAGAAGTAGACCCTCTGTCGATCGGCTTCGCCCGACGAGGAACGTCGGTCTCGCCTGTACGGAGCGAGACTCATTCTCAAGCTCTCAGCCGGGTAGCGTGACCCTGACGGTGGTGCCCACGTTGACCGTGCTGGTCACCTCGATCGTGCCGCCGTGGGCTTCGATGATGCGACGCGCGAGGGTGAGCCCGAGCCCGACGCCGCCGGTCTCGCGCGACCGGCTGCGATCGCCGCGGAAGAACGCGGTGAAGATCCGCGGCAGGTCCTCGGCCGAGATCCCGACGCCCTTGTCGCGGACCTCGAACGCGACGCGGTCGCCGTCGCGCTCGGCCGCGAGCGTGATCGACGAGCTCCGGTCCGGCGTGTACTTGTGGGCGTTCTCGAGCAGGTTGTCGATCACCCGGCGGACCAGCGCGGGGTCGACGTGCAGGCTCGGCAGGTCGTCTGCGGCGATGACCTCGAGCGGGCGCGTCGGGTGGCGCGCGCGCAGGCGCTCGGCGGCGGCGGTCGTGATCTCGTGCGGCGGCACGAGCGCCTTGCGCAGCGGCAGCTGCGCGGCGCCCTTGCCAGGCGCGATCTCGAACCGCATGGCGGTCAGGATATCGTCGACGATGGTCTCGAGCTCCGAGACATCGACCGCGATCTCGACGAGCGAGGCGCGTGCGGCCTCGGCGTCGCCTTCGTTGGCGAGGTCGAGCGCGACGCCGATCCTGGTCAGCGGGGTGCGCAGCTCGTGCGCGACGTTGGCGAGCAGCTCCTTCTCGGTGACCAGCAGGCCAGCGATCCGGTCGGCCATCTCGTCGACCCGGTGGCCGAGCTCCCCGATCTCGTCGCTGCGGTCGAGCCGGCTACGCGCCCGCAGGTCGCCGGAGCCCAGGGCGCGAGCGGTGCGCGACAGGCGCTCGATCGGCCGCACGATCCAGCGCGCGGTGATCAGCGCGCCGACCACCAGGATCAGGAAGCCGCCGATCAGGACCAGCAGCGGGCCGGTGAAGCCGGGGGGCGCGCCGTGGACGCCGCGCGCGACGAGCAAGCCATGCGCTCCGTGCGGGTGAAACGGCCGGATCATGCGGTGGCGGCCGAGCTCGCCGGGCGGCGGCCCCGCGTCGCGGATCCACGGCGGCTCGTCGGCTCCCGGAGGCGCGTCGTGCGGCCCGGGCCGGTGGTCGTCGAGTGGCGGGCCGGGATGGTCGTCGAGCGGCGGGCCGGGATGGTCGTCGGACGGGCCGGCCGGCCGATCGATCGAGCCGGGCGGTGCGGCCGCGATGTCGGGTAGGCGGTGATGTGGCCGGCGGGGCGGCCGGGAGGGGATGGCGAGCGGTGGATCGACGTTGCTCGCGATCAGCTGGCGCGCCTCGTCGTACAGCGACAGCTCGACGCGCTCGACCCGCAGGGCCTCGAGCGCCTCGGCCAGCGCGGCAGGGGTGTCGACCAGGCGCTCGAGGTTGTCGACGACCGGCGCGGTCAACCGGGCCTCGGGATCGCCGGGCTCGTGCGGGCCTTCGGCGATGAACACGACGACCGCGGTCAGAGCGAGCAGCACGAGCTGGCCGACGCCGAGCGCGACCAGTCGCGATGCCAGCGAGCGGAACCTCCGCGGCCTGGTCGGTACGGGCACCATCGACGTCGCGCTGAGGAACGTGCCGTCGCGCCGCGCGGCTGTCATGGCTCCTGTGCCCCGCGCGGCTCGTCGTCGCTTCGCGTCAACATGTAGCCGGCGCCGCGGATCGTCTTCAACATCCGCGGGCTGCGCGGATCGTCCTCGATCTTGTGGCGCAGGCGCGAGACCACCACATCGATCGATCGGTCGAACGCCTCGTCGGACGAACCGTGCAGGAGCTGGAGCAGCTGCTCGCGCCCGAGCACGCGGCCGGCGCGCTGGGCGAGCGCGTGGAGCAGCGCAAACTCGCTGGTGGTCAGCGAGATCGGCCGGCCGGCGACGCTGACCTGCATCGTCGCCGCATCGATCACCAGGCTCCCGATCGCGATCCGCTCGGCGCGCGGCCCCGATTCGCCACGGGCGCGCCGGACCTGCGCCCGGATCCGCGCGAGCAGCTCGCGCGACTGGAACGGCTTGGCGACGTAGTCGTCGGCGCCGCCCTCGAGGCCCAGCACGCGGTCGGCCTCCTCGGTGCGCGCGGTCACCATGATGATCGGCACGTCCGTGCGCGAGCGCAGGTCGCGGCACACGTCGAGCCCGTCGCTGCCAGGCAACATCAGATCGAGCAGCACGACGTCCGGCCGGACGCGCAGGACCTCCGTGACCGCCTGATCGCCCCGGGCCACCAGGTGGACCTGGACCCGGTGCGACGTCAGGTACTGGGTGGTGAGGCGCGCAAGCCGGTCGTCGTCCTCGACGTACACGATGCGGATCTCGGCCTCGAGGGTCACCCGTGCAGTATCCCACCGGCCAGGCACCGGCGAGCCGGGAGAAACATCCCGAAACACCGGCGTGGCAAGCGCTTGCGACCATTCTCCACGTCGTGCGCGGGATCCCGTGGCCCCGTTCGCGGCAGCCCGGACCAGACATTTCGAAACGGTCATGCCGTACATTTCCGGCCGTGCTTCGCCGCGTGGTTTGCGCTCTGGTCGCACTGGCGCCCGCGCCCGCGCACGCAGACGGCATCGCGATCGTGGGGGGCTCGCCGCGCTCGATCGGGCGGGCGGGCGCGGCCACCGTCGGTGACGACGGCGGTGGAGCCCTGCTGATCAACCCGGCGGCGCTGGCCCGGCGCGACCTCACACGCCT
>Ga0302299_10002991_pt1 | contig 10280 bp, 6 predicted proteins | sample III_Fen_N3_4_FD_198795 | JGI IMG/M metagenome (GOLD analysis project Ga0302299, IMG submission 198795) | Peat permafrost microbial communities from Stordalen Mire near Abisko, Sweden - III_Fen_N3_4 | ecosystem: Environmental > Terrestrial > Soil > Wetlands > Permafrost | place: Sweden: Abisko...
CGAGCCGCAGCAGCGGCGTCGGATACACGCCGAACACGAGCAGGAACGCGGTGAGCGCGGCGAGGACGGTGATGGCCGCCGCGCCGCCCACGGCCGCGACGCGCGCGCCCACGCCGGCTCCGGCGAGCTCGAGCTCCTCAGGCCGGCGCACATACATCACGACGATCAGGCGCGTGTAGTAGTAGAGGCCGATGGTGCTGGTGAGGACGAGGACGATGACCAGCGCCCAGAGGGACGCTCCCGCTCCGGCCGAGACGATCACGAACTTGCCGATGAAGCCCATCGTCAACGGCATGCCCGCCAGCGAGAACAGCGCGACGGCGAAGATGGCCGCCAGCACGGGCCGCCGCGCCCCCAGTCCCCGGTAGTCGAGCAGGTCGGCGGCGTCGCGGTCGCCGGTCGAGAGCACCGTGACGACGCCGAACGCCGCCAGTGTGGTCGCGAAGTAGGCGATGAGGTAGAAGCCCACGGCCACGCCGGCGCGCTCGCCGCTGGCGAGGAACGCCACCAGCAGGTAGCCGAGGTGGGCGATGGAGGAGTACGCCAGGATCCGCTTGACGTTGTCCTGGCGCAGCGCCAGCAGGTTGCCGGCGATCATGGAGGCGATGGCGACGGCGGCGAGCGCCAGGAACAGGGTCGAGCCGGTATCGGAGCTCAGCGGCAGCAGGTAACGCAGCAGCAGGGCGAACACGGCGCCCTTGGAGACCGTCGCCACGTAGGCGGTGACCGGCGCCGGCGCGCCCTCGTACACGTCCGGCGTCCACATGTGGAACGGCACCACGGCGAGCTTGAAGCCCACGCCGACGAGCAGCATGACGATGCCGACGGTGACGATGACCTGCTGGGAGCCGAGGCCGGCGGAGACCAGCGCCCCTACGCCGGCGGCCGACATCGTCCCCGTCTCGGCGTACACCAGCGCCATGCCGAAGATGAGGAACGCTGAGGTGGCGCCGGCGAGCACCAAGTACTTGACCGCCGCCTCGACGGCGTCCTCGCGATGCACCGGGTAGACGATGAGCGCATACAGCGAGACGCTCAGGATCTCGAGGCCGAGGAAGAACGAGGCGAAGTGCGTGCTGGCCACGAGGGCGGCCCCGCCGAGCGTGGCCGTGAGCAGCAGCACGTAATATTCCTCGGGGCGCACGCGCAGCCGGTTGAGGTAGCTCCACGAGAGGATGGCGACCACGGCCGTCGCGACCGTGAGCAGGCCGATGAAGAACAGCGCGTAGGCATCCATGGTCACCAGCGGCGTGACGACGCGCGCGGCGCGCGAGGCGGAGACGAAGAGCATGCCGAACGTCACCACCAGCCCGGCGAGCGTCAGCCCGAGCGCGAGCCCGTGCGAGCGCCAGAAGGCTGCCGCGAGCATCACGATCACGGACGAGAGCGTGAGCGCGATGAGCGGCGAGATGGTGAGGAGGTCGCCGGCCTTCACTGCCGCGCTCCGTCGTCGGCGAGGGCGGTGGAGCCGGCTGCGCCGTCGGCGGCCGGGAGGGCGGCCTCACCTGCGGCCGGGCCGCCGGCCTCAGCCGTGGGCCCCCACGACAGCGTGCTCTGCCCGGTCATCAACTGCAGGCCGGTCACGGTCTGCTTCGCGGTCGTGATCAGCGGCTGCGGCCAGAAGCCGAGCAGCACCAGCGCGACGATCATGGCGCCGAGCATGCCGACCTCGCGCCTGGTGAGGTCGGCGAACGACCAGCTGTGGGTCTCCTCGCCCTGGAACGCCCGCTGCATCATCCACAGCGCGTACACAGTCGCGAACACGAGGCCGACGGCGCCGAGCACGGCCGCCCAGTGGCTCACCTGCCACACGCCCACCAGGATCAGGAACTCGGCGACGAAGTTGCCGAGCCCCGGCAGGCCGAGCGAGGCCATGGCGAAGAACATGGCCGTGCCACCCATCCGGGGCGCCACCTGCCAGAGGCCGCCCATCTTGTCCATGTCGCGGGTGTGGATGCGGTCCTGCAGCCCGCCGACCATGATGAAGAGGGCGCCGGTGGAGAGGGCGTGGCACACGAGCTGCAGGATCACGCCCTGGAGCGCCCAGGAGTTCCAGGCGAAGACCCCGAGGAGTACGAAGCCCATGTGGCTGACGCTCGTGTAGGCGACCAGCCGCTTCATGTCCTTCTGGCCGTAAGCCATGATCGCGCCGTAGATGATGCCGATCACGGCGAGGATGAGCGCCACCGTGCGGAAGTCGCGCACGGCGTCGGGGAAGAGCGGCACCATGAAGCGCAGCATGCCGTAGGCGCCGATCTTGATGAGCACGCCGGCCAGCAGCACGGAGCCGGCGGTCGGCGCCTCGGTGTGCGCGTCCGGCAGCCACGTGTGCAGCGGCCACACCGGGAGCTTGACGGCGAAGGCGGCGAAGAACCCGAGCATGAGCACGAAGGCCGTCCCCGAGGCCATCCGTGTGCCGAGCAGCTGCGTGAAGTCGAAGGTGTACACGCCGGTCGCGCGCTCGTGGATGACCACCAGCGCGACGATCGCGACCAGCATCAGCAGGCCGCTCACCTGGGTGAAGATGAAGAACTTGATCGCCGCGTAGACGCGCTTCTCGTGGCCCCACACGGCGATCAGGAAGTACATCGGGATGAGCATCATCTCGAAGAAGAAGTAGAAGAGGAACAGGTCGAGGGAGAGGAACACGCCGGCCAGCCCCGCCACCGTCCAGAGGATCATGAAGTGGAACGCGCCGACGCGCTCGGTGATGCCGCGCCACGAGCAGAGCACCGCGAGCAGACCGAGCGCGAACGTGAGCAGCAGCATGATCATCGTGAGGCCGTCGGCGGCGAGGAAGAAGCTGATGCCGAGCGAGCCGATCCAGGTGGTCTGGACATGGGCGATCCAGGAGCCGGCGATGAGGCCGGACGGGCCGGGTCCCTTGGCGACGAAGGCGGCCTGCAGGGCGCTCGCCTTCGCGATCCACTGCGCGACCAGGATGACCAGCGGGACCGCCGTGCCGGCCACGGCCGTCCAGCGCGCAAGCGCCGGGCTGCGGCGCGCGAGCAGCCAGGCGACAGGCGCCGCCACTGCCGGGATGAGGATGTAGAGGACGAGGATCACCGCGTCACCTCAGCACCACGACGGCGAGGACGAGGACGATCCCGAACCCGGCGACGGCCACGTAGGCGCGCAGGCGCCCGGTCTGGCCGGCGCTGAGCGCGCGCCAGGCGGCCACGTTGAGCCAGGCGATGCCGCCCACCACGTAGTCGACGAGGTCGTTGCGGGCCGCGTGCGCGAACCACTTGACCGGGCGCACGAAGACGCGCTCGTAGACCCAGTCGAAGCCCCAGCCGCCGAGCCAGTACGCGGCCAGCGGGCGGACGGCCGGCGACTCGGAGAACGCGTGCGTGCTCTTGCGCCACGGTATCCACAGCAGCCAGGCGATGCCGATGCCGACGGCGACGATGAGGATGGTGACGAACGCGCCGCCGGTGCCGTCGGCGAAGGCGGCGTACCGGCTCGTCAAGTCCAGCTGCGGCAGCGCCGTGTCGAGGAAGTCCTCCAGCGGGTGGAAGCCGCTCACCCAGCCCGGCATCCACACGAGGCCGCCGACGATCGAGAGCGTCGCGAGCGCGTAGAGCGGCACTAGCTGACGCCAGCGCGGCCGCCGGGTGACCTCGGTGTGGCGTTCGCCGAAGAAGACGAGGAAGACGAGCCGGAACGAGTACAGCGCGGTGATGAACGCGCCGACGAGCGAGCCGACGTAGAACCATAGGCTGCCGTCCACCGAGCCGAGGCTCGTGGCGATGATGAGGTCCTTGCTGTAGAAGCCGTCGGTGACGAAGGGCAGCGCCGCAAGGGCGGCGGCGCCGATGGTGAAGGTCCAGAACACGGCGGGCAGCTCGCGCACGAGCCCGCCCATCTTGAAGATGTCGTGCTCGTCGGCCAGCGCCTCGATGATCACGCCGGCGGCGAGGAAGAGCAGGGCCTTGAAGAAGGCGTGCGTCATGAAGTGGAACACGCCCGCCTCCCAGCCGGACACACCGAGCGCCAGGAACATGTAGCCGATCTGGCTGATGGTCGAGTACGCGAGCGCGCGCTTGAGGTCGTGCTGCACCAGCGCGCTGAAGCCCGCGATCAGCAGCGTCACCGTACCCACGATCGCGACCACCAGCCGGGCGTCGGGGGCCAGCGTGAAGAGCACGTTGGTGCGCGCGATGAGGTACACGCCGGCGGTGACCATGGTGGCGGCGTGAATCAGCGCGCTGACCGGCGACGGGCCGGCCATTGCGTCCGGGAGCCACGTCTGCAGCGGCACCTGCGCCGACTTGCCCACGGCGCCGCCGAGGATGAGCAGGGCGGCGGCGACGGCCACCGCCGAGCCGGGTACGAAGCTGTGCTGCGCGGCCGCCAGCATGGGCTGGATCTGCAGTGTCCGCAGTTGCGTGAACAGCAGGAACAGGCCGGCGATCAGCGCCGTGTCGCCGACGCGGGTGACGATGAAGGCCTTGCGCCCGCTGTACACGTTCTGCGGGTCCTTCTGCCAGAAGGAGATGAGCAGGTAGCTGCAGAGGCCGACGCCCTCCCAGCCGAGGTACAGGAGCAGCATGTTGTCCGCCAGCACCAGCACGAGCATCGAGGCGACGAAGAGGTTCAGGTACATGAAGAAGCGGGTGAAGCCCTCGTCGTGCTCCATGTGCTCCGTGGAGTACAGGTGGATGAGGAAACCCACGAACGTGATGACCAGCACCCAGAGGACGCTGACGGCGTCGAGGTAGAAGCCGATCGTCGGCGCGAAGCCGGCGACGTCGAACCATGTCCAGAGGACCTGGTGGTAGCTGTCGCCGGCCGGCGGCGAGACGATGAAGCTGCCGCAGACGATGAGGGCCACGAGCGCCGAGAGGCCGACGGAGCCGGCGCCGATCCAGGCGGCGGCCGGGCGGCTGAGCCGCCGGTTCAGCAGCATGAGCAGCACGAAGCCCGCGGCGGGGAGCGCGGGGATGAGCCAGAGGAGCCCGAGCATCGTCAGCCCTTCATCTCGTCGGCGTCGTCGATGTCGAGGCTCTTCAGCGACTGGCGGAAGCGGATCGCGAGGGCGAGGCCGACGGCGACCTCGGCCGCGGCCATGGCCAGCACGAACAGGAACATGACCTGGCCGTCGGCCTGGCCCCAGCGCGCGCCGGCGGCGACGAAGGCGAGCCCGGCGGCGTTCAGCATGATCTCGATGCACGCCAGCATGACGATGAGGTTGCGGCGCGTCAGGAGCCCCGCGAAGCCGATGGCGAAGAGGATCGCCGCGAGTACGAGCGCGTGGTCGAGGGAGACCGAGGCCATCAGGCGTCGCCCTCCTCGGCCGAGAGGGTCTGCTGGGCGGCGAGGTCCGGCTCCGCCGGCCGCGTGCGGCCGGCGGTCTTCGCGCGCCGGCGCTCCATGGACTCGGCGGCCTCCTCCTCGTCGCGGGCGCGCGCGGCGATGTGGCGCGCGCCGATCAGCGCGGCCAGGAGCAGCATCGAGGCGAGCTCCACGCCGAGCACGTAGGGCCCGTAGAGCGCCTTGCTCACGGCTTGCGGCCCGACTTCCACGCCGCCCAGAGCCTGCGACTGCCGCGTGATGCCGTAGATCACCTCGGCCAGCAGGACGGCCACGAGGATCGCCGGCCCCAGCCAGGCGCGCCGCATGCGTATCGGCGACTCGGCGCTCACGTTGAGCAGCATCACGGCGAAGAGGAACAGCATCATGATCGCGCCGGCATAGACGATCACCTCGAGCGCCGCCACGAAGGGCGCGCCCAGCGCGTAGAAGACGACCGCCACGGCGAACAGCGAGACCACCAGGTAGAGGAGCGCGTGCACCAGGTTGTGCCGCGTCACGACCATCAGCGTGCTGAGCACGGCCACCACGGCGGCGATGTAGAACATGGCCGTCATGTCGTCGCCGCCGTCCTCATGGCAGGAGGCCCCTGACGTCCGCTGGAGGCGCTTCGTTCTCGGCCTCGCCCTTGCCCTTGCCGCCGATCGCGAGGCCGGCCACCCGGTAGAAGTCGTGCTCGGGGTACTTGCCGGGACCGGCGATCAGCAGGTCCTCCTTCTCGTACACCATGTTGTGGCGCTCGTACTCGCTCATCTCCACGTCCGGCGTGAGCTGGATCGCGTAGGTGGGGCACGCGTCCTCGCAGAACCCGCAGAAGATGCAGCGCGAGAAGTTGATGCGGAACCACTCGGGGTACCGCCGCCCGTGCTCGTCGGTCGTGGCCTGGAGGGCGATGCAGTCCACCGGGCAGGCGGCGGAGCAGAGGTAACAGGCGACGCAGCGCTCCTCCCCCTCAGGGTCCCGGGAGAGGATGATGCGCCCGCGGTACCGTGGCGGCAGGTACACCATCTCCTCCGGGTACTGGACGGTGTCGCGGCTGCGCCAGGCGTGACTGATCACGATGCCGATGCCGACGAGGGTGGACCACACGGTGCGCCCGATCCGCGGCAGGAGCGGCTGGCCGCGCCGTGCGAGGTGGCCGGTGACGACCACGTCGGTCGTGAGCGGCGGGTGCGTCTCGGCAGGCTGCGCCGGACGGAAGGCCTGCGGGCGGTCGGGCCTGAGCGGTGCCACTTCGGTGCCCCGCTCGTCAGCCCGACTTCGTTGGCTGTTCACGCCATCACCCCGCCCTCGCCACGACGATCGCGCCGGTGATCAGCAGGTTGAGCAGGCTGAGCGGCAGCATCGCCTTCCAGCCGAGCGCCATGAGCTGGTCGTAGCGTGGCCGCGGGAACGTGCCGCGCACGATGATGAACAGCGAGATGAAGACGAAGGTCTTGAGGAGGAACCACACGACGCCCGGCAGCCACGGTCCGAGCCAGCCGCCGAAGAACAGGGTGACGATCAGCGCCGAGATCAGAGTCACGGCCACGTACTCGCCGACCATGAACAGGCCGAACTTCATGCCCGAGTACTCGGTGTGGTAGCCGGCGACGAGCTCGCTCTCGGCCTCGACGAGGTCGAACGGGATGCGCCGCGTCTCGGCGAACCCGGCGACGAGGAAGACGACGAAGCCGATGAACTGCGGGAACACGTAGTAGATGCTGCGCTGCTGCGCCTCGACGATGTCGGAGAGGTTGAAGGAGCCGGCCAGCGTCACCACGCCGATGAGGGAGAGGCCCATGAAGACCTCGTAGCTCACCATCTGCGCCGCGGCGCGCAGCCCGCCGACCAGGGAGTACTTGCTGCGCGACGACCAGCCGGCGAGCACGACGCTGTACACGGCGACCGACGACATGGCGAGAAAGAACAGGAGGCCGATGTTGAGGTCGATGACGACCCAGCCCTGGGCCACCGGCACGACCATGAAGGAGAGCAGCGCCGTGATCAGCACCAGCGACGGCGCGACCACGAACACCCGCCGGTCGGAGAACGGCGGCGTCCAGTCTTCTTTGAAGAGGATCTTGAAGGTGTCCGCGAGGACCTGCAGCAGGCCGAGCGGGCCGACCCGGTTGGGGCCGTAGCGGTCCTGCACGAGGCTGAGCAGCCGGCGTTCGTACCAGATCAGGCCGGCGGCGATGGTGAGCACGACGATGAGCATCAGCAGTACCGTCAGCAGCTGCCAGTACCAGGCGGTGGCGGCGACGAGGGCGCCGTGTGCGAGCGCCGCGTGTGCGAGGATGGCGCTCACGACTGGTCCTCCGCGCGGGCAAGGCGCGCCCGCGCCGGGAGCGAGATGAAGGGGAGGCCGGGGAGACCGAAGGGCACCCCGGCCGTACCGGTCACGAGCGACGGCACGAGCGCGAAGGGCGCGCGCACGTCGAGCCACGGCAGCCACAGTCGCAGCCGCTCGCCCTCGCGCAGGCCGAGCCGTTCGGCGTCCTCTTCGTTGAGGCCGACGAACGGAGCCGGCGTCCGGCCGGCGATCCCCGGCGTGTACATGCTCAGCGGCTCGGAGCCGTAGATCAGGTGCAGGGCGACGAGCACCACGTCGCCGTCCTGCGGCGCGAAGCGCGCCGGCGCGGCGACGTGCGGCAGCTCACGGCCCGCGGCGCCGTCGTCAAGCAGGCGCACGCCGGAGGGCCGGGCCGGGCCCACCGCCTCGAGCTCCTCGCCGAACTTGTGCAGTCCGTTGTTGGAGTTCCAGCCCGGCCACCAGGTGCGGACCCGGAGCTCGTCGGGCGACTGCGCCGGTTGCAGGCCCTCGAGGGAGAACGCCAGCGGAGAGTCGGCGTCGGGTGAGGGGCCGGGCTCGAACACGGTGCGGTCGGCATCGAGGGCGGTGCGTCCGCTCCAGCGCAGCGGCTGGCGCGCGACCTTGCGGCCGTCGCGCCGCCATCCGGCGGCGGGTGCGGCCGCGCCGGCGCCGCGGAACCGCGGCAGCTCCATCTCGAGCGCTGCCAGCACGTCGTCGGGCGTGTTCCAGCCGCGCGCCTCGCGGCTCCCGAGCCGTACCAGCAGCTCGCGCAGCCAGCGCCAGGCCGGGCGCACCTCGTCTCGGGCCGGCAGGGCAGCGAAGTACCGCTGTGCCCGCCCCTCGTGGCTGACGAAGGTGCCGGTCTCCTCGGCGAAGGCCGCCGCCGGCAGTACGACCTCGGCCTCCGCCGTCAGCCGGTCCTCGAGCGTCGGTAGCACGATCGTCTGCGGGCGCCGGCGCAGGAAGTCGTCCACGAGCAGCGCCGGCGCGCGGCGGTCCAGGTCGTTGTCGAGCACGATCACGACCTCGGCCTCTGCGCGTGCGACGGCGGCCAGGCCCTGGACGAGCTTGCCGCCGCCGAGCAGCTTGAGGCCCAGACTGTCGGGCTCGGGGACGGTGAGCACGATGGGGGCCGGCGCGGCCGCGCCGGCCTGCCCGGCCTTGCGCGCGGCGGCGCCCTGCAGGGCGGCGGCGAGCAGCCCTGCAGCCCGGACGAGCTCCACCGAGCCGCTCGAACAGCCGGCCACCACGAGCGGCGAGGAGCCGGCGCTCAGGGCGCCGGCCCAGCGCCGCGCGACCTCGAGCTCGTCGTCGCCGAGGCTGGGGACTTCCGGCGCCGAGGCGTCCATCTCGTGCGCGATGGCCAGCGCGAGGCGCACGAGGTCGTCCGGCGCCGCCCGGCGCGCCTCCGCGGCGACGGCGTCGAGCTTGGTCGCGTGCGTGGTCGCGATCCACAGGGCGCTCGGCTCGCGCCGCTTGATGCGCGTGATGCCGGCGTCGTTCCAGCGGCGGATGTGGTTGCGCTCCTCCACCTCGTTGGGCCGCAGGTGCAGCCAGGTGCGGATGGTGAGGTCGAGCATCGGCGCCGTGTTGGTGAGGTCCTCGCCGAAGACGAGCACGGCGTCGGCGCCGTGGACGTCGGCCGCCGACCCCAGCCGCAGGCGCGGGTCGGCGGCGACCTCCAGCACGGCGCCGGTGAGGCGGTCGTCCGCGTCGGACATGCCGAGGTAGAAGTTGGCCGGGCCCACCAGCGCGCGCAGCGCGTAGTTGGCCTCGAGCGAGGCGCGCGGCGAGCCGAAGCCGACGGCGCGGCGGCCGCGCAGCAGCCCAGCCGCGGCGTCCAGCGCGAGCTCGCCGTTCGTGGCGGCGGCCTGCCCTCCGGCCGCGCCGCCCATCAACGCCGGCGTCACCCGCGCCGCCCGCACCCGCTGCGGCGCGTTGACGAACTCGAAGCCGAAGCGGCCGCGGTCGCAGAGGAACATCTTGTTGACGTCGCGGTTGAAGCGCCCCTGCACGCGGCGCAGCTCTCCGTAGCGCGCCGACAGCGTCGTCGTGCAGCCCAGGCCGCAGTCCGGGCACACGGACGGCGCCGTCTGCAGGTCCCACTTGCGCGAGTACCGGCGCGAGAACGGCTTGTCGTCGAACACGCCGGTGGGGCAGACCTCGATGAGGTTGCCGCTGAACTCGCTCTCCAGCGTGCCGCTCTCGGCGCGGCCGAAGTACACCTGGTTGCGCAGGCCGAACACGCCGAAGTCCCGGCCGCCGGCGTACTCGTTGTAGAACCGCGTGCAGCGGTAGCAGGTGATGCAGCGGTTGAGCTCGTGGGTCACGAACGGCCCGAGGTCCTGGTTCTCGAAGGTGCGCTTGCGTCCGCGATAGCGCCGGTAGCTGTGCCCTGTCATCACCGTCATGTCCTGCAGATGGCACTCGCCGCCCTCGTCGCACACCGGGCAGTCGTGCGGGTGGCTGAGCATCATGAGCTCGATCATCTCGGCGCGGAACTTGACCGCCTCCGCGTCGAAGATGTCCATCTTCGTGCCCTCTTGCGCCTCGGTCATGCAGGCCATGGCGATCTCGCTCTTCTCCTTGCCCTCGCGGTCGGTCCAGTACAGGCGCACCGCACACTGGCGGCAGGCGCCGATGGACCCGAGCACCGGGTGCCAGCAGA
>Ga0302299_10002993_pt1 | contig 10280 bp, 9 predicted proteins | sample III_Fen_N3_4_FD_198795 | JGI IMG/M metagenome (GOLD analysis project Ga0302299, IMG submission 198795) | Peat permafrost microbial communities from Stordalen Mire near Abisko, Sweden - III_Fen_N3_4 | ecosystem: Environmental > Terrestrial > Soil > Wetlands > Permafrost | place: Sweden: Abisko...
CGCAGGACGTCGGCGGTGCAGAACGAGTGGCCGAGCAGCCCGTCGGCGACCTCGCCGGCCACCTCGGTCATCCGCTCGCGCACCGCAGCAAGCAGCACGCGCGGGCGCGGGTGCGCCGCCGGCGGCGGGCGGAAGTTCGGCGGCATGAGAGTGTGCTGGTAGATCTCGCCCTCGAACCGCAGGTCGTCGCCGCTTTCCCAGGCGTCCCAGATCGCGTGCAGCGCCAGCACGTACTCGCGCATGCGCGCGGCCGGTCGCGACCAGACGGCGCCGTAGCGGCGCTCGACGTGCGCGCGCACCTGGGTGCCGAGGCCGAGCGCGAACCGCCCGCCGGACAGCGCCTGCAGGTCCCAGCAGGTGTAGGCCACGTCCATCGGCGTGCGCGGGAACGCGAGCGCGATCGCGGTCGAGACCCGGACGTGCGAGGTCGCCTGCGCCGCCTGCGCGGCGGCGAGGAACGGGTTGCCGCTCGTCTCGGTGACGCCGACGCCGGCGAATCCCAGGGCCTCGACGTGCGCGGCCTGCGCACCGACCGCGGTGATCGCGGCCCCCCGGAGAACGACGTCGCAGAGCACGCCTCCAGACTGTCAGGAATCGCCCGCGGGCAGGAGGGCCGCCCGCGCTACGGTGTCCCGCATGGCCGACGATCTCACTCCACGCTCCGGCTCGCGGATGTCGCGGCGGCAGCGCGAGGACCGCGGATTTCAGCTCGTGGTGGTCGGCGGCGCGGCCGCGGCGATCACCGTCGTGACGGCGGTCCTGGCGATCGCCGGCGTGCTCGGGTGGGGACTCCCGTTCCTGGCGCTGATCATCGCCGTCGGCTGTGCGCTGCTGTTTCGCCGGCTCGCGAGCCGGGGCTGACGACAGTCCCGGGCGGGCACTGCCGCTCGCTGAGCGCATACAACGCGTGCAGCTCGGAGGCCATCGCGGCGAACGCGTCGACGAGTGCCGGGTCGAAGTGGCGGCCGCGCTCGGAGACCACTTCGGTGATCGCCTCGTCGACCGACCAGCCGCGCTTGTAGGGCCGCTCGGACACGAGCGCGTCGAAGACGTCGCAGATCGCCGCGATCCGGCCCTCGATCGGGATCTCCTCGCCGCGCAGGCCGGCGGGGTAGCCGCGGCCGTCCCAGCGCTCGTGATGCGTGCGCGCGACGAGCTCGCCGACCTGCAGCAGCCGGGAGGGGGAGTCACGCAGGATCGCGGCGCCTGCGAGCGCGTGTGTGCGCATCTGCTCGCGCTCATCGTCGTCGAGCTGCCCGCGCTTGAGCAGAATCGCGTCGGGGACGGAGAGCTTGCCGATGTCGTGCAGCACGCTCGCGTGGCGCAGCAGCTCGGCGTACTGCGGACCCATCCCGGCGGCCAGTGCGAGCAGCTCGCACAGCGCACTCATCCGGTCGACGTGCGCGCCGGTCTCGCCGTCGCGCGACTCGACCGCGTATGCGAGCCGGCGCACGATCTCGAGGTGTGCGCGGTGCAGTTCCGCAGTGCGTTCCCGCACGGCGTGCTCGAGCGCGGCGTTCGCGGCCGTGACGCGGCGGCGTTCAGCGCGCTCGATCACGAGCACGGCGGTCAGCGACCACCAGACGCTCAGTCCGAGTGCGATCAGCGGGACGACGACCGGGGCGATCCAGCCCTGCGCGAAGAGCGCCTGCGTGGCGACGACGTAGGTGACGGCGATCACGAGCGCACCGGCGGCCGCGCGCAGCGGGCGCAGGGTGAGGACGAGCAGTGCGGCGCCAGCGGCCAGCAGCATCGCCGTGAGCACGGCGAGCCACGATCCGGCCGAGCGCAGCGGGAAGCCCGCGAGCGCCGTGTGGACCGCGTTCGCCTGCAGTTCGGCGCCGGACATCAGCACGCCGTCGCTGGTCGGGGCGCTGTGCAGATCGTGCAGGAGCGGTGAGGTGGCGCCGACGACGACGACGCGCCCGGCGAGCGCGGAGCGCGGTACGCGCCCGCGGTAGACGTCGGCATACGAGTAGGTGGGGACGGTCCCCGGCGGGCCCGCGAAGTCGATCCATGCGCCCTGCGATGTGAACGCGCTGCGCGGCACCCTGACGCCGAGGCGTCGCGCGACGGTGACCGCCATCGTCGGGAGGCCGCCGTCCTGCAGCGGGAGCCTACGGGCGACGCCGCCGCGGTCCACGTCGATCGCGGCGGCCGCGGCCTGCGCATGGATGGTGCGCAGGTTCTCGTCGCCGCCGAGCACCTGCGTGTGGCCCTGGGCGTCGGTCTCGGTCGCCGCGAGAACACCGCCGCCGGCGTGCCCGAGTGCGCTCCAGAGTGCGAGGTCGTCCGACTGCCTGCCCGGGGTCGGCTGTGCGAACTCGACGTCGAAGACGATCTGCCGCACGCCCGCCGCGTGCAGCCGGTCGACGAGGCGCGCGTGAGCGGTGCGCGGGAACGGCCAGCGCCAAGGCAGCACGTCGAGCGATCGCGTGTCGATCGCGATCACGGCGACGTCGTCCGGTACCGAGGGAGCACGGTGCGTGAAACTCCGGTCGATCGCGTCGCCCTCGACGCGATCGGTGACCCCGGTGGCGCCGATCGCGACCGCAGCGACGCAGGCCAGCACGCCCGCGAGCGCGACAGCAGCACCACGCCGTCGCTGAACCGAGCGCGGCACGTCAGCTCACCGGTCGGGCACCATCAGATGGTGCCCGGCCTTGACGAGCACCGTGGTGTGACGACGGACGTCGCGCACCTCGACGGCGCCCTCGAGCACCCGCGTGAGCGTGCCGGCGCAGCGCTCGGCGACGTACCAGAGCGTTCCGCGCACGGCCGCGACGCTGTTGCGCCCGCGCGTGCGGAAGTGCCCGCCGCGGTCCTTGCCCCACAAGCCCTTCGGAGGGCGCTTTGCGGCCGAGTGCCCGGTCGCTCCGGCGCGCGTGCAGCGCTGCGGGCGGCCGCCGCGCAGCGCGAGCTCGGTCTCGCCGCCGCCCTTCGGCCGCTGGCGGACCTCGAAGACGGCCCCCCAGAAGCGGCCGCTGTCGATGCCGGCGCCGACATCGGCGGACAGCCCGACCGTGCCGTGGCGGGCATCGACGATCGCGCCGACGGGAATCTCACCGACACCGGTCATGCCCTGGAAGTCCTTCGCGCCCGGCGGGCGCCAGTTGATCGCGCCGGAAAGCTCTTCGACGACGACGCTCTTCGCGCGCTCGGGCACCAGCACCGGCGCCTCGCCAGTCGCGCCCGGACCGTCGGCCGTGCCCGTCGGCGCGCTCGGCGTGCTGCCTGAGCCCGCCGTCGTGGTCGTGCTGCTGAGCGGATCGGCGGCCCCGCCGTCACCGAGCGAGGCGTCCAGCGGCGAGGTGGCAGGCGTCGTTCCCGGCGCCACATCGGTGATCGACTCGGCCGGCTCGGTTCCGGTCCCGGCGGGCGTCGTGAACGTCTGATCGGGCCCTGACGTCACGCCGCTTCCGTTCTTCGCGACGGCGCGGAAGTGGTACATGGTCAGCGGGGTGAGGCCGTAGACGCTGATCCAGACCTGGACGGACGAGTTGCTGCGGATCGCCTTCTCCTGGCTCGCGAAGCCGTAGCCCGTCGTGCGGCCGATCTCGAAGTGCACCGTCGTCGCGCTCTCACGTGGATCGACGATCGCGGACAGCCTCCCCTGCGTCGCCGTCACCCCGCTCGTCGCGGTGCTCGGCGCCTTGACGCGCGGCGGCTCAGGGTCATGCGCCCAGGCGGCGGCGGGAACCAGGGCGCCGGCGAGCGCCCCGAGGCACACGGCTGTCCTGGCCTGCGTCAGAACACTCGGCATGCACCGGTTGTCGACCTTGGCCGCGGGCCACTTGAGGACCGCTGGTCGCGCCTGGACATCCGCCCGGCGCGGCCGTGGGCCGGGCGGGGGCGGCGGGGATCTGTCAGATCGTCGGTCCGCGGTCCGCCGGGCTCGGTCCGGCCATGCCGCCGGACCACTTGGCCTCGATGTCGCCGAGGTGCCAGACGAGCAGCGCGACCACCCAGGTGAGGACGAACACGCCGACGATGGCGTAGCCGACGGAGTTCAGGTCCAGGCCCGCCACGAAGTCCCACGGCTGGCCGCCGAGACCCAGCTTCGCGACGAAGACCGACAGCAGCTCGATCGTGCCGATCACGAGCGCGACGAACACCGACAGCGAGGTGATCGTGATGTTGTAGAAGATCTTGCGCACCGGCTTGGCGAACGCCCAGCCGTAGGCGAAGTTCATGAACGCGCCGTCGATCGTGTCGAGCAGCGACATGCCGGCCGCGAACAGGATCGGCAGACACATGATCGCGTAGATCGGCAGGCCGCCGGCAGCCGCCGCGCCCGCGGTTGCGAGCAGCGCGATCTCGGTCGCGGTGTCGAAGCCCAGGCCGAACAGCAGCCCGACCGGGTACATGTGCCAGGGCTTGGTGACGGTGTTCGTGGCGCGGCCGTAGAAGCGGTTCATGAACCCGCGGTGGCTCAGCTCGTGCTCGAGCTCCGCCTCGCTGTAGTGCCCGTGGCGCATGCGCCGGAAGATCTTCACGATGCTGATCAGGACGAGCAGGTTGAGGATGCCGATGATCCAGAGGAACGACCCCGACACGGTCGGCCCGATGACGCCGGTCGCCGAGTGCAGCCACGAGCCGTCGTTCGAGACGGCGCCGCTGAGGCCGCGGATCCCGAACGTGAAGAGGAAGGTCAGCGCGAAGACGACGCTCGAGTGCCCGAGCGAGAACCAGAAGCCGACACTCAGCGGGCGCTGACCGTCGCTCATCAGCTTGCGTGTCGTGTTGTCGATCGCCGCGATGTGGTCGGCGTCGAACGCGTGCCGCATGCCGAGCGTGTAGGCCGTGATCCCGAGGCCGACGCCGAACACGCCGGTGTCACCGAGCTGGAAATGGTTCGGCACGACGACCGCGAAGAGCAGGAAGCAGCCGAGTGCGGTGAGGCCCAGGACGACCGCCGCCATCAGGCCGACGGTGATCCATTCCGATCGCGTGAGCCCGCCCCGGATCCGCTCCCACCGCGTTGTCCCGCGTGTCCCTGCCGCCACCGTCGCCATCTCAGCACTCCTCACCTGTCGCCGCTGCCATTCCTTTCATGGCCTCAACGACGCGGCGGCGGAATCGGATGTGTCGCATCACGCACCCTGGGCGATTGCGACGGCGGCCTGGCCGAACGAGATCCCGCCGTCGTTCGGCGGCAGTGCACGAGGGACCAGCACATCCAGGCCTCGCTCGGCACACGCCGCGGTCGTCCACTCGAGCAGGAGCCGGTTCTGGAAGACGCCGCCGCTGAGCACGACGCGGTGGAGGCCAGCCTGCTCTGCGGCCGCGGAGCAGGCTGCGGCGGTCGCCCGCGCGAGCGCGCGGTGCATGCGGGCGGAGACCAGCGCGGCCGGCACGCCGGCGTCCACGTCACCCAGGGCCGCGCGGATCGCCGGCCGCGGGTCGATCACGAGGTCGCCGCCGACGGGCAGCTCGTAGGCGCCGTTGTCAGTGACATCGGCGAGCGCCTCGAGCTCGATCGCGGCCTGGCCCTCGTACGTGCAGGTTGCGCGGATCCCGCAGAGCGCGGAGACGGCATCGAGCAGCCTCCCGGCGCTCGTCGTCCACGGCGCCGAGAAGCCGCGGCGCGCCATCTCGCAGACCGTCTCCCACTGCTCGTGCGGGACCGCCCGGCGCAGTGACTCCGGCGGGAGCGCGCTCGCCGCTCCCGCGGCCTGCAGCCATGCCGCGGCCATGCGCCAGGGCTGGCGCGCGGCGCGGTCACCGCCGGGCAGTCGCACGGGCAGGAGGTGGCCGGCACGCTCAACGCCGCACAGGTCCCCGACGAGGATCTCGCCGCCCCACACCGTCCCGTCCAGCCCGTGGCCCGAGCCGTCGTAGATCGCGCCGACCGCCGGCCCGGTGCTGCCGTGCTCGGCCAGGCACGCGGCGAGATGCGCGTGATGGTGCTGCACGCCCACCGTGCGCACGCCCTCGCGCTCGAGCGCGTAGGCGGTCGACGCGTAGTCCGGATGCAGGTCGTGCGCGACCACGCGCGGGCGCACATCGAAGAGGCGCTCGAAGTGCGCGATGCCCTCGGCGTAGGCGACACGCGTCGCCGCGTCGTCGAGGTCGCCGATGTGGTGCCCGACCCACGCTCGGTCGCGCCTGACCAGGCAGAACGTGCTCTTCAGGTGCGCGCCGCAGGCCAACAGCGGGCGGCGCGCGGGCCGCGGCAGCGTCAGCGCATCGGGGACGTATCCGCGTGAGCGGCGCAGCATCAGCGGACGCCCGCGTGCGACGCGCACGACCGAGTCGTCGGCGCGCACGTGGATCGGCCGGTCGTGGAGCAGGAACGCATCCGCCACGGCCGAGAGGCGCTCGAGCGCGTCGACGTCCTCGTAGGCGATCGGCTCGTCACTCAGGTTGCCGCTCGTCATCACGAGCGGTGTCCGCGCCGCTTCGAGCAGCAGGTGGTGCAGGGGGGTCGACGGCAGCATCACGCCGAGCTCGCGGCTTGCGGGCGCGACCTGAGGCGCCACGCGCGCCCCCCGCCGGCGCAGCGCGAGCACGATCGGGCGCTGCGGAGATGGGAGCAGCGCCGCGGTGATGGGGTCCAGTTCGACGAGCTCGCCCAGGGCGCGCAGATCCGCTCCCATCAGCGCGAACGGCTTGTCCTCGCGCCGCTTGCGCGAGCGCAGGCGCGCGACTGCCCCGCGGTCGTCCGCGCGGCAGGCGAGGTGATAGCCGCCGAGGCCCTTGATCGCCACGATCGCCCCGTCGCGCATCAGCGCCGCGGCCTCCCCGATGCGGTCCCCGCCCGCCGTGCCGCGGCCACCGACGAGGATCAGCTGCGGGCCGCAGCGCGGGCACGCGTTCGGCTGCGCGTGGAACCGGCGGTCTCGGGGATCCGTGTATTCGTGCCGGCAGGCCAGGCACATCTCGAAGCCGGCCATCGTCGTCAGCGGCCGGTCGTAGGGAACCCCGCGCACGATCGTGAAGCGCGGGCCGCAGTTCGTGCAGTTGATGAACGGGTAGCGGTGGCGGCGGTCCTCCGGGTCCCAGAGCTCGCGCAGGCAGTCGGGGCAGGGCGCGCTGTCCGCGCAGACGAGCGCCAAGGCCCTGCCGCCCGCGTCGCTGCCGTCGATGACAAAGCCCTCGCCGCCCGTCGGATCGAGTTCGGCGACGCCTGTCCGCTCGACCCGCGCGAGGGGCGGGAGCTCGCCGGGAAGCCGCCTCAGGAACAGCTCCACCGAGCGGTCCGGGCCCTCGATCTCGATCAGCACGCCGCGGGTGTCGTTGCGCACGAAGCCCGAGAGCCGCAGGTCCTCGGCGAGACGGAAGACGTAGGGCCGAAAGCCGACGCCCTGGACGATGCCGTCGACGCGGACCGCAACGCGGCGCGCTGCTGCGGCCCGCGTCGTCACCGCAGCGACTCCGTGACGAGCGCGTGCAGGACGGTGGCCTGTGCCTCCTGGATGCGCGGGATGTGTTGCGACGGGGAGACGACGACGTGGTCCGCGAGCCGCTCGGCGGCGATCCGTCCTCCGTCGTAGCCGACGAGCGCGATCGTGGCGAGCCCGCGTCCGCGGGCTTCGTCAAGGGCTCGAATGACGTTCGCTGACCCGCCGCTCGTGGAGATCGCGAGCACCACGTCGCCTTCGCGCGCGTGGGCGATCACCTGGCGCGAGAAGACCGCGTCGTGGCCGACGTCGTTGGCGATCGCGGTGAGGATCGCCGGGTCCTCCGTCAGGTCGAGTGCACGCCGCGGTGAGGCGGGGGCGGGCGGGCGCCGCAGGTCCGCGACGACGTCCATCGCATCGGTCGCCGAGCCGCCGTTGCCCAGGGCGAGGAGCGTCCCGCCGGCGTCGAGCGCGCCGCGCAGCGTCGTGGCGGCGGCGCGTACCTCAGGCCCGCTGCCCGCGACCGTCGCCGCCCGCAGCTCGGTGACCTCCGCGGCCTTCGCGAGCACCGACGCACGGACGTCGGAGAGCACGCCCGCGAGGTCGCTCTCGGACCCTGAGAGGAAGGGGTAGAGGAAGCGCGACGCGCCGCCGTCGTGCGGCGCCGCGGGACGCGGGCCCCCGAGCAGGCCGCGGTGCTCGAAGAAGACGTGCACGAGCTCCCACAGCACGTGGTAGGTCGTCTCGAGAACCTCCTGCGCGACGAACGGGTCACCGGTTGCCGGGTCGAAGGTCCACGATCCCGCGGTCCCGGCGGTGACGGCCATGCGCCCGCCCGAGAAGTGCATGAGGATGTCGTCCGCGCCCGCGATCAGCGCGATCGTGGCTGGGTCCAGGCCGAGCGCGGGCAGCGCCCGCTTGCCGACGATCACCGGGTGCACGAACTCGACCGCGACGTGCCGGACGTCGGAGGCGTCGGCGGGCGTCACGCCGCTGGCGAGCAGGCGCCCGCCGCGCGAGAAGCAGATCGCCATCGCGTGGCACAGCTCGGCGATCGGGGCGGCCTCCCGCTCGAAGAAGCTCGCGTTGACGGCGGCCCGCGCCTCGAGCGCGTCGGTGAGCTCGTGCGCCGCCGCCGTGGTCATGCCGTGGCCCCCACTCGATCGGGCAACCGCGAAAGCCAGTCGCGCAGCTCGTCGACGCCGTCCCCGGTGCGGGCGCTCACCGGCAGCGTCCGGACGCCGGGGTGCACCTGGTCGACGTAGTGCAGAAACCGCTCCATGTCGAAGTCGACGTAGGGCGCGAGATCGATCTTGTTGATCACGACGAGCTCGCAGGCGCGGAACATCAGCGGGTACTTGAGCGGCTTGTCAGCGCCCTCGGCGACCGAGGACACCATGATCCGTGCGTCCTCGCCGATGCGGAACTCCGCGGGGCAGACGAGGTTGCCGACGTTCTCGACGATCAGCAGGTCGAGCGCGTCGAGGTCGAGCGCGGGCAGCGCGGAACGCACCATGTTCGCGTCGAGGTGGCACTCGCCGCCGAAGCCCGCGTCAGTGTTCAGCTGCACGACCGGGATGTGCAGGTGCGCGAGGCGGTCGGCGTCGAGGCTGCCGGCGACGTCCCCCTCGAGCACCCCGGCGCGCACGCTGCCCAGTCCGGGCCCGAGCACGCGTTCCAGCAGCGTGGTCTTGCCGGCTCCGGGAGCGCTCATGAGGTTCACGACCGTCACGCCGGCGCGATCGAAGTCGGCCCGGTTGGCCTGGGCGATCGTGTTGTTGGCGTCCAGCGCGTCCTCTACGACGCGCACTCTCACGCGATGCATGCGGTGTCCTCCTCGACCTCGATCGATTCGACCTCGAGCTCATTTCCGGCGAGCGCCTCGACGTGCGCGCCGCCGCAGGTGGGGCAGCGGAACGCGGGCACGTCGATCGTCCACTCGCGCGCGCACGGCCCGCAGCGCAGGACCGCCGGCACGAGCTCGACCTCCAGTCGCGCGCCCTCGCACACGGTCTCGTTCGACACCAGGTCGAAGTAGAACGTCAGCGAGTCCGGAATCACCTGGCGCAACTGCCCGACGCGCAGGTGGACCGTACGGACCCGGCGGCCGCCGGCGTGCCGCACCGCGGTGTCCACGACGGCGCTGCCGATGGACAGCTCGTGCATGCCGGCTACCCCGCGTACGCCGCGTCGCTCTGCAGGTCCGCGACGGTCTGCCGCACGAGCGCGTCCGCCGCCTCGACGGCGCGCGCGACGGGTGCGCTCAGCCCATACCCGGGCTCATCGATCTCGCCGGGCTCGCAGGCGATCACGACCACCTTCCCCGGCCACCCGCCGAGCGCGTTCACGAAACGCAGCATCGTCTGCGGGTTCATGTCGTGCGGGTCGATGCTCTCGCCGTCCTGTAGTGCCCCCGCGAACTCCTCGCGCTCCGGCTCGAGCACGTACAGCGTCCCGGGCGCGAACCCCTGGCGGCTCGCGTCCAGCAGGACCAGCGCGTCGTACCCGCGGATCAGCTCGTAGGCGAGGTCGAGGCCCCCGGTGCCGAAGTCCATGACGCTCACGCCTTCGGACATGCCATCCGCCTCCAGGCGCCGCGCAACCTCGCCGCCGAACGCGTCGTCCCGCAGCCAGGCGTTCCCGACGCCCGCGACGAGGATCTGCTTGACGGGGTGCTCGGTCATGCGATCTCCACCTCGCTGGGCTTGAAGTACAGGTACCGGCCGATGTCGCGCATCAGCTCCTGCCCGGGGTCGTCGTCGACGGTGACGCAGAGGTGGACCTTGTCCTCGTAGTCGACGTAGATGCGCTCGATCGTGGCGCTGCGCCCGTCGAGCAGGTGGTCGTGCGCGGCGTGGTCGTCGCCGGCGCGCAACCGGACGCGCGCACCGAGGCGGTAGAGCACGCCATCCACCTCGAGCTGCCGCTCGCCGCGCA
>Ga0302299_10002994_pt1 | contig 10279 bp, 9 predicted proteins | sample III_Fen_N3_4_FD_198795 | JGI IMG/M metagenome (GOLD analysis project Ga0302299, IMG submission 198795) | Peat permafrost microbial communities from Stordalen Mire near Abisko, Sweden - III_Fen_N3_4 | ecosystem: Environmental > Terrestrial > Soil > Wetlands > Permafrost | place: Sweden: Abisko...
CCGCACGCAGCTCGGCGATCGTCCAGGCGACCGTCTCGCCGTACGCCGACTTCACGCGCAGCTCGTCGCTTCCGGTGACCTCGCCGACGCGCGAGACCGGGACGCCCAGCGACGCAGCGAGCTCCTCCACGGCAACGGCGTGCTCCGCCGACGCCGTGACGACCGCGCGGGCCGTCGACTCCGACAGCAGGAACACGAACGGGTCGAGGCCATCGGGCACCTCGATGTCGGCGCCCACGCCGGCGCGCAGCGCCATCTCGACGAGGGTCTGGGCCACGCCCGCGTCGCTGACGTCGTGCGCTGCCGTGACCAGGGCGCCGCCCGAAGCGGCGGCGAGCACCTGCGCGAGCGCGCGCTCGGCGGCGAGGTCGACGCGCGGCGGCAGCCCGCCGAGGTGGCCGTGGACGACGTGCGCCCACTCGCCGCCGGCGAGCTCGTCGCGGGTCTCGCCGAGGAGCAGCACGACGTCGCCGTCGTGCGCGAAGGCCATGGCGGTGCGTCGCCCGACGTCGTCGATGACGCCGAGGACGCCGACCACCGGCGTGGGGTGGATCGCGACGTCGCCGGTCTGGTTGTAGAACGACACGTTGCCGCCGGTGACCGGGATGCCGAGCTCGAGGCAGCCGTCGGCGAGGCCCGTGACGGCGCGCTCGAACTGCCACATGACGTCGGGGTCCTCCGGCGAACCGAAGTTGAGGCAGTTGGTGACCGCGAGCGGCACCGCACCGGTGGCGGCCACGTTGCGATAGGCCTCCGCCAGGGCCAGCTGCGCGCCGGCGTAGGGGTCGAGCTTGGCGAACCGGCCGTTGCAGTCGGTGGAGAGGGCGACGCCGAGCCCGGTCTCCTCGTCGACGCGCACGACGCCGGAGTCCTCGGGTTGCGCGAGCACGGTGTTGCCGAGCACGTAGCGGTCGTACTGCGCGGTGATCCAGGTCTTCGAGGCCAGGTTGGGCGACGCGACCAGGCGCAGCACCGTGTCGCGCAGCTCGACGGCGGAGATGGGCCGGACCAGCGCGTCGGGCAGGTCGGCCTGCAGCGCGTCCTGCCACGCCGGTCGGGCGTAGGGCCGCTCGTAGACCGGGCCGTCGTGGGCGACGGTGCGCGGCGGCACGTCGACGATCACGTCGCCGTGCCACTCGATGACGAGACGGCCGGTGTCGGTGACCTCGCCGATCACCGCGGCGTCGACGTCCCACTTGGCGCACACCGCGAGGAAGGCGTCGATGTTGTCGGGCGTGACCACGGCGGCCATGCGCTCCTGCGACTCGCTCATGAGGATCTCCTCAGGAGTGAGCGTGTGGTCGCGCAGCGGAACGCGGTCGAGGACGACGTGCATGCCGCCCTCTCCGTTGCTCGCGAGCTCGCTGGTGGCGCACGAGATGCCGGCGGCGCCGAGGTCCTGGATGCCCTCGACCAGCCCGCCGTGGAGCACCTCGAGCGTGCACTCGATGAGCAGCTTCTCCATGAACGGGTCGCCGACCTGCACCGCGGGGCGCTTGGCGGGGCCGCCGTCCTCGAAGGTCTCCGAGGCGAGGATCGAGGCGCCGCCGATGCCGTCGCCGCCGGTCTTCGCGCCGTAGAGCACCACGAGGTTGCCGACGCCCTTGGCGCTCGCGAGGTGGATGTCTTCGTGGCGAAGCGTGCCGAGGCAGAGCGCGTTGACGAGCGGGTTGCCCTGGTAGCACGGGTCGAACACGACCTCGCCGCCGATGTTGGGCAGGCCGAGGCAGTTGCCGTAGCCGCCGATGCCGGAGACGACGCCGGGCAGCACGCGCGCGGTGTCGGGGTGGTCGGCCGCGCCGAAGCGCAGCGGGTCCATGACGGCCACAGGGCGCGCGCCCATCGAGATGATGTCGCGCACGATGCCGCCGATGCCGGTGGCCGCGCCCTGGTAGGGCTCGACGTAGGACGGGTGGTTGTGCGACTCGACCTTGAAGGTGACCGCCCAGCCCTGGCCGATGTCGACGACGCCGGCGTTCTCGCCGATGCCCACGAGCAGGGTGTCGGTCTCGGGCAACTTGTCGCCGAACTGCCGCAGGTGCACCTTGCTCGACTTGTAGGAGCAGTGCTCGCTCCACATGACGCTGTACATCGCGAGCTCGCCGCTGGTGGGGCGACGGCCGAGGATCTCGCGGATCTCGGCGTACTCGTTGGGCTTGAGACCGAGCTGGTCGTAGGGCTGCTCGCGCTCGGGGTGGGCGATCGCGTCGGCGACGGTGTCTGTCTGACGGCTCATGCCTCGACGAGACCCTTCAGGATCGAGGTGAAGAACGGGAGTCCGTCGGTGGTGGGGCCGGTGAGGGCCTCGACCGCGTGCTCGGGGTGCGGCATGAGCCCGACGACGTTGCCGCGCTCGTTGGCGATGCCGGCGATGTCGCGGCGGCTGCCGTTGGGATTGACGTCGAGGTAGCGGGCGACGACGCGCCCCTCGCCCTCGAGCCGGTCGAGCGTGGCCTCGTCGGCGACGTAGCCGCCCTCGCCGTTCTTGAGCGGGACGACGATCTCCTGCCCGACCTCGTAGGCCGACGTCCAGGCGGTCGACGTCGACTCGATGCGCAGGCGCTGGTCGCGGCAGACGAAGTGCAGGTGGTCGTTGCGCACGAGGGCGCCGGGGAGCAGGTGCGACTCGCAGAGGATCTGGAAGCCGTTGCAGATGCCGAGCACCGGCAGCCCGCTGGCCGCGGCGGCCACGAGCTCGCCCATCACGGGGGCGAAGCGCGCGATGGCGCCGCAGCGCAGGTAGTCGCCGTAGGAGAAGCCACCGGGGAGGACGACGGCGTCGACCCCGTGGAGGTCGGCGTCGCCGTGCCACAGCGCGACGGCCTCGCCGCCGGCCACGCGCACGGCGCGGGCGGCGTCACGGTCGTCGAGCGATCCGGGGAACGTGACGACGCCGATGCGCATCCCGGAGACCGCGGACGACGCCGTCACGCGATGACCTCGCGGATGACGTAGTCCTCGATGACCGGGTTGGAGAGCAAGGAGCCGGCCAGCTCGTGCACCTGGGCGAGAAGCGCCTCGTCGAGGTCGCCCTCGAGGTCGAGGGTGAACGTCTTGCCCTGGCGGACGGCGGTGACACCGGGGAGGCCGAGGCGCCCGAGGGCCCCTTCGACGGCCTTGCCCTGCGGGTCGAGGATCTCGGGCTTGAGCATGACGTCGACGACGACGCGGGCCACGGAGCGCTCCAGGGCAGTCGCGGATGGGCGGTGATGGTCATCCTACCGGCCGCCCCACGGCCCCCGTCGCGCCCCCGCGCCCCCGCACCCCCGCACCCCACCCCAGCCGGATTCGCGATCTTGGTCGGGTCGTGCGGGTCTGGAGCCGGGTCAGCAGCCGGGCGAGGCCTGCCAGGCCGACCAGGCGCTGGCGGTCATGGCGTCGAGGTCGTGCGACGCCGTCCAGCCGAGAACGTCACGGGCGCGGTCGGCGGAGGCCACGAGGAAGGCGGGATCGCCCGCGCGACGCTCGACGACGTCGGGCTCGAGCGCGACACCCATGGCGCGGGACACCGAGTCGATCACCTCGCGCACGCTCGACCCGCGGCCGCGCGCGATGTTCACCGCGGTGAACCGCTGGGCGCCGTCGTCGACGAAGGAGGCGGCAGCCACGTGGGCGTCGGCGAGATCCGCGACGTGGATGTAGTCGCGCACGCAGGTGCCGTCGGGGGTGGGGTAGTCGTCGCCGAAGATCTTCGGCCGCTCGCCGCTCGTGTGCGCGCGCAGCACCATCGGGATGAGGTTGAACGCGGCGACGTCGCCGAGGTCGTCGGACGCCGCCCCCGCCACGTTGAAGTAGCGCAGCGCCACCACCGCGAACCCCTCCGCCGCGGCGAGGTCGCGGAACACCCACTCGCCGGTCAGCTTCGTCTCGCCGTACGGCGACATCGGGACGGTGGGCGCCTCCTCGGTGACGAGGTCGACGTCGGGCGACCCGTACACGGCCGCCGACGACGAGTAGACGATGCGCCGCACTCCGGCCTCGATCATCGCCTCGCCCAGGGCGAGCGCCCCGTCGACGTTCTCGCGGTAGTAGCGCAGCGGCTGCTCGACCGACTCGCCGACGGCCTTCTTCGCGGCGAGGTGCACGACGCCGTCGACCTCGTGCTCGCGCATGGTGAGCACGAGCGCCTCGCGGTCGCGGACGTCGCAGCGCACCAACGGCACACCGGCGGGGATCTTGGACTCGAGGCCGGTCGACAGGTCGTCGACGACGACCACGCCGCGGCCCGACGCCTGCAGGCTGCGCAGCACGTGAGCACCGATGTAGCCGGCACCGCCGGTGAGAAGCCAGGTCATGGCTCAACCCTAGGGGTAGGCCGCAACCGCGATAGCGCCCTCACACCCGATCCCCAGGCACCCGGAAGGCTGGGCGGCGCCAGACGGTCAGGCGGCGTCGTGCTCGGTGCGACGAGGGGCGGGTGCGTAGGCCTCGGTCAGCAGGTCCCACGCGCACTCCGGGCACTCGCCGGCGACCGGTGTCTCGGCGTAGAGCTCGATGGGGGTCGACTCGCGTCCGCACTCGAGGCAGCGCAGCACGCGCGCCTGCGCGGCCGGCGCCAGCCAGACGGGGACGTCGTGGCGCACGAGCGACCGAGCAGAGTGGTCGTGTCCGTCGACGGTGACGACGTGGACTCCGTCGTACGAGTCGACGCCGATGATGGCGGTGCGGCCCGTCACGGTGGACATGGCGTTTCCCTTCGTGGGGGTTCGAGCGCAGAACGTCGGCCGGGTCTCGGCCGTACTCAGTTCTAACCCGCTCTCGTTACCTCAACGTGAACGCCAGGGCTTGTCTTCTCGCCATGTGGGCAGACAGGCGCGTGACGTCCGTCGCATCAGGACTTCCGCACGTGACCCTGCTCACGAAACCCGGACAACCGCGCCGTTGGCTAGGCGAACGTTCGGCCGGTGAGGCGCTCGTAGGCCTCGACGTACTTGGCGCGCGTCTTCTCGACGACGTCGTCGGGCAGCGGCGGCGGGGGCTCGCTGCCGTTGCGGTCCCAACCGGATTCCGGCGAGGTGAGCCAGTCGCGCACGAACTGCTTGTCGAACGACGGCTGCGCGTGACCGGGCTCCCACTGGTCGGCGGGCCAGTAGCGGCTCGAGTCTGGCGTGAGCACCTCGTCGGCGAGCACGGTGCGGCCGTCGGCGCGGACGCCGAACTCGAACTTGGTGTCGGCGAGGATGAGCCCGCGCTCGGCCGCGATCTCCGCGGCCCGGTCGTAGATCAGGACTGTGAGTCGCCGCAGCGTCTGCGCCTCGTCCTGGCCGATCATCGCGAGCACCTCGTCGAACGTCACGTTCTCGTCGTGATCGCCGAGCGCGGCCTTCGTTGCCGGCGTGAAGATCGTCTTGGGCAGCTTCGATCCGTCCTTGAGCCCCGGCGGCAGATTGACGCCGCACACCGACGCCGACTCGCGGTACTCCACGAGCCCCGAGCCGGTGAGGTAGCCGCGGGCGACGCACTCGACGGGGAACATGTCGAGCTGCGAGCACAGCATCGCGCGGCCGGCGACGGCGTCCGGCACGCGCGTCGACACGACGTGGTTCTCGGCGATGTCCGACAGCCGGTCGAACCACCACAGGCTCATCGCGGTGAGGATGCGGCCCTTGTCGGGGATCGGTGTCGGCAGCACCCAGTCGTACGCCGAGATCCGGTCGCTCGCCACGAACAGCAGGCGTCCTTCGGGCGTCTCGTAGAGGTCGCGCACCTTGCCCGAGTAGACGTGGACGTACTCCTCCGGCAGGTCGTACGCCGGCGCCGGGATCTGCTGCTTGCTCACGCTCGGACCCTATCCGCTCGCCCCCTCGTCACAGTACGGCGTACCGGAGCAGCACGACGCCGTTGGTGAACGACCTCGACTCGTCCAGCCGGAGGTCGTGCTGGGCACCCGGAGCGAACAGCGGCCGCCCCTCGCCGATCACGACGGGGTGCACGTAGATGCGCAGCACGTCGACCAGGCCGAGGGCCAGCACGTGCCCGGCAAGCTCGGCCCCGCCCACCGCGACGTCGCCGCGCTCGGCCAACGACCGCACGAGATCGGCGTCCACGTCGCGCACGAGCGTGTCGGCGGGATCCACCGAGGTCAGCGTCCGCGAGGCGACGACCTTGGGCGTCGAGCGCCAAGTAGCGGCGAAGTCGCGGACCTCCGCCGGCGCGTCCGGGTCGAGGTCGGCCGTGGGCCAGTACGACTGCATGAGCTCGTAGGAGCGCCGACCCTCGAGGTAGGTGGCCACGGAGCGCAGCTCGTCATTGACCTGCTGGTGCAGCTCGGCATCCATGCGGTGCCACGAGATGTCGCCGTCGAGCCCCTCGAAGTAGCCGTCGACCGACACCGACATGTGCACGAAGACGCGGCCCATGCGACGACGATGCCTCATGCCGACCGCGTCCGGCGGCAGGATCGCCGCGCCGCGCGCGCGGATCCTGTGGACGAGCGAGCTCGTGAGGGGACCGTGCGCACGGCTCTATCGGGTGAGGGCCACCCTCATCGAGAACCCGGGGGTCAGAGGATCGGTTCGGGCGAGTAGATCGCGGCCTCGGGGCGCTCGGCCATGAGGTGCTCGATCTCGTCGACGACGGCCGACACCTGCGAGCGCGCCGCACCGGTGAACTCGAGGGGCTCGGCCACGAGCCCGTCGAGCTGCTCGCGGGTGAGCCCGAGCCGCTCGTCGGCGGCGAGGCGGTCGAACAGGTCGTTGCGGTCGGAGCCCTTCTCGCGCATCTCGAGCGCCACCGCGACGGCGTGCTCCTTGATGACCTCGTGCGCGGTCTCGCGGCCCACGCCGTTCTTCACCGCGGCCATGAGCACCTTCGTCGTCGCGAGGAACGGCAGGTAGCGGCGCAGCTCGCGCTCGGCCACGGCAGGGTAGGCGCCGAACTCGTCGAGCACAGTGAGCGTGGTCTCGAGCAGGCCGTCGATGGCGAAGAACGAGTCGGGCAGCGCGACGCGGCGCACGACGGAGCAGAAGACGTCGCCCTCGTTCCACTGCGAGCCGGCGAGCTCGGCGGCCATCGACATGTAGCCGCGGAGGATCACCGCGAACCCGTTGATGCGCTCGCACGAGCGGCTGTTCATCTTGTGCGGCATCGCGCTGGAGCCGACCTGGCCCTGCTTGAACCCCTCGGTCACCAGCTCGTTGCCGGCCATCAGACGCACGGTCGTCGCGAACGACGACGGCCCGGCCGCCACGTGCACGAGCGCCGACACGACGTCGTGGTCGACCGAGCGCGGGTAGACCTGGCCGACGCTGGTGAACACGTGCGCGAAGCCGAGGTGCGCGGCGACCCGGTCCTCGAGCTCGACGAGCTTGTCGGAGTCGCCGTCGAGCAGGTCGAGCATGTCCTGCGCCGTGCCGACCGGGCCCTTGATGCCGCGCAGCGGGTAGCGCGCGATCAGCTCCTCGAGACGCCGGTGCGCGACGAGCAGCTCGTCGGCCGCGCTGGCGAAGCGCTTGCCCAGCGTGGTGGTCTGCGCGGCGACGTTGTGCGAGCGGCCCGCGATCGCGAGCTCCTCGTACTCCACCGCACGCGCGGCCAGGCGCGCGAGCACCGCAACGATCTTGTCGCGCACGACCTGCAGCGACCGGAGCACCTGCAGCTGCTCGACGTTCTCGGTGAGGTCGCGGCTGGTCATGCCCTTGTGCACGTGCTCGTGCCCGGCGAGCGCCGAGAACTCCTCGATGCGCGCCTTCACGTCGTGGCGCGTGACCTTCTCGCGCTCGCGGATCGACTCGAGGTCGACCTGGTCGACGACCGCCTCGTAGGCCTCGACGACGCCGTCGGGGACGTCGATCCCGAGGTCGCGCTGCGCGCGGAGCACTGCGATCCAGAGCTGCCGCTCGAGCACGATCTTGTGCTCGGGCGACCAGATGGTCGCCATGGCGGTAGAGGCGTAGCGGGACGCGAGGACGTCGGGGATCGCAGGCGTGCTCGGCATGGGCACCTTCGGGAGAGCGCGGGCGGTACGCAGCATTCTCGCAGGTAGTCAGCGCCGAGTGAACAGCGCGGCTGAGCCTCGACCCGGACCTACGACGGCGAGCCAGACGGCGCAGACGTCGCGCCGGGGACGGTGAGCAGGTCGGCCGCGGTCGCCACCTGCCGCCACGACAGCACGTAACCGGGCCGCTGGCCGTTCAACAGCGTCGGGAAGGTCGTGCCCTCGTCGAGCCGCAGCAGGTTGGACCCGCTCCTCACCAGCACTCGGTACGACGGTCCCCGCAGAGCCGTGCTGCTCGTGTTCGGCGGGACGGTCGTCTCCGTCACGGCGACCTCGACGGATCCGCCGCGAGCCGGCGCCCACGGTCGCACCACCGTGCAGTGGGGCAGGCCGAGGCACTCGGGTGCGTCGGGTGTCGTGGTGGCGAACGCGAGCTGCAACCACGCGCGCTCGTCGCCGCGGAGCACGTCCAGCCGCGCCGTGCGGTCGTCCTCGCCGACCCCCACCGCCCCCTGTCCCGTCGTGTACGTCGTCAGCGCAGCCAGCGAATCCTTGACCCACAGCGGATCCACGTTGTGCGCGGTGTAGTACGGATTGGGCGACGGGTCTGCGATGAAGGTGCTCTGGCTCGGCGCGGGCTGGTCGCGCAACGCCGGCTTGCCGGTGAGTTCGAGCACCTGTCGCGCGTCGCTGACCGGCAGGAATGAAGGGATGGTGCCGATGAGCGGGTCGACCCCCGATGGCGTCGGCGTCGGCGCGCAGGAGCTGCACGACCTCGTCGAGACGACCGCCTCGAGCTGCGTGCCGTCGGTCCACCTGCGCTCGAGGATGAGGTCGCCCATGGAGAACGGGCCCGTCGACTTCTGCACCCACGCGTACACCTCGGCGTCCTTGCACTCGGCGGCGGCCGACACGCAGCTTCCTTGCAGCAGTGTGGCGAAGCCGCACGCCGCACCGCAGCGTTGCAAGGCCGATCCCAGCCGGAATCCGTCCGTGGCCGCGGTGGATGACGCCAGGGCCGGCGCAGTGTCGTACGACCGCACGATCAGCCGGGCGGTCATGCCCGCGGTCGTCGAGCTGTGCACGGCATACGTCGCGGACGAGATCGAGGCGTCGTCGGTGTTGATCGTCACCGTCGTGCTCGTGACCGGCCAGCCCTGCGAGGCGAGGTAGTCGGCGACGGCCACCTGAGGGCCGGTGATGCCCGGTGACGGCGCGGCGCTGCCCAGCGGCGCGGGCGTGGAGCGGTCGAGCGAGCGCAGCGGGCCGACCACCCCCACCACGAGCGCGACGACGGCCACCAGGGCGACGCCTCCGCCGACGCGCGCCCGACGCCGACTGCGGAGAGCGCGGCCACGGGCCACGTCGTCGGACACCGTCGAGAAGGTCGGCGGCTCGTCGGTGAGCAGCGCGCCGAGCGCTGTGCGCAGGGTTCGCTCGTCGTCGTAGGTCGGGTCAGTCATGGTCCACCTCCACGGCTCCGAGAACATCGCGCAGGTGCGCGAGACCCCGGGAGGCCTGGCTCTTCACGTTGCCGGTCGACGTGCCGAGCACGGCGGCGGTCTCCTCGACGGACAGGTCGTCCCAGTAGCGCAGGACGACGATGGCGCGCTGGCTGGGCCCGAGCTCGGCGAGGGCGCGGCGCAGCACGTCGCGATCGTCGCTCGACCCGGAAGGATCGACGTGCTCCTGCTCAGGTAGGTGGTCGGTGCTGCGCTCGCGGCGCCAGGGCCGCCGACCCTCCGACAGGAACGCGTTGACGACCGCCCGGCGGCAGTACGCGTCGACCGACCCGGCGCGCTGGGCTCGGCGCCAGTGCACGAAGAGCCGCGCGAGGGCGTCCTGCACGACGTCCTCGGCGCGGTCCCAGTCGCCGGTGAGCAGGTAGGCCGTGCGGCGGAGCGCCACGCGGCGGGCAGCGACGTAGGACTCGAAGTCGGGCGGGCCGACCGCACCGCTCATCGCTCCCCCGTCCGTCGCTCCTGCCCTTCAGACGCAGCGACCCGGGTGGTGGGTTGCACGCCCCGGCAGACCGGTCGCGGTCAGGACGGGAGGTGGACCTCGCCGCGCTCGGCCGCGAGCGCGATGTCGGTGCGGTGGTGGCCGCCCTGCAGGCCGACCTTGGCGACGGCGGCGTAGGCGCGCTCGCGTGCCCCCGCGATGTCGGCGCCCACGCCGACCACCGACAGCACGCGTCCGCCGTCGGCCACGACCGACTGGTAGGCCGCAGCCTTCGTGCCGGCGTGGAGGACGTAGGCGCCCTCGACCGCGTTGGCGTCGTCGAGGCCCTTGATCATCGTGCCTGTGGCAGGCGTGCCCGGGTATCCCTTGGCGGCGATGACG
>Ga0302299_10002995_pt1 | contig 10279 bp, 10 predicted proteins | sample III_Fen_N3_4_FD_198795 | JGI IMG/M metagenome (GOLD analysis project Ga0302299, IMG submission 198795) | Peat permafrost microbial communities from Stordalen Mire near Abisko, Sweden - III_Fen_N3_4 | ecosystem: Environmental > Terrestrial > Soil > Wetlands > Permafrost | place: Sweden: Abisko...
GGGAGGTGGTGGTGTTCACGACTGCGACGCTACGGGCGCCAACGGACGGCGCGGCGGCCCGCAGGTGAACCGGCGGGGGCGTCGCCATGGCCGGTCGAAACCGGCGAGGCGAGGCTCTCACGCGGGCGACACGTGCCAGTCGCGGTGAGTTCATCGTCAGGTCGTCGGGGCTGCCTAGCGTCGAGGAGGTGAGCACACCGTTCTCCCTCCTCCTGCCCGTCTACCGCGGCGACGACCCGCAGCATCTCGAGACCGCGTTCCGAAGCACCGTGCACGAACAGCTGCGCCGGCCCACGGAGGTCGTCGTCGTCCAGGACGGCCACATCGGCCCCCGGCTGGCCTCGGTGCTGGAACGGCTCGAGTCGAACTCACCGGTGCCGGTGCGTCGGCTCCGGCTGTCGCACAACGTGGGTCTGGCGCAGGCCCTCCAGTGCGGGCTGGCGGCCTGCTCGTACGACGTGGTCGCGCGGATGGACGCCGATGACGTGAGCATGCCGCACCGGTTCCTGCTTCAGATGCCGGTCATCGAGGACGGCGCCGACCTGGTGGGTGCGGCGATCCTGGAGTTCGAGGGTGACGGACGAACCGATGCGGGAGTACTGCGCGTGCCCCCGACCGACCCCGACGAGATCTCGCGAACGGCGCGCTGGCGCAACCCGTTCAACCACCCCACCGTCGTCTACCGACGAGCCGCTGTGCTGTCCGCCGGTGGCTACCGCGAGCTGCGCTACATGGAGGACTACTGGGTGTTCACCCGGATGATCGCCAACGGTGCCAAGATCGCCAACCTGCCCGACGCTCTCGTTCGCTACCGCATCGACGCCGGCGCCTACGAGCGCAAGGGCGGTGTGCGACAGCTGCGCTCGGAACTGCGGCTGCAACGACGGCTCCGCTCGGAGGGCTTCACCACAGCCAGCCAGGGCCTGCGAAACTCGGTCGTGCGCGGCGGCTACCGGCTGGTGCCGACTGCGCTGCGTCGCAGCGCCTACCGGCACACCTTCACCATCGCCCCCACTGCGGCCGAGGCACGCCTCGACCTGCCGGTGACCCCCGTCTGGCACCGTCACCCGTCCGCGAACGGCCGTACCGCCCCGCTGCGGGTGGCCGCCGAACCCGACGTTCCGCAGGCGGCCGCAGCTGCGGAGCACGAGGGCGCCTGATGACCGATCTCGTCGTCGTCGGAGCGGGGCTCTACGGCCTCACCGTGGCGGAACGCGCCGCCGCACGTGGGCTCGACGTGCTCGTCCTGGACCGCCGCGACCACATCGGGGGCAACGCGTGGAGCGAGCGGGAGCCGAGCACCGGGATCGAGGTGCACCGCTACGGGGCGCACCTGTTCCACACCAGCAACGAGCGGGTTTGGCACTACGTCAGCCGGTTCTCCGCGTTCACGAGCTACGTCCACCGGGTCTGGACGGTGCACTCCGGCGAGGTCTACCCGATGCCGATCAACCTGGGCACCATCAACCAGTTCTTCCGCTCCGCGATGAGCCCCGCGCAGGCACGTGACCTCGTCGCACGCCAGGCCGCAGAGGTGACCGGGGAACCGGCGAACCTCGAGGAGAGGGCGATCTCGCTGATCGGGCGTCCCCTCTATGAGGCCTTCGTGCGTGGGTACACGGCCAAGCAGTGGCAGACCGACCCCACCGAGCTGCCCGCCGAGGTGATCAGCCGCCTGCCAGTGCGATTCACCTACGACAACCGGTACTTCAGCGACCGATGGGAAGGTCTTCCGGTCGACGGGTACGCCGCATGGCTGACCCGGATGGCCGACCACCCGCGCATCCAGGTGCGCCTGCAGACCGACTTCCTCGATGACGCCGACCCGTACTCGCGGGGGAACGTCGTCGGCCGGGTCCCCGTCGTCTACACCGGTCCGGTCGACCGGTACTTCGACGGGGCGCACGGCCGGCTCCAGTGGCGCACAATCGACTTCGAGCAGGAGGTGCTCGACACCGGAGACCACCAGGGCACCGCTGTGCTCAACCTCGCTGACGAGGACCTGCCCCACACCCGGGTTCTCGAGTTCCGCCACTTCCACCCCGAGCGCGACTACCCCACCGACCGCACGGTGGTCGTACGCGAACGGAGCCGTTTCGCCACGCCCGACGATGAGCCGTACTACCCGGTCAACGCTCCCGTCGACCGCAGCCGGCTCGCGGCCTACCGCGAGCTGGCCCGGATGGAGGGCGCCCTCGGCGTCTCCTTCGGCGGGCGGCTCGGCACCTACCAGTACCTCGACATGCACATGGCGATCGCTGCCGCCCTGACCTTCGTCGACAACGGGCTCGACGGCATCCTCGCGGCCGGGTCGCGAACGTCACGAGCGGGGGTCCGGTGACCGCGGTCGACTCGCACGAGGCCGCGCCGGCCGTTCCGGCAGACCCGGGCCCCGGGGTGCTCGACGTCGTGGCGCGCGTCGTGCTCCCGGTCGCCGAGGACCCTGACGTCCTGCCGTTGTACGTCGACGGTGCGCACGCCCCCGAGCCCCAGGTCGACGACGACACCCCGACGCTGACCCTGCCGTCCGACCAGCATCCCGACCAGGTGGTCAGCCGCCGCGCCTACCGCGTGGACGCCGGCGGCCGCACCTCGTTCGCCACCTACTTCAACGCCTTCCCGGCGTCCTACTGGCGGCGGCACACCTCGGTGCGCGAGGTGACCCTACGGGTGCTCACGACCGGTCCCGGCACGCTGGTGGTCTACCGGTCGTCAGCGCGTGGCGCGGTGGCCCGGGTCACCAGCCGGCGGCTCGACGGCATCAGCACCCAACACCTCGCGCTGCCCCTCGACGGGTTCGTCGACGGCGGGTGGTACTGGTTCGACCTTGTGGCGGGCTCCGAGCCGCTCGTCCTGGACACCGCCGAATGGTGCGTGCCCGGCCGGGCAGCCGCCCCGGCACAGCGGGTCACCGTGGGAATCACGACCTTCGACCGGCCGGCGTCCTGCGCGGCCCTGCTCGCCCAGCTCGGGCGGGCCGGCCAGCTCCACACCGTGCTCGACGCGGTCGTGGTGGTCGACCAGGGCACCCGGCTGGTGACCGACGACCCCGGCTTCGACCACGCGCGCGAGTCGCTCGCCGGCCGGCTGCGCGTCATCCGGCAGCCGAACCTGGGCGGCTCGGGGGGCTTCTCCCGGGCCATGCTCGAGACCCTCGATGCCGGGCGGTCCGACCACGTGCTCCTCCTCGACGACGACGTCGTCGCGGAGCCGGAGGGCATCGCGCGGGCCATCGCCTTCGCCAGGCACGCCAGCCAACCGACCGTCGTGGGCGGCCACATGTTCTCCATGCACGAGCGGTCGGTGCTGCACGCCTACGCCGAGGTGGTGCGGCCCTGGCAGTTCCGCTGGTCGCCGTCCGCACCGTCGGTGCACGACCACGACCTGGCCCGCTGGAACCTGCGGTCAACCCCGTGGATGCACCGCCGGTTCCATGCCGACTACACCGGCTGGTGGATGTGCCTCATCCCGGTCACGGTCCTGCGCGACGTCGGCCTGTCGATGCCGTTCTTCATCAAGTGGGACGACGCCGAGTTCGGCCTGCGGGCCGCCACCGCCGGCCACCCGACGGTGTCGCTTCCCGGGGCAGCCGTGTGGCACGTTCCGTGGACCGACAAGGACGACAGCGTCGACTGGCAGGCCTACTTCCATGCCCGCAACCGGCTCGTGGCGGCTCTGCTGCACTCGCGCTACGACCGCGGCGGGCGGCTGGTCCGCGAGAGCCTCGCGATCTCGGTCAAGCACGTGCTGGCGATGCAGTACTCGGCAGCCGCCCTGCGGGTGCGCGCGGTCGAGGATGTGCTCGCCGGCCCGGACGACCTGCACCGAGGGCTGGGAACGCGGCTCGGTGAGGTGCGCACCCTGCGCGCCGAGCACACCGACGCCCGGGTGCGGCCGGATGCCGCGGACTTCGCCGCCGTGCGATCGCTCCGACCCCGCAGGCAGGACCCGTCCACGACCCGGCCGGCCAGCCGGATCTCCACGCTGCGTGCGGCTGCCCTCGGGGTGCTGCACCAGGTGGGGCCGCTGCCGCTGGGTGCCACCGAGGCACCCGAGCGAGAGGTCGCCTCGCCCGACGCCGGCTGGTGGACGCTCGCGCGCCTCGACTCCGCCCTGGTCGCCAACGCCGACGGCACCGGGCTGGCGTGGCTGCGGCGGGACCGCTCGGCGGCGGGTCGCGCCCTGGCGGATGCCGTGCGCGTGCACCGTGAGCTCCTGCGCCGGTGGCCCGAGCTCGCCTCGGCGTACCGCCACGCGGGGCCGACGCTCGTCGGGGAGGAGTCGTGGCGTCGCACGCTGGGGCTCGCCCCGCCCGGCACGGGCGGCGAGGAGCCCCGATGACGGCGGCGGCCGAGGCAGGTCTGGTCGTGCAGGGCACCGGCGGTGGCCTGCGCGAGGTGCTCGGGCGGCGCCACCTGCTCTCGATGCTCGTGCACAAGGAGCTGCGGGTGCGCTACCGCGCATCCGTGCTCGGGCTGGGGTGGACGTACGTCAAGCCGGCCGTGCAGTTCGCCGTCTACTTCGTCGCGCTCGGACTCGTCCTGCGGCAGAACGCACTCGGCGACTATGCCGTGTACCTCTTCGGCGGCCTGGTCGTCGTGACGTCCCTCTCCGAGGCCCTCGCGAACGGCACCCGCTCGGTCGTGGCCAACGGCGAGCTGGTGCGCAAGATCTTCCTGCCGCGCGAGCTGTTCCCGGTGTCGAGCGTGTGCGTGGCCGCCGTGCACCTTGTGCCCCAGCTCGTCGTGCTGCTCGTGGGGTGCGTGCTCGCCGGGTGGCTACCCGACGCGGCCGGGCTCCTCGCGCTCGTCGCCGGGTTGGCCCTCATCGGCGTGCTCGCCCTGGGCCTCGGGCTGTTGCTGTCAGCCGTGAACGTGCTCTACCGCGACGTCGAGAACGTCGTCGACCTCGTGCTCATGGTGCTGGTGTGGACCAGCCCGGTGCTCTACCCCTGGCAGCTCGTTGCCGACCTGCTCGGACCGGACTCGTGGTTGTTCACCCTCTACCAGCTCAACCCCGTGACCGTTGCCGTCGAGCTCGTGCACCGTGGAACCTGGGCGACGGCATCACCGGAGAACCTCGCCCAGATGCCACCGGACCTGGCCGTCCACACCGTGGTCGCCTTCGTCGTGTCCGGTGCCCTCGTCCTGGTCGGGCAGCGGATGTTCCGGCGGATGTCCGGCCGCTTCGCCCAGGAGCTCTGAGCGACGTGGTCGACGAGAACACCGCAGTGTCGGTCGAGAACGCCTCGAAGCACTTCCGGCTGCGCCACACCCATTCCCTCAAGGAGTCGCTCGCCTGGACGGCCCAGCGTCGCGCTCGCTTCGAGGACTTCGTGGCCCTGGCACCGCTCGACCTGGAGATCCCACGCGGCGAGTCGGTGGCCCTCCTCGGACGCAACGGCTCCGGAAAGTCGACCCTGCTCAAGCTCATCGCGGGCGTGATGACACCCGACACCGGCCGGGTGCGGGTGCGCGGCCGGCTGGCCGGGCTGCTCGAGGTGGGCGCCGGGTTCCATCCCGACCTCACCGGGCGTGAGAACGTGCACCTCAACGCGTCGATCCTGGGCATGCGGCCCGAGCAGGTCGAGGCGCGGTTCGACGACATCGTGGGGTTCGCCGACATCGGGCCCTTCCTCGACACCCAGGTGCGCTTCTACTCCTCGGGGATGTTCCTGCGCCTCGCCTTCGCCGTGGCGGTGCACACCGACCCCGACGTGTTCCTCGTCGACGAGATCCTGGCCGTCGGGGACGAGGCGTTCCGCGACAAGTGCCTGCTGCGCATCGAGGAGCTGTCGGCGCAGGGCCGCACCCTCGTCGTCGTCAGCCACGACCTCGATCTCATGGAGCGCCTCTGCCTGCGTGGGGTGGTGCTCGACAAGGGCCGGGTCGTTGTCGACGGTCCCGTCGAACGGGCAGTTCGCCACCTGCGGGTTCCGCGGTGACCTGGCTCTCCGCGACGCCGGCCCTGGCCGTCGCGCTCGCCCTGCTGTTCGCGCCCGGCGGCCTGGTCGTGCTGGCAGCGGGAGTCCGCACCGTGGTGGGGGTGGCCCTGGCGCCGGTGATCTCGGTGGCCATCGTGTCCCTGTCGGCAGTCGTCGCACAGCTGGGTGGGGTGCGTTGGGGCCCTCCGGTCGTGGTGGCCAGCACCGGGCTCGCTGTGGTCGCCGTCGCAGGGGTGCGGCTCGTGCTGCGGCGGTACCCTCCACGCTCCCCGAACACCGAGCCTGACGGCTGGAGGGCGCTGACCGCCGGGGTGTCCGGTGCGGCCTTCGGAGCGACCGCCATCGTCGTGGGCCTGGCCGCCGGTGTCGGATCGGCCGATCGGTGGCCGCAGACCTTCGACGCCGTCTTCCACCTCTCGGCGATCGACCATGTGATGCGCACCGGAGATGGTTCCTCGCTCACCTTGGGCACGCTGGTCGCCCCGGACAGCGCCCGGTCGTTCTATCCGGGCGCGTGGCACGACCTGGCCGCCCTGGTGGCGATGGCCACCGGCTCCTCGGCCCCGCTGGCCGCGAATGCCGTCGCGCTCGTCTCCGCCGCGGTCGCCTGGCCACTCGGCTGCGTGGCGCTGACGCGGGTCGCCGTCGGCCCGGTGCCGGCCACCCTGGCAGCGGCCGGCGCCCTCGCCTCGGGACTCACCGCCTCCCCGGTGCTGCTCACCGGTTACGGCACCCTGTGGCCCAATGCGCTGGCCACCGCCTTGCTGCCCGCCTGCCTGGCCCTGTGGGCCGACCTGTTCGGGCTCGGTCCACACCGCGCCACTGCGCGCCCGATCGGCTGGCTGCTCCTGGCCCTGGCGCTGGCCGGCCTTGGCCTGGCACACCCCAACGCCGGAGTCGCGCTGCTCGTCGTCGGCTCGGGGGCCCTCGTCGTCGGATGGTGGGACCGTGGCCGCCGGCGGCGGCTCGGGTCCCTCGCGATGGCGCTCGCGGTCGGCTGGCTGGTGAGCCTGTCACCCGCGTTCGCGTCGCAGCGCGCGCAGTCGTGGCCCGCCCGTGAGGGCCTGGCCCAGGCAGCGGGTGAGTGGCTGGCCCTCGCGCCGCAGCGCGTTCCGCTGGCGGTCCTCCTCGCCGGGCTCACCCTGGTGGGGTGCGGGGTGGCCGCGCTGCGCCCGGACCTTCGCTGGCTGCTGGCGGTGCACCTGACGGCTGGAGCCCTGTTCGTCCTGGTCGCCGGCAGCGACGGGCGGCTCTCGCGGCGCGTCAGCGCGGCGTGGTGGGACGACCCGAACCGGCTGGCCGCGCTGGTGGGCGTCGCCGGAGTTCCCCTGGCCGCCATCGGCCTGGACGCCCTCGTGCGCCACGCCCTGGCCAGGTGGCGGGCCGGCCCGCGAACCGCGAGCCGGCAAGGGTCCGGCGGCGGATCGGCCTCGGGTCGCCCGGCTCGGTGGGCTCTCCCGGCATCCGTCGTGGTCGTCGGCCTCGCCCTGGTCGTCGGCTGGCAGACCGCTGACACCGAGCGAGTCGTCGGCTGGGCGTACCGGTCCGAGTCCATGCTGACCCCGCAGGAGAGCGCATTCGTCGCCGGCCTCCGCGGCGTGGTGCCCGCGGGCGAGCGGGTCGCCGGCAACCCCTGGGACGGCGCTGCCCTCACCGGGCCGCTCGCCGACCGAGAGGCTGCATTCCCACACCTCGTCGGGCACTGGGGGGCCGACCGTCAGGTCCTCGCCACCTCGCTCGCCAGCGCGAGCACCGCGCCCGCGGTCTGCGGGGCGCTCGCGAGGCTGCGGATCCGGTACGTGCTCGTCGGCCCGACCACGTTCTGGTCGGGAGATCCGCGACGGTTCCTCTACGCGGGGCTCGAGGTGGCCGGCCGACCCGGGTTCGTCGAGGTGGGCCACGCCGGCCGGGTGTCGCTCTGGAGGGTCCCGAGCTGCACGGCTTCGGCCTGACATCCCACGCTCGAAGCCCCGGCCCGAGGCCCAGCGTCGCTCCGGTCAGACCACCGAGCTGAGGTCGGCCGCGACCGACTGCAGGGTGGCCAGCTCGTCCTGACCGGTGTCCCGGTACCGCTGGACCATGAGCAGCCCGGCCAGGTTGACGAAGCCGCCGATGACCTCGATGGCGCCGGCGAAGACGTCACCGTTGCCACGCTCCTGCAGGATGTCTGTGAGGGTCTCGATGCCGAAGTCGCCGTCCTCCCCGCTGTCGACCCACGCGGTCATGATGGCGACCGCCTCACGGGTGAGAGCTGCCTGATGCGGCTTCATCGCAGCACCGTTCCCCGCGGCGGAGCTGCCGGGCACGGTGCGCCGTTGTCTGGCCCCACGTCTGGTCTCCGTCCGCCGTCGCACACGTGAGCTACGTGCGTCGTAGACCTACCCGCCGGGGCGCCGATGATTCCACCCGGAGCGGGGCGACGGTCAGGCTGAGTCCCCCGGGGTGCCGGGGAGCCACGAGGCGGCCGGCTCCGGCGTCCCCTTGACGTCAGCGGCCGGATGCGGGCAGCTGGCCCGGATCGGGTCATGGACGAGGCAGGTGACGCTCTCATCCAGGATCGGCATCCCCTGGATGTCGAACGGGCGACCACATTCGCTGCACCGTCCTGGCGGAGCGGTCTGGGAGCTCCACGCCTCCGGGCTGGAACTGCACTGGCTGCATTGCCTCATGACGGGTGGCCCTCCTGGGGTGTTGATGCCGACGAGCTCGAGTTCGGGGTGTGCGCCGGGTCTGGCCACAGGCGCGGCCCGGTGGATGCCGATGCCCCCGCGGTGTTCGTGGCTGCGGTGTTCGTGGCTGCGTGTCCCACCCGTCCCCGCAGCAAGTGTGCCCGCAAACGAGTCCGGATGTCTCCGCAGGCATGAAGACCCCGATCGCCGGGGGTGATGAGGCGCGCCGAGGCCGGTGGGCACCCGGCCCCCGCGGGCTTCCTCGCCGAGCTGCGGCGGCAGCCGGACGGGGCCACCACCGAGGTGACCAACGCAGCCTGCGAGAACCTCAGCGAGGTGCTGTCGACCTTCGACATGGCCCACCGCGTGCTGCACGACGGCCACCTCGCGCCCCGGCGCAGCCGGCCGCTCAACCCGGTGACGGGAGCGTGGCCCGGATCGCGGCGCTCAGCGACCCCTGGTCGGCCGGGATGCCCCTGGCCGCCCGAGCTCCCACGGCCAGCCCGAGGATGTAGGACCCCACCGGGGCCATCGGCCGCGCGAACCCGTGGGCGATCTCCTTGCTGAGGGCATGGATGCCGGTGACGTCGACGGTGTCCGGGTCGGCACCGACGGCCTGGCAGGCGTCGCGGATCCAGTCGTTCCACTCCTGCTCAGCGGCATCGAGGTCGGTCATCTGGTCTCCTCGGGAGGGTGCGGGGCGTCGAGGCCTGGGGGCGGTGCGCTGTCACTGCTTGGTGAGCTCCGGCTTGTCCCAACCGCGCTGTGGCGCACGGTTACCCGAGCCACGGCCCGGGCGCTCGTCCTTGGAGCGGTAGACGAGGTAGGGCCGGGTGAGGTAGCCGACCGGGGCCGAGAAGACGTGCACGAGCCGGGTGAACGGCCACATCGCGAAGAGGAGCAGCGCCAGCAGGGCGTGCAGCTGGAAGCCGATCGGGGCCGCGGCCATCAGCTCGGGCTTCGGCTGCAGCAGGAGGATGCTGCGGAACCAGACGCTCACTCCCTCGCGGTAGTTGTACTCGCCGCCGAACTGGAGCAGGCTCCCCGCGATGGTGTTCCACATGCCCAGCACGATGACCGTGCCGAGCACGGCGTACATGACCTTGTCGTTCACCGTCGTGGCGGAGAAGACCGGGCCGGTGGTGCGCCGCCGGTAGACGAGGATGGCGAGGCCGACCACCGCGGCGATGCCCGCCGGGATACCGCCCGCCAGCGCGATGACGTGGTACCAGTGCGGGGTCAGGCCCAGGGCGTTGGTCCAGACCTGCGGGATGACCAGGCCGATGACGTGCCCGGCCACCACCCCGAGCATCCCGAAGTGGAACAGCGGGCTGCCGATGCGCAGCAGCCGGTCCTCGTAGAGCTGGCTCGAGCGGGTGGTCCAGCCGAACTTGTCGTAGCGGTAGCGCCAGACGTGCCCGACGACGAAGACCGACAGGCAGACGTACGGCACGATCACCCACAGGAAGGTGCTCATCGGGGCGCTCCCAGCGGAATGGTGGTGCCCAGCATCGCCGTGGTGTCGACCGGCTCGGGGCGTGGGTTGAGGCGCGGGTCGATGGCGTACGGCTCGAGCCCGACCTCCTCCTGGGGCGGCCCCTCGGCGACCAGGCGCGTGAGCGCGGTCTGGTCGTCGCCGTCGAGCTCGGGGAGCGTCGAGCGCAGC
>Ga0302299_10002996_pt1 | contig 10279 bp, 10 predicted proteins | sample III_Fen_N3_4_FD_198795 | JGI IMG/M metagenome (GOLD analysis project Ga0302299, IMG submission 198795) | Peat permafrost microbial communities from Stordalen Mire near Abisko, Sweden - III_Fen_N3_4 | ecosystem: Environmental > Terrestrial > Soil > Wetlands > Permafrost | place: Sweden: Abisko...
GTCCGAGGGCTTGCGGCCCGACATCTACGAACACGTAACGATGACGCTGACCTGGGGCTGCGACGAGGCCCAGCAGGTCTTCGAGCACCTCGAGGCGCGGCGGCGGAAGGGCCTGCACATCCAGACACCCGAATCGGCTACGTCGCCCACAAAGGTGAAATCACGCGAATCAATGGAATGATGCAAACGGGGGATAGACGCTCCAGCCTCCGGCGGGGCATCCTCTCAGCCAGAAGCGACGGAAACACTTGTCCACTCAGGCGCCAATGGCTCTCGAAGGCCGCCGGATCGAGGTGCGCGGCACCGTCCAGGGAGTCGGCTTCCGTCCCTGGGTCTACCGCGTGGCCTGCGAAGAGGGCGTGCGCGGGCGCGTCCGCAACCACGCCCGAGGCGTGACGATCGAGGCCTTCGGCAGCCCCTCGGAGCTCGCGGCGTTCCTGCTCCGCATCGAGAGCGAGCACCCGCCGGCCGCCGAGGTGTGCGCGGTGCGGGCCGAGGCGATCCCGGCCGAGGCCGCCGTGGGCTTCGAGATCGTGGCCAGCCGCGACGAGGGCGAGCGGCGCGTCTCGATCCCGGCCGATCTCGCCACGTGTCCCGACTGCCTGCGCGAGGTCTTCGACCCCGCGGATCGCCGCTACCGCTATCCCTTCACGAACTGCACGAACTGCGGCCCGCGCTACACGATCGCCCGCGACGTGCCGTATGACCGGCGGGCCACCACGATGGCGGCGTTCGAGATGTGCCCGCAGTGCCGGCGCGAGTACGGCGACCCCGCCGACCGCCGTTTCCACGCGCAGCCGAACGCCTGCCCCGACTGCGGGCCGCGCCTGCGCGTGATCGGGGATGTCCCCGCAGCGTCGGCTTCCGCTTCTTCCGACGACGCGCTGGCGCAGGCCGTGGCCGCGTTGCGCGCCGGGCAGATCGTGGCTATCAAGGGCCTCGGCGGCTACCACGTCGCGTGCGACGCGTGCTCGGCCGCCTGCGTGCGTCGGCTGCGCGAGCGGAAGCAGCGCGACGAGAAGCCCTTCGCCGTGATGGTGCGCGACCTCGCCGAGGCCAGGCGGGTCGCTTTCGTGAGCCTCGAGGAGGAGCGCCTGCTGGTCTCGATCGAACGGCCGATCGTGCTGCTGCAGCGCCAGCCTCAGGCTCCGCTGGCGCGAGAGGTCGCCCCCGGCAACCCGCTGGTCGGGGTGATGCTCGCCTACACGCCGCTGCACCACCTGCTGCTCGAGGCGTTCGGCGGCCCGCTCGTGATGACCTCGGGCAACCTTTCCGATGAGCCGATGGCAGCAGGCGACGACGAGGCGGTCGAGCGGCTCTCCGGCATCGCCGACCTGTTCCTGGCGCACGACCGCGCGATCGAGAACCGCTGCGACGACTCGGTCGCCCGCGTGATCGCCGGGGTGCCGACGCTGCTGCGCCGCTCGCGGGGCTACGTTCCGCGCGCCATCCCGCTGGCCCGCCCCGTGGCGCGGCCGGTGCTCGCCTGCGGCGGACAGCTCAAGAACGCGTTCTGTCTCGCGGCCGGCGACTCGGCCTGGCTCGGGCCGCACCTCGGCGACCTCGACAACCTCGAGGCCTGCCGCGCGTTCGATGAGCAGGTCGAGCGGCTGCAGCGCTTCCTCGGCGTCCGGCCCGAGCTGATCGCCCACGACCTGCACCCCGACTACTACTCGACGGGCTACGCCCGGCGGCGGCCGGAGGCCCTCAAGGTGGCCGTGCAGCACCACCACGCGCACGTGGCCGCCCTCGCGGCCGAGCGGGGCCTGGACGGACCGGTGCTCGGCCTCGCCTGGGACGGGACCGGCTACGGCACGGACGGCGCCGCCTGGGGCGGCGAGCTGCTGCGGGTCGACGGGGCGCGCTGCGAGCGCCTGGCCACGCTGCGGCCGCTGCGGCTCGCCGGCAGCGACGAGGCGATCCGGCAGGTCTGGCGGATCGCACTCGCCGCGCTCGACGACGCCTTCGACGGCGCGCCGCCGCTCGAGAGCCTGGCACTGTTCGACGGGGTCGCGGACCGCGACGTCTCGGTGGTGAGGCAGATGATCGCGAAGGGACTGCACACGCCGCTCGCTCACGGCGCCGGGCGCTGGTTCGACGCGCTGGGCGCGCTGGGCCTCGCGCGGGCCCGCTCGAGCTACGAGGGACAGGTCGCCCTCGAGTGGAACCTGGTGGCGGAGGCGGTCGGGCGCGTGGGCACGGAAGCCGAGCCCTACCCCTTTGCGTGGCTTGAAGGGAGCGGCGTGGCCCAGGCCGACCTGCGCGGGCTCGTGCGCGGGGCGGCACTCGAGCTGGCCGAGGGCGTGGCCGCGGGCTGCGTCTCGGCCCGCTTCCACGAGACGATGGCGGAGGTGGCCGCGCAGATGGTTCGCCGCGCGGGGCTGGAGCACGCTTCGCTGCCCGTGCTGCTGACCGGCGGCTGCTTTCAGAACGAGCGGCTGGTCGAGGGCGTGCTGCGGCGGCTGGCCGGCCGCCGGGTGCTGCGGCACCGCCTGGTGCCGCCGGGTGACGGGGGCATCGCGCTCGGCCAGGTGCTGGTGGCCGACGCGCTCGCCCGAGGGGAAGCTGGCATGATGGACGATGGCGGCCGGCGTGTCGCGATGTCGCGGGAGGCCTGAGATGTGCCTGGCGGTTCCGGGGAAAGTGGTCGAGATCCTGGGCGACGGCGAGCTGCGGATGGGGAAGATCGACTTCGCCGGGGTGCTGCGGCAGGCCTGCCTCGCCTACGTGCCCGAGGTGCAGCTCGGCGACTACGTGCTCGTGCACGTCGGCTTCGCGATCTCGCGCATCGACGAGCAGCAGGCGCTGGAGACCTTCGCGGCCCTCGAGCAGATGGGCCAGCTCGACGAGCTGGGCGCGCCTCCGGGCGACGACCCGGCCGGGGGCGCCGGGCGGGGTGGGCCGGGAGGCGAGGCCTGATGCGGCACGTGGACGAGTACCGGGACCCGGCCGCGGTCGAGGCGGTGGTGAAGCGGATTCACGCGACCGTGACGCATCCGTGGACCCTGATGGAGGTCTGCGGCGGCCAGACCCACTCCATCCTCAAGTTCGGCCTGCACGAGCTGCTGCCGGAGACGCTGCGGCTCGTGCACGGGCCCGGCTGCCCGGTGTGCGTGACCCCGCTCGAACTGATCGATCGCGCGATCGCGATCGCCTCGCGCGCGGGCGTCACGTTCTGCTCCTTCGGGGACATGCTGCGCGTTCCGGGCTCGCGTGACGACCTGCTGAAGGTGAAGGCCCGCGGCGGAGACGTGCGCATCGTCTACTCCCCGCTCGACGCGCTGCGCCTTGCCCGCGAGCACCGCGATCGCCAGGTCGTGTTCTTCGCCGTTGGCTTCGAGACGACGGCCCCGGCCAACGCGATGGCCGTGCACCGTGCCGCGGCCGAGGGCCTCGCGAACTTCTCGGTGCTGGTGGCCCACGTGCTCGTGCCGCCAGCGCTCCAGGCCCTGCTCTCGTGCGAAGACGCGCAGATCCAGGGGCTGCTGGCGCCCGGGCACGTCTGCGCGGTGACCGGCTACACCGGCTACGAGCCGATCGCGGCGAAGTACCGGCTGCCCGTCGTGATCACCGGCTTCGAGCCGCTCGACCTGCTGAAGGGCGTGCTTGCGGCCGTGACGCAGCTCGAGCGAGGCGAGGCGCGGGTGGAGAACCAGTACCCCCGCGCGGTCGTGCGCGGGGGCAACCCCGCCGCGCTGCGCATGATCGAGGAGGTGTTCGTGGTGGCCGACCGGGCGTGGCGCGGCCTCGGCTCGATCCCGCTGAGCGGCTATGCGCTCGCGCCGAAGTACGCGGCGTTCGACGCCGAGCGCGTGTTCGACGTGGCCGGCGTGACGGCCAGCGAGCCCGAGACCTGCCGTGCCGGGCTCGTGTTGCAGGGCCGGCTGCGGCCGACGGACTGCCCGGAGTTCGGGACACGCTGCACGCCCGAGCACCCGCTCGGAGCCACGATGGTGTCGAGCGAGGGGGCCTGCGCGGCCTACTTCCACTACCGCCGCCCGCAGGGCGAGCGGGCGGCTTCCTAGCGCATGGCTCGCTCCATCGACTCGCTGCTCAGCTGCCCGGCGCCGCTCGATCACGGTGACGTCGTCGAGCTCGCCCACGGCGGCGGCGGCCGCAAGACGTCGCGGCTCATCGAGACGCTGTTCGCCCCCGCCTTCCGCAACCGGCACCTCGAGCCGCTCGCCGACGGCGCGATCGTCCGCGTGGGCGACGAGCGGCTCGCGTTCACCACCGACAGCTTCGTGGTGACGCCGGCCTTCTTCCCCGGGGGCGACATCGGGTCGCTGGCCGTGCACGGGACGGTGAACGACCTTGCGATGTGCGGGGCGGAGCCGCTGTTCCTGAGCGCCGGCTACCTGCTCGAGGAGGGCTTCCCGATGCGCGACCTCGCGCGCGTCGTGGAGTCGATGGCAGCCGCCTGCAGGGCGGTCGGCGTGCTGCTCGTCACCGGAGACACGAAGGTCGTCGACCGCGGGAAGGGCGACGGCATCTACATCAACACCTCCGGCATCGGCCGCGTGCTCGCCGGCGTCGATGTCGGGCCCGGGCGCGCCGCGGCCGGCGACGCGGTGCTCGTCTCCGGCCCGCTCGGCGACCACGGGATCGCGGTGATGGCGGCGCGCGAGGGGATCGACTTCGAGACGCGGCTCGTCTCCGACAGCGCGCCAGTCGTGCGTCCGGTGCGCGCGCTGCTCGACGCGGTGCCCGGTACGCACGTGCTGCGCGACCCGACGCGAGGCGGGCTGGCGACGGCGCTGTGCGAGATCGCGCTCGCCTCCGGCGTCGGGATCCGCCTCGACGAGGCCGCGCTGCCGGTGCGCGAGGAGGTGCGCGGGGCCTGCGAGCTGCTCGGGTTCGACCCGCTGTACGTCGCGTGCGAGGGGCGCTTCCTGGCGATCGTGCCCGGCGAGCGGGCCGACGCCGCACTGGCGGCGATCCGCTCGCAGCCCGGTGGCGAGGGCGCCTGCCGGGTGGGCGCCGTGGTGGCCGAGGACGCGGGCCGCGTCGTGCTGAGGACGCGCATCGGCAGCCAGCGGTTGCTCGAGCGGCTCTCGGGCGAGCAGCTGCCGAGGATCTGCTAGGCTGGCCCGCCCGTGCACGAGTACTCGCTCGTCTCCGCCATGGTCGATCGCGTCGAGAAGGAGGCCCGTGAGCGCCACGCGGTTGCCGTCCACCGGCTCGGCGTGCGCCTCGGCGCCCTTTCCGGCGTGGAGCCCGAGCTGTTCGCCGCGGCCTTCACGCTCGTGCGGCAGGGTCTGCTGCAGGACGCGGTCCTGGACCTGCGCCGCTCGGAGGCGGTCTGGAGCTGTCCGGAGTGCGCGAGCGCGATTCCCGCAGGCGGGGTGCTGCGCTGCCCCGCGTGCGGTGTGCCGGCGAAGCTGGTGAGCGGGGACGAGATCCTGCTCGAGCAGATCGAGATGGAGGTGCCCTGATGTGCGACAGCTGCGGCTGCGGCGACCCGAACCTCGTCTCGGTCGAGGTCCACGACAAGATTCTCTCGGTGAACGACCGCACCGCGGGCCACAACCGTGAGCACCTCGCCGGGGGCGGCGTGTTCGCGGTCAACCTGATGGGTTCGCCGGGCGCCGGCAAGACGGCCGTGCTCGAGGCCACCGCGCGCGGGCTGGCCGGGAAGCGACGGCTCGGCGTGATCGCGGGCGATCTGGAGACCGAGCGCGACGCGGACCGGCTGCGCGCGGTGGGCGTGCCTGCCGCGGCGATCACGACCGGTTCCGCGTGCCACCTCGACGCGGAGATGGTGCACAAGGCGCTGCACCAGTTCCCGTGGCGAGAACTCGACTACCTGTTCGTCGAGAACGTGGGCAACCTCGTGTGCCCGGCGGTGTACGACCTTGGACAGGCGGTGAACGTGGTCGCGCTGTCGGTTACCGAGGGCGAGGACAAGCCGCTCAAGTACCCGGTGATGTTCCGCAAGGCCGACCTGGTGCTGCTGACGAAGACCGACCTGCTGCCCTATCTCGACGTGAAGGTGGAGGCGATCGAGGAGGCGCTCGCCCGGACGATGCCCAGGCCGCAGCTGCTGAAGCTGTCGGCGCGGACGGGAGAGGGCGTGGCGGAGTGGCTCGCCTGGCTCGAGGAGCGCCGTGCGGCGCTGTCCCCGGCGGCCCGCGCCCAGGCCCCGAATCAGGGCCACCAGCACGCCTGACGGGATAGACTAGCGCCCTCATGAGCGACCCGAAGGTCGACGCCCGCGCGCGCCTGCGGCACGACCTGCGGACACCGCTGCACCAGATCATCGGCTACGCCGAGCTGCTCGAGGACGAGGCGCGCGACGCGGGCCCGGAGTCCTGGCTCGCCGACCTCGGCCGCATCCGCTCCGCCGCCCGGCAGGCGCTCGAGGCCGTCGACGAGGCCGTGCCGCCGACCCCGGCTCGCGCCGACCCGGTCGTGTTTCTCGAGGCGCCGCCGCTTCGGACCGGCGAGCCGGCGGCAGCCGGGCCTGCCTCCGCCCCACTGCCTCCGCTCGACCCGGCCAGCGTGCGGCTGCTGGTCGTCGACGACAACGACCTGAACCGCGACATGCTCTCTCGCCGCCTCGGGGGCCGTGGCTTCGTCGTGGAGACGGCTTGTGACGGCGAGTCGGCGCTCGGCATGCTCGAGCGGGGCTACGACGTCGTGCTGCTCGACGTGATGATGCCGGGGCTCAGCGGGATCGACGTCCTGCGCCGCGTGCGCGAGCGCTGGCCGGCGTCGGACCTGCCGGTGATCATGGCGACCGCGCGCGACGCCACGGAGGACGTGGTCGAGGCCCTGCACCTCGGGGCGAACGACTACGTGACGAAGCCGTTCGACTTCCCGGTGGTGCTGGCGCGGATCGAGACGCAGCTGACCCTGCACCGGCAAAAGCAGCAGATCGGCCGGCTTGCGACGGACCTTGAGCTGCGCAACCGCTTCATCCGCGGCCTGTTCGGCCGCTACCTCAGCGACGAGGTCGTGAGCGGGCTGCTCGCCTCGCCCGAGGGCCCGAAGCTCGGCGGCACGCAGCGGCGGGTCACGCTGCTGCTGTCTGACCTGCGGGGCTTCACGCCGCTCACGGAGGACCTGGCGCCCGAGCGCGTGCTGGAGCTGCTGAACTCCTACCTGGGCTCGATGGCCGACGTGATCCTCGCCCACCAGGGCACCGTCGACGAGTTCGTCGGCGACGCGATCCTCGCGATCTTCGGCGCGCCGTTGACGCGCGCCGACGACGCGCGCCGGGCCGTGGCCTGCGCGATCGACATGCAGGCCGCCCTCGTCGGGCTCAACCAGCACAACGAGGCCGCCGGGCTGCCGCGGCTCGAGATGGGGATTGCGCTGCACACCGGCGAGGTGATCGTCGGCAACATCGGCTCGGAGCGGCGTACGAAGTACGGTGTGGTCGGCAGCGCCGTCAACCACGCCGGCCGGATCGAGTCCTTCACCGTCGGCGGGCAGGTGCTGCTCTCCGATGCCACGCTGCGCGACGTGGGCGAGGGCGCCGAGGTGGGCGCGGCGCTTGCGATCGACGCCAAGGGCACGCGCGAGCCGATCGTCGTGCACGAGCTGCGCGCGTTCGGCGGGGCACGGGTCCCGGACGCGCCGGACGAGCCGGTGGCGCTCGCCGAGCCGCTCAACGTGCTCTGTCACGTCGTGGTGGGCAAGCGCGTAGAGGCCGAGGCCTTCGGCGCGCGCCTGCTGTCGGCGTCGACCCGCGGCGGGACGCTGCTCACCCCGCGCCGCCTGCGCTCGCTCTCGAACCTCAAGCTCGAGCTGCGGCCGGCCGGGCGCGGGCCCGTCGAGCTGTACGCGAAGGTCGTGCGTGGCGCCGGCGACGGTGCGATCGAGGTGCGCTTCAGCGCGCTGCCGGCCGACGTCGACCACTGGCTGCGCGACCTCGTGGACGAGGCGCGTACGAAGGCGGTACCGCCTCCGCAGGCCTAGGACGGCCGCGCGTTCAGTGCGATCGGGACGCCCGCAGGGCGTCTCGCGTCAGGCGCCTCGCGCCGCCGCCCGCCGCAGGCGGTCGAGGATCGCCAAGCCGAGGCCCGTTTCCGGGCACGGCTCCGCGAGGATCAGTTCGAGGCCGAGCGCGTCCAGCCGCCGCAGCGCGGCGAAGAGGCGGGCGGCCGCCGTGACCGGCGAGCCGTCCGTCGCGAGGACCTCGACCGCCACATAGCCACGCGCTGGCGTGGGCGTGAACGCGAGCAGGCCGACGCGGCCGGGCGACGTGAGGTCGGGCGGACGGCCGTTCAGCAGCCGCAGCGGTGTGCGTGTCGCGTAGTGCTGCAGCAACTGGCCCGGGGCGAGCGGCCGCTCGGCGGGCGGGGCGACCTCGAGCGTGACACCGAGCGCGCGTTCGAGGTCCTCGCGCGCAACGCCGCCGGGCCGGAGCAGGCGCGGTGCCCCGCCGGCGAGAGACAGCACCGTGGACTCGACGCCGACCCGGCACGGGCCTCCGTCCAGCACGAGGTCGACGGCGTCGCCGAGTTGCTCCACGACATGCGCCGCGGTCGTCGGGCTCACGTAGCCGAACAGGTTCGCGCTCGGCGCCGCCACCGGGACCTGCGCCGCGGCCAGCAGCGCGTGCGCGGCCGGGTGGTCCGGCACGCGCACGCCCACCGTGTCGAGCCCGGACGTGACGAGGTCGGGCACGGCGGGGCGGCGGGGCAGCACGAGCGTGAGCGGGCCCGGCCAGAAGCGCGCGGCGAGCCGGGCGACGCGCGGGTCTCTTCCGTCGGCGACCGTCGACAGGTCGCCGGCGCCAGCGAGGTGGACGATCAGCGGGTCGAACGACGGCCGCGCCTTCGCCTCGAAGACACGGGCGACCGCGCGCACGTCGAGCGCATTCGCGCCGAGGCCGTAGACGGTCTCGGTCGGGAAGGCCACGATGCCGCCGTTGCGCAGGATCGTGGCCGCCTCGGCGATCGCGGCGGGGTCTGCGGCCGGCGCGACGCGCGCGCTCACGACGCGTGCCCCGGCGCTGCCGGGTCGTGCGCGGATCCGCCGCGCGCGCGCGAGGCCAGCATCCCGCAGGCGGCGTCGATGTCGGGGCCGCCCGAGTAGCGGCGAACGAAGCCGATGCGGTTGCGCGCGAGGGCCGAGAGGAAGCGGCCGCGCTCTTCGTCCCCGGCGCGCCGGTGCGCGCCCGTGGGGTCGTTCACGTCGATCACCGAGACCCGGACCGGCACGCCCGCGAACAGCCTCGCCAGCTCATCGGCCTCGTCGTCGCCCGAGTTGAAGCCGGAGATGAGGACCCAGGCCAGGCTGACCGGGCCGCCGCGGCGCTCGGCGTGGCGCCGCATCGCGGCCGAAAGCTCGGGCACGCCGTAGCGTGCCGTGATCGGCACCAGCGTCTCGCGCTTGTGCGAGAACGCCGAGGTCAGCGAGAGGATCAGCCGGTAGGGATGGCCCTCCTCGGTGTAGCGCTCGATCTGCGGCAGCAGGCCGACGGTCGAGATCGTGATGCGGTCTGCGCCCACGCGCGGGCCGCTCGGGTCGCGCAGCACGCGCGCGGCCTGCATCACGTTGTCGTAGTTCTGCAACGGCTCGCCCTGGCCCTGGAACACGACGCCGGTCACCGGCCGCTCGGGCGACTCGCGCCGGATCGTGAGCACCTGCTCGACCATCTCCCACGGCTCGAGGTTGCGGCGCAAGCCCAGCCGGCCGGTCTCGCAGAAGCCGCAGGCGAGCGCGCAGCCCACCTGCGACGACACGCAGACGCTGAAGCGCGGCCGTTCGAGCGGGATGCGCACGGCCTCGAACTCGCCCCCGTCGCCGGCGCGGAACAGGTACTTCACGAACGGGTCCACGGCGCTGCGCCGGCGGTCGGCGACGGCCAGGCGCTCCCGCCGGGAACGCGCCGCGAGCTCGGCCGCCCAGGCCTTCGACAACCCGCGCACACCGTCGAGCTCGTCGCGGTCGGCGTCGATCAGGCGGTGCAGCACACGGCGTGCGACCGGCAAGGGCAGGCCGGGGAAGGCCGCGGCCAGGCTGTCGGGCGTCTGCCCGCGCAGGTGCGGGAGCGGCGCGCGGCTCAGAAGTGCAGCACGCGGCGCTCGCCGCGGACCTCGATCTCGACCTCGGCGGCGCCGATGCGCACGACGCGCACGTCGTCGAAGCTGTCGCCTTCGAAGACGAGATGGTCGTTGATCATCGCCACCGGGCGGCCGTCCCGCTCGCTGATCGCCACCAGGCGCAGGCCGGCGGCCGCGCCGGGAGCCGGCCGGGCCTTCGGCCCGGCGGCTGCCGGTCGGGTCGGCACGGCGGGTCCCGGCACGACGAGTGGCCTCGGTGCGGG
>Ga0302299_10002997_pt1 | contig 10275 bp, 8 predicted proteins | sample III_Fen_N3_4_FD_198795 | JGI IMG/M metagenome (GOLD analysis project Ga0302299, IMG submission 198795) | Peat permafrost microbial communities from Stordalen Mire near Abisko, Sweden - III_Fen_N3_4 | ecosystem: Environmental > Terrestrial > Soil > Wetlands > Permafrost | place: Sweden: Abisko...
TGGCGAGCAGCCCGTCCACCCAGGCCCCGACGCCCCCGCTCGCGAGGAAACGCTCAGTCATGGCGGCACTCCGTGAAGCTCTCGTCCTTCCTGAAGGTCGTGAACGGCAGCGGCTTCGAGGGGTCGAGCCCGGTGTCGTAGCCGCCGAAGAGCCGCGCCACGTCCTTTGCCACCTTCTGGTTCAGGAGGCCGATCGGGATGCCCGCCGGGCACGCGTCCGCGCAGGCCTTGCAGCCGGTGCAGCGGCCCGCCTGGTGGAAGGCACGCATCACGTGGAAGAACGCCTTCTCGCCCGTCTCGATCGCGATCGACTGCCAGGCCGGGTCGAGCTGCTCGGCCATGCACTCGTTGCAGTAGCAGAGCGGGCATGCCTGCCGGCAGGCATAGCAGCGGAGGCAGTTCTCGAATTGCGCGTTCCAGAAGGCGGCGCGCTTCGCCGCGGGCCAGGCTTCGATCTCCTCCACGGCCGGGAACGGCGGGAGTCCCCCGTCGATCGACTCCGGCACGCGGCCGAGGAGGGCGTCATACGCCGAGGCGGGCAGCGGTCCCCGCCCGGCGTCGCCCCCGAGGCCGATCAGGAACAGCTCCTCGCGCTCGACCTGCTCCTCGTGCAGCAGCACGTTGAGCGCCCGCATGTCCGCGGGGCGCACCACGACGGCCGCCTTCCGTCCCGCGAGGCTGCGCACGTAGGCGACGAGGTTGAGGGGGGTGCGGGCGTCGAGCTCGAGGCGCGCGGCCTGCTCAGCGGTGCGCGCGAAGAGCGGCCGGTAGCCGACCGTGCCCTTCTCCCAGCCGAGGACCACGTCGACCTTCTTCTCCGCGAGCAGGCCCGTGGCCAGCGCGCGCAGCTCGGTGGTGAGCGGCCCGGCATCGCCGACGAACGGCGGCGGGGCGGGCGCCCGCGGCACCGGAATCGTGTGGTCCGCGTCCGCGCGCACCGGGCCGAGACGCCGCACCGCCTCCGTGAACTCCCCCACCACCCGCGCGAAGCGCGCTCCCTCGCTGGCGCTGACCCAGTCGAGCTGCACCCGTTCCGGCTCGACGCCCAGGAACACCAGCAACTCCCTCATCACGGCGAAGCGCCGGCGCGTGTAGTAGTTCCCGTCCGAGTAGTGGCAGTCGCCGGGGTGGCACCCGAGCACGAGCACGCCGTCCGCGCCTTCCTCGAGCGACCGTGCCACGAAGAGCGGGTCCACTCGCCCGGAGCAGGGCACGCGCACGATTCGGATGTTGGGCGGGTAGGCGGTGCGGCTGGTTCCGGCCAGGTCGGCTCCGGCGTAGCTGCACCAGTTGCAGAGGAAGCCGACGATCCGCGGCTCGAACGTCTGGGACTCAGCCATCCCTCGTCTCCTACTCCTACTCCGCGATCAGCGGCTCGGGCTGGCGTCGCGCGGGCCGCAGCGGCAGCGGCCGGGCGAAGAGCGACTCGACCTCGGCCAGCAGCTGCTGGTCGTTGAAGCCGTGCAGGACGATCGCGCGCCCGCGGCAGCCCGCGGCGCACACGCCGCACCCCTTGCAGACGGCGGGGTTGATCTGCGCCGCCAGTCGCCCGCCCTTCTGCTCGACGAACGTGACGGCGCCGTACGGGCACACCTCATCGCAAAGGTGACAGGCCACGCAGCGCTGCGCCAGCACCTCCGCGATCGTCGGCTCGGTTTCGATGAACGGCCGCGCGAAGAGCCCGGCCACCTTGGCCGCGGCGGCGCTCGCCTGCGACACGGTGTCGGGGATGTCCTTGGGGCCGGCGGCGCAGCCGGCGAGGTAGATGCCGGCGGTGTTCGTCTCCACCGGCCGCAGCTTGACGTGGGCCTCGTTGATGAACCCGTAGCCGTCGTAGCTGATGCTCAGCTTCTGCATCAGCTCGACGGAGCCGCGCGCCGAGGTCACGCCGTTCGCCAGCACCACGAGGTCGGCCTCGATCTCCACGGGTCGGCCGAGCAGGCCGTCGTAGCCCTGCACGACGTAGCGCTCGCCCTTGCGGTAGACGCGGCTGACGCGACCACGCAGGTAGTGCGCGCCGTAGACCTCCTGTGCGCGCCGGGTGAACTCGTCGTACGAGCGGCCGCCGGCGCGGAGATCCATGTAGAAGACGTAGGACTCCACCCGGGGATCGTGCTCCCTGAGCATGATGGCCTGCTTGGCCGTGTACATGCAGCAGATCTTCGAGCAGTACGGCCGGCCCACCTTCTCGTCGCGGGAGCCGACGCAGGCGATGAACACGACGGCGCGCGGGTGCTTGCCGTCCGAGGGCCGCACGACCTCGCCCTTCGTCGGGCCCGAGGCGTTCATCAACCGCTCGAGCTGGAGCGCGGTGATCACGTCGGGATGGCGTCCGTAGCCGTACTCGCCGTAGTAGGGCTTGCGTTCCTCGGGGGCGAGCTGCTCGTCGTGGCTCCCGTCGAGCATGAACAGGTCGTAGCCGCTCGCCACGACGATGGCGCCGAAGCGCTCCGTGACCAGCGCGTCCTCGTCGTCGAAGCGGATCGCCTTCGTCGTGCAGAGCTTCTCGCAGATGCCGCAGGGCGGCAGCTTCTTGCCGTCGGGTCCCACCGGCCGCAGCTTCGTCGCCTGCTCCGGCGAGAGGCCCTGCTCGGCCGCCTGGCGCGCCTGGGCTTCGCGGTAGGCGATCGAGCGGCAGTGGGCGGCGTCGATCACGGGCTTGTTGGGGATCGCCTGCGGGAAGGGCAGGTAGACCGCCGTCCGCGCGCCCATGCCCTGGTCGAACTCGCTCACGACGTCCTTCACCGGGCACTTGCCCCAGCACGTGCCGCAGCCGTTGCAGACGGCGTGGTCGACGTAGCGCGCCTTCTGGCGCAGGGTCACGTCGAAGTTGCCGACGAAGCCGTGCACCTCCTCGACCTCGGCCGACGTCATCAGGCGGATCTTCGGGTGCTGGACGACGTCGACCATCAGCGGCGTCAGGATGCAGGCCGAGCAGTCGAGCGTCGGGAAGGTCTTGTCGAGCATCGCCATCTTGCCGCCGATCGTCGGCGTGCGCTCGACCAGCGTGACCTCGTAACCCGCGTTCGCCACGTCGAGCGCGGCCTGGATCCCGGCGATGCCGCCGCCGATCACCAGCAGCCGCTTGCTCAGCTCGGCGCGCCCGGGCCGCAGCGCCTCGTCGCGCAGGGCCTTGGCGACCAGCATACCCACGATCTCGACGGCCTTGGCCGTCGCCACGGGCTTGTCGCCGTGCACCCACGAGCAGTGCTCGCGCAGGTTCGCCATCTCCATGCGGTAGGGATTGACGCCGGCCGCCGCCACCGTTCGCCGGAACGTCGGCTCGTGCATGCGCGGCGAGCACGAGGCGACCACGACGCGATCGAGCTGCTCGGCCGCGATCTTGTCCTGGATCAGCCTCTGCCCGGGCTCGGAGCACATGTACTTGTAGTCCGAGGCGTGGACGACGCCCGGCATCTCCCGCGCCGCCGACGCGACCGCGGCGCAGTCGACGGTACCGCCGATGTTCGAGCCGCAGTGGCAGACGAAGACGCCCACGCGTGCCATCGCCTAGCTCCTCGTCCCGGCCGGCACGCGCCCGAGCAGCGCCGCCGCCTCGACCAGGTGCCGGGAGATGCCCAGCTCGGAGTTGCCGATCCCGAGCGCAACCCCGACCAGCTCCGTGAAGTAGTAGACCGGCAGCGCGTGGTCTCCCTTGCCCGCGCGCCGCATCTGTCCCTGGCGCATGTCCAGGTTCGAGTGGCACATCGGGCAGGCGGTGGCGATCGCGTCGGCGCCCGCCTCCTCCGCCCAGGCCAGAAGCTGGTGCGAGAGATCGAGGACGACCTCCGTGCGCGAGAGGGCCAGGCTCGAGCCGCAGCAGGCGGTCTTTCCCGGCCAGCTCACGACCTCGGCCCCGAGCACGCGCAGGAGCCGGTCGAGCGTCTGCGGGTCCTCGGGGTCGTCGAAGCGAGCCACCTCGGGCGGGCGCGTGAGCAGGCAGCCGTAGTAAGGAGCGAGCTTCAGGCCCGCCAACGGCCGCACGACGGCAGCCTGGAGCTTCGCGAGCAGGCCGGGCTCGCTCAGGATCGCGAGCAGAGGATCGATCGTCAGGTCGCGGGGCACGGCGCCGCCGGCCACCTCCTCGATCGCCGCGGCCGTCTCCGGATCGGCCAGCGCGGCCTGCGTCTCCTTGAAGCGCGCGAAGCACGCGGCGCAGGGAATGACCAGGTCCCTGAGTCCGGTCGCTCGGGCCAGTCGCATGTTGCGCGCGACGAGGCCGTGCGCCAGCCAGCGATTGGCGACGTGGGCGGAAGACGCGCCACAGCAGTTCCAGTCGTCGACCTCGCGTAGCTCGACGCCGAGCGCCTGGCAGACGGCTTCGGTCGAGAGGCCGTACTCCACTGCAGTGCCGTGGAGCGAGCAACCAGGGTAATAGGAGTAGGCGTTCATCGCGTCGCCTCCATCGCGCGCCGGGCCTCGGCGCGCGCGAAGATCGCCGCAACCTCGCCCCGCGCGCGGATTCGGGGCGGAAGGGGCTTGATCTTCCCGCGCACGAGCAGCGGCCAGGCGAGGTCCACGCTGTCGAAGAGGTGACCCGACAACGTGTTGAAACCCCCGATCAGACCGACCTCGTAGACCCGGCCGAGCAGCTCGATCGACTTGAGGAAGACCCTGTGGAAGACCGCCACCTCGCCCAGCGCCGCGGGGCGGTGCGTCGCCAGGGCGTAGGAACGCAGCGCGTCCATCACGCGCGGCAGGTCGACCTCACAGGGGCAACGCGTCACGCACGTCTGACACCCCACGCACATCCACAGGCCGCGGGAGTCGAGAGCGCGCTCGGCCTGGCCGAGCTGGAGGGCGCGGATGATCTGCTGTGGCGACAGGTCGACCGCCTGTCCGAGCGGACAACCGGCGGCGCACTTGCTGCACTGGTAGCACTCGCGGAGCTTCTGGCCGCTCGCGGCCTCGACGAAGGCGAGGACCTCGTGCGACGCTGCCGAGCCGGACATGCTGGCCTCCTCGATCTCGCGACACGATTCGCAATCCCCGTGCCAGCGCCAAAGGCCGCGTCTACACGCCTGTTCCCGGCACCTGCGCAGATCCGTCGGAGGGCCGGCGCCCCGCGCCGCGCAACCCCTGCGTCAGACGGCGCGCGACGGCGTTCGGATCGAACCGCTCAAGCCGCGCGGGCGGGCCGCACGGCGAGCATCACGCCGACCGGGAGAGAGGAGGCCTCTCTCCTCTTCAGGAGAAGTTGCAGACGTCGAAGCTGGCTGCCTGGCCCATCACCAGGTCGAAGGGCCCGACCGTGCCGTCTGCGGTCTGGATGCTGAGCTGCAGGTGCGAGCCGCTCACGCTGCCGCTGAAGGTGGCAGGCCTCGGCCCACCCTGGACGAGTCTGGGATCGTACGTGCCCGTCGCCGTGAAGCGACCCGACCCATCGAGGCTCAGCCGCTGGACGACCTGACCGACCGCGCCGCACTTGAACTGCGCGGTCGCTCCGGCGTCGGTGACCGCGAGGTCGGCGTTGTGGCCACCCCAATCTCCCCGAGGCACCGAGACGAGCGTTGCGTTCGACGCGCAGCCGAGAAAGCCGAGGCAGCCGAGCAGAAAGAGGCCGGAAAGGCCGAGAAGCCGTTTCGTCACCGATCACCTGTACCGTGAAGGCCCCGGTCACATGATGGCACAGCTGTCGGCGGGTCGCTGATGCAGCGCGCGTCTGACCGTCCACTCTGATGGACGCGGCGCGGACCGGCATCCCGCACCTCGAAGGGGCTACCTGGCGGCTCGTTGTGGGACATCCGAGCCATTGACGTTCGACGAGGCCCGCGCGTACCGTCGCGCCTGACGGCAGGACCGAACCGGTCCCCAGCGGGGCAGCGACAGGCACATGGAGCAACCGCTCGTACTCAGCCGGTCGACGTACCCCGCCGCGGCCTGGCGGGCGCCCCGGTGACGATGACGTCCGCCGTCGGAGCGAGGCCGGGCGGCCGGCTCGCCGCCGTCGTCGGGATGATGTTCAACCCCGGGGCCGTCCTCCAGCTTCGGCTCGCCGGCGTCGCCTGGCCTTTCGCGATGGCCGTCTCGGGCGCGGCGTTCACGCTCGTGTTCCTGCAGACCGGCCTGGACCTGCTGAAGACGGGACGCGCCGGCGGCGGCAGGGTCGTCCTGCTCGCGCTCGCGGGCCTGCTGTACGGGACGCTCGGGATCCTCCTCGTGGGGCTCGTCGCGTGGCTGCTCAGCCGCGCCTTCGGGGCGAAGCGCTCGCCGGGTTGGGCAATGCGGGCCTACGCCCTCGCGTACAGTCCCGCCCTGGTCTACGGCGCCTGCGGCATCGTCGCCAACGTCGCCTTCGGCTGGCGCACGTCGATCGCCTTTGGCGTCACGGGCCTGCTCTGGGCCATCGGGCCCGTGATGGCCGTCAACGACGAGCTCACGGGCGGACGAAAGGGACCGAGCGTCGTGCTTTCCATCGTGTGCGGGGGCCTCGCGCTCCTCGGTTGGGGCCTGCTGGGTCGGCTGTAGCACGCGATGCTCTTTCTGCTCTCTCCTCTCTGCAGCGGCCTGCTCGCGTGGCTGCTCTCGAGGCACCTCCCCTTCGCCGGCGGCGGCACCGCGCTCGTCGTGCTCGCCGGCCTGATCTTCGGGTTCGCCTCCGCTTTGTTCCTGCGGATCGTGCTCGCCGTCTGCAACGTCGGGCAGCCGCGAGACGACGGCAGCAGCATCGGGAGGGCAGCCTCCGACGGCGCGCTCGTGCTGTTGCCGTTCACCGTCCTCGCGCTGTTGGCGGAACTGCTGCTCGGCTGGAATGCGACACAGGCCTTCGCCTCGGCCGCGATCATGGCGTCCTCCGCGGCCATCGGCGCGTCCGCGGGCCGACTGGGCGGCCGCCGCTGGGCGAGCTCGATCGGCCTCTCGCTCGCCGGCGTGCTGCTGTCGGCCAGCTGGATGGTCTTCTGTGCCCTCGTCGCTCTCGGGGCGGGCCGATGAGGCTTCGCTCGCCGGCCTCGCTGGTGATCGCGCTCCTGCTGGCGCCGTCTCCTGCTCTCGCCCAGCGCGCCTCCGACGTCTTCGGTGGACGGGAGATCGCCGCCCCGTCACCGAAGGCCATCCCCTACCTGAGGCGTCTGCCGACCGAAGCCGAGATCCGGGAGGTCGTGGCAACGGCGCCCGAGCTGCAGTCCACGGGCGCCAGCGCGGGCGAGAACAACGGGCCGCAGGGCTTCAACGGCGCAGCCCCCGCGACGCGGGTCCAGGACGTCCGCGTCGACAAGTGGCACATGCCGGGCGCCCAAGGCGCCACGAACGGCAGCTTCGCGGTCGTGAAGCTCACGACCGTGCTGTTGCGCGGCGACGGCGGCGACGGCCCGAGGCTGATGCAGGCGCTCTTCCTCGGCTATCGCAAGCCCGACGGGAAACTCGGCGTCCTCGCGGGTTTCCTCCCCGGCGACAAACCGGGCCAGCTCGTCGCCGCGCCGATCGTCCAGGGACGCAGCGCCGAGGAGAGGGACCGGCGGCTCGCCGAGGTGATCGCCGGGGCGCTGCCGGGGTTCGCGGGCGGGCCCGAGCGCGTCCAGATCACCGTGGCATCCGCGCTGGCGAGGGGCAGCAATGTCCACGTCACGGGCTCGATTCTTTCCGCCACGCCGATCACATCGACGCTCTTCCTGCGCACCGAGGGTGGCGACGTGAAGCAAGGCTTCCTCGGCGTCACCGGCACGACCTTCAGCGCGTCGTGCGAGCGGGCCCCGGGCGTCGGCAACGTCTTCAAGATCACGGCAGACAACGAGGCGAGGCTCGGCGCCGAGGTCACGCTCGCGTTCGACCGGAGCGGCAAGCTCCTGGACGTGCGCACGACGTCCGTCGAGGGCGACGTCACCACGGAAGCCGCGCGGCCGCCCGCGGGACTCGGCGGCGCGGGCCAGGTGCCGGGCCCGGCGACGCCGGCGCAGGCCGCTGCGGGCATCCTGACGCCGGCCCTGCTCGGCTTGCTGTTGCACGGCCTCCTCGGCGGGCGTGGGGACGAGGGCCCGACTCCACCTCCCCCGGTGCCGCCCGGCGGCAAGGGCCGGCGCCATCACGCTGCGGCACCGGCAGCGTCGGACCATGGCGACGACGGCGAAGACGCTGGAGACGGACACGAGGCCGGCGGCCCAGACGGCAAGGGCACGCCTGCGGGCGAGGGCAAGGGACAAGGGCCCGCGGCGAAGGGCCCGGGAGGCCCGGTGCCGAAGGCCGAAGGCCCGAGGGGCGCAGCGCCCGAGAAGCCCGCACCCGGGCCCGTCGCTGCGGGGCCAGGCGCGCCCGCGGCGCCCGCGGCGGCGAGTCCGGAGAAAGAGGCGCTCGACAGACTCGCGTGGCTCGACAACCGCGCGAAACGCTCGCACAGCGACGCGCTGACGAAGGCCCTGGCCGACGCGCGTGCGAGCTGCTTCCGGCCCGACGGGAGCCTCGACGCGGACCGCTGGAAAGACTCGCAGCGGGCGTTGTGGGACGCGCTCGGCGCCTACGGCCGGCAGGGCGAGACGCCGAACTCCTTCCTCGGCGACGCCGCGCGGGAGATCGGTTACGCGCCGGTCGAGGCGATCCGCATGGCCGGTGGAGCGGCCGTGGGCCTCGTGAAGGGCGTCGGAGCGCTGGCCGTCTCCGGCGCCAAGGGCGTCCGGGACATCGCCGACGGTGTGCGGCACGCGGGCTACTTCCTGACGGGCGCGAAGGCGAAGACGAACGAGTGGGTGGCGAAGAACTGTCCCGAGGAGTCGAAGGCGCTGCAGGCTGCCGTGATGGCAGGCCGCCCCCTGGAAGCGCTCGCCTCGATGGCGCGGACCGCGGGCGTTGCGGGCGGCCAGCTGTTGGGCGCGGCCGGCCGCTTCATCAAGACCGAGGTCCTGCCGGTCGAGGAGATCGAGTCGTTCTTCGACAAGGACGCATCGCTCGAGCAGAGGCTGTGGGCCGTGCCCGCCGCAGCCACCAAGATCGCCGGCTTGCTCCTCCTCGGCGCGAAGCCGACGGCGGTCCCGTCCACGCGGATCGGCGGCGCGATCTCCGGCGCTCGAACTAGCGCCGCGGCCGAAGCGGCCGCCGCTCAGAAGGTAGCGCAGCTGCGCACGCAGGTCGCCACGCTCGAGAAGGTCGCGACCCGCAGCGGAGCCGGACCGGAGGCGGGAGGCGTCGGCGCGGTGCTCGACCGCACCAAGGAGGCCCTGGCGCGTGCCCGCCAGGCCGAGCAGACGGCCGCGGCCGCACGGCGGGTCGAGGGGCTGGTCCCGCAGGCCGTGAAGGACGCCCCGATCCTGAACCTGCGCGACGCGATGCGCCGCGTCGACGGCAGCCCCGAGCTGCGCAGGGCCGCCGACGACGCCATACGCGCGAACCGCGGCGGCGGCTCGCTCTACGGCCTTCGCGTCGAGGGCGCGCTGAGCAAGGACGCACACACCCTCGTCACGGCCCGCAAGCTGCAGCTGCAGGAGCAGGCGATGAACAACGCCACGAAGCGCATCCTGCAGGAGGAGGTGGCCGCCCGGCAGGCGGCCGGGCAGCCTGTGCCCACGCGCTTCGACACCTTCAACGCCTCCCAGGGCAGCCGCTCGCGCATCTCCGGCGCCAACGTGAACGCCGACTACGACCAGACCGTCACCGGCGTGCAACACGTGGACCCCGCACGCACGCGGGAGATCGTGCGCCAGGAGTGCCGCCGTCTCCGGCAGACCCAGGAGACGCTCGACGTGAACGTCTACCAGCCGAGGCGCGGGCTCTCCGACGCGGGCGGTTCCGCCCCGAACTCGCAGGCGACCCTCGAGAACATCGGGCAGACGACCGGCACCGCGGGCCAGCACTCGGTTCACGTCACGCGCGACAACCGCGTCGTGATCTCCGACCACGTCAGCACGCCCGACGGGCGCGAGGGCGTCCTCGCCGGGCGCCGCACGCTGGACCCGCCGCCGGGGGTCTCGCGCGAGCAGTGGCTGCGCGAGGGCGCCTGGGAAGGCCACCAGGGCCAGCCAGTCCAGGTCCCGAGGGAGCAGTGGCCGGCGGTGCGCGAGGCACAGCTGGACGGCCTCCAGCACGCCTTCGAGAGGGGCGACATGAACCAGATGGTCAAGTACGCGAACCGGGCGCGCAGCGTGGGCCTGCCGATGAGCGAGTCGACCGAGGGCCTGCTGCGTGCGGTCGCAGGGGAGAAGGACCCGCTCGTCGCGCGCCAGATCCTGAGCAGCGCAGGGTTCGACACGCCGGCCGACCTCATGCGCCACCTCGGCCTTTCATGAGAAAGGGGCGGCGATGATGCAGGCGTTCTCCCACGCCCTGGAAGCCCGGATCTCCCGGCGAGCC
>Ga0302299_10002998_pt1 | contig 10273 bp, 8 predicted proteins | sample III_Fen_N3_4_FD_198795 | JGI IMG/M metagenome (GOLD analysis project Ga0302299, IMG submission 198795) | Peat permafrost microbial communities from Stordalen Mire near Abisko, Sweden - III_Fen_N3_4 | ecosystem: Environmental > Terrestrial > Soil > Wetlands > Permafrost | place: Sweden: Abisko...
CACAGGAGTCGTTCCAGCAGTCGGTGGGCGTGTGCTGCACCATGCGGGACAGCGGGCTGTCGACCGTGATCAGGGTCATCGCGTTGCGTCCTCCGTGGCCGCGACGGGCGCGGCCGGATCCCAGTTCATCAACCAGGCGTGGTCGGGGTCGAGCGTGAAATACCAGGCGCGGTTCGGGCCGGCCATCACGTTGAGGTAGTAGCAGTCGTAGCCATGCGGGGCGCCCACCGGGTGATAGCCCTCGGGCACGACGATGAGGTCGCAGTCGCCGGGCGTCATGGCCTCGTCAAGCGAGCGATCCGGCGTGTAGACGCGGGCGAACGCGAAGCCCTGGGGCTTGGCGAAACGGTAGAAGTACAGCTCCTCGAGGCGTGCCTCGACCGGCGGGTTCTCCGTGTCGTGCTTGTGTGGCGGGTAGCTGGACCAGTTGCCGCCCGGCGTGAACGCCTCGAACGCGATCAGGCGGCCAGCCTCGGCGGCCGGCGGCAGGAGGTGGTGGATCGTGCGCTCGGTCTGCCCGGACCCGCGGGTCTCGACGAGGATGTCCTCAGGCGGGACGAGCGCGGTCCGCCGGACAGGCCCGCCCGGCGCGCTCGCCACGATCACCAGGGCGTCGGTCTCCGCCACGATGGCGACGGGCAGGCCGGGCTCGAGCAGGATCACCGGACAGGGCGGGCCGTCGAACACGGAGGTCCGCGAACCCACCACGCCGAAGTCGTGGTCCCCTGCCCTGACGGCTGCGCGCCCCTCGAGCACCAGCACGAGTCGCTCCTGGTCGTCGGCCGCCCGGTCGACGGACTGGCCGGGCCGGAGCCGGTAGGCATGGCAGGTGGTGTAGTCCCACCCAGCCGACTGGGGGTTGATCCCGACGATGAGGCCGTCCGGGCCGGGGGCGGCCGCGCGGTGGAGGAGGCCCCGCGCGGCCCCCGGTCGGTCAGTGATCATTCCGGGTCCTGGTCGTGTCGGGCCGGCCGGGCATCCGGGCGGAACCGGCCGTCTCACTGCTCATCGTTGCCTCCGAGGTTCGAACCGTGGCCAGGAGCGACGCCCGTCGGAGAGCCGTTCTCGACTGGACCGGCGATCGTGGCTCCCTGCCTGCTGCGCATCGACTGCCAATCCTGAACAATCGATTATCGAGAATACCGGCCACAGGGTCCCGGGTCAACCGGGTCGTCGCCGGTCCTGCCGGGCGCCGCACGCACCAGCAATCGATTACATGGGTATCTTGCCCCGAAGGCGGCCCGCCAGTCAATAGGCGCAGGCGATTTGGTCATGCCCCACGACGCAACCCGCGCCGGCCATCAACCACCGGCCGCCCGGCCTTCCGCAGCCGCCGCCGTCGGCACCGACTGCGCATCTCGGGCCTGCGCGTGAGGTGCCCCCCCCGCAACCCGGGCCGAAGCCCGGGCCGCGGCGCCCCGTCCCCATCCACCCGCTCAAGGCCTCCGCATCGACTTGCCGTCCTCCGTCCGCATCCGGGACGCGTTGCTCGCCGCGAAGTGACGCTGCTTGCGGGCCATCTCCGGCATCGCCGCGCTGTAGACGGGGGCTTCCGCGGCGAGGCTGCGCACGATCTCGCGCAGTTGCGGATCCGAGCCCGCGTACTCCTCCACCCGGTGCCGAACGCTCGCCAGGCGGTCCGCCGACTCCTGGTAGCGACCCTGGCGGTTGAGCGTCACCGCCTCCTGGCGGGCACGCTCGGCAAAGAGCCGCGCGACGACCCGGTCCACGTCCCGGTCGCGCGGCTGGACGTCGTTCGCGACGTGATCCGCGTACGTCCAGGCCAGCGTCACCGGCGCCGCGGCGGGCTGCGCCGCCTCGAACGCGTCGTCCCGGTCGGCGACCCTGACGACGACGCCCACCTCGCGGCCGATCTCGCCGAAATCGAACGTCATCCGCAGGACGATCGAGAGCACCTGGCCCGACAGCATGTCGCCTAGGTACACCCGCGCACGCCCGGGGCTCTGTTCCACGCGGAACGGTGAGAGTGGCTCGAGACGCACCGACTCCGGCAGCATGATGTCCAGGACGACCTCGCGTGCGACCACCTCCAGGGTCTCCCCGACCTCGCTGGTGATGTGGTCGCGCATCTGGGTCACGTCGCCGATGAAGTAGAAGTGCCCGCCGCCGCTGTCGGCCATGGCCTGGAGCAGGGACTCGTCGAAGTCCGTGCCGACGCCGAAGGTGCTGGTGGTCACTCCCCGGCGGCGCAGGTCGTATGCGACCCTGGCGAGCTCGTCCGTGTCGGTCACGCCGCGATTGGCGAGGCCGTCCGTGAGCAGGAGGACCCGGTTGACGCCCTCAGCCACGATCCCCTGCGCGACCTGCTCGCAGCCGCTGAGCCAGCCGGCATGCAGGTCCGTGCTGTTGCGCTCGTTGATCGAGCGCAGGCGCTCGGCTGCGATCTGCCGGGCCGCGGGAGTGGCCTGGGTGCCGGCCACGACGACGTCCACCCGGTCGTCGTACGTGACCACGGAGAAGCGATCCTGCGGGTCGAGGCGGTGGACCGCCTCCAGGACGGCCTGCTTGGCCAGGCTGAGCTTGTTGTGCCCGCCCATCGAGCCGGAACGGTCGAGGACGAACGCGAGGTTCACCGGGGGCCGGCGGCGCGCCGGGTCGGCGGCGACCGTGGGGGCCACGACGTCCACGAGCAGGAAACGGGCGCTGCGGCCGTTGGCGCGGATGAGCCGGCGGTCGGGGCGGACCACCAGGCGTGGATCGGTGAGGCGGGCCGGACCGTGGTCCGGTGTCTGGGGCGTGGACATGGAAGGGCCTCCTTCTCGAAACGGTTTCGAGGCCCGGATGGGGCGGGTCTCACGATGGGCAGTCGGACGCCCGGCAGGCGCCCGGACCGCCGGGTGGGTAGGGGCCGCGAGCCCCGCGCGTCTGGCTACAGCTCCTCGCCGAACAGCTCCCGGGCGATCCGGGTCAGCTGGTCGACTCGCTTGTTGGCGGCGCGGTCCAGGGGCCGGCGGACGTGCAGCTCCACGTCCGGGCTGAGGACCAGGCGCTCCCAGGTGCTGCGATCGCCGGCGGCGGAGCGGGACGACGAATCTGGCGACGGGGCCGCCGGGCCCGCCCCATCCGCGAGGGTCTCGTGGCGCAGGTCAACCTGGGGGTCCATGAAGAATCCGGCCGGAGGCGCACCCGTGGGAGCCTTCAGCGCATGCAGGGCTGCGGCGCCCGGAATAGCCCGTACGGGCACCGGGGGCGCGGCAGCATAGGCTGCCCCGCTCTCGGTCGCCCGTTCGTGGTTCCGCGGCGAGACCCCTGACTTCGCCATCAGCGCCCGGACGTAGGAGAGCGTGTCCTCGCCGGACTGCGAGGGTTCCGGGACGACGCTGTCCGTGACGTCCAGGACGGCCTGGACCTCCTCGTCCCCCATCCGCTCGAGGCGGCCCCGGATCTCCGCCAGCGGCAGGTGCTCCCGCTGGAGGCGCTTGATCAGCCGCAGGCGCGCGAGGTGACCCTCGCCATAGCGAGTCGCGGGACCGGCCGCCTCCGGGGAGGGCAGCAGACCCTGGGCCACGTAGTAGCGGATCGTGCGCGTGGTCACATCCGCAAGGCGGGCGAGGTCTGCGAGGCTGTAGGGGTCGTCGGGCATGGGCCGATTATGACACTGCTACGTCACGGTGTCAAGATCATGTCATCACGCCGCGAGATGCCCGCCTCGATAGCCCCAATGTCGGGCTACCGCATTCGCGGCGCATCTGTCACCCTTGGGGCATGCGTCCGATCCTCGCCGCCCTGCTGCTCGCCGCGGCGCTGGCCGTCCCAGCCATCGCGCCCCAGGCCGCCGCCGCCGCGGAGCCGAACTTCCCGGCCTCGATGAGCGGCTACCACAACTGGCCCGAGCTGGTCGGCGAGATCATGCAGGCACAGAAGGACCACCCGGACATCGTCTCGGTGTTCTCGATCGGCAAGAGCTACCAGGGTCGCGACATCTGGGTCGCCAAGATCAGCGACAACGTGGCCAAGGACGAGGCGGAGCCCGAGGTCCTGATCGACGCTCTCCACCACGCGCGCGAGCATCTCTCCACGGAGCAGGCCCTGGCCGTCCTGCGCTGGCTGACGGACGGGTACGGGTCGAATGCGACCGTCACCCGCCTCGTGAACTCGCGCGAGGTCTTCATCATCTTCGCGCTGAACCCGGACGGCCTCCGGTACGACCTGACCGGCTCCCCGTTCCGGCTCTGGCGCAAGAACCGCCAGCCGAACGCCGGCACGACGGCGGTCGGCACGGACCTGAACCGCAACTACGGGTACCACTTCGGGTGCTGCCGCGGCTCGTCGGGCAAGCCGTCGTCCATCATGTATCGCGGGCCGAAGGCGTTCTCGGCCCCCGAGACGCAGGCGCTCCGCGACTTCGTGAACAGTCGCGTGGTGAACGGCGTGCAGCAGATCCGGACACATATCACGCTGCACACGAACGGCAAGCTCGTGCTGTGGCCGTACGGCTATACGAAGACCAACGTCCCGTGGGACATGACCCATCGCGACCACGCCACGTTCGTCGCCCTCGCGCGGGCCATGGCCGCGCGCAACGGCTACAAGGCCGAGCAGTCCTCGGACCTGTACGTCACCGACGGTGACGAGATCGACTGGCTGTACGGGCGCCACCGGATCTTCTCGTTCACGTTCGAGCTGTACCCCGCCGAGACGCCGACCGTCCTGGGTGACCACTATCCCGATGACTCCCACATCCACGCGGCCACGGAGCGCAACAGGTCCGCGATCCTCTACCTCATCGACCGGGCCGCCTGCCCCGTCGCGGTCCTCGGCGAGATGTACAAGCGGGCCGACTGCGGGCCGATGTTCGACGACATGGAGATCAACCGGGCCTGGACGGTGAACGCATCCGGCACGGACACGGCCACGGCCGGAGCCTGGTCGCTGGGCGACCCGGCCGCCACGAGCTCCGCCGGGCCCAAGCAGCTCGGGACAACGGTCTCGGGCGTGCGCGCCCTCGTGACGGATGGCGTCGCAGGTGCCGGCGCGAACTCCCGGGACGTGGACGGCGGCACCACCACGATCCGGAGCCGGTCGGTGGCGCTCCCCGCCGCGACGGCCCTCGGTCCGATGACCTTCCGGTACTACCTGGCGCACGGCGCGAACTCCGGGCCGGAAGACTCCTTCCAGCTGTTCGTGGAGACGGCAGACGGCACCCAGACCCAGGTGTTCGAGGAGAAGGGCGCGGCCGTCGACGACGACGCCTCCTGGGGATACGCCACCGTCTCGCTGGCACGTTGGGCAGGCCAGACGATCAGGCTCGTGTTCGCCGCCACGGACGGCGGCCCGGACAGCCTGGTCGAGGCGGCCGTGGACGACGTCCGGATCCGCCTCCCGTAGTCCACGTCGTCTCCAGCCGCCACGGGCGGCGTCGTGTAGCCTCGTGCCGGGGCACGGGAGCGGCCAGGAATCGGTCACGGAGGCGGCATGGGCGACATCGGAGCGCTGCGCGGGGTCTGGAACATCGTCCCGACGCCGTTCGCTCCCGACGGGACGGTGGACGACGCCTCGATCCCCGGTCTGGTCGCGTTCGTGCGGGGCACCGGCGTGGACGGCATGACGGTCCTGGGGGTCCTGGGCGAGGCCGGGCGCCTGGGCGACGCGGAGCGCTCGCTGGTCCTGCAGGCCGCCCTGGAGGCGGCCGACGGGGCGATCCCGATCTGCGTCGGGGTGTCGCACCCGTCGACCGATCGCGTGATCGCGTTCGCCAGGGAGGCCGAAGCCGTCGGTGCCCACTCCGTCATGCTGGCCCCGCCGCCCCTCGCCCGCGCCACCGATGTTGCGCTGCGCCGCCACTATCTCGCGGTCGCCGAGGCCATCTCGATCCCGATCGTCGTCCAGGACCACCCCGCCAGCTCCGGCGTCCTGATGACGTCGGACTTCCTCCTGGCGCTCGCGGCCGAGGCGCCGCAGTGTCGCGCCATCAAGCTGGAGGAGGAGCCGACGCCGCCGAAGGCCGGACGCCTCGTCTCGGGCTCGGCGGAGGTGCGGGTGCTGGGTGGTCTCGGCGGCGAGATGCTGATCGAGGAGCTGGGGCGCGGGACCCACGGCACGATGACGGGCTTCGGGTTCCCCGAGGTGCTCGTGGCGGTGGTCCGGCGATGGTTCGCGGGCGATCTCGAGGGTGCGGCGGCCGTCTTCGACCGCTACGCGACGCTGATCCGGTTCGAGAACCAGGCGCTGCTCAACCTGCCGATCCGCAAGCTGGTCTACCAGCGGCGCGGAGCGATCGCGCACGCGACGGTCAGGGCTCCGGGCGTCGGGCCGGATCCCGGGACCGTTGCGGACCTTGAGGCCGTGCTGCGGCGGACGGGCCTGGACCGGCACCTGGCCGCCGGGTCCGTGCTGCCGGAGCTCCTGGGCTAGGCTAGGGTGGGACCTGGCCGTGGCCGGCACATCGCCAGCCCGGAGCCGTCGCGACTACCGCGCCCCGGCCGGCCGCGGAGCCGCGTCGCGGGAACACGCGTGCCGGCAAGCCGTCGGCGCTACGGCAGGGCGCGGATCATGCCCCCGTCCACCGGGACGATCGCCCCGGTGACGAACGAGGCGGCGGGAGACAGCAGGAAGGCTCCAACCCGCCCGATCTCGGCCACGTCCCCGTAGCGGCCGAGCGGGATCGTCGCCCGGGTCCGGCGGGCGATCTCCTCCGGGGTCACGCCGGCGGCCTCGGCTCGCCTGCCGTCGAGGTAGGTGATCCGCTCCGTCGCGATACGCCCGGGGGCGAGCCCGTTGATCCGGATTGGGGCGATCTCCGCCGTCAGCGTCTTGACGAGCCCCGCCAGCCCCGGGCGCAGGACGTTGGACGTGGTCAGCGCCGGGATCGGCTCGCGCACCGACGACGAGAGGACGATGAGGATTGCGGGGTCGACGCCGGCGCGCAGGTGCGGCAGGGACGCCCGGATCAGGCGCAGCGTGGACTGGAGCGTGCCGGCGATGGCGGCCTCCCACTCCGCCTCGCCGAGGGTCTCGAACGTGCCGCCCGGAGGTCCCCCGGTGTTGACGACGACGAGGTCCAGGCCACCGAGCGCAGCGACCGCGTCGTCGACCGCGCCGCGCGGACCGTCCGGCGCAGAGAGGTCAGCCATGACCGCCACGCCGCCGAGACGCGCGGCCTCCGCCTCGATCCGCTCACGCGTCCGTCCCACCAGCGCCACGCGAGCGCCCTCGCCCGCGAGGACCGCGGCGATCCCGCCGCCGATCCCCGATCCCCCGCCGCCGACGAGTGCCCGCCGGCCCTGCAGTCCCAGGTCCATCGTTGCCTCCGATCCCGTGAGCGGCCAGCCTACCGGTCGCGGCGTGCGCTGGGCGGCGCCGACACGCGGACAGTGCCTACACCAGGTAGCGGATGTAGAGGTACGCCGTCGAGATCACCATCGACATGACGACTACGGCGGTCCCGTAGCGGAGGAACTGCCAGAAGGTGATCGGGTGGCCCTCCCGGGCGGCCATGTTGGCCACGACGACGTTCGCAGAGGCACCGACGATCGTCATGTTCCCGCCCAGGCACGCCCCGAGGGAGAGGGCCCACCACATCGGCTGCGCCTCGAGCCCTCCCTGGGCCAGGTGCTGGATGATCGGGATGGCGGTGGCGGTGTACGGGATGTTGTCGATGACCGCGGAGACGATCGCCGAGAACCACAGGATGCCGATGGTCGCCACGCCCTGGCGCCCCGCGACGGCGGTGCCGACCGCGTCGGCGATGCCGCTGATGATCCCGACCTGGATGATCGCCTCGATGAGGATGAACAGGCCGATGAAGAAGAAGAGGGTGTTCCACTCGACATCCTCGAAGGCCTCGTGCGGCTTGAGGCCGCCCACCAGCATGAGCACCGTTGCGCCCAGCATCGCGATGGTCGCCACCTCCAGCCCCAGCGCGGAGTGCAGAAGGAACCCGGCCATCGTCAGCCCCAGGACGACCAGGCACCGGATCATCAGCGGCCGGTCCTTGATGGATGCGGCAGGATCGACAAGCGTGAGGACGTCGAGGCGGTCGGCGTCGTCGTCCATGCGGCGGTAGAAGATCACGCGCATCATCCCGATCCAGGCCAGCAGGATCAGGGTCACGACTGGGGCCAGGTTGACCAGGAAGTCGACGAAGCTCAGGTTCGCGGCCGAGCCGATGAGGATGTTCGGCGGATCGCCGATGAGGGTCGCGGTCCCGCCGATGTTCGAGGCGAAGACCATGCTGATCAGGTAGGGGAACGGGTTGACCCGGAGCGTGCGCGTGATCGCGAGCGTGATCGGCGCGATCAGGACCACGGTGGTCACGTTGTCGAGGAACGCCGACAGGACGGCCGTGAAGACGGTCAGCGAGACGAGCAGGCGGAACGGCTCCCCGCGCGAGAGCCGGATCGCATGGCCGGCGACGAACTCGAAGAAGCCGGTCTTGCGGAGGGCGCCCGCCATCACCATCATCCCGACCAGCAGGAAGATGACGTTGAAGTCGATCGCCGCGAAGGCCTCCTGCTGGTCGACGATCCCGAGGACGATGACGAGCATCGCGCCGAGCAGCGCGATCAGCGTCCGGTCGTAGCGCTCGGAGGCGATCAGCGCGTAGGCGACGAGGAAGATGCCGCCGGCGACGTAAACCTCCACCTCAGGCAGCCACGGGATCGGGCGTCGCGCCCCGGCGGTCGGCGAGGAACAGGACCAGGAACCCGCCGAGACCCGCGATCACGGACGCCAGCAGGATCCCGAGCTTGGCGGCGTCCTCCAGCACCGGGTCCGGGAACGCGAGCTCCGCGACGAACAGCGACATCGTGAACCCGATCCCTCCCAGCCACGCGACGCCGTACATGTGGCGCCACGCGACGCCGGCGGGCAGCGATGCGAGCCCGGCCCGGACCACGAGCCAGGCGGCCGCCGTGATTCCGAGCTGTTTGCCCAGCACGAGGCCTGCCACCACGCCGATCACGACCGGCTGCGACAGGGCGGCCCCGACGTCCTCCGGGAAGCGGATGCCGGCGTTGGCGAGCGCGAACAGGGGCACGATCAGGAAGGCGACCCACGGGTGCAGCCCGTGCTCGAGGCGCAGCATCGGTGCCTGGGCGCCCTGGGTGATGTCCTCCAGCTCCCACAGGGCCGCGTGCCGCTCCTCGATACCCGTCTCGTTGCGGATGCGGGCCGCCACCTCGCTGAGCTGGGCGCCGGCACGCTGCACGTATGTCGGCCCGTCGAGGCGGGTCCGCGCGGGGATCGTGAGCGCAAGGAGCACGCCCGCGATCGTCGGGTGGATGCCCGTCTGGTAGACGGCGAACCAGAGCACCACGCCGGGGATCATGTAGGCGGCCAGGCGGCGGATGCCGAGGGCGTTCATCCCGACGAGGAACACCAGCACTCCACCGGTCGCCGCGAGCGCCGCGAGGTTGATCGCGTCCGAGTAGAAGACAGCGATGACGACCACCGCCAGGAGGTCGTCCACGATCGCGAGGGCGGTGAGGAAGACCCGCAGGCCGAGGGGCGCCCACCGCCCCATGAGCGCCAGCACGCCGAGGGCGAACGCGATGTCGGTGGCCATGGGCACGCCCCAGCCGCGCGAGGCGGGCGAGCCCAACCCCACCAGCAGGATGAAGATCAGCGCCGGGACCAGGGCGCCCCCGACGGCGGCCACCACCGGCAGGATCGCCCGCCGCACGGTATCGAGCTCGCCGACCAGCACCTCGCGCTTGATCTCGAGGCCGATGACGAGGAAGAACAGCGCCATCAGGGCGTCGTTGACCCAGAAGTGGAGGTCGCGGACGAGGCTGAGGTCGCCGAAGCTGAACCCGAGCTCGGTGTGCCACAGTCGGTCGTAGCCGGCGGCCCACGGCGAGTTCACCCAGACCAGGGCGACGAGCGTCGCGAGGATCAGCAGCACCCCGCCCGAGGCGCTGTGGTCGGTGAACGCCCGCAGCGGCGCCAGGACCCGGTCGATCGGCTGGGGCTGGCTGGTCATGGCTCCATGATCGCCGAAACACGACGGCCGCCGCACCCCTCCCGCGCCGCACCCCTCCCGCGCCCGCGCCCGCGCCCGACCAGAGCGCAACACGTTCGCAACCGGGCGTGACCGAATCGGTCCCGGCGCGACCCATCGGCACGCGCTGACCATCCGGCGTGCCGCCGCCAACCTCGCCCCATCACGCGCCGGCCCAGCCCCGGGCCGGCACACAGGGAGGTGGATCGCGCGATGCGCTTCGGACGAAGACTCCTCTTCGGCGGCACGGCGGCCGCTTTGCTCCTGGCCTCGGTGCCGGGCGTCGCCGCGGCGGCGGACGCGGGCACCATC
>Ga0302299_10002999_pt1 | contig 10272 bp, 7 predicted proteins | sample III_Fen_N3_4_FD_198795 | JGI IMG/M metagenome (GOLD analysis project Ga0302299, IMG submission 198795) | Peat permafrost microbial communities from Stordalen Mire near Abisko, Sweden - III_Fen_N3_4 | ecosystem: Environmental > Terrestrial > Soil > Wetlands > Permafrost | place: Sweden: Abisko...
TCGCCCTCGTCCTGCGTGCGGTCTTCATCGCGCTGGGCGCTGCCGTCATCGAGCGCTACTCGTGGGTGTTCTACGTGTTCGGCGCCTTCCTGATCTACACGGCGATCAAGCTGGCCTCCACCGGCGAGACCGACGACGACGAGTACGAGGAGAACGCCCTCGTCCGCTGGGTGGCGCGCATCCTGCCGAGCAGCCCGGACTTCCACGGCACGAGCCTGCGCGTGCTCGTGGACGGCAAACGGCTCTGGACCCCGATGCTCGTGGTCCTGCTCTCGCTCGGGACGACCGACCTGCTCTTCGCGCTCGACTCGATCCCCGCGATCTTCGGGCTCACCGACGAGCCCTACATCGTGTTCGCCGCCAACGTCTTCGCCCTGCTCGGCCTGCGCCAGCTCTACTTCCTGCTCGGCGACCTGCTCAACCGCCTCGTCTACCTCTCGATCGGGCTGGCCGTGATGCTCGGCTTCATCGGCGTCAAGCTCATCCTCGAGGCGCTGCACGACAACGTCGTGCCGTTCATCAACGGCGGCCAGCCCATCGACGTGTGGGTGCCCAGCATCGGCGTCAGCCTGGCGGTCATCGTGCTCGTCCTGGTCGTCACCACCGTCGCCAGCCTCGCGGCCGCACGTCGGGTGGAGGACGGTGCCAGCGGCTAGGTTCCTCCCGTGGACGTGACCCTCGGCGTGTGGGCGGCGACCCTGCTCGGCATCGTGGCGCTCGTGGTGCTGGACTTCGTCACGGTGAGCCGCACGCCGCACGAGGTGTCGTTCCGTGAAGCGGCCCTCTGGTCGGTCTTCTACATCGGCGTGGCCGTGGCGTTCGGCGCCGGCGTCTGGCTCGTCGCCGGCAGCGGGTACGGCACGGAGTACTTCGCCGCCTACCTCGTCGAGAAGTCGCTGTCCGTCGACAACCTCTTCGTGTTCGTCATCATCCTGGGCCAGTTCGCGGTGCCGGCGATCTACCACCAGCGCGTGCTCCTCGTCGGCGTCGTCCTCGCCCTGGTGTTCCGCGCGGTCTTCATCGCCATCGGCGCGGCCGCGCTCGCGGCGTTCGCGTTCACGTTCGTGGTCTTCGGTGCGATCCTGATCTGGACGGGCATCGGCCTGCTGCGCCACAAGGACGAGGACCCGAACCCGCAGGACAACCTCGTCGTGCGGCAGGTGAGCAGGATCGTGCCGCTCACCGACCAGTACGACGGTGCTCGGCTGTCCACGCACGTCGACGGCCGGCGCGTCGCCACGCCGCTGTTCCTCGTGATGATCGCGATCGGGTCGACCGACCTGCTCTTCGCGCTCGACTCGATCCCCGCGACCTTCGGGGTCACGCAGGAGGCCTTCCTCGTCTTCACGGCCAACGCCTTCGCCCTGCTCGGCCTGCGCGCCCTCTACTTCCTGCTCAAGGGCCTGCTCGACAAGCTCGTCTACCTCTCGCTCGGGCTGTCGGTCATCCTGATCTTCATCGGGGTGAAGCTCGTCCTGCTCTGGGGTCACGAGGTGAACCCCTCGGTGCCGCACATCGAGACGACGACGTCGCTGCTCGTCATCCTCGGGATCCTCGTGATCACGGCCGTCGCGAGCGCGATCGCCGTACGCAGGGATCCTGAGCGCATCGCCCACGCAGGGACTGTCACCGAGCCGCGCCCCGCGACCGAGCCCGATCCGGGTCAGGCGCCGTAGGTGCCGACGGCGGACGGGCGGAGCACCCGGAGCGCCTGCGCCAGACTCGTCGGGCCCTGCGCTGACGACGGGTGGCGTCGTCCGAAGCCGGCCGTCGCGAACCCACGCAGGACGTCGGCCGTCATCGCCCGCACGACCTGGGCGACCGCCGGTGGCGCCGACGCGGCGGGGCACGCGCCGGTGAGGTCGCACGTCCAGTACGTCGTGCCCGCGGAGAACACGGCGGCCCCGGACCCCGACGTGTAGTAGGTGGTCGACGCCGCCACGTCGGGTGAGCCGCGGTGGCGCAGGACGCCGAGCAGGACGGTCTGCAGGTCCGGCGGCGCCGCGTGCTCGCCGGGCCGGATGCCGTCCGCCTCGTTGACGACCAGGTGGGAGAGCACCTGCCCCGGCCGCAGGTGCGTGCCGACGGCGAGCCAGCGCGGGAGGGACCACACCTGGAGGCCTCCCTGGGCCTTGAGCGCGGAGTAGCGCTGCCCGATGAGTGCGGCGCCGTCCCGGTTGAGCGGAGCCTGGGCCCAGCGGACCGTGGCATTCTGCGGCGTCGCCGTCGCAGTCGGATCCTGTGCCAACGTGCGGTCGACCGTGAGCGTGAGCGGTGTGCCGTCCGCGGCCCGGTCGAGTCGTGCGTGCCAGTAGAGCTCGTTGGCCCCGAGGTCGGCGAGGTTCACCCCGGCGTTGCGCGCCGCGAGGGCCGCGTCGTACATCCGGCGGGTCCAGTACTCGCTGTGCCCGGGCAGGACGACAGCGTTGGCGGCCTGGGCCATGGACGGCCACGCGTCGAGATCGGTGTCGAGGATGTGCCGGGCGGTGAGCCCCTGCTGCTCGACGAACTGGGTCAGCGGCACGTCGCCCGTCAGGAGCGCGGCGAACCCCGACCCCGTGACCGGTCGCTGGATCGACACGGACAAGGCCCGCGTGTCGGTCGCGCCGTCGCTTCCCTTGTACAGGCTCGAGCCGAGATACTGGCTGTAGGCGGCCCAGGTCAGATTGCTGTGCACCACGAGAAGCCCCCCGCTGTCGGCCTCGTCGCGGACCACCAGCGGGGCGACGCCCGCCAGCCCACCGGCGTCCCACGACTCGACGAGGTACTCGCCAGGCGTCCAGGCGGCGTCGACTGGCAGGGCGACGGCCGCGGCCCAGCCGGGGGAGGGCATCTCGACTCCTCGACGCCGAGCGCCGGGGTCGGTCCGCACGGTCACCGGGGGTGACGTCCACACGAGACGGGCACCTGCGCCGGCGTACCACCCGATCCGGTAGGCCCGGACGGTCACCCCCGCCTCGCCCTGCCCACCGAGATGCACCCGCACGGGGGACCCGCAGACAGTGGACTGCCGGTCGAGGTAGATCGGGACACGGGTCGTGCCCCACAGCGTCGTGGGGCGCCACGACGGGTCGCCGGTGTGTGCGTTCTCCCGCCCCACCCAGCCGGACGGCAGGTGACGTCGTGCGCACGCAGGGAGGTCCACCCGCGGCAGGTCGCCCGGGGCCACCACCGCGAGAGACGTGGCGTACGTCCATGAGGCGGCGTCGCGTGAGAGCCCACCCAGGACGGGCTGGGAGGAGGACGGCGTGGCCCGCTGCCCGGCGCACGACGTCAGGACCAGGACGGCGCTCACCGCGACCAGCGCCCAGGACCTCGACCTCACGGGTCGAGGACTCCTCGCAGTCTGCGGAAGTTCCCGGCGCGTCCGAGCGAACGCGCGGTCCGGTCCCCGGGACATCGCGACACGGAAGCAGGTTGAATCGGCCCTGGAACACAACGGACACGAGGAGGCATGATGTTCGGCATCGGCGGGCTCAGCGGCGGCAAGGCGAACGGCCCGGTCTACGAGACCGAGGTCAACGAGGGCTCCATCAACATGAAGCGCTTCACCGACATCGCCAACGAGCGCTGGAACAACGGCTATCGCATGGCCCACGTGTTCACCCAGGACGGCAACACCGTCGTGGTCTGGGAGCGCCGCGGCTGACCTGCCGCGCTACGCCGGTCCGCACCGTCACCAGCCGCGGTCGACCCACTCCTGCAGGTGCGGGCGCTCGTCACCCAGGGTCGTGTCCTTGCCGTGCCCGGGGTAGACCCACGTCTCGTCGGGCAGGCGGGCGAAGAGCTTGTCGCGGACGTCGCGGATCAGCGTCGCGAACCGAGCCTCGTCCTTCTGCGTGTTGCCGACGCCGCCCGGGAACAGGCAGTCGCCGGTGAACAGGTGCGGCGCGCCCGTGGGGTCGTCGTAGAGCAGGGCGATCGAGCCGGGGGTGTGACCGACGAGGTGGATCGCCGTGAGGCGCACGTGGCCGACGTGGATCGTGCCGCCGTCCGGGACCGTCTCGTCGATCGGTGCGCCGATCATCTCGACGTCGTCGGCGTGCGCGAGGGTCTTCGCCCCGGTCGCCGCGACGACGGCCGCCAGCGCCTGCCAGTGGTCGTGGTGCCCGTGGGTCGTCACGACCGCCGTGATGCCGTCGTCCCCGATCATCTCGAGCAGCCGCTCGGGCTCGTCGGCGGCGTCGACGAGCACCTGCTCGCCCGTCTCGGAGCAGCGAAGCAGGTAGCAGTTGTTCTCGTAGGGACCGACGGCCAGCTTCGAGATGGTGAGAGCGGGCAGCTCGCGCACGTCGGCACGGCCGCCGACGGTCACGTTTCCGGTGTAGGTCACGACGCGATCATGCCGCCCCTGCGGGCACGGTCACCAGGGCGGGGGCTCTCCGACGTCCGAGCCGTCCCGGCGTCGCACGGGGCCGGTCGCCGGTCGGCCGAGCCGCCACGCGAGCACGTCGGCCGGCTCGCCGAAGGCGTCGACCGCGCCGGACCGGCCGTGCACGAGGATCAGCGTGCGCTCCACGAAGTCCGCGGGCCAGTCCCGGGGGCCGTAGCCGAGCCCGAGGTCGACGTGGTGGATCTCCACCTCGCGCCGACGCGCGTAGGGGAGCGCACGCGCAGGCGTGTCGGGCTCGGCCTCGGGACGCGGCGGCCCGAACAGGAGCAGCCGGTCGAGCTCCTCGGGACCTGCAGCACCGAGCCGGTCGAGCCCCACGGCGAGCCGGTCGGCGGAACCTCGGACGTCGGCGGCCAGCGCCGCGGCCGGCCGTCCGGCGCCCGCCTCGATGTCGGCGCCGCGGGCGTCGCCTGAGGCGTACATCGGGTGGGCGACGCCGCTCAGCGCCCAGTCGACGAGGTGCAGCATCCCGTCGGCGTTGCGCGCCAGGTGCGTGAGCACGTGGCCGACGCTCCAGCCGGGCAGGAGCGAGGGGCGACGCGCCTGCTCGTCGTCGAGCGAGTCCAGCGTCGCGCCCAGCCGGGCGGTGGAGTCAAGGAGGGCGGCGAGGTCCGCGGCCAGGGCGTCGGGCACGGGGCGACGCTACGCCGGGCACCGGCGTCCGGCTCCGGGAATGTGGTTGTCGGTCCCCCTCGTTAGCCTGGACCGTGGCCGCGAGCGTCGGCCGTCCGCCCGGGTGCCCGCTGCCCGGGGCCCACTCGAGAACAGGACACGGTGTGGCCGATCGTCTGGTTGTCCGCGGCGCACGCGAGCACAACCTCAAGGACGTCTCCCTCGATCTCCCGCGCGACGCGATGATCGTGTTCACCGGCCTGTCCGGGTCCGGCAAGTCCTCCCTGGCCTTCGACACGATCTTCGCCGAGGGCCAGCGGCGCTACGTCGAGAGCCTGTCGGCCTACGCCCGGCAGTTCCTCGGCCAGATGGACAAGCCGGACGTCGACTTCATCGAGGGGCTCTCGCCCGCGGTGTCGATCGACCAGAAGTCCACGAGTCGCAACCCCCGCTCCACCGTCGGCACGATCACCGAGGTCTACGACTACCTCCGCCTGCTCTACGCGCGGGCCGGCCGGCCGCACTGCCCGGTCTGCGGGCGCGACATCGCCCGCCAGACGCCGCAGCAGATCGTCGACCGCATCCTCGAGCTCGACGCGGGCGCGCGCTTCCAGGTCCTCGCCCCGGTGATCCGCGAGCGCAAGGGGGAGTACTCCGAGCTCTTCCGCCAGCTCCAGACCCAGGGCTTCTCCCGCGCCAGGGTCGACGGCGTCGTCCACTCGCTGGCCGACCCGCCGACGCTCAAGAAGCAGGAGAAGCACACCATCGAGGTGGTCGTCGACCGCCTCACCGTCAAGGCTGACGCCAAGCGCCGACTCACGGACTCGATCGAGACCGCCCTGAAGCTCTCCAGCGGGCTCGTCACGCTCGACTTCGTCGACCTGCCCGACGACGACCAGCACCGCGAGCGGATGTTCTCCGAGCACCTCGCCTGCCTCTACGACGACCTGTCGTTCGAGGAGCTCGAGCCGCGCTCGTTCTCCTTCAACTCGCCGTTCGGCGCCTGCCCCGAGTGCACCGGCCTCGGCACCCGGATGGAGGTCGACCCCGAGCTCATCGTGAGCGACCCGTCGATGACGCTGGCCGAGGGCGCCATCGGCCCCTGGTCCAGCGGCCACATCAGCGACTACTTCGAGCGGCTGCTGGTCGCTCTCGGCGACGAGCTGGGCTTCACCCTCGACGACTCCTGGGAGTCGCTGTCGCCCAAGGCGAAGAAGGCGATCCTGCAGGGGCACTCCACCCAGGTCCACGTCCGCTACAAGAACCGCTACGGCCGCGAGCGGAGCTACCACACCGCCTTCGAGGGCGTGATCCCCTACGTCAAGCGCCGGCACGCCGAGGCCGACAGCGAGACGAGCCGGGAGCGGTTCGAGGGCTACATGCGCGAGGTTCCCTGCCCCACCTGCAACGGAGCGCGGCTCAAGCCGATCAGCCTGTCGGTCACCCTCGGCGGCAAGTCCATCGCCGAGGTCGCCGCGCTCCCGATCGGCGACTGCGCCGACTTCCTGCTCGGTCTCACCCTCTCGCCGCGCGAGAAGCAGATCGCCGAGCGAGTCCTCAAGGAGGTCAACGAGCGGCTGCGCTTCCTGGTCGACGTCGGTCTCGACTACCTCACCCTCGACCGTGCGGCCGGCACCCTCGCCGGGGGCGAGGCCCAGCGCATCCGCCTCGCGACGCAGATCGGCTCCGGCCTCGTCGGCGTCCTCTACGTGCTGGACGAGCCGAGCATCGGACTGCACCAGCGCGACAACCGCCGCCTCATCGAGACCCTCGTGCGGCTGCGCGACCTCGGCAACACCCTCATCGTCGTCGAGCACGACGAGGACACCATCCGCCAGGCCGACTGGGTCGTCGACATCGGTCCGGGCGCCGGCGAGCACGGCGGCGAGGTCGTCGTCTCCGGCACGGTGCAGGACCTCCTCGACAGCCCGACCTCCATGACCGGCGCCTACCTGTCCGGACGGCGTCGCATCGAGATCCCCGCCGTACGCCGGCCCATCACGCCGGGGCGCGAGCTGACGGTGGAGGGCGCCCGCGAGCACAACCTCAAGGACGTCGACGTCTCGTTCCCGCTCGGCTGCTTCGTGGCCGTCACCGGTGTCAGCGGGTCGGGGAAGTCGACGCTCGTCAACGACATCCTCTACACGACGCTGGCGCGCGAGCTCAACGGAGCGCGTGCCGTCGCGGGCCGCCACCGCCGGGTGCGGGGCCTCGAGCACCTCGACAAGGTCGTCCACGTCGACCAGAGCGCCATCGGTCGCACGCCCCGGTCCAACCCGGCCACCTACACCGGCGTGTTCGACCACGTGCGGAAGCTGTTCTCGGAGACGCCCGAGGCGAAGATGCGCGGCTACCTCCAGGGCCGCTTCTCGTTCAACGTCAAGGGCGGCCGCTGCGAGGCGTGCGCGGGCGACGGCACGATCAAGATCGAGATGAACTTCCTGCCCGACGTCTACGTGCCGTGCGAGGTGTGCCACGGCGCCCGCTACAACCGCGAGACCCTCGAGGTGCACTACAAGGGCAGGACCATCTCCCAGGTGCTCGACATGCCGATCGAGGAGGGGCTCGAGTTCTTCGAGGCCGTCCCGCCCATCGCGCGCCACCTGCGCACGCTGGTCGAGGTCGGCCTCGGCTACGTCCGGCTCGGGCAGCCGGCCACCACCCTGTCCGGCGGCGAGGCGCAGCGCGTCAAGCTCGCCAGCGAGCTGCAGAAGCGGTCGACCGGCCGCACCGTCTACGTGCTGGACGAACCGACGACCGGACTGCACTTCGAGGACATCCGCAAGCTGCTCGGAGTCCTGCAGTCGCTGGTCGACAAGGGCAACTCCGTGCTCGTCATCGAGCACAACCTCGACGTCATCAAGACCGCCGACTGGGTCGTCGACATGGGGCCGGAGGGCGGCAACAAGGGCGGCACGGTCGTCGCGACCGGCACACCGGAGGACATCGCGCTGGTCGAGGCGAGCCACACCGGCGCGTTCCTGCGCGAGATCCTCGCGGCGACGCCGGCCCGCTCCGCGCGGGTCCCGGCGAAGAAGGTGGCCGCGGCCAAGGCCACGAGCACCCCGACGGCCACCGCGAGGAAGGCCACGAAGTCGCCGGCGCGAGCGCCCCGGAAGAAGGCCGGCTCGGCATGACGGATAGCGTCGTGCCGACCCGAGGAGACGTGATGACCGAGCTCGACACCGCCCCTGCCGGCACCCACGCCGGAACCCACGCCGCGCCTGCTGCAGGACCGACCCGCCGCCAGGTGCTCGTGACCGGAGGTGCCGTCGTCGCGGCCGTGGCGGTCACCGCTGCGTGCGGCTCGTCCGGGAGCTCCAGCGTCCCCGGAGTCGGGGGCAGCACGGTGTCGACGGGCGACGTCCCCGTCGGCGGTGGCGTGGTCCTCGAGGGCCGGCAGGTCGTCGTGACCCAGCCGACGGCGGGGACGTTCAAGGCCTTCAGCGCGGTCTGCACCCACGAGGGATGTCTCGTCGCCAGCGTGGCCAACGGCACGATCACCTGTCCGTGCCACATGGGCCAGTTCTCCGCCACCGACGGCTCGGTGCAGGGCGGGCCGCCGCCGTCACCGCTCGCCGAGGCGAAGTTCACCCTCTCCGGCACCACCATCACGATCGACTGACGACGGCTGCCCGTGGCTGACCCCGCGACCTACCGACCCGCACCTGGGGAGGTCCCCGACTCTCCGGGGGTCTACCGGTTCCGGGACCAGCACGGCCGGGTCATCTACGTCGGCAAGGCCAAGAGCCTGCGCAGCCGGCTCGCGTCCTACTTCCAGGACCTCGCCGCGCTGCACGTCCGCACCCAGGCGATGGTCACGACGGCGGCCTCGGTCGACTGGGTCACCGTCGACACGGAGGTCGAGGCCCTGCAGCTGGAGTACTCCTGGATCAAGGAGTACGACCCGCGCTACAACGTCCGCTACCGCGACGACAAGAGCTACCCCTACCTCGCCGTCACCCTCGACGACGAGTACCCCCGGGTCACCGTCATGCGCGGCGCCAAGCGCAAGGGCGTGCGCTACTTCGGTCCCTACGCCCACGCCTGGGCGATCCGCGAGACAGTCGACCTGCTCCTGCGCCCGTTCCCGGTGCGCACCTGCAGCACCGGGGTCTTCAAGCGTCACGGGCAGATCGGGCGGCCCTGCCTGCTCGGCTACATCGGCAAGTGCTCCGCGCCCTGCGTCGGCCGCGTGTCGGCCGAGGAGCACCGGCGGATCGTCGAGGACTTCTGCGCGTTCCTCTCGGGCCAGACCGCGGCCTACACCAAGCGCGTCGAGCGCGAGATGAAGGCCGCCGCGGCGGAGCAGGACTACGAGCGCGCCGCCCGCCTGCGCGACGACCTCAGGGCCCTCGAGCGGGCGCTGGAGAAGAACGCGATCGTGCTCGGCGACGGCACCGACGCCGACGTCGTCGGCCTGAGCGAGGACGAGCTCGAGGCGGCGGTGCAGATCTTCCACGTGCGCGGCGGCCGGGTGCGAGGCCAGCGCGGGTTCGTCGTCGAGAAGGTGGAGGACGTCACCACCGCCGACCTCGTCGAGCACCTGATCCAGCAGCTCTACGGCGACCAGCCGAGCGACTCCGTGCCTCGGGAGCTGCTCGTGCCGGAGCTCCCGACCGACCTGGAGAGCACCGTCACGTGGCTCAGCGAGCTGCGCGGCTCGCACGTCGACCTCCGGGTTCCCCAGCGCGGCGACAAGCGCGACCTGATGGAGACGGTCACCCGCAACGCCACGCAGGGCCTGATGCTGCACAAGACCCGCCGGGGCGGCGACCTCACCGCGCGCAGCCAGGCTCTCGAGGAGCTGCAGGAGGCGCTCGGGCTGCCCGAGGCGCCGCTGCGCATCGAGTGCGTCGACGTCAGCCACCTGCAGGGCACCGACGTCGTCGCGAGCCTCGTGGTGTTCGAGGACGGGCTGGCCCGCAAGTCGGAGTACCGCAGGTTCTCGATCCGGGGGAGCGAGGACGGCATCAGCGACGACACCCGCTCGATCGCCGAGGTCGTCACCCGACGGTTCAAGCGGCTGCTCGACGAGCAGGTCGACCCCGACGACCCCACCCCGGGCATCGACCCGGTGACCGGCCGCCCGAGGAAGTTCGCCTACCCGCCGCAGCTGTTCGTGGTCGACGGCGGCCAGCCGCAGGTCGAGGCGGCCCAGGCGGCGCTGTCCGAGCTCGGCGTGCACGACGTCGCCATCGTGGGTCTCGCGAAGCGCCTCGAGGAGGTGTGGCTGCCCGGCGACCCGGACCCGGTGATCCTGCCGC
>Ga0302299_10003000_pt1 | contig 10271 bp, 11 predicted proteins | sample III_Fen_N3_4_FD_198795 | JGI IMG/M metagenome (GOLD analysis project Ga0302299, IMG submission 198795) | Peat permafrost microbial communities from Stordalen Mire near Abisko, Sweden - III_Fen_N3_4 | ecosystem: Environmental > Terrestrial > Soil > Wetlands > Permafrost | place: Sweden: Abisko...
AGACCCAGTCGAGCCCCACGTAGTTCTCGGCGAGCGTCGTGGCGGCTGCCTGCGACCTGGTCACATAGCGCAACTGCGACTCCTGCAGGCGCAAGTCAAACGAGTCGCCGTTCTCGGGGCGGTGCAGCATGGTTGTCATCCACCAGGAGAAGTGCTCGGCTCGCCAGATGCGACGCAGGCAGTCCGTCGAGTAGCTGTCGAGCAGCGACTCGCTGCCGCTCGCGTACCACTCGGCCAGGGCGTCGGCGAGGATCCAGACGTCGTGAACGGCGAGGTTCAGGCCCTTCGCACCGGTGGGGGGCACGATGTGAGCGGCGTCGCCGGCGAGGAAGAGCCGGCCGTGACGCATCGGCTCGGTGACGAAGCTGCGCATCGGCGTGATTCCCTTCTCCAGCACGGGGCCTTCGGCGAGCGTCCAGCCGGGGAGTTCAAGCCGCATCTGCAGCTCCTCCCAGATGCGCTCGTCGGGCCACTCGGCGATGTCCTCGTCAGGCCGGCACTGGACATAGAGGCGGCTCAGCTCGGGCGAGCGGAGGCTTAGCAGCGCGAAGCCACGCTCGTGATGCGCGTAGACGAGCTCGTCGTTCGAGGGTGCGACAGCGGCGAGGATTCCGAGCCAACCGAATGGATACTCACGCGTGAACGTCTGCAGGATGCCCGCCGGAATCGTCGGCCGGCACACGCCGTGGAATCCGTCGCACCCGGCGACGACGTCGCACTCGAGCACCTGTTGTGTCCCCTCGTGCGCATACAGGACGCGCGGCCGCTCCGATTCGATCGCCTCGACCCGGACGTCGTCGACCTCGAACAGCAGCGGCCTTCCGGTGCCGAGCCGTGCCTGGATGAGGTCCTTCACGACCTCCGTCTGCCCGTAGACGGTGATCGTCTTGCCGCCCGTGAGCGCCGCCATGTCGATCCTGTGCCGCTCCCCGGCGAACTGCAGCTCTATGCCCGCGTGCGCGATGCCTCCGCGTGCCATGCGCTCGCCCACGCCTATCTCGGTGAGGAGATCGACGACGCCCTGCTCGAGCACCCCAGCGCGGATACGGGCCTCGACGTACTCCCGGCTTCGGTTCTCCAGGATCACCGACTCGATGCCCTCGAGGTGGAGAAGCTGTGCCAGCGTCAGCCCTGCCGGACCCGCGCCGACGATCGCCACCTGGGTCCGCATCATGCGCCCCCTTCTCTCTCGAACAGCGCGGCCTGCCCTTGCCCGACGCCGATGCACATTGTCGCCAGTCCGTAGCGGCCGCCGCGACGACGGAGCTCGTGCAGCAGCGTGGTGACGAGGCGGGCGCCGCTCATCCCGAGCGGGTGGCCGATCGCGATCGCACCCCCGTTGACGTTCACCTTCTCCTCGTCGAGACCGAGCTCGCGGACGACGGCGAGGCTCTGCGACGCAAACGCCTCGTTCAGCTCGACGAGATCGAGCTGGGCCACGGTCATGCCCTTGCGGTCGAGGAGCTTGCGCACCGCCGGAACAGGGCCGATGCCCATGACGGCAGGATCGACTCCCGCCGACGCCGAGCCGGCGAACACGCCCAGCGGCTCGATTCCACGCGCGCGGGCCCACTCCTCGCTCGCAACCACGACCGCGGCTGCACCGTCGTTGATGCCGCTCGAGTTGCCGGCGGTGACGGAGCCGCCGGCGCGGAACGCGGGCTTCAGCGACGCCAGCTTCTCGACCGTCGTGCCCGGGCGCGGATGCTCGTCGTGCTCCAGCTCTCCCGCCGCCACGAGCTCGTCCGCGAACCGGCCCGCAGCGTGGGCCTGCTCCCAGAGGGACTGCGAACGAGCCGCGAAAGCATCCTGATCCTCGCGGGAGACACCCCAGCGCTCGGCCACGTTCTCGCCCGTCTCGCCCATCGCCTCTCGCGAGTAGCGCTCCTCGTAGCGAGGATTGACGAACCGCCAGCCGAGCGTCGTGTCGTGGAGTGTGCGGTCGCCGCGGGCATACGGAGCCTCGGGCTTCTGGGTCACGAGCGGGGCCCGTGTCATCGACTCGACGCCGCCCGCGACGAAGAGCTCGCCGTCCCCCGCGACCACCGCGTGGCAGGCCGCCACGATCGCCGACAGGCCGGAGGCGCAGAGGCGATTGACGGTGACTCCTCCGACCGACTCGGGCAGCCCGGCGAGCAGCGCCGCGAACCGGGCCACGTTGCGGTTGTCCTCTCCGGCCTGGTTCGCGCAGCCGAGCCACACGTCCTCTATCTCGGCGACGGGGATACCGGCGCGGGCGACCGCCTCCGCGATCACGGTGGCAGCCAGGTCGTCGGGGCGCACGCCTGCGAGCCCGCCGCCGTAGCGGCCGACCGGGGTGCGCACCGCCGAGAGCACGACCGCGCGGGTCACGTCTGTCGCCCCGGCGCCGTCGCGGGAAGCGCTGTCGGCTCAGTCACGTCCTGCCTCCTGGATCTTCGCGGCGAGCAGCCGCGGGTTGGTGAAGAGCGCCTCGTGACCTCCCGGCATCTGGACGAGGCGGTGCAGGCCGAGGCGGGCAGAGAAGCGCGGGTGCCAGCCGTACTCGCCGGGCGGCATCGCCGTGTCCTCGGTGCAGTTGAGGTACGAGCGGGGGATCGCGAGCGTCGGGAAGGCCTTCAACTCGACCTTGTCGCGAAGGGTTTGCACGGGATGTGGCGACAGGTGCTCGTCGTACACCTTCCGTGCCAACGTCTCGTCCGCGTCGTTCATGAACACCTCCCGCCAGACCGGATACGGGAGCACGACCGAACCGTCGCCCCGATCGGCCGCATCGGCGTCCATGCTCGAGTTGTAGTGGGGCGGGCTGACGTCGTACAGAGACTCGCCGTCGAGCAGGACGAACGCATTCCAGTAGACGAGGCGACGAATCCGGTCGGTGAGCAGCTCGGCGAGTTTCGAGACGACGGTGCCGCCGTAGCTATGGCCGACGAGGACGATGTCGCTCAGATTCGCGTCGACGATCGCTTCGGTGGCCGAAGCGACCGCCTCCGCATGACCGACCCTACGATCGACGTCACCCCGCCCCTGGCCGGCCAGCGTCGGCGCATGGACATCGTGCCCGGCCCCGCGCAGCTCGCCGGCAACCTCGGACCACGTCTCACCGTCGTGCCAGGCGCCGTGGATGAGGACGAAGGTGCTCAGCCGATGCTCCCCTCCGCGTCGACCTGCTGCAAGACGTCGTTCGCGATCGTGAAGGCGGAGTTCGCGGCCGGCACGCCGCAGTAGATCGCGCTCTGGAGGATCACCTCGCCGATCTCGTCGGGCGTGAGGCCGTTCCGACGCGCCGCGCGGACGTGCATCGCCAGCTCGTGCTGGTGGCCGAGGGCGATCAGGGCCGTCAGCGTGAGACAGCTGCGTGTTCGCCGGTCGAGCCCTGGCCGTGACCAGATCTCGCCCCAGGCGTAGCGGGTGATCAGGTCCTGGAAGTCCTCGGTGAAGGGCGTCGTGCGCTCGATCGCGCCGTCGACGTGGGCGTCGCCCAGCACTGCCCGGCGCACCTCCATCCCACGAGCATGGATCTCGTCCCGTCCTTCGGTGCTCATCCGTCCTCCCGTTCCTCGCTCAGGTGGCGCAGGAGCGCCGTGGTGAAGGCCTTCGGTTGCTCGACGTTTGCGATATGTGCCGCTCCCTCGACGACCGTGTGCACCGCAGCCGGAATCGCCGCCGCGAGCGCTTCGCCTGCCGCGGGAGTCACGACGGGGTCCTCCGCGCCGGTGACGACGAGCGTGGGAGCAACGATCTCCCCGAGCCGCGAGGTCAGATCGACGTCCGCGAGAGCCTCGCAGCAGGCCGCGTACCCCTCGGGCGGGGTCGACACGAGCATCGCGCGGAAGCGCTCGACGACCTCGGGATGGGTGTCGTGGAAGGAGGGCCGGAACCAGCGGCCGATCACGGCGTCGGCGATCGCGCCCATCCCGTCGGCGCGCACCGCGGCGGCGCGGTCGACCCAGCCCTGCTTTGGCTCGAACGACGAGGTGGTGCAACAGAGGGCGAGGCGCTCGACCCGTTCCGGCGCGTTGACGGCGAGCCACATGCCCTCGACGCCGCCGAGCGAGAGGCCGCAGAACGAGACCCGTTCGAGGTCGAGGTGGTCGAGGAGCTCGACGAGATCCCGGCCGAGATCGTCGATCGTCGTGGAGCCCGACGCGACGGGCGAGTGCCCGTGCCCACGCCGGTCGTAGCGGACGACGCGGAAGCGTTCCGCGAGCGTGGCCGCCTGGGGCTCCCACATCTCGACCGTCGTGCCGAGGGAGCTCGAGAGGATGAGCGGCTGCGCTCCCTCGGGGCCGTCGACCGCATGGTGGAGCTTCACTCGTTCCCCTCGGCATCGAAGCGGGCGAGGGCCCGGTCGACCAGCGGGCCGGCCGAGCCGAGGTACGTCGTCGGCTCGAGAGCCGACTGGATCTCCTCGGCTGTCAGGCCCGGATCGGGGCCGGCGAGCTCCTCGGCGAGCGGCCGCCCGCTCTCGTTGGCGCGGAGCGATGCATCGCGCACAAGTGCGCGCGCGGCGGTGCGGCCGAGACGGCCGGTGAGGAGGAGCGCGATCCGCTCGGCGACCACCTGCCCGCCGGTGAGGTCGAGGTTTGCCCGCATCCGGGCCTCGTCGACCTCGAGCCCTTCCAGCGCGCCTGCGATCGCGGCGGCGGCGCCTCCCGTTGCTGCGAGCGCGCCCGACAGCGCCTCCCACTCGGCTTGCCAGGCTCCGGCTGCACGCTCGTGCTCCTGGACGAGAGCGGCAGTGAGCACGGTGGCATGACCGCGAACGAGCTGGGAGCAGGCGCGGGCCGACATCGCACCGACGGCATTGCGCTTGTGGGGCATCGCCGAGGAGCCACCGCCCTCACCTCCCTCGTGCACCTCCGCCACCTCGGTCTGCGCGAGGAGGAGCACGTCGAGCCCGATCTTGGCCAGAACGCCTGCAGCAATGTCGAGGGCCGCGCCGAGCTCCGCGATCCGCACGCGGTTGGTGTGCCAGGGGATGGTCGGCTCGGCGAGGTCGAGCTCGCGTGCGTAGAGGCGGGCGATCTCAGGGCCGTTCTCGCCGAGTGCGGCGAGCGTGCCGACGGCGCCGCCGAGCTGCGCCGCGAGCCCGGATGACCGCAGCTGCACGAGTCGCGCCCTGGCGTCGAGCACGGCAGCGAGCCAGCCTGCGGCCTTGAGCCCGAAGGTCGTCGGCAGGGCCTGCTGGAGCAGCGTGCGACCGGCCATCGGCGTGTCCCTGTACGACTGGGCGAGCGTCGCACACGCCTGGGCGACGCGTGAGACGTCGTCGAGGATCAGAGCGAGCGCCCGGCGGGTGACGAGCATCGCAGCGGTGTCCATGATGTCCTGGCTCGTCGCGCCGAGGTGCACGAAAGCGCCGGTCTCCTCCCCCACGCGCGCGACGAGGGCACGGACGAGCGGCTCGGCCGGGTTGCCGACCTGCCGGCCTTCGTGCAGGAGCTGCTCCCAGTCGTACCCGCCTGCCGCACACGCCTCGGCGATCGCGGTCGCCGCGGGCGCGGGGACGACACCGGCGAGGGCGCCCGCGCGGGCGAGAGCGCCCTCGGCTTTCAGCAGCGCCGCGAGCCACGCACGCCCTGATACCGCCTCCTGCAGTCCGGCCGGAACGAAGAGGGGCGCGAACGTGCTCACACGGCGAAGAACGTCGTATGGCCGGGTCCCTGCAGCCGGATGTCGAAGCGGAGGCCGCCGTCCTCGGCGACGGCGACGAGCGTCGAGCGGGCGGCCTCGCCGAGACGGGACAGGACCGGATCGGCGGCGTTTGCCTCCTCCTCGTCGGGGAAGTAGAGGCGGGTGACGGCGTGCTTGAGCAGCCCGCGGGCAAAGACGCCGACCTCGAGATGCGGCGCCTGCATGCCCCCGTCGGGCCACGGCACGGCCCCCGGCTTCACCGTGACGATCTCGAAGCGGCCCGCGTCGACGGTGCCAGAGCGTCCGAGTCCGAGGAATCCCTCCTCGAGAGCCGGCTCGGCGCGGTCGTCCACCGGATGGTTGTAGCGGCCGGCAGCGTTGGCCTGCCACGTCTCGATCATCCCGTCGGGCACCGGCGCGCCGGCACCGTCGAGGAGCGTGCCGCGAATGCGGATCGCACGCGGGTCGGCCGGGTCGACGACGTGGGGTGTGATCACGTCGCGCAGCAGCCCGATCGACAGGTAGGGGCCTGCGGTCTGCGACGGCGAAAGTCCGAGGCTCTCAGTCATGGTGTGGCTCCTCCAGGGGGGTTGCGTCACGCCCGCCCAGCACGATGTCCCAGCGGTAGCCGAGCGCCCACTCGGGCTCGGTCAGCTCGAGATCGAAGCGGCTGATCAGCCGCTCGCGCGCCTGCTCGTCGCGGATCGAGTTGAAGATCGGGTCGTACTCGAACAGCGGGTCGCCGGGGAAGTACATCTGCGTGACCAGCCGCTCGGTGAACGCACGGCCGAAGAGCGAGAAGTGGATGTGGTTGGGCCGCCAGGCGTTGTGGTGGTTCTTCCACGGGTAGGAGCCGGGCTTGACCGTCGTGAACCGGTACCACCCGTCGTCGTCGGTGAGGCAGCGGCCCGCTCCCGAGAAGTTCGGGTCGAGCGGTGCGTCGTGCGTGTCGACGGCGTGCAGGTAGCGGCCGGCGGCATTCGCCTGCCAGACCTCTACGAGCTGCCCGGGCAGCGGCCTGCCGTCCTGTCCGAGCACGCGGCCGCTGACGACGATCCGCTCGCCGAGCGGCTGTCCCCTGTGCTGGCGCGTGAGGTCGTTATCGAGCGGGCCGATCGCCGACTCGCCGTAGGCCGGCCCGGTTACCTCAGTCAGCGTGGACGGGATGATCACGAGCGGCTCCTTGGGCGCGCGCAGGCGTGTCCCGACGTAGTCGTGGTAGTCGAAGGGAGGGTCAGGCCCCTCACGCTCGGCGTCGATGACCTCGGCGAACGGGCGTTGCTCAACGGGCATGGCTTTCCTCCAGGCTGACGGTGAAGGGTGCGGTCGTGACTGCGGCGACGTCGTCGAGCGTGACTCCGTCGAGCAGCTCTGTCAGATACAGCTCGCCGCCCCGCAGGCGGAAGACCGAGAGCTCGGTGACGATCACGTCCACGGCCCCGGTCGCTGTGAGCGGGTAGCTGCATTCGGGGACGACCTTGGGCTCGCCCCGGGACGAGGTGGCGGTCATGGTGACGATCACCCGGCGGGCCCCGACGACAAGGTCCATCGCACCGCCGACGCCGAGCACGTCCTTGCCGGGAACGGCCCAGTTGGCGATGTCGCCCCGCGCGCTCACCTCGAGCGCCCCGAGGACGGCGACGTCGATGTGGCCGCCGCGGATCATCGCGAAGCTTGCCGCGCTGTCGAAGTACGACGCGCCCGGCAGCGCGGTGATGGGTTGCTTTGCCGCGTCGATCAGATCCGGGTCGGCCTCGTCCTCAGGAGGGCGCGGGCCGACGCCAAGCAGGCCATTCTCGGTGTGCAGCACGACGCGCGAGTCGGAGGAGAGGAAGCCCGGGATCAGATTCGGGATGCCGATGCCGAGGTTGACGATCTCGCCCGGGTGAAGCTCCCGGGCGGCCCGTTCCGCGATCCGGGACTTGAGGTCGCCGCTCATGCCCGCTCCACGAGAAAGTCGACGTAGAGGTGGGGCGTCACGACCGACTCGGGCTCGAAGGCCCCCACCGGCACGACCTCGCCCGCCTCGGCGATCGTGATCGTCGCGGCCGTCGCCATGACGGGGTTGAAGTTCCGCGCGGTACGCCGGTACCAGAGATTGCCGAGTGGATCAGCGCGGGCGGCGTAGACGAGCGCGACGTCCGCGCGGATCGGATCCTCCAGAACGTGGAGCACGCCGCCGATCAGCCGTTCCTCCTTGCCCTCGGCGAGCTGGGTGCCGGCACCGACGGCCGTGTAGAAGCCCGCGATCCCGGCGCCGGCGGCCCGGATCGCCTCCGCGAATGTCCCCTGTGGCACCAGAGTGGCCTCGATCTCGCCGGCGTTCACGGCTGCGACCGCCTCGGGGTTCGACGTGAAGTACGACGAGATCCCGCGGCGGATCCGCCCCTGCCGAAGCAGCTTCCCGAGACCGCGTCCCGGCTCGCCGATGTTGTTCGACACGATCGTCAGGTCGGTCGCGTCGGAGTGGTCGACGAGCGCGTCGATCAGCGTGAGGGGTGCCCCGACCAGGCCGAAGCCGCCCACCATGACGGTGTCGCCCGACCTGATGTGGGCGACTGCCTCCTCCGCCGTGATCACCGCGCTCGCCGTCACATTCGTCTCCTCGCCCGGGTCGCCCGCAGCCCTAGAACGGGAAGTGCCGTGCGCCGGCCTGGACGGTCACCCAGCGCAGCTCCGTGAACTCCTCCACCGCGGCGCGACCGCCGAAGCGGCCCCAGCCCGAGTCCTTGACGCCACCGAACGGCATCTGGGGCTCGTCCCCGACGGTCTGGTCGTTGACGTGGACGATGCCCGACTCGATCCGGCTCGCCAGCTCGAAGCCACGCTGGTTGTCGCCCGTGATGATGCCGGCCGAGAGGCCGTAGCCTGTTGCGTTCGCACGCGAGACCGCCTCGTCGGCGTCGTCCACGATCTCGATCGAAGCGACCGGGCCGAACGTCTCCTCGCAGGAGAAGGGAGAGTCATCGGGCACGTTCGTCAGGAGCGTCGGCCGGTAGCAGGGCCCATCCGTCTCGCCACCGACCAGAACCTGTGCGCCCCGGTCAACGACGTCCTGGACGCGCGCGGATACCGTCGAGAGCGCCTGCCGGTTGATCAGCGGCCCGATGATCGTGTCGTGCTCCTTCGGGTCGCCGACCTTGAAGCTCGCCGTCTTCGCAACAAGCTTCTCGGTGAACTCGTCGGCGATCGAGCGCTCGACGATGATCCGTCGCGTCGACATGCAGATCTGCCCCTGGTGCAGGAAGCAGCCGAATGCGGCGGCGTCGACCGCGTACTGGAGATCCGCGTCGCCCAGGACGATCAAGGGGTTCGAGCCACCGAGCTCCAGGACAACCCGCTTCAGCTGGCGGCCACACGCCTCCGCCAGGCGCCGGCCCGTGTTCGTCGAGCCCGTGAAGTTGAGCCGCCGAACGGCAGGGTTCTCGACCAGCTCGTCTCCGATCCCGGCGGCGGCGCCGGGTGCGTGCGTGACGATGTTGAGGACCCCCGCCGGCAGGCCCGCCTCGGCGAAGACCTCGCCCCAGAGCGTGCCACCGGTGATCGGCGACCACTCCGACGGCTTCAGCACGACCGTGTTGCCGAGCACGAGGGGTGCGGTGATCGAGCGCAGAGAGAGGATCAGCGCCGCGTTCCAGGGTGCGATCGCGCCGACGACCCCGACCGGCTGCCGCAGGCCCATCGCCATCGCGCCCGGAACGTCGGACGGGATCACCTCGCCTGTCGGCGCGTAGGCGGAGCCGGCCGCCTGGCGAAGCAGCCCAGGAGTGAAGAACATCTGGAACATCCCGAAGCCGAACGTGGATCCGGTCTCCCGGGCAAGCAACTCGACCACCTCGTCGCGGCGGCTCTCGAGGATGTCCGCGGCGCGCAGGAAGATCCCCTGGCGTACCCCGGGAGGAGTCGCCGCCCACTCCGGGAACGCCTCGGTCGCGGCCTCGATCGCGCGCCGCGCATCGTCGCGCGTCCCGGCGGCCGCGCGCACGACGGTCTCGCCGGTGAACGGGTCGGTCACGTCGAAGGTGGTGCCGTCGCTCGAGGCGACCCACTCGCCGCCGACGAAGTTGAGCGACTCCCGGACGGTGGTGGCCGTCTCTGCTGATTGCGTCATGGTCAAGCTCCTTTCGAACGACAGTGGGTCAACTCATGCGCAGGACGGCGTCGATACCGCGCGGTCTCCGCGTCGTGGGCTGCTTCGTTGATGGTACGCCTCCCGGCCTCGCACGCCACGCACCCGCGTCGTGGAGTCGCGGTTCGGACGGCCGGCACGTCTGTCGGCGTTGCGATGCGGTGTCCACCCTGAGCAGCAGACTACGAGGACACCTTCCCGTCTGTCAAGACAGAGTTCCGCCAAGTGGGACATAATCGCCGAAGGCCACGGAATTTTCTCCGGGTGTTCCATTCGTCAAGACAGTGGTCTAGTATGCGGGACGTGCCAGCCGGGATCACCGCCTTGACTCCGTGCCGCCAGCCGGTCTACGGTCGCCCAACCGCACCTCCGCTCGCTGCACGGCCCCGGCCGGGTCGCAGCGCGAGCGGCCCAGCCCTCGGGAAGCACCCGACGCGAGGAGGACGCTCTTGACGAGATCTTGATCGGAGAGGGCCGCGGCCTTGGCCGCGCCCGGCGCTCACGGCTCAGCCCTAACGACACTCGA